>ERZ1031516.213-NODE-213-length-9894-cov-7.600569_pt1 | contig 9894 bp, 10 predicted proteins | sample MGYA00518047_ERZ1031516 | MGnify/ENA primary metagenome ERZ1031516 (study PRJEB33718, sample SAMN03159945) | human skin metagenome | collected 2014-04-10 | study: EMG produced TPA metagenomics assembly of the PRJNA266117 data set (Human skin bacterial metagenome and... | reverse complement strand
TCTTGGCGACGTTCACCTTGACCGGCGCGCCGGTCAAGGTGAACGTCGCCAAGATCGAGCCGGGCCAGCAGATGGTGGCCGAGTGGCGGGGCCAGCCGGTGTTCATCATGCGGCGCACCGAGGCGATCCTGGCAAACCTCACCAAGATCGAAGGACAGCTGGCCGACGCCGACTCCCAGCACTCGGTACAGCCGGGTTACGTCGACCCGAAAACCCGCTCGATCAAGCCGGAAATCCTCCTCCTGGTCGGGCTGTGCACACACCTGGGCTGCTCGCCGTCGTTTCGTCCCGAAGTGGCACCGGCGGATCTCGGTGAGAACTGGGTCGGTGGCTACTTCTGCCCGTGCCACGGCTCGCGTTACGACCTCGCCGGGCGGGTGTACAAGTCGCAACCGGCGCCGCTGAACCTGCCGGTGCCGGCGCATACCTACGAGTCGGCTGACGTGATCATCATCGGCGTGGATCAGGAGCAAGCATGATGAGCAAATTCATGGAGTGGGTGGATGCACGCTTCCCCGCCACCAAGATGTGGAACGACCACCTCGCCAAGTACTACGCGCCGAAGAACTTCAACTTCCTGTACTTCTTCGGCTCCCTGGCCCTGCTGGTGCTGGTCAACCAGCTGCTGACCGGCGTGTGGCTGACCATGAGCTACAACCCGACTGCCGAGGGCGCTTTCGCGTCGGTCGAAGGGCTGATGCGCGACGTGCGTACCGGCGACACGCCCCATGGTGCGATCCTGCGCTACATGCACTCGACCGGCGCTTCGGCGTTCTTCATCGTCGTTTACCTGCACATGTTCCGCGGCCTGCTCTACGGCTCGTACCAGAAGCCCCGCGAGCTGGTGTGGATCTTCGGCATGCTGATCTACCTGATGCTGATGGCCGAAGCCTTCATGGGCTACCTGCTGCCGTGGGGGCAGATGTCCTACTGGGGGGCCCAGGTGATCATCTCGCTGTTCGGCGCCATCCCCTATATCGGCGATGCGCTGACCGAGTGGATCCGCGGTGACTACCTGATCTCCGGCATCACCCTCAACCGCTTCTTCGCCCTGCACGTGGTGGCCCTGCCGATCGTCATCCTCGGCCTGGTGGTGCTGCATATCCTGGCGTTGCACGAGGTGGGTTCGAACAACCCGGACGGCATCGACATCAAGAAGTACAAGGACGAGAACGGCATCCCGCTCGACGGCATTCCCTTCCACCCGTACTACACGGTCAAGGATATCGTCGGCGTGGTGGTGTTCCTGTTCGTGTTCTGCTTCGTGGTGTTCTTCTTCCCGGAGATGGGTGGCTACTTCCTCGAGAAGCCCAACTTCGAGCAGGCCAACCCGTTCAAGACCCCCGAGCACATCGCCCCGGTGTGGTACTTCACGCCGTTCTACGCAATCTTGCGCGCCATCCCCGACAAGCTGATGGGGGTGATCGCCATGGGCGCCGCCATCGCCGCGCTGTTCGTGCTGCCCTGGCTGGACCGCAGCCCGGTGCGCTCGATGCGTTACAAGGGTTGGCTGAGCAAGCTGTGGCTGCTGGCGTTCTGCGTGTCCTTCGTCATCCTCGGCGTGCTTGGCGTTCTGCCCCCCACGCCGGGCCGTACGCTGCTGTCGCAACTGTGCACGGCGCTGTATTTCGCGTACTTCATCCTGATGCCCTTCTACACCAGGATGGAAAAGACCAAACCCGTTCCTGAAAGGGTGACCGGCTGATGAGAAAGCTATTTGCTGCATGTGTGGTCGCGTTACTGCCGGCTTTCGCCCTGGCCGCCGGCGGCCACGGCGTGGCCCTGGACAAGGCCGATATCGACCTGACCGACAAGGCTGCGCTGCAGGATGGCGCGCGCACCTTCGCCAACTACTGCATGGGCTGCCACAGCGCCAAGTTCCAGCGCTACGAGCGAGTCGCCGCCGACATCGGCGTGTCCGAACAGCAGATGATGGACAACCTGGTGTTCACCGGCGCCAAGATCGGCGACCACATGACCATCGGCATGAAGGCCGAGGACGCCAAGCGCTGGTTCGGCGCCGCGCCACCGGATCTGACCCTGGTCGCCCGGGTACGCGGCAACGACTGGCTGTACACCTACCTGCGCACCTTCTACGACGATCCGGGCCGGCCGCTGGGTGCCAACAACCTGGTGTTCCCCAACGTCGGCATGCCCAACGTGCTGGGCCGCCTGCAGGGGCGCCAGTACATGGGCTGCAAGCAGGTGCAGGTGGTCGACGATGGCAAGAAACAGTACGACCCATTGACCGGCACGCCACTGACCCACGAAGCCTGCGACCAGCTGGTGCTCGAGCCGAACAGCGGCCAGCTCAGCCCAGAGGCCTTCGATGACAAGGTGCGCAACCTGGTGACGTTCCTGGCCTACTCGGCGGACCCCAACAAGCTGCACATGAGGCGTATCGGCACCTACGTGCTGATCTACCTGGCGTTCTTCTTCGTCTTTGCATACCTGCTCAAGCGCGAATACTGGAAGGACGTGCATTAAAACCACCGGCGTTGCCATCGCGGCGTTGAAACCAGGCAAAAAATGCTCATGTACTGATCGCACACTGCGTTTTTTCGCCTGTTTTTGCCTCGCGCTGGCTGCCTCGCCTACGTTTTTAAACTGTCGGTTCCGGTATCATGCTCAGCCCGCGCACTGCGCGGGCTTTTTTATGCCCTGAAAATTCATCTCAGGGACTGCCGGGAGCCGTCGTCAGCGACAGCGTTTCCGGCGCGTTCACGTTTCACGAATCTGGAGGATCGCCTTGGCTGCGACCAACCGGTTGGCCTGTTATTCCGACGCTGCCGACCACTACTCTCACCGCGTACGCATCGTGCTCGCCGAGAAGAGCGTCGTTGTGGAAATCATCGACGTGGAGCAGGGCCGCTTTCCCAACAAACTACTGGAAGCCAACCCCTACGCGACCCTGCCGACCCTGGTCGACCGTGACCTGTCGCTGTACGAGCCGACGGTGATCATGGAGTACCTGGAAGAGCGCTATCCCCATCCTCCGCTGATGCCGGTGTACCCGGTGGCCCGCGGCAACACGCGGCTGCTGATGCACCGCATTCAGCGCGACTGGTGCTCGCTGGTCGACCTGATTCTCGATAAGCGCAGCAAGGAGGCGGCCCGCGCGCAGGCGCGCAAGGAACTGCGTGAGAGCCTTACCGGCGTCTCGCCGTTGTTTGCTGAAAAACCATTTTTTCTCAGCGACGAGCTGAGCTTGGTAGACTGCTGCCTGTTACCGATCCTCTGGCGCCTGCCAGTGCTGGGGATCGAATTGCCAAGGCCGGCCAAACCGCTGCTCGATTACATGGACCGGCAGTTCGCGCGAGAAAGTTTTCGCCAGAGCCTGTCGTCCGCCGAACGAGCCATGCGCTGACTCATTTCTTTGGGCGCACCGTAGCCGGCGCGTCCTGTTTCAGGAGGTTTGATGAACTCCAGTCGTCCTTATCTGATCCGCGCGCTGTACCAGTGGATCGTCGACAACGATTGCACCCCGCATCTGCTGGTCAATGCCGACTATCCAGGCGTTCAGGTGCCGAGCAAGTTCGTCAGTGACGGGCAGATCGTGCTCAATGTGTCGCCGACTGCCGTGCGGGAACTGTCCCTCGAGAACGATGCGGTCAGCTTCGAAGGGCGCTTCGGCGGCGTTGCCCATAGCCTGTTCGTGCCTTCGCCTGCCGTATTGGCGATCTACGCCCGGGAGAACGGCCAGGGTATGGTCTTCGATCAGGCCGCCGCCTGTGCAGAGCGAGGCCGAGGAGGTCGTGGACGAACAGACCCCACCCGATGACGAGCCCCCGCGGCCGAGTGGGCGCCCCAGCCTGAAGGTGGTCAAGTAGGTGTTCGCGTCACCCGCCGTACTCGAAATGCCGGTCCTATGACCGGCATTTTTCGTTTCCGGGTGCAGGTGACGCCCCTCGTGTGATGGCATTAAGTCACTTCGTGCAATCTGCCTGAGCCGTTACGCTTGAACTTGCAGTTTGCACGGAGCGATGACTTTCTGTGTTAATTTAAGTTATTGATTTGCGGGATATTTTTAGGTTTTAAAAAGCTGGCACAGCCCTTGCGATATTCATGGGGAAGCCACAGTCCTGAAGTTGGATGTGGCGAACTTCAATGAAACAGGAGTGTTGCCCATGAAACAGCCAATCAATAAGTTCGCTTTTGCCGCTATCACTGCGACCGCCCTGAGCTTGTCCGTGGCGGGTACCGCTTTCGCCGACACGTACAACAGCACCCAGCCGACCATGCTGGCTGCCAACACCATGGACAAAGCTGAAGAAGCCGTTTCCGACACCTGGATCACCAGCAAGGTCAAATCCGCCTTCCTGGCTGACGATGGCCTCAGCGCTCTGGACATCAAGGTCGAGACCAACAAAGGTGTGGTTGCCCTGTCCGGCATGGTGAAAACCGAAGCCGAACGTGATCTGGCTGTTGCCAAGGCCAAGGAAATCAAAGGCGTTCAGGCGGTTTCCGCTGACGGCCTGAAAGCTGCCGACTGATCATGGTTCAGGGCAGGTTCTTGTAGCCTGCCATCTTCCTTGGAGAGCGCATCATGAATTCCGACATCATCAAAGGTAAGTGGAAGCAACTCAGTGGCGACATCAAGGCGCGCTGGGGCAAGCTGACCAACGACGACGTGGATGTCGCCGAAGGCCATAGCGAATACCTGGCGGGTAAGCTGCAGGAGCGTTATGGCTGGACCAAGGAGAAGGCCGAGGATGAACTGCGCGATTTTCGCAGCAAGTACTGACTCGCCGCTGGCGTGAAAGCGCCAGACGTATCACTCAAAGCCCCGGCCCGTGCCGGGGCTTTGTGCTTTCCGACCCGTGGCTTCCGGCCCCCAGAGCGGGCGCTGTTTCAAGTTCACGGCGCCCACGCCGATACCCTGAAACAACCTCGCCAGGCACAGGACGTAGCATGTCGACCATTACCCCCTCTGGCACCAGCACCGCGGCATCGGTGAAGGCGCCCGCCACGCGCAGGGCAGATGCAGCCGGTGCCTCGACAGCACGGACGACCGCTGAGCCCGAACAGCAGCCCTCGGTGACCGTCACGCTCAGCGAATACGCCCAGAAGCGTGCGAAAAGCATGCGTGATGCCTTCGGCAAACTAAGCGAAATGCAGGCCAGGCAGGCCGAGACGCGCAAGGATGCGGCACGCCAGCGCCTTGAAGACATCAAGCGACGTATCGAGATGCTCAAGCAGCTGGTCATGGCCCTTGGGCCGGCAGCGGCAAAAGGGGCGCTGCGACAGCTCAAGCAACTGGCCCAGGAACTGGGGCAGGCTGCCGCGGTGCTCAAGGAGCCGTCGGATGGTGCCGCTTCCTCACTGGGGGCGGACGCAAAGGCTGGCGCGCGCGAAGGTGCGACAGCGCAGGAGACCGTCACGGCCGAGGCCGTGAGCGAGGCAGCGCCGGCTGAAGAAGTTGCGGTCGAGCCTGAGGCAGAAGCCGAAACGCCGGAGGTGAATGCCGAGACCGCCGAGCTTGCGGCCGGCGAGGAGGCCGAGGAGGGGGACGACCCCGTCGCCAGCGAGGATGAGGCCGCTGAGCAGGCGCAAGCGGCTACCAGCCAGGCCCGTAACGAGCGCAATGAGCGTCAGCGCCGTGCCGATGCCGAAGAATTGAAAAAGGTCGCCGGCCAACTCAAGCAGCTGCTGGCCATGGTTCGCGCGCAGATCAGCGGCAAGCCGGATGAAGAGAGCAAGAAGCTGATTGAGGGCATCGACAAGCAGTTGGCCGAAGTCGACAAGGCCGCTGGCGAGATGAGCGGCGGCCTGTCCCTGTCGATTTCGGTCGGCGAGACGCTGTCGATCAGCGTCTAGCCGATCTGCCTCGACAGCGGCTCAGGCGAGGATCGCCGCCAGCGCCGCGCGGTCGACATTGGCGCCGCTGAGCACCACGGCGGCGCGCTCGCCGCGATTGATCTCGCGCTCCTGAATCAACGCCGCCAGGGCTGCCGCGCCAGCCCCTTCGGCCAGGTTGTGGGTGTCTTCGTGGAAGATGCGCATGGCCTGGCGGATCTCGTCGTCATCGACCCGCACGATCCGCGTGGCGCCTGCGCGGATGATCTCCAGCGCTTCGGGCTGCGGCATGCGGCAGGCCATGCCATCGGCGATGGTATCGGCGCTGTCGGTGCAGATGATCCGCCCGGCGGCGAAGCTCTGCGCGTAGCCGTCGGCAGCGCTGCTCACCACGCCGATCACCTCGGTATCCAGGCCCAGCAGGTCACGGGTCCGAATCACTCCGCAGATGCCCGAGCCCAGGCCGATGGGCACGTAGATGCGCTTGAGTGGCGGCGCGGCCTCGAACAACTCCAGGGCATAGGTGGCCACACCGCGGATCAGGTCCGGGTGCAGCGACGGCACGAAGTGCAGGCCGCGCTGGGTGGCCAGTTCGGCTGCCCTGGCGCGGGCGGCGTCGAAGTCGCGGCCATGCTCGATCACTTCGGCGCCCAGCGCGGCCATGGCGGCATTCTTCTCGCGGGCATTGCCGTGCGGCACCACGATAACGATAGGTAACCCGGCCTTGCGCGCCGCCAGCGCCATGCTCTGCCCATGGTTGCCGCGGGTGGCCGAGATCAGCCCACTGACGGCCGGTTCACGGCGCAGCAGGGCGTCCACGTAGACCAGGCCGCCGCGCACCTTGAAGGCGCCGGTCGGCGTGTGGTTTTCGTGTTTGACCCACACCTCGCAGCCCAGCCGTTCGGCCAGCAGCGGCCAGGCGAACTGCGGCGTTGCCGGAACGCTCGGGCGAATCAGGGTAACGGCTTGGCGCAGGGCGGCTAGGTCGAACATCGGGTGGTGCTCCAGAGAGGCTTTGACCCGATGCTACGGCTCGGGCATTGTATGGGTAAATCTTTATATTGCATGGCAAGCAATGTGGTTACCTGACCTTCACGGCAGTACGCTGCCCACCTATCTGGCGTTGGTCGAAGCGATTGCCGGCGCCATTGGCCAGGGCGAGCTCAAGCCCGGTGAACGGCTGCCGCCGCAGCGGCGCCTGGCCTGGACCCTGGGCATCAACCCGAGCACGGTGATGCAGGCGTATCGCGAGGCGGCGCGCCGGCACCTGGTGTCCGGCGAGGTCGGGCGCGGCACCTACGTGTTGGCCGATAGCCACGAGGCCAGCCTGTTTCACCTCAAGCAGCCAAGGCTGCCGGCCGATGGCATCGACCTGTCGACCAACGTGCCGGTGCACGACGGCGGCAGCGATGACCTGTCGCGCACCCTGCAGCGCCTGATTGCCGATGGTCGCCTCGATGCCCTGCAGGCCTATGCGCCGGCCGAGCTCGAGCAGCGTGGCCGGGTGGCCGTCAGCCAGTGGCTGCAGCAGCGTGGCGTGCATACGCCGCCGTCCCAGGTAGCGCTCTGCGCCGGTGCCCAGCAGGGTGTATCTGCGGCGCTGCTGGCGCTCTGCGAGGCGGGTGATCCGGTGCTTGCCGAAGCCTTCACCGCGCCCGGCATCAAGGCCGCCGCACGCCAGCTCAGGCTGCCGCTGCATGGCGTGGCGATGGATGAGCGCGGCATTCTTCCCCAGGATCTCGACCGCCAGGTACGCGCCACCGGCGCCCGGGTGCTGGTGCTTACCCCCTGCCTGCAGAACCCCACCGGCAGCAGCATGGATGGCGAGCGCCGCCAGCGCATCGCCGAACTGATCGAGCGCCATGGCCTGTGGCTGATCGAGGACGACGTATACGGCGCGCTGGGCGAGCAGGCGCCGCTGGCTGCCACGGTGCCGGCACGCAGCCTGTTGGTCAGCAGCCTGTCGAAAACCGTGGCGCCGGGCCTACGCCTGGGTTTCATGCAGGGGCCGCAGGCGCTGCTCAAACGCATCGACCCCCAAGGGCATGCCACCAGCTGGGCAGTGTCGCCACTGTGCCTGGCACTGGCCTGCGAATGGATCGAGGACGGTACCGCCACGCGCAAGCTGGCCTGGCAGCGCGAAGAATTGCAGCAGCGCTGGCGCCTGGCTAACCGTGTACTGGGGCCGCGCATGCCGCCGGGGCGCGAGGTGGCCCCACACCTGTGGCTGCAGCCGCCGGACAGCGCCGCGCTGGTGGCTGCCTGTCGGGCTGCGGATGTGGAGGTGGTGCCCGCCGAGGTGTTCGCCGTCGGGCCGGCCCAGGCCAGTGCGATTCGCATCAGCCTGGCCGCCGCACGCAGCCGCGCCGAACTCAAGCAGGCGCTGGAGCGCATCGCCGAGGCCTGGCCGTTATGAGCGCGCCCCTTGCACCCCGACAGTAATAAGTGTCAGCTATGATCCGTGAAATTCACGATAAGGAACCGTGCATGTCCCTTTCTACAGACGGCGCTTTTATCGTCGTCAACACTGCTGAAGAAGCCGTTGACCGTCTGGCTGCGCTGCACAAGCGTGCCACCGAGGGCCTGAGCCAGGCGCTCAAGCGCTACCTGAAAGACCGCGTGCGCCCCAGTGCCGAGGAGCAGGAGTTGTTTCGCTACCCGGAACTGCGCCTGACCTACGATTGCCAGGGCGAAGTGCCGACCACCGTGCGCGCCTACGCCAAGGTGCAGGTACCCGGTACCTACAGCATCACCATCACCCATCCGGCGGCCTTTCGTAAGTACCTGCTCGAGCAGCTGCAGCCGCTGATGGCGGACTTCACCCTGACCGTCGAGGTCGGCGTCAGCCAGCAATACATTCCCTATCCCTACGTGGTGGAGCAGGGCGATGAGCTGGCCGGCTCCGGTGTGACCGCTGCCGAGCTGGCGCGGGTGTTCCCCAGCACCGACCTGTCGGCGGCCACCGATGGCACCGCCGACGGTCTGTATGACTGGGAGAACACCGACCCGCTGCCCCTGGCGCTGTTCGATGCCGCGCGGGTGGATTTCTCCCTGCGCCGCCTGGTGCATTACACCGGCAGCGACTGGCGCCATGTGCAGCCGTGGATTCTGCTGACCAACTACCACCGCTACGTCGACCAGTTCATCCGCCACGGGCTGGACATGCTCAACGCCGAGTCGCGTTTCGAGCGTATGGTGCTGCCTGGCAATATCGTCATTTCGCGCGGCATGCCGGAAGGCGAGATGCAGGCGATCATCGAAACCGTGGTCTGGCACCGTTACCAGATGCCGGCCTACCACCTGCAGGCCGCCGATGGCGATGGCATCACCCTGGTGAACATCGGGGTCGGCCCGTCCAACGCCAAGAACATCACCGATCACCTGGCCGTGCTGCGCCCGCATTGCTGGCTGATGATCGGCCACTGCGGCGGCCTGCGGCAGTCGCAGACCATCGGCGACTACGTGCTGGCCCACGCCTACATGCGCCGCGACGGCATTCTCGACCGCGTGCTGCCACCGCACATCCCGCTGCCGGCCCTGGCCGAAGTGCAGCAGGCGCTGCAGGATGCCGCCGCCCAGGTGACCGGCGAGCGTGGTGACGACCTCAAGCGTCGCCTGCGCACCGGCACCGTGCTGACCTACGACGACCGCAACTGGGAGCTGCGTTGGGCCCAGGAGCGGCCGCTGATCAACCTGTCTCGGGCGGTGGCGGTGGATATGGAGAGCGGCACCATCGCCGCGCAAGGCTATCGCCTGCGCGTGCCGTACGGCACCTTGCTGTGCGTGTCGGACAAACCGCTACACAGCGAGATCAAGCTGCCGGGCGCGGCGGGAGCGTTCTACGAGCGGGCGGTGACCCAGCACCTGCACATCGGCATCACCGCGCTGGATCTGCTGCGCGGTCAGCTCAACTCGCTGCACTCACGCAAACTGCGCAGCTTCGACGAGCCTCCATTCCGCTGAGGCGATTGCGCTGAGAGCCTGTTCATAATCTTTCAGCCCAGCTTCGTCGATTTCGGCAGCTATGTGGCGGGAGCGGCCGGTCGCCCCCGTTAGGGTGGCTGGTGATTATCTGTGGGAGCGGGCCATGCCCGCGAA
>ERZ1031516.211-NODE-211-length-9932-cov-7.026628_pt1 | contig 9932 bp, 9 predicted proteins | sample MGYA00518047_ERZ1031516 | MGnify/ENA primary metagenome ERZ1031516 (study PRJEB33718, sample SAMN03159945) | human skin metagenome | collected 2014-04-10 | study: EMG produced TPA metagenomics assembly of the PRJNA266117 data set (Human skin bacterial metagenome and... | reverse complement strand
CACAAGGAGTATCGTCGGCAGCGTCAGATGTGTATAAGAGACAGCCATTGCCCTGTCCCAGGCCCTGCGCGAGCGCGGCATGCTGGTCACCGCGATTCGTCCACCCACCGTGCCGGCCGGCAGCGCGCGCCTGCGGGTGACCCTGTCCGCTGCCCATGAAGCGGCCCAGGTCGATCAGTTGCTCGATGCCCTGGCCCAGTGCTGGATGCAACTGGAAGGGGACCCGGCGTGATGCCCTCATCGCTGATTTTGCTGCCCGGCTGGGGGCTGGGGAGTGTGCCGCTGATGCCGTTGGCCAAGGCGTTGGCCGGGCAGGCTCAGGTCGCCATCGAGCCTCTGCCAGCGCTTGAGCATGCCGATATCGAGCATTGTCTGAACGCGCTGGACAAGCGCTTGCCCCGTGATGCCTGGCTGGGTGGCTGGTCCCTGGGCGGTATGCTCGCCACCTTGCTGGCGGCACGTCGTGGCGCGGATTGCCCGGGCTTGCTGACGCTGGCCAGCAATGCCCGATTTACCGTCAGCGAGGACTGGCCAACAGCGATGCCGGCGGCGACCTTCGCGGTGTTTCGCGAAGCGTATGAGCTGAACCCTGCCGCCACGCTCAAGCGTTTCGCCATGCTCTGCAGCCAGGGCGGTTTGGATTTTCGCGGTCTGTCCCGCCGCCTGCTGGAACAGGCCGAAGGGGACGACTCCCTGGTCGGCCTGGACCTGCTTGCCGAACTCGATACGCGGCAGGCGCTGCAACGCTTTGCCGGGCCGCAAGTGCATCTGTTCGCCACTGACGATGCCTTGGTGCCGGTGGCGGCTGCAGCGGCCATTCAGCGGCTGCAGCCGGCAGCCGAAGTTCGCCGTGTCGAAGGTGCAAGCCATGCCCTGGTGATCGAGCAGGTGAACGAAGTGGCGGCTGTGATCGCGCGCTTCATGGAGGCGCGGACATGAATACCCACCCGGACAAGCTTAGGGTGGCGGCGTCCTTTTCCAGGGCTGCCGACACCTATGACAGCGTGGCGCAACTGCAGCGTGACGTCGGCCGGCAGCTGCTGTGGTATCTGCCGCTGCACCTGAAGCCGGAGCGATGGCTCGACCTGGGCTGTGGCACCGGTTTTTTCAGTCGCGCGCTGGCGGACTGGTATCCGCGAGGCGAGGGCATTGCAGTGGATATCGCCGAGGGCATGTTGCAGCACGCCCGGCTGTTGGGTGGTGCCCAGGCGTTCGCGGCCGGTGATGCCGAACGGTTGCCACTGCGCGATGGCAGTTGCGACCTGATTTTCTCCAGCCTGGCGCTGCAGTGGTGCGCGGACTTCGCCGCGGTGCTGAGCGAGGCGCGCCGGGTGCTGCGCCCTGGCGGCGTGCTGGCGTTCAGCAGCCTGTGTGTTGGCACCTTGCAGGAGCTGCGCGACAGCTGGCAGGTCGTCGACGGCTTCGTGCACGTCAATCGTTTTCGCTGCGCCGAGGACTATCAGGCGCTGTGTGCAGCCAGCGGCCTGCAGGTCGAACGGCTGCAGGTGCGTGCCCATCGTCTGCACTACCCGGACCTGCGCAACCTCACTCACAGCCTCAAGGCCTTGGGCGCCCACAATCTCAATGAAGGCCGTCCTGCCGGGTTGACTGGTCGGGCGCGGCTGCGAGCCTTGGCAGATGCCTACGAGCAGCGGCGCCAGCCCGAGGGGCTGCCGTGCACTTACCAGGTCATCTATGGTGTATTGCAAAAGGAGCCTCGATCATGAGCGTCGCCTATTTCGTCACCGGTACCGATACCGAGATCGGCAAGACCACCATCGCAGCCGGCCTGCTGTGCGCCGCGCGCCGCGTGGGTCTGTCCACTGCAGCGGCCAAGCCGGTAGCCTCCGGCTGTCAGCTCACTACAGAGGGCCTGCGTAACGACGATGCCCTGGCGCTGCTCGCCCAGTGCAGCCTGCCGTTGCGTTATGACGAAGTGAATCCGCTGGCGTTCGCGCCTGCCATCGCCCCCCACCTGGCGGCTCGCGATGCTGGCGTGCCGCTCGAGGTGCCGGCGCTGCAAAGCGCGGTTCGGGTGATTCTGGACAAGGGCGCGGATTTCACCCTGGTCGAGGGCGCCGGTGGCTGGCGCGTCCCACTGGGTGGCAGGGCCACGCTGGCCGATCTGGCTCGGGCCTTGAATATTCCGGTGATTCTGGTGGTCGGTGTGCGACTGGGCTGCATCAACCACGCGCTGCTGAGCGCCGAAGCCATCGTCGGCGATGGCCTGACCCTGGCCGGCTGGGTGGCCAATGTGGTCGACCCGAATGTTGCACGGCTACAGGACAATCTTGCCACGCTAGCCGAGCGACTCCCCGCGCCCTGTATCGGACAGGTGCCATTCCTGCCATCGATTACCGCCGAGCAGGTCGCGGAGCATCTCGATTTATCGCGATTGATGCTATGAATGCCAACTCTTGCATCATTTTTGGTTGTACAACTTTTGAGCGGCTTCTGCTTAAATGCAGCCTATAAAGTTCCTGCAGCAGGAGACGTCCCATGCAGATCTCTTCCACCAGTGCATTCAGCGCTGGCATCAATACCATTCAGTCCGGCCAACGCCGGGTCGATCAGGCTGCCGGTGAAATCGCCAGCGCGCCGGTGACTGCCGAACGTGCCCAGGCCAACGAGCCCTCCGCGGCGCGTGCCGACATTGCCGAGAACATGGTCGAGATGCGTATTGGTCAATACGAAGCCCAAGCTGGCGCTCGTGTCGTGCAGACTGCGGACAAGGTGCTGGGTACCTTGATCGACGTCACCGCCTAAATCGCAGCGCCTTTCGGGTACCTCTAAAAACGTTGGCGAGGCAGTCAGCCCAATACCGATGGCGGCCCCACAAAAACAGGCGAAAAAGCGACCGGGGTCGAGCTCGACTTTACGTTCGTAAATGAGCATTTTTAGCCTGTTTTTAACGCGGTGCTGACAACGCAGGTAGTTTTTAGGGGGGCTCGTTCGGGGCGTCGACTTCTGGAGGGACCACGCCATGCAGATTGCCGGTTTTTCCTCCGCTTATTCGTTCGCCTCGCCGGTTCCGGCTGTTGTGCCCCGTCCACTCGAATCCGCAAGCTCGCCCGATTTGGCCCGTGCTGCGTTCGCGCCCGTGGCCGCCAGCGCTGAAACCGACTCTTCCAATGCTGCAAGCTCGCAAGAAGAGCAGGACAAAGCGCAGGATTCCTCGACCGATGCCGCTGCCTCGGGTAAATCGGGCGAGCCGCTCAGCGCCAAGGAAGAGCAGAAGCTACAACTGGCCGTCGCCGAACTGGCCAACCGTGACCGCGAAGTGCGCACCCACGAGCAGGCCCATGCCGCCGTCGGTGGCGTGCATGCCGGAGCGCCCACCTATACCTATACCCAGGGCCCGGACGGCAAGCGCTATGCCTCCGGTGGCGAGGTGAGCATCGATGTCGGTGCTGTCGCCAATGACCCCCAGGCCACGCTGACCAAGATGGAAATCGTCATCCGCGCTGCGCTGGCGCCTGCCGAGCCTTCTGCACAGGATCGCAGTGTGGCCAGCCAGGCCCAGGCGCAAATGGCCGTGGCGCGCGCCGAACTGGCGGCCATGCAACGCAGCGAGGGAAGCGAGGCAGAGGCCACCCAGGCCCCTGCCGACGAAAGCGCCGAAAAAAGCGACGACCCGTCAGTCACGGCCGATGCCTCCACAAGCCCGCCCGTGCCTGCGGGCATCAGCCTTTATGCCGCGTCCGCGGATCAGCAGAGGCCCTCGGGACTGCTCGATCTGCGCGCCTGAGCGCACATGAGCGGCCTTGACAGCAATTGGGCGTAAACGTATGTTTCAAACATGTGTTTGAGAGGAGCAATCCTTTCCCATGCTCATGCTGAACACGACCGCCCACCGGTCATCCCCAACATAAGAGACCACCCGCAGAGGTACCCGCTATGCCTGATTACAAGGCCCCCTTGCGCGATATCCGTTTCGTACGTGACGAGCTGCTTGGTTATGACGCGCACTACCAGAGCCTGCCCGGCTGCCAGGACGCCACGCCAGACATGGTCGACGCGATTCTCGAAGAAGGCGCCAAGTTCTGCGAGCAGGTGCTCTCTCCACTGAACCGTGTGGGCGATACCGAAGGCTGTACCTGGAGCGAATCCGGCGTGAAGACGCCGACCGGCTTCAAGGAAGCCTACAAGCAGTTCGTCGAAGGCGGCTGGCCGAGCCTGGCCCATGACGCCGAGCATGGCGGCCAGGGCCTGCCTGAGTCGCTGGGCCTGGCGGTCAGCGAAATGGTCGGCACCGCCAACTGGTCGTGGGGCATGTACCCGGGCCTGTCCCATGGTGCGATGAACACCATTTCCGCCCACGGCACCGCCGAGCAGCAGCACACCTACCTGACCAAGCTGGTATCCGGCGAGTGGACGGGCACCATGTGCCTGACCGAACCGCATTGCGGTACCGACCTGGGCATGCTGCGCACCAAGGCCGAGCCGCAGGCCGACGGCTCCTACAGCATTTCCGGCACCAAGATCTTCATCTCCGCTGGCGAGCACGACATGGCCGACAACATCGTCCATATCGTCCTGGCACGCCTGCCCGATGCGCCGGCTGGCACCAAGGGTATTTCCCTGTTCATCGTGCCCAAGTTCCTGCCCAACGCTGAAGGTGGCGTGGGTGAGCGCAATGGCGTGAGCTGCGGTTCCATCGAGCACAAGATGGGCATCCACGGTAACGCCACCTGCGTGATGAACTTCGATTCGGCCACCGGCTTCCTGATCGGCCCGCCGAACAAGGGCCTGAACTGCATGTTCACCTTCATGAACACCGCTCGCCTGGGCACCGCGCTGCAGGGCCTGGCCCACGCCGAGCTGGGTTTCCAGGGCGCCATCAAGTACGCCCGTGAGCGCCTGCAGATGCGTTCGCTGACCGGGCCGAAAGCGCCGGACAAGGCAGCCGACCCGATCATCGTGCATCCGGACGTGCGCCGCATGCTGCTGACCATGAAGGCGTTCGCCGAAGGCAACCGTGCGATGGTCTACTTCACGGCCAAGCAGGTCGATATAGTCAAGTACGCCCAGGATGAAGAGCAGAAGAAAGCCGCTGATGGCCTGCTGGCCTTCCTGACCCCCATCGCCAAGGCGTTCATGACCGAAGTGGGCTTCGAATCCGCTTCCCACGGCATGCAGGTGTACGGCGGCCACGGCTTCATCAGCGAGTGGGGCATGGAGCAGAACCTGCGCGACTGCCGCATCGCCATGATGTACGAGGGCACTACCGGGGTTCAGGCCCTCGACCTGCTGGGTCGCAAGGTGCTGATGACTCAGGGCGAAGCGCTCAAGGGCTTCACCAAGATCGTCCACAAGTTCTGCCAGGCCAATGAAGGCAATGAGGCGCTCAAGGCGTTCGTCGGGCCGCTGGCCGCGCTCAACAAGGAGTGGGGCGAAGTGACCATGAAGATCGGCATGGCCGCCATGAAGGATCGTGAGGAAGTCGGTGCCGCCTCGGTCGACTACCTGATGTATTCCGGTTATGCCTGCCTGGCCTACTTCTGGGCCGACATGGCGCGCGTGGCTGCCGAGAAGATCGCCGCCGGTGATGGTGACCAGGCGTTCTACAAGGCCAAGCTGCAGACTGCGCAGTTCTACTATGCACGCATCCTGCCGCGTACCCGCACCCACGTGGCGGCCATGCTGTCCGGTGCCAGCAGCCTGATGGACATGAGCGAAGAAGATTTCGCGCTGAGCTACTGATCCTTCAGCGACTCCTGAACCGCGGCCCGAGTGCCGCGGTTTTTTATTGGCGCTGGGCAGTATCCGGATAGTGCCGGCGTGCGTCGGCAGGCAATTACAGGCAAAATGCCAGTCTCTTTTTTCGGTCATTGCGGAGCTCGCCTTGCCGCGTCTCGTCGCGTTGCGCTTGGGGCATTTTCTACCGGCATTGCTGCTGCTCGGCGGCGGTTTGCTGGCCGCGACCCTGCCGACCCTGACCGATTTCTTCACCTCGCTGTTCAACGTACTGCCCACCTCGTTGCTTCTGCTCGGCGGCACCTTCTGCGTGGTCTATGGCCGTCAGCGCGAACTGTTCATGCTGCTGGTGCTGTACCTGGGCTACTTCCTGCTCGACGAGCAGGCCGATTACTACCGTGAGTTTGGCCGCGTGCGTGATGACGCGGCGCTGGTGTTTCACCTCAGCAGCCTGCTGTTACCTGCGCTCTATGGCCTGTTCGCGCTATGGCGCGAGCGTACCCATCTGATTCAGGATCTGGTCGCCCGGGCGGCCGTCCTGCTGGCGGTCGGCGGCGTGGCGGCAGCGCTGGCGCGGCGTTATCCCCACGGCCTGGAACAGTGGCTTTCGGTGATCCGCTGGCCATCCCTGCATGCCGAATGGATGAGCCTGGTGCAGCTGGCCTACCCGGTTTTCCTGGTGGTGATCATCGCGCTGCTGATCCAGTACTTGCGCACGCCGCGGCCGGTGCATGCCGTGCAGCTGGTGGGAGCGCTGGCGCTGTTGTGGATGCTGCCCAATACCTTCATCCAGCCCCATGCGCTGCAGGTGATGTCCAGCGTGGTGATGCTGATGATCGTCGTCGGGGTGGCTCACGAGGCCTACCAGATGGCCTTTCGTGACGAGCTGACCGGCCTGCCCGGGCGTCGCGCGCTCAACGAGCGTTTGCAACGCCTGGGGCGCAACTACGTGATCGCCATGGCCGACGTGGATCATTTCAAGCGATTCAACGACACCCACGGCCATGACGTCGGCGATCAGGTGCTGCGTGTGGTCGCCAGCCAGCTGCGCAAGGTGGGCGGGGGTGGCAAGGTGTATCGCTATGGCGGCGAGGAGTTCACCCTGGTATTTGCCGGCAAGGACATCGAGCAGTGCATGCCGCATCTGGAGGCGATACGCCAGGCGGTGGAGCGCTACCAGATCCAGCTGCGCGACCGTCAGCAACGCCCCGTCGACGACACGCTGGGGCGCCAGCGCCGCGCCGGCTCGGGTGCGTCCCAGGTGTCGGTGACGGTCAGCATCGGCGTGGCGCAGTCCGGTGACCAGCATCGCAGCGTGGAGGAGGTGCTCAAGGCCGCCGACAAGGCGCTGTATGGCGCCAAGAGTGCCGGCCGCAACCGCATTAGCAGCCAGGTGCAGCGCAGGCGCGGTGCGGTGAAGTTGAAGGCCGATCCGGGCTGATCGATCAGTGGCCGATCGGTCACGACACGACCCTATGTGTCTGAAAAGTTGTTGGGCTAGACTCGGCTTCTGACCGTGCTACCGAGGACTTCCCATGGCCGACTACAAAGCTCCCCTGCGTGACATGCGCTTCGTACTCAACGAGGTTTTCCAGGTTTCCCAACTCTGGGCCCAGCTGCCTGCCCTGGCCGAAGTCGTCGACGAGGAAACCGCCAACGCGATCCTCGAGGAAGCCGGCAAGATTACCGCTGGCATGATCGCCCCCTTGAATCGCGCCAGCGATGAAGAGGGGTGCACCTGGGCAAATACCGAAGTACGCACGCCGGCCGGTTTTATCGAGGCCTACAAGGCCTACGCCGAGGGCGGCTGGGTTGGCGTGGGCGGTGATCCGCAGTTTGGCGGCATGGGCATGCCCAAGGTGATTTCCGCCCAGGTCGAGGAGATGGTCAACTCGTCCAGCCTGTCGTTCGGCCTCTACCCGATGCTCACCGCTGGCGCCTGCCTGTCGATCAACGCCCACGCCAGCGAAGAACTCAAGCAGGCCTACCTGCCGAACATGTATGCCGGCGTCTGGGCTGGCTCGATGTGCCTGACCGAACCGCATGCCGGTACCGACCTGGGCATCATCCGTACCAAGGCCGAGCCCCAGGCTGATGGCAGTTACAAGGTCAGTGGCACCAAGATCTTCATCACCGGCGGCGAGCACGACCTGACCGAGAACATCATCCACCTGGTGCTGGCCAAGCTGCCGGACGCACCGGCCGGCCCCAAGGGCATTTCGCTGTTCCTGGTGCCCAAGTTCATGGTCAATGCCGACGGCTCGCTGGGCGAGCGCAACGCGGTTTCCTGTGGCTCGATCGAGCACAAGATGGGCATCAAGGCGTCGAGCACCTGTGTGATGAATTTCGACGGCGCCACCGGCTACATCATCGATGCGCCGAACCGTGGCCTGGCCGCGATGTTCACCATGATGAACTACGAGCGCCTGGGGGTCGGCATCCAGGGCCTGTCGACCGGCGAGCGTTCCTACCAGAGCGCAATCGAGTACGCCCGCGAGCGTATCCAGAGCCGTGCGCCGACGGGGGCGGTGGCCAAGGACAAGGCGGCCGACCCGATCATCGTGCACCCGGACGTGCGCCGCATGCTGCTGACCATGAAGGCGCTCAACGAGGGCGGCCGCGCCTTCTCCAGTTACGTTGCCCTGCAGCTCGACACCGCCAAGTACAGCGAGGAGCCTGCCACCCGCAAGTGTGCCGAAGAGCTGGTGGCGCTGCTGACACCGGTGGCCAAGGCGTTTCTCACCGACCTTGGATTGGAAACCACCATCCACGGCCAGCAGGTGTTCGGTGGCCACGGCTACGTGCGTGAATGGGGGCAGGAACAGCTGGTGCGCGACTGCCGTATCACGCAGATCTACGAGGGCACCAACGGCATCCAGGCGCTGGATCTGGTCGGGCGCAAGATCGTCGGCAGCGGCGGCGCGTTCTGCCGGCATTTCACCGAAGAGGTGCGGGCCTTCGCCAGCGATGTCGCGCTGGCCGAGGAGTTCAGGGCGCCGCTGCTGGAAGCCGTGCAGATTCTGGAGACGCAGACCGAGGCATTGCTCGAACGCGCGCGGCTCAACCCCAATGAAATCGGCGCTGCTTCGGTGGAGTACCTGCACCTGTTCGGCTATACCGCTTACGCCTACATGTGGGCCTTGATGGCCAGGGCTGCGCAGGGCAAGGAAGGGCAGGATGATTTCTATGCCAGCAAGCTGGGCACGGCGCGTTTCTATTTCGCCCGTTTGCTGCCGCGCATCCATTCGCTGAACGCATCGGTGGGCGCGGGTAGCGACAGCCTCTACCTGCTGACCGCTGAGCAGTTCTGAGGCGCGAGCCGCGTGTAGGCGATTGCTTACACGTGGTTCTGCCTTTGCCCACTATTGGCGTTTGAGCCCGAGGCGTAATCTTCACTTCAAGGACTTAGCGCAGGAAGCGCACTGAAGCAGACAGGGATACGTGTGAAGGTGCCAGGATGGCGCGCTGATCAAGGATGTCAGAACAGAGTCTGTAAACCCCGCCTCGGCGGGGTTTTCTTTTTTGCGCGAGAAAAAACAGCGTAAGTGCCGGTGCAGAGAGCCCGGGAGCCGGGCTCTTGCATGGTACGCCAGTGTTACGCGGTCTTTTCGACCCAGGCGGCGAAGGTGTCGATGTACTTCTGCAGGAAGGGCTTGATGCTGTCGTTCAGCTTGCCGTTTTCGTCGAAGAAATTGCCCGCACCGCCCAGGTAGGCTTCCGGCTGCTGCAGTAGCGGCATGTCGAGGAACACCAGGGCCTGGCGCAGCTGGTGGTTGGCACCGAAGCCACCGATGGCGCCTGGCGAGGCGCTGACCACGCCAGCGGGTTTGCCGCTCAGGGCGCTCTGCCCATAGGGGCGCGAGGCCACGTCCACGGCATTCTTCATTGGCGCGGGAATTGAGCGGTTGTATTCGGGGGTCACGAACAACACGGCGTCAGCGGCTTTGAGCGCGTTGCGAAAGGTGCTGTAGGCAGCCGGTGCTGGATCGACGTCGATGTCTTCGTTGTAGAGCGGCAGCTCGCCGATTTCGACGATCTCCAGTTTCAGGTTCTGCGGGGCCAGGTCGGCCAATGCCAGCGCCAGCTTGCGATTGATCGACGCCTTGCGCAGGCTGCCGACCAGTACGGCCACGTTGTAGGTTTTGCTCATGGAAGCTCTCCTGAAAAGGGGTGGAGCAGTTATAGACCTGTCTCTTATACACATCTGACGCTGCCGACGATACTCCTTGTGTAGA
>ERZ1031516.210-NODE-210-length-9948-cov-7.330638_pt1 | contig 9948 bp, 10 predicted proteins | sample MGYA00518047_ERZ1031516 | MGnify/ENA primary metagenome ERZ1031516 (study PRJEB33718, sample SAMN03159945) | human skin metagenome | collected 2014-04-10 | study: EMG produced TPA metagenomics assembly of the PRJNA266117 data set (Human skin bacterial metagenome and... | reverse complement strand
CTACACAAGGAGTATCGTCGGCAGCGTCAGATGTGTATAAGAGACAGCTGCTGATGAGCGAGTTTTCCATTCCCTGGGTGCGCCTGCGCCTGACCAAACCAGGCGCCGTACCGGCCGCCCGCGGCGGTGTTGGTGTGGAGATCGAGCGCGGATGTCGCTAACACCAGTTCTGCTCGGCCTGGGCAGCAATATCGAGCGCGAGGCACATCTGCGTGCCGGCCTCGATGCCCTGGCTGATATCGTCACCGAGATGCGCTGCTCGCCAGTGTTCGAGAGCCTGGCGGTGGGCATCAAGAGCGGCCCTTTCTTCAACCTGGTGATCGCTGGCCTTACCGCGCTGCCATTGACCGAGTTGGACCGCCGCCTGAAATTCATCGAAGCGGATAACGGCCGCTATGCACCTGATCGCAAAGGCCTGCCGCTGGATATCGACGTGCTGACCTATGGCGAACTGGTGGGCAACTTCAATGGCCTGGTGTTACCGCGGGCGGAAATCCTCAAGAACGCTTTCGTGCTCAGGCCGTTGGCGCTGCTGGTGCCGGATGTCGAGCATCCCGGAGTCGGGCGCAGTTTCGCGCAGCTGTGGGGCGAGGCGCAGATCGAGCAGCAACTGTGGCCGGTGGCCTTCCAGTGGCGTGGCGTCGAGCTGACGCCTTCCGAGTTGCTGCCGTCGCCCTAGCTGTTTTCTCTGCTTTGCTTGAAGGCCTTGAGTGCGGTGAGTCGCTCGCGATTGAGGGCTTCGCCCAGCTCTGCGCCCTTGTAGCCGCGCGCCAGCAAGGGCTGTACGGCTACTTCGCGGACCGCGCGCATGGCCTCTAGCAGATAATCTGCCTGGGGATACTCGCGCTGTTCCAGCCCTTGACGGCCGCGGGCATCCATTTCGCAGGCGGCGATGAAGGCCTCGAAACGCTGCGGGCGGCGGAATACGTCGAAGCGCTGCATCAGCTCCAGCAGCGTCGAGGCGCGCAACTCCAGCGCCCGATGGGCGTGGGTATGAAATTCGCCCACCAGCTCGGCCAGCTCCTGGCACTCTTTGGGCACCTTGCAACGGCTGTTGATGGCCTGAATCAGCGGGATGCCCCGATGTTCATGGGCGATGTGTCGCGGCCAGTCCGCAGGGTCGGTCCTGCCCTTGCCCACATCATGCAGCAGGCAGGCCCAGCGCACGGGCAGTGGCTGCTGGTGCTCGGCGCACTGGCGCAGCACCGCCAGCACGTGAATGCCGGTGTCGATTTCCGGGTGATGGGCTGCGGGCTGCGGCACGCCAAACAGCGCGTCGACCTCCGGCAGCATGGCCGTGAGAGCGCCGCAGTCGCGCAGTACCTGAATGAACACATCCGGGCGAGGCTCCATCAGTGCCCGGGAAATTTCCTTCCAGCTGCGTTCCGGGGTCAGCGCATCCAGCTCACCGGATTCGGCCAGCTGATGCATCAGTTCGAGGGTTTCCGGCGCTACGCTAAAGCCCAGCGGCGCGTAGCGCGCCGCGAAGCGTGCCACGCGCAACACGCGAAGTGGGTCTTCGGCGAAGGCCGGAGAGACGTGGCGCAGTTGCCTGGCCTGCAGATCACGCTGGCCGCCGTAGGGGTCGATCAGGTTGCCCTGCTGATCTTCGGCGATGGCGTTGATGGTCAGGTCGCGGCGGATCAGGTCTTCTTCCAGCGTCACTTCGGGGCTGGCGTGAAAGGTGAAGCCGCCGTAGCCGCGACCGCTCTTGCGTTCGGTGCGGGCCAGGGCGTACTCCTCCCCCGATTGCGGATGCAGGAACACTGGGAAATCCGCGCCAACCGGGCGATAGCCCTGTTCCAGCATTGCTTCGGCGGTGGCACCGACCACCACCCAGTCGATCTCGGTCACCGGGCGGCCGAGCAGGCGATCGCGCACGGCGCCGCCGACTTTGTAGATGTGCATAGAAGTCTCCGTCATGCGCAGAGGATACCCGCTGCGCCGGAGCATGTCGCCGCACCTAGAGCGGTGGGATATGCAGGTCCAGGCGCGGGGGATCGCCGTCCGCCGCACCGTCACTTCTGGGCGGCACGTGCTGGGTGGTGACGATGCGGTCGCCCTGCAGCGTCTGCAGGTGGATATCGAACCCCCACAGGCGGTGCAGGTGCTTGAGCACTTCCTCGGTGGAACTGCCCAGCGGTTTGCGGTCGTGCTGGAAGTGGCGCAGGGTCAGGGAACGGTCGCCGCGGCGGTCGATGCTCCAGATCTGCACGTTGGGCTCGCGATTGCCGAGGTTGTATTGGGCTGCCAGGGTTTCGCGGATGGTGCGGTAGCCCGGTTCGTCATGGATGGCCGGCACGCTGAGTTCGTCTTTCTGGTCGTCGTCGAGAATGCTGAACAGCTTCAGGTCGCGGATCACCTTGGGCGACAGGTACTGCAGGATGAAGCTCTCGTCCTTGAAGCTGGTCATGGCGAATTTCAGGGTACTCAGCCAGTCACTGCCGGCGATGTCCGGAAACCAGTGGCGATCTTCCTCGGTGGGCTCCTCGCAGATACGGCGGATGTCCCGGTACATGGCAAAACCCAGGGCATAGGGATTGATGCCGCTGTAATAGGGGCTGTCGAACGAAGGCTGGAACACCACGCTGGTGTGCGACTGCAGGAACTCCATCATGAAGCCGTCAGTCACCAAGCCCTCGTCGTAAAGGTCGTTCATCAGGGTGTAGTGCCAGAAGGTCGCCCAGCCTTCGTTCATCACCTGGGTCTGGCGCTGTGGGTAGAAGTACTGGGCGATCTTGCGCACGATGCGGATCACTTCGCGCTGCCAGGGCTCCAGCAGCGGCGCATGTTTTTCCAGGAAGTAGAGGATGTTTTCCTGCGGCTCCGCCGGGAAGCGCTTGTTGTCGCCATCACCAGCCTTGCTGGCACTTTTCGGGATGGTGCGCCACAGATCGTTGATCTGGCGCTGCAGGTGCTCTTCGCGATCCTTTTGGCGACGGCGCTCTTCCTCGGCGGAGATAGGATAGGGGCGTTTGTAGCGATCGACGCCGTAGTTCATCAGCGCGTGGCAGGAGTCGATCAGGTCTTCCACGGCATCGATGCCATGGCGCTCTTCGCATTGGGTGATGTACTGCTTGGCGAATACCAGGTAATCGATGATCGAGCTGGCATCGGTCCAGGTGCGGAACAGGTAATTGCCTTTGAAAAAGCTGTTATGCCCGTAGCAGGCGTGGGCGATGACCAGCGCCTGCATGGTGATGGTGTTTTCCTCCATCAGATAAGCGATGCACGGGTCGGAGTTGATCACGATTTCGTAGGCCAGGCCCATCTGACCGCGGCTATAGGATTTCTCGGTGCTGAGAAACTGTTTGCCGTATGACCAGTGGTGATAGCCCAGGGGCATACCGACCGAGGCGTAGGCATCCATCATCTGCTCGGCGGTGATCACCTCGATCTGGTTGGGGTAGGTGTCGAGGGCGTAGCGCTCGGCCAGCCGGCTGATTTCCCGGTCGTAGTCACGGATCAGCTCGAAGGTCCATTCCGAGCCCGTGGACAAGGGTTGGCGCTTTTTGCTGCTGGCACTGCTCATGTCGAGAGCCTCCGCTGGAACAGTTCGCGGAACACGGGATAGATGTCGCCGGCCGAGACTAGCTGCTGCTGGGCGAAGGTCTCGTCGTACGCCTCGGCAACCCGTTCGTATTCGAACCACAGTGCCTGATGCTCGCGCGGGGTGATTTCCACGTAGGTGAAGTACTGCACGAAAGGCATGATCTGCTTGATCAGGATGTCGCGGCACACCGGCGAGTCGTCGTTCCAGTTGTCGCCGTCGGAAGCCTGGGCGCCATAGATGTTCCATTCGTTGGCCGGGTAACGCTCGGCCATGATCTCCTGCATCATTTTCAGGGCGCTGGAGACGATGGTGCCGCCGGTTTCCCGGGAATAGAAAAACTCTTCTTCGTCTACTTCCTTGGCACTGGTGTGGTGGCGGATGAACACCACGTCGATCTTGTCGTAGTTACGCTTGAGGAACAGGTACAGGAGGATGAAGAAGCGCTTGGCGACGTCCTTGGTGGCCTGGGTCATGGAGCCCGAAACGTCCATCAGGCAGAACATCACGGCCTTGGAACTGGGGTTGGGGTGTTTGACCAGCAGGTTGTACTTGAGGTCGAAGGTGTCGAGAAACGGGATGCGGTGAATGCGTGCACTGAGGCGTTCGATCTCGGCCTCGAGCAGCTGGATGTCGCTGAAGTTGTCCGGCTCCTCGCGGCGCAACCGTTCAAGTTCGGCCTTCGCTTCGCGCAGCTTGGCCCGGCTGCTGCCGGACAGGGCGATGCGCCGCGCGTGGGCCGAACGCAGGGTACGCACGATATTGATGCGCGATGGGTTGCCTTCGCTGCTGATGCCGGCGCGCACGGTCTTGAAGGTCTCCGCGCCGGTCAGGTGGCGCTTGACCAGGTTGGGCAGCTCCAGATCCTCGAACATGAAGTCCAGGAACTCTTCCTGGGTGATCTGGAATACGAACTCGTCCATGCCTTCGCCGGAGTTGCTGGCCTTGCCGGCACCCTGGCCGCCGCCACCGCCCTGCGGGCGAGGAATCCGTTCACCTGCCACGAAATCCTTGTTGCCCGGATGCACGACGGTCTGCTTGCCGCCGCGGCCGTGGTGCAGCACCGGCTCGTCGATATCCCGACCGGGAATGCTGATCTGCTCGCCGTGCTCCATGTCGGTGATGGAGCGCCGGCTGACGGCGTCCTCCACGGCCTTCTTGATGTGGTCGCGGTAACGCCGGATGAACCGCTGGCGGTTCACCGTGCTCTTGTTCTTGCCATTGAGGCGACGGTCGATCACGTAGCTCATACAAGCCCTCCGGGCACTGCCCGTTCAGGCCACGGCCTGGGCCATGACCTGAACGGCAGGCCGCTTACTGCGATTTACGTACGCGCAGATACCATTCGGATAGCAGGCGCACCTGCTTCTCGGTATAGCCGCGCTCGACCATGCGTTTGACGAAGTCGTTGTGCTTCTGTTGATCCTCCTTGCTGGCTTTGGCGTTGAAGCTGATGACCGGCAGTAGGTCCTCGGTGTTGGAGAACATCTTCTTCTCGATGACTACCCGCAGCTTCTCGTAGCTGAGCCAGGTCGGGTTCTTGCCGTTGTTGTTGGCGCGGGCGCGCAGCACGAAGTTGACGATCTCGTTGCGGAAGTCCTTCGGGTTGCTGATGCCGGCCGGCTTCTCGATTTTTTCCAGTTCCTCGTTGAGGGCCACGCGGTTGAGGATTTCGCCGGTTTCCGGGTCGCGGTACTCCTGATCCTGAATCCAGAAGTCGGCGTACAGCACGTAGCGGTCGAAGATGTTCTGGCCGTATTCGCTGTAGGACTCGAGATAAGCGGTCTGGATCTCCTTGCCGATGAATTCGATATAGCGCGGCGCCAGGTATTCCTTGATGAAACGCAGATAGCGCTCGCGGGTTTCACCGGGGAACTGTTCCTGCTCGATCTGCTGCTCCAGCACGTAGAGCAGGTGCACCGGGTTGGCGGCAATCTCATGAGGGTCGAAGTTGAACACCTTGGAGAGAATCTTGAAGGCGAAGCGGGTCGACAGCCCGTTCATGCCTTCGTCGACGCCGGCCGAGTCGCGGTACTCCTGAATCGACTTGGCCTTGGGGTCGGTGTCTTTGAGGTTTTCGCCGTCGTAGACGCGCATCTTCGAGTAGATATTGGAGTTTTCCGGCTCCTTGAGGCGCGACAGGGTGGAGAACTGCGCGAGCATCTTCAGGGTGTCGGGCGCACAGTGGGCATTGGCCAGCGAGCTGCTGACCAGCAGCTTGTCGTAGATCTTGATTTCGTCACTGACGCGCAGGCAGTACGGGACCTTGACGATGTAAATACGGTCGATGAACGCTTCGTTGTTCTTGTTGTTGCGGAAGGTGTGCCACTCCGATTCGTTGGAGTGGGCCAGCAAGATGCCGTTGTAGGGAATCGCGCCCAGGCCTTCGGTGCTGTTGTAGTTGCCCTCCTGGGTGGCGGTGAGCAGTGGGTGCAGCACCTTGATCGGTGCCTTGAACATCTCGACGAACTCCATCAGGCCCTGGTTGGCCCGGCACAGCGCGCCCGAATAGCTGTAGGCATCGGCATCGTTCTGCGGGTATTCCTCGAGCTTGCGGATATCCACCTTGCCGACCAGGGCAGAAATGTCCTGGTTGTTTTCATCGCCAGGCTCGGTCTTGGCGATGGCGATCTGATTGAGGATCGAGGGGTAGAGCTTGACCACCCGGAACTGGCTGATATCGCCGCCGAACTCGGCCAGGCGTTTGCTCGCCCACGGCGACATGATGCTGCCGAGATAACGGCGCGAAATACCGTAATCCTCTTCAAGAATGGCGGCATCTTCTGCGGCATTGAACAAACCCAGTGGTGACTCGAAAACCGGTGAGCCCTTGATGGCGTAGAAGGGCACCTTCTCCATCAGTTGCTTGAGTTTTTCAGCCAGGGACGATTTACCGCCACCGACCGGGCCCAGCAAATAGAGGATCTGTTTCTTTTCTTCCAGGCCCTGAGCCGCATGGCGGAAGTAGGAGACGATCTGCTCGATGCATTCTTCCATGCCATGGAAGTCGGCAAAGGCAGGGTAGCGGCGGATCACCTTGTTGGAAAAGATCCGCGACAGCCTTGGATTATGAGAGGTATCGAGCAGCTCCGGCTCGCCGATGGCCATCAGCAGGCGCTCGGAGGCGCTGGCGTAGGCACTGCGATCCTGTTTGCACAGTTCGAGGTACTCCTGCAGCGAGTACTCCTCCTGGCGGGTCGCCTCGAATCGTTGCTGGAAGTGACTGAAAATACTCATGACTTCACCTCGCTCGATACTTGGAGCCGGCCGGGATCGGTCGAGCGGGTGCATGCAGACTCGGCGCTTGCGCTACCGAGGTGAATCCCCCAAGCACCCCGTAGTCAGTCAGAACCTCAAGGTCGGCCTGTCCGTGGCATGGCAGGTTCAAGGACAGCCGCCATGCTTACCCTGCATGGCGTATCGGCTGCCTTCTCCCGCCTGACCCTGTGTTGCGTGGTTATGGCTGGCTGCTGAAGGTGAGTACCGATGGCCCGTTCGGCCGGTTGGCCGGCTACCTGAATTGGGATGGCCTAGAACAAGGATAGTTGGTAATCGGCAAGATCAAGGCGCAATTGCCAGCTCTCGCTCCATTGCAGCGCCAGTGGGGCAGGCAAACCCAGCATCGACGGGGCTTGGCTGCCGAAAAAAATTATCCTCGAGGGATACGGCGGCAGGGGCGAGGGGGGGGGGCTAGCCGGTTTCAGTCCGCCTGGCTGGTTTCGGTTTCCTGCGGGTAGGTGGCGCGCCACAGTTCGAAGCCGCCGTCGAGGCTGTATACGTCGGAGAAGCCCTGACCAACCAGATAGGCCGCGGCGCCCTGGCTGGAATTGCCGTGGTAGCAGGCAACGATCACCGGGCCATCCAGATCGGCTTTGGCGATGAAGTCCGCCAGGGAATAGTTGTCCAGGTGCTGGGAGCCACTGATATGGCCTGTCGCAAAGCTTTGCGGATCACGGATGTCGACTACCACGGCGCCTTTCTCGCGCAGTGCCTGGGCCTGCTCCGGGGGGATGCGTTTGAACTCGCTCATGCTGTTTCCTCGCTACAGTCGCAGTGATGGTATTCGCCGCTGTCGATATTCATCAGGGTCATGCTGCCGCCCCACACGCACCCCGAATCCAGGGCGAACACGCCGGGCTCGTCGCAGTGACCTTCCAGGGCTGCCCAGTGGCCGAAGATGATCTTCTGGGTACGGGTCTTGCGCTGCGGGTGGCTGAACCAGGGGAGGTAGCCGGCCGGTGCGGTGTCCAGGCCTTCCTTGCTTTTCAGATCCAGGGTGCCGTCAGCCTTGCAGAAGCGCATGCGGGTGAAATAGTTGGTGATCACCCGTAGCCGGGCGATACCGTGCAGCTCCTTGTCCCAGCGTGCCGGCTCGTTGCCGTACATGCCGTCGAGAAACATCGGGTAGAGCGCGTCGTCGCGCAGCGCATGCTCGACTTCGGCGGCGCGGCGCAGTGCCTTGCCGATGTGCCATTGCGGCGGTATGCCGGCGTGCACCAGGACGGTATCGCGCTGCTCGTCGTAATGCAGCAGCTTCTGCTGGCGCAGCCACTCGAGCAGCTCGGCGCGGTCCGGGGCCTCGAGGATCTCGCGCAGGGTGTCACCGCGCTTGAGGCGCTCGATATTGCGCGAGGCGGCGAGCAGGTGCAGGTCATGATTGCCCAGTACGCAGACCAGCGCCTCGCGCATGCCGTAGAGAAAGCGCAAAGTCTCCAGGGACGCCGGACCGCGATTGACCAGGTCACCGACCAGCCACAGCCGGTCGTGAGCAGGATCGAAGGCCACGCGTTCGAGCAGGCATTGCAGCGGTTTCAGGCAACCCTGCAGGTCGCCAACGGCATAGGTCGCCATCAGTGCAGGGCACCCGGGACAGCGAGGCGGAAGGGCGCGATCGGTGCATCGAAGCGCTGGCCATCGTCAGCCAGCATCTGATAGCTGCCCTGCATGGTGCCAACCTGGGTGGCCATTAGCGTGCCGCTGCTGTAGCGATGGCTTTCACCGGGGGCGATCAGTGGCTGTTCACCGATCACGCCCGCGCCACGTACTTCCTGAACCTGGCCATTGCCATCGGTGATCACCCAGTGGCGCGCCAGCAGCTGGGCTGGCAGCTCACCGCTGTTGTGGATGGTCACGTCATAGGCGAAGGCGAAACGGCTGTGCTCGGGTTGCGACTGCTCCGGCAGGTAGCGGGTGACGATGGTGACGTCGATCTGGTAGCGAGGGTCGGACATGGGCACTCGATAAGTCAGGTGGACGTAGATTCTGGTTGCAGCGCGAGCTGGTCAGCCAGACGTACGAAAGCGGCCAGGTCCAGTTGTTCCGGGCGCAGGCTGCCATCGACGCCGGCCGCCTCGATCTCGCTGGCCGGCAGCAACGCCTTGAGGGTATTGCGCAGCGTCTTGCGGCGCTGGTTGAAGGCTTCGCGCACCACGCGTTCGAGCAGGCGGTGATCCTTGGCCGGGTGCGGCAGCAGCTGATGGGGCACCAGGCGCACGATGGCCGAATCGACCTTGGGCGGTGGGTTGAACGCGCCCGGGCCGACGTTGAACAGGTGCTCTACCTGGCAGTGGTACTGCACCATGATCGACAGCCGCCCCCAGTCGCCGCCCCCCGGGCCTGCAGCCAGGCGCTCGACCACTTCCTTCTGCAGCATGAAGTGCATGTCGCGGATTAGGTGGGCGTTGTTCAGCAGGTGGAAAATCAGCGGCGTCGAGATGTTGTAAGGCAGGTTGCCGACCACGCGCAGGCTGTTAGGCGCTGCTTGCAGGGTGTTGAAATCGAACTTCAAGGCATCGCCCTGGTTCAGGCGAAAGCGTGGCTCGCCGGCGAACTTGGCTTGCAGGATCGGGATCAGGTCCAGATCCAGCTCGATCACGTCGAGCTGTGCGCCGCTGTTGAGCAGCCCCTCGGTGAGGGCGCCCTGGCCCGGGCCGATCTCCAGCAGATGCTCGCCCTCGCGGGCGTGGATGGCGCGCAGGATGCGATGAATCACCCCGGCGTCATGGAGGAAGTTCTGGCCGAAGCGCTTGCGCGCGCGGTGTTGGTAAGGCTCGGACATCTGAAAAGCAGCTCCAGGCTTCAAGCTGCAAGCATCAAGCAAGCGCATAAAGCGGTCAGGCGAAAACGCCCAGTTTAGCAGGGAACGTCTGTCGAGCGGCGTTGCTCGCCGCTGGTGACAGCTGGCTCATGGGGCAAGGCGACTCTGCGCCATCTCGTAGGCGGTTTCCAGGGCAACCTGCAGGCTGCCGCAGTCGATGCGCCCGGTACCGGCAAGATCCAGCGCGGTGCCGTGGTCGACCGATGTGCGGATGATCGGCAGGCCCAGGGTGACGTTCACCGCCGCGCCAAAGCCTGTCTCTTATACACATCTGACGCTGCCGACGATACTCCTTGTGTAG
>ERZ1031516.208-NODE-208-length-10004-cov-7.007538_pt1 | contig 10004 bp, 9 predicted proteins | sample MGYA00518047_ERZ1031516 | MGnify/ENA primary metagenome ERZ1031516 (study PRJEB33718, sample SAMN03159945) | human skin metagenome | collected 2014-04-10 | study: EMG produced TPA metagenomics assembly of the PRJNA266117 data set (Human skin bacterial metagenome... | reverse complement strand
CGATATCATGCCTAGTCTCGTGGGCTCGGAGATGTGTATAAGAGACAGGTGGTCGGGTTCGGTCAGGCCGAAGCAGCCGATCCATTCGCCGGTGGCGAGCTTGGGCAGGAACTTCTGCTTCTGGCCTTCGGTGCCGAATTCGAAGATCGGCACCATCACCAGCGAGCTCTGCACGCTGGCCATCGAGCGGTAGCCCGAATCGACGCGCTCGACCTCGCGCGCGATCAGGCCGTAGGCCACGTAGTTGAGGCCGGGGCCGCCGTACTGCTCGGGGATCGTCGGGCCCAGCAGGCCCAGCGAACCCATCTCGCGGAAGATCGCCGGGTCGGTCTCGCCGGTGCGGAAGCCCTCGAGCACGCGCGGTGCCAGGCGCTCCTGGCAGTAGGCATTGGCCGCGTCGCGGATCATGCGCTCGTCGTCGGTGAGCTGCTGGTCGAGCAGGAAGGGGTCGTCCCAGTGGAAGGAAGCTTTGGCGGCCATGCGGCTGTCTCCGGAAAAGGGGAAAAGAGGGGGATCGGGCGATCCTAGCGAGGCATGGGGCGCGGCGCAAACGATGAATCCTCACCCAGATATGCGGATCCAGAATGTCTGGAGCCTTGCCGGACCCGTGCTTTCATTGATGAAAGCCCTGCGCCAGTCATACACTCGCGGCATACATGCGCCGCAAGATCCCGCCCCTGCAGACCCTCGTGTGCTTCGACGCGGCCGCGCGCCACGAGAGCTACACGCGCGCCGCGCAGGAACTCGCGCTCACCCAGAGCGCGGTGTCGCGCCAGATCGGCACGCTCGAGGCCTTCCTCGGCGTGGCGCTGTTCCGCCGCACGCGCCACGGCGTGGCGCTGACCGCGAGCGGCGCGGCCTATGCGCGGCAGACCGCCAAGCGGCTCGAGGCGATGGAGCGCGACACGCTCGATGCGATGGCGCACCAGGGCGAGGGCGGCTCGCTGTCGCTGGCGGCCGTGCCCACCTTCGCCACGCGCTGGCTGATGCCGCGGCTCAAGGGCTTCGCGGCGCTGCAGCCCGACGTGGTGGTGCACATCGAGACGCGCACCCGTCCCTTCCTGTTCGCCGACGCGGAGTTCGACGCCGCGCTCTACGCGGGCACGGTGGCGCAGGTGCAGAACTGGGCCGGCACGCATGCGCTGCCGCTGATGCAGGAGGACGTGGTGCCGGTCTGCAGCCCCGCGCTGCTGCCGCGCGGCAAGCCGGTCTCGCCCACGGCCATCGCGCACATGCCGCTGCTGCAGCAGAGCACGCGGCCCGATGGCTGGCGCCAGTGGTTCGATGCGCAGCAGGTCGACGCGCCGAACGCGCGTGGGGGCCCGCGCTACGAGCTGTTCTCGATCCTGGCCGCGGCCGCCTCGCAGGGCCTGGGCGTGGCGCTGATGCCGACCATGCTGGTGGCCGACGAACTCGCGCGCGGCGAGCTGGTGGTGGCCTGCCCGCGGCCGCTGGCGGGCGAGCGCGCCTACTACCTCGTGACGCCCGAGCGCGCGGACCAGCGGCCGCTGCTGAAGTTCTTCAGCGACTGGCTGCTCGCGCAGGCCCGCGAGGGTTGAAGCCGATGCCGCGCGACAGCCGCTCGGAATACGAGTGGCGCATGCACAAGGTGGTGACGCACATCGACGACCACCTCGAGCGCCCGCTCGACCTCGCGGAGCTGGCCGACGTCGCGCATTTCTCGGCCTTCCATTTCCACCGCCTGTTCGCGGCCTGGGCCGGCGAGACGCTCGGCGACTACGTGCGCCGGCGCCGGCTCGAGGTCGCCGCGCTGCGGCTCGCGACGCAGCCTCGACTGTCGGTGCTCGAGGCCGCGGTGTCGGTCGGCTTCGGCTCGGGCGAGGCCTTCTCGCGCGCCTTCCGCGCGCGCTTCGGCAGCGCGCCCAGCAGCTGGCGCGCGGCCCACGACTGGTCGCTGCTGCCCGAGGCGAACAGCAATCCCGATCAGATCGAAAGGCACGGCTTCACGAAGAATGGGCCCGGTCCGCGCCGCGATCCCGACGGCGCTGCCTCCCCGGAGTCCCCCATGAACGTCGAACTGATCATCCGCCCGCCCGTCACCATCGCCTACCTGCGCTACGTCGGCCCCTTCGGCGCGCCCGTGGGCGCGTTCTGGGGCGAGCAGGTGGCGCCCTGGATCACGCGGCACCGGCTGTGGTCGGGCGCGCGCTACGGCATCAGCCACGACGACCCGAGCATCACGCCGCCCGAGCAGTCGCGTTACGACGCCTGCGTGGAGGTGCCCGAAGACTTCGTGCCCGACGGCGGCTTCCAGAAGGCCGTGCTGCCGGGCGGGCGCTACGCGGCGCTGCGCTTCCACGGCCTGCCGGCCGAGATCAACACGGCGTGGACGCGCCTCTTGCGCGACTGGCTGCCGGGCAGCGGCTTCCAGTTCGACAACCGGCCGGCCTTCGAGCACTACGCGGCGAGCTACGCCTACGACGACAACACGCATGCCTTCGAGTGCGACATCTGCATTCCGATCGCGCCGCTGTGAGGCATTGCCGATCCGGAATCAACGCGCTGGCGTCTTCGGTCGCCGGGTGCGGGGCGGCTTGAACGGCCCGGCCACATTTTCGAGCCACGCATCGCAGACCGCTCGCAGTTCGGGGTCCACGTCGAACTGGGGATCGCGCGCATCGAACAACACCGCTTTCTTCGCCTGCGCTCGCACCAGCGCGAAGGCGTTCTTTTCCGAGCGGCTGTTGTCGAACATCAGCGTCATGTTCGCGATCTGCGTCGCGTGCCCGACCGCCGCCTGCGTGCGCGGAAAACGCTCGATCAACTTCTTGCGCTCCACATCGTGGCCGCCTTGCTGCTTGCGCGTGCTCACGCGAAAGACGGACATGTCGACCGAGATCAGTCCGACGAAGAGCAGCACGACGAAATAGCCCGCCTCCTGCATGGCACGGATATCGTCCGCCTTCGACGCGTGACCGCCGCCGGGCAGCGGCTTCCAGTGGGAGAAGACCGTCTCGAATGCGAAGGGCATGCGCTGGTCCATCACCAGGCTCTTGAAGGCGCGCACGCCTTTCTGCGACAGCGCCTGCCACCGCTCGTCATCGTCGCGCAGGCGTTCGGCCCACGTCGGGATGCGCCCGTGAGCGGATCGGCATCCGGCAGGATGGACATCATCATGCGGTCGGCGTTGACCAGCGGCATGCGCAGCGATTCCGCGAGGCGCGAATACCAGAGCGTCGATTTGCCGGACCCGTTGTGGCCGGCCAGCACGAACGCCACCGGACGCGGTCCCTGCGTCTGCGCCAGCAGCTTCTCGAGCCGGGGTGGGGGTAGGCGTCGACTCACGCCTTGCTGGCGCGGAACCTGCCGTCGACCATGCGGCCGATGACCTTGGTGCCATCGGCCGCCTCGCGCACGACCTTGCTCAAGTCCTGGGGGTAGGCGGAGTAGGCGTAGACCTTGGCCGCGTTCGGCCCGCGAAAGACTTCCGACCGATCGATGCCGGGCTTGCCGAGTGCGCGAGCCGCCTTCTTCAACAGCACCGTGGTCTTGTCTTCGGGACGAACGGCCGGACGCGGCGACTTGCCGACCTTGACCAATGCCATGCCGCGTCCCAGCGCGGCAACGGAACGTCCCTGCACCAATTGCCCGGCGGGGTTCTCGTGTGGAATGGGTTTTTCGCGCGCCATGGCCGGATGATCGCTCAAAAGGCCGGATGCCTGCCGCAAGGAAGCGGCAAAACCGTGTCGAAAGCCGCGTCCGGAAACGGCCAGCCCGCGCCCGCCGGCCGCGCCACACTCGCCCCATGCCCTCCCCCGCTTCCGTGATCGATGCGCTCGACTGGCCCCGCATCGAAGCCGACCTCGCCGCGCGCGGCTGCGCCACCACCGGCCGCCTGCTCGGTCCGCGCCAGTGCGCGGCGCTGGCCGCGATGTACGACGAACCGCGTCATTTCCGCAGCCGCGTGGTGATGCAGCGCCATGGCTTCGGCCAGGGCGAGTACCAGTACCTCGCCTATCCGCTGCCCGAGCCGGTCGCGGCCTGGCGCGCCGCGCTCTACCAGCGGCTCGCGCCGCTGGCCAATGCCTGGGCCCAGGCGATGGGTCTGCCGGCGGACTATCCCGCGGCGCACGCGGACTACCTCGCGCGCTGCCACGCGGCCGGCCAGCAGCGGCCGACGCCGCTGCTGCTGCGCTACGACGAGAACGACTACAACTGCCTGCACCAGGACCTGTACGGCGAACTGCAGTTCCCGCTGCAGCTCACGGTGCTGTTGAGCCGGCCCGGCGAGGACTTCACGGGCGGCGAGTTCGTGCTGACCGAGCAGCGCCCGCGCATGCAGTCGCGCGCCGAGGTGGTGCCGCTGGCGCAGGGCGAGGCGGTGATCTTCGCGGTCAACCAGCGGCCGGTGACGGGCACGCGCGGCAGCTACCGCGTGACGATGCGCCATGGCGTGAGCCGCGTGCGCTCGGGCCGGCGCCAGACGCTGGGGCTGATCTTCCACGACGCCCAGTAGGCGCGCGGCGCCGCCGAATCTCCGACTGTCCCGGCACAGCTTTCGCCCACTTCGAGGCAGTGGAGCGAGAATCCGCCCCGCATCCGGCACTCGCCAGCATTTCCGACGCACTGATCGGACAGCGAGACCGCCGGCTGCCGGTCCGTGGCCCTCCGGCCGCGGATGCGCTCAGCAGGACAGGGAGCAGTATGAACAGATATCCGTCCGGCACGCCGGACCCGGCCGCGCGGCCGTCATCCGAAGCGGCCGCGTCTGTCACACGGTCGTGGGATTTCGGCTTTGCCTCGAACCCGGCGCCTTCGCGGCGCCGCACGCGTCACTTCCGGGTCGACGTGGGCACCATCGTGAGCGTGGTCGCGCTCACGCAGTCGCTGCTGCTGGTCTCGCTCGGCTACTGGGGCTCGCAGCGGCTGGTCTCGCGCATCGGGGTGTCGGCCCACAAGTCGAACCACGACCGCACCGAGGACAAGGTGAACGCCTTCCTCGCGAAGGCCGAGTCGGTGGTCGGCGCGGTCGCCGGCACGCCGAGCCTGCGGCCCGTGGGCGAACAGGGCGAATGGACGGCCGAGATGCTCTGGACCATGCTGCAGCAGTCGCCCGAGCTCGACAGCCTCTACGTCGCGAACGACGAGGGCCAGATGCTGATGGCGCTGCGCTATCCCGCGCCGGCGATCCGCCATATCGCGCCCGAGCGCGGCATCACCACCGAGACCTGGCAGTACAAGCGCCCGCTCGAGGTCGGGATCGAGGCCGAACCGCAACAGCGCTACCAGACGATCCGGCTCGAGGCCTTCCAGAGCGACTACGACCCGCGCACGCGCGCCTGGTACCTCGGGGCACGCGCGGCCAGGGGCGCGGTGTGGACGCAGCCCTATGTCTTCGCGGCCGCGCAGGAACTGGGCGTGACCTATGCGCTGCCGAGCCGGCGCCGCTACGCCGACGGCAATCCGCAGGCGCTGGTGGTGGCCGGCGACGTGTCGCTGGGCCGGCTCTCGGACTTCGTGCGCCAGTTCAGCAGCAGCGGCTTCGGCGGCAGCGCGCTGCTCTCGGCCGACCACCGCGTGCTCGCGCGCAGCGACCTGCCGGGCGTGCAGCACCAGCTCGAGGCGCCCACGGGCGTGCTCGGCGAACTGCACCAGCACATGGTGGCCGACGGCACCACGGGCCACACGGCCGACACCGCGTTCTCGTTCGGCCACGAAGGAAAGCGCTACCTGGCCCAGACCTCGCGCATCGCGGCCACCGGCTGGGAACTGGTGAGCTGGGTGCCCGAGGACGCGCTGCTCGGCGACCTGCGCCGCGCGGTGCTGTGGTCGATGCTGCTGGTGCTGGGCTTCCTCGCGGTGGCACTCGCAATTTCTCTGCGGCTGTCGAAGCTGGTGACGGCGCCGGTCGAGAACCTGTCGCGCATCGCGCGCCGCATCGGCATGCTCGAGCTCGACAGCCTGCCGCGCGAGCCGAGCCGGGTGCTCGAGATCCAGCACCTGGACCAGGCGCTCGACGAATCGGCGCGCAGCCTCAAGGCCTTCAGCAAGTTCGTGCCGGTGGACGTGATCAACCAGCTGATCGCGCAGGGCCATGCGCTCGCGCCCAACGGCTCGCCGCGCCGCGTGACGGTGATGTTCACCGACGTGGAGGGCTTCACGAGCATCTCCGAGTCGATGCCGCCCGCGGTGCTGGTGGGCCAGCTCACCGACTACTTCAACCTCGCGGCGCGCGTGTTCGCGCGCCATGGCGGGGTGATCGACAAGTTCATCGGCGACGGGATCATGGTGCTGTGGGGCGCGCCCGCCGACCTGCCCGATGCCGAGTACAAGGCCTGCCTCGCGGCGCTCGAGCTGCAGGCCGAGATGCAGGCGCTCAACCGGCAGTGGCTGAGCCAGGCGCTGCCCGAGTTCCGCACCCGCGTGGGCATCCACACCGGCATGGTGATCGCGGGCGTGCTGGGCTCGAACGACCGGCTGTCGTACACGGCCTTCGGCGACGTGATCAACGTGGCGAGCCGCATCGAGGGCATCAACAAGCAGCTCGGTACGCAGCTGCTGGTGTCGGAGGTGACCCATGCCGGGATCAAGGGCCGGCTGGCGACGCGCCGCGTCGAGGAGCAGGTGGAGCTGCGCGGTCGGCAGACGAAGATGGTGCTCTACGAACTTCTACATTGAAGATCAGCGCGGCGGCGCGGGCGTGACGCGCACCAGCACCAGGTCGGCGCGCGCGCCCTGGCCCTGCGTGAGCACGCTGTACTGCGTGTCGTTGATGAACAGCAGCTGCTCGCCGCGCACGATGCGCGCGGCCACGGCATAGCGCATGCGCGGATCGATGCGCGCCGCGTCGACCTGCAGCGTGTAGGCGAACGGCGGCTGGCGGCCGTCGGCGCGGATGCGCTGCTCGGCCAGCACGACCGAGGGCGCGTCCATGCGCGAGACGTCGAGCAGCTGCACGCGCACCTCGGCCGCGGGATCGAGCGCGATGCGCTCGCGGTAGCTCACGGTGCCGCTCACGACGAGCGGCGCGGCCGCGGCCGCGGGCGCCGGGGAGGAGGAGGTGGCGCAGGCGCTCAGGAGCGCGGCGCCGGCCGCGCCGGTGGCGATCGCGAGAAGGACTACGTTGCGTCTGGAAAGCATCGCGCCATCATACGGACGCGCGCTGCGCCGCGAAGGCCACGTACCAGTCGAGGCTGCCGGGGTTGGCCATCGCCTCGCGGTTCACCACCTTCTCGATCGGCTGGCCCAGCAGCAGCTTCTTGATCGGCAGTTCCTGCTTCTTGCCCGAGAGGGTGCGCGGGATCTCGGCCACCTGGAAGATGTCGTTGGGCACGAAGCGCGGCGACAGCGAGGTCTTGATCGCATGGTTGAGCCGCGCGCGCACCGCATCGTCGAGCGCGACGCCGGGGCGCAGCACCACGAACAGCGGCATGTAGCTCTCGCGGCCCAGGTACTCGAGGTCGACCACCATCGAGTCGAGCACCTCGGGCAGGCCCTCGACCGCGCTGTAGATCTCGCTGGTGCCCATGCGCAGGCCCTGGCGGTTGATGGTGGCGTCGCTGCGGCCGTAGATGATGCAGCCGCCGTCGTTGCCGATCCGGATCCAGTCGCCGTGGCGCCAGACGCCGGGGTAGGTGTCGAAGTAGCTCGAGACGTAGCGCGCATTGCCCTCGTCGCCCCAGAAGTAGAGCGGCATCGACGGGATCGGCTGGGTGCAGACCAGCTCGCCGACCTCGCCGATCACCGGCTGGCCCTGCTCGTTCCAGGCCTCGACCGCATGGCCGAGCTCGCGGCACTGCATCTGGCCCGGCACCTCGGGCAGCTCGCGGTGGCCACCGACGAAGGCGCCGCAGAAATCGGTGCCGCCCGAGATGTTGCACCACCACACGTCCTTCGAGCCCGCGTCGAGCAGCTGCTGCGTGCCCCAGCGCTGCACCTCCTCGGGCAGCGGCGAGCCGGTGCTGCCGAGCGCGCGCACGCGCGACAGGTCGCCGCAGTCCTTCGCGACCAGCCCGGCCTTCATGCAGTTGGTGAAGTAGGCCGCGCCCGCGCCGAAGAAGGTGACCTCGTGCCTTGCGACGAAGCGCCACAGCACGCCCCAGTCGGGCTTCTCCTTGCTGCCGGCCGGGTTGCCGTCGTAGATGCAGATGGTGGCGCCGAATGCCAGGCCCGACAGCTGCGAGTTCCACATCACCCAGCCCGTGGAGCTGTACCAGTGGTAGCGCTCGCCGAAGTTGTTGGCGCCGTAGCTCGCGCCCACGTCGTTGTGCAGGCCGCAGGCGTGCATGGTGAGGATGATCCCGCCCTGGCCGTGCACAATGGGCTTGGGCAGGCCGGTGGTGCCGCTCGAGTAGACGATCCAGATCGGATGGTCGAAGGGCAGCCACTCGGGTTCGAAGGCGGCGACCTCGGCATCGTCGCGCGCGGTGGCCCGGGCCCAGTCGACGTCGTGCGCCACCTGGCCCGCGGCATGCGGCGAGGGCACGAGCAGCAGCCGGCGCACGCTCGGCAGCTGGTCGCGCAGTTCCCGCAGCACGGCGCTGCGGTCGAGCGGCTTGCCGCCGTAGTGCACGCCGTCGACCGCGATCAGCAGGGTGGGTTCGATCTGGCGGAAGCGGTCGGCCACGGCGGCCGTGCCCATGTCGGGCGCGCACACGCTCCAGATCGCGCCGATGCTCGAGCAGGCCAGGAAGGCCACCATGGTCTCGGGCACGTTGGGCATGTAGGCCGCGACGCGGTCGCCGCGCTTCACGCCGAGCGACTTCAGCGTGAGCGCGACCGACGCGACCTGGCGCCGCAGCTCGGGCCACGACAGCTCGCGCACCTCGCCGCGTTCGTTGTCGCTGACGATCGCGGGCATGCCGGCCGCATGGGCCGCGTCGACGTGACGCAACACCTCGCGCGCATAGTTGACCTGGGCCCCGGGGAACCAGCGCGCACCCGGCATGCGCGACTCGGCGAGCACGGCCGTGTGCGGCGTGGGCGACTCGATGCGGGCGTAGTCCCAGATGCTCTGCCAGAAGGCATCGAGCTCGGTGACGGACCAGCGCCACAGGGCGTCGTAGTGGTCGAAAGCGAGGCCGCGCGTCTCGCGCAGCCAGTCTTGATAGAGGCGGATCTGGGGGATGTTGGGAGCGGGCATGGACCGAGCGTAGCGCCGTGACGGAGTGCGCTCAAGAGGGGTTGACCTCAGGGTTTGTACGCGTGTTCAACATTTTTGTACAAGCGTTCAATACGTCCCCATGAGCACCCGCACACCCACCGCCAAGCGCCGCGCCGCGCGTCCGAGCGCATCGTCCGCCGCCGCTGTCGCCGCCGAGACCGCGCGGCCCGACCGCAAGCAGGCGATCCTGCTGGCGGCCGAGAAGCTGTTCGCGCAGCACGGCTACCACGCGGTGACGATCCGCCAGATCGCCGAGGAGGCCGGCGTGCCGCTGGCGCTGGTGGGCTACTACCACGGCCAGAAACACGAGCTGTTCCACGCCATCTTCGAGCACTGGGCGCCCTCGATCCAGGCGCGGCTCGCCGGCCTGGCCGCGGTGAAGCTCGACCCCGACGACGCGCGCACGCTGCCGCGCATCATCGAGGCCTTCACCACGCCGGTGCTGGCGCTGCGCGCGAGCCCCGAGGGCGAGTACTACGCGCTGCTGGTGGCGCGCGAACTCGCCAACACCACCGAAGAGGCCGACCGCGTGCTGCGCGCCTATTTCGATCCGCTGGCCGAGGCCTTCATCGACGCGCTGCAGGTCGTGCTGCCGCATGCCACGCGCGGCGAGGTCGCCTGGGGCTACCAGTTCGCGCTCGGCGCGCTGATGAACCACCTGAACAGCAGCCGCATCGCGCGCCTGTCGCGCGGCCAGAACACGCCCGGCGATCCGGCCGCGGCGCCGATGCTCGTGAACTTCATCGTCGGCGGCCTGCGCCATGCGCTGCCGCGGCCGAAAAGCGCCAGGTCACCCCAGAAGAAAGCCCCCCTCAGGAGAGAAAAACCATGATCCTGTCTCTTATACACATCTGACGCTGCCGACGATACTCCTTGTGTA
>ERZ1031516.204-NODE-204-length-10090-cov-8.599203_pt1 | contig 10090 bp, 18 predicted proteins | sample MGYA00518047_ERZ1031516 | MGnify/ENA primary metagenome ERZ1031516 (study PRJEB33718, sample SAMN03159945) | human skin metagenome | collected 2014-04-10 | study: EMG produced TPA metagenomics assembly of the PRJNA266117 data set (Human skin bacterial metagenome... | reverse complement strand
GAGATCATGCCTAGTCTCGTGGGCTCGGAGATGTGTATAAGAGACAGGTGATCGGTTGCCCCGGCCAGACGGGACAGACCTCGCCGGCGGCCTGGTCGCACACAGTGATCACGAAGTCCATGTGCACAGCACCGTCCTTGGCGTACTCTCCCCAGCTCTTGCTGCGGTAGCCGGTGTCCCGGTAGCGCAACTGACGCAGTGTGGAAAGCGCCAACGGATTGACGGCTCCCTTGGGATGGCTGCCGGCCGAATAGGCGACGAAGCGCTCTGAGCCCAGTTGATCGAGGATGCCCTCAGCCAGGATGGATCGGGCGGAGTTGCCCGTGCAGATGAACAGGACGTTGTGTTTTCGTTCGGTCATAAGAAGCTTTCAGCAGCAGGCTTTATTCGTGGCGACCACCACGGGGATGGACTTGAGGCCAGCAGGCCCAGCGCAACACGCACTTGCAGGCTCTGCGCCGCCAGGGGAGGCGCCTTCCCCGCGGCTCTGGCCGTACACCACGGCGGTTTCAAGGGTGCGGTAATGCTCCCAGGCAATACCTTGCGGATCGGTGACCCAGTGCTTGTCGCTCTTCGCATAGCAGCAGACGGTTTCCCCTTCATCGAAGATCGTCCGGTCGGCGAACTGGGCACGGACCTTGAGTTCAGCCAACTCGTCTTCGTCGTCGGCCTGGATCCCGAGGTGGTCGATGCCCGTGCCGTGACCGACGGTCGAGATGGCGAAGTTGACACGGGGGTCTTCCAGCATCCATTTCGCATAGTCTCGCTCGACGCGCGCGGGTTCCGCCGCAAAGAGGCGGGAGTAAAAGACGATGCTCTTGCTCAGGTCATCGACGTGCAGGTGAACATGGAAACGCTTCATGGTCGGTTCTCCTTGAGGGGGTAAGGGACAGGGCGGTGTGTGGTGGTGGCCCAAGGCTTAGGCCGAGATAGACGATCTCGTGGGAAGCGCGAGCTCGCGAAACATGCAGGTTGCTGAATCGGGGCAAACGCTGGCGAACTCCGCAGTCAAACGAATCGCCTCTGGGACGTCGGTTCTGGGACGCAGGCGATAGCCTCGCATGGCGAAGAAAGCAGCCGCAGTGGTCGTAAGCAGGAAGAGCTCCTGGATGCCTGCGGCTGCCGCGTGGGCCTGCAGGGCAAGCAGCAATGCATCCCCGTGTCCAGAGCCTCGGTGGGCCGGTGCGACCGCGAGGGATCGCAGCAGACCGGCGCTGCTCGCTCGCTCGACACCGACGCAGCCCACTAGGCCTTGCGCACCATCTGCGGGACGCAGTACAAGGAAGTCGCGAACGGCATCCGGCGTCAGATCGTCGTGGGGCAGGCCGCAAAGCTGCAGCAGCGCACGAATCTGCGCGAAGTCGCTGCTGGTGGCTGATTCGGGGTGCATGGCGACGTGACCTTCGTGACGGCGGCGGCGCTCAGCACGCGCAGGAGTTTTCGCCTTCTGCTTCCGTCAGGCAGGCCTGCCCCTGACAGCAGTTCTCCGTGAGGTAGGCCAGCAGCGCATTCATCTGGTCGAACGAAGCGCGGTAGATGAGATGCCGTCCCTGGCGCTCCTGGGAAATCAGGCCCGCGTTGGCCAATTCCTTGAGGTGGAACGAGAGACTTGTTGCGGGTACGCCGAGCGCCTCGGTCAGTGCTCCCGGCGTCATACCTTCCGGGCCTGCCACGACCAGCGTGCGGAACACACGCAGGCGGACTGCTTGCGCCAGAGCCATCAAGGAGCGGACAACAGTAGTTTCTTCCATAATTCGAGTATCGTTGAATAATTGAATCTGTGCAAGTCACCGACTCCAAGGCGAGCCGGCACCAGGAGATCCACACATGCGGCCCTTCCACATGCTTCTTGCCATCCTGGTCGCTGTGATCTGGGGGGTGGCGTTTGTCGTCAGCAAGATCGGCCTGGAGAGCTTCACGCCACCGCAATTGACCGCACTACGCTTCCTGGTGGCCGCCGTGGGCGTGTTCTGGTTGCCGCGGCCAGCGGTTTCATGGAAAGCGGTACTGTTCATCGGCCTCAGCGTCTTCACCGGCCAATTCCTGCTGCAGTTCTTCGGGATCGCGCTTGGAATGCCCGCCGGGCTCACCGCCTTCGTGGTGCAGAGCCAGGCGCTCTTCACGGTCGTGTTCGCGGCGATGATGTTTGGGGACCGCCCCACCAGCCAGCAAGCCATCGGCATGGGCGTGGCTCTCGTCGGGTTGTTTGTGATCAGCCTGACGCTCAACGGCAACGTGCCCATGCTCGCCTTCGCTCTGACGCTCGCATCCGCGCTGAGTTGGGCCAGCGGTAACTTGGTGATCAAGCGACTCCCTAAGGTCAATATGCTGCACCTCATGGGGTGGGCCAGCCTGGTTCCTCCTGTTCCCGCACTGCTACTGTCGTTCGCGCAGGACGGACCAGGAGCGCTCTTGCACGCGGTAGCGCATGCGTCGATGTGGGGTCTTCTGGCGCCGGTCTACCTCGGACTGCTGGCGACTGTGCTGGCGTACGCTATTTGGGGCAATCTATTGCAGCGCTACTCAACTGGCACGGTCGCTCCCTATGCCTTGCTGGCACCCGCCGTAGGCTTGAGCATGTCCTCGCTGGTCTACGGCGAGCGCTTCAATGCGATTCGACTGGCGGGAATGATTCTTCTGCTCACGGGCGTAGCGATCACTGCAGGCCTGCTCAATCGTTGGCGCCGTACCAGCATTGGGTAGCAATAAGAGCGAACCAGTCGAGCTGCTCGAGGTCCCCCCGCGACTGCGGTCGCGGCAGCCAGCACTTTCTGGATCGTGCGGGTAGATGATTGGATGTCACTCATAGCTCGACCACGAGTTCGGGGTTGAACTGCGTGTTCTCCAGGCCGCGGTCATGCCGCAAGTACCCACGGGGATTGCACACCACCCGGCAGTTACCGGCTTGATAATCGAAGCTCTCGTGGATGTGGCCGTGAATCCAGAGTGAGGGCACCTCGAAGAAATAGCCCGGAAGCTCGCTCACGAAGGCGCCGGACAGCCAGTTGGCCTGGTAGTGCGATGCGAGCGATCCGCGGTGCGGTGCATGGTGGGTCACGACTACCGTCGGCCCGTCGAAGGGATCTGCCAACTTCGCCGCCAGCCAAGCACGGGCACGCTGGTGCAGCGCTCCCGTGTCCTCGGGCGTCAGTCGGCGCTTCCTCGGCTTGACGTGCGCCACGGCCTGATCGACAGACTCTGTTGTCTCCGCCCATCGGATCGATGAGTAGTCGTTGAGTTGCAGCTTGGCGACTTTCGTCGCACGCTCCATCGCCGTCTTCTGTGTAGAGGAACGAGAGCGTCGCATGCCTCGCGTGCGTCTAAGGTGCTCCAGAAGTTCCTTCTTCAGGGCGCCACGAGCTTGAATGAAAAGACTGCGGTAAACGGTCTCGTGTGACACATGAAGGCTCGGGTCGTTCGGATAAGTATGCTTGAGCCAGCCGGCAATCTGCTCTGGCGACCACAGCATTCGAAGATCCTTTCTGCGCCGCAGTCGTTGCCTCTTCGCTCCAACAGGACTCGAATGACAAGACCGCTGAACTGAAACAAAAAAAGAAGGCAAGCCGGGTTTGGCTTGCCTTCGGATAAATGAAAGTCTCTGATCTAAGGGAGAATAAAAGCGACCCTAGTTGGCGGCTGCCTGCCCCTTGTACTTGAAGCCGCTCAATCCGTCCCTCTCGATCGGAAAACGACTGTCGAACAACTCATTCACGCCTCTCAAGAAGCCCTTGTTCGCAAAATAGGTCAGGTACTCCCGCATCCGCTTCGGATCCCAAAGATAGACGGCCATTCCTTCCCGCCCTTCCTGGTCGTCGATGAAAAGCGCGGATCTCACGAGCTCCGCACCGGCACCCTCGCGATAGCGAAAGGAGGTCCTGACCTCCGTGGAATGGTCCTTGGCATAGTAGGCCTCCACCTCCTTCGCCACTTCCGAGCGGGTCTGCTCCACGGCTTCCTTGTACTTGTCCTGCCAACCGAGCGCTAGGCCAACCGCCTTGAACGCCTCATCGACATCGAGCTGGAGCTTCCGCTTTTCTGCATCGACTTCTGCGAGTACCTTCTCTCGTGCCGCGTTGGCCTGGGCGAGATTCTCCGCTTGCTTGACCTCCCATGCTGCAGGGTCCGGGGGAGCCTCACCACCTCGCAAGGCGGTGCCGCTCAGCGAGATGAAGCGGGAGTACTTGGAGTTTGCGACGGCGCTGACCTGCCGGTCCGCATCCGCCACTCTCATTGCAAGCTGGGCTAACTGCAGCTCTTGAGTACGCAGCGCACCCACATGCACGGTCTGCATCCCGCGCACATAGATCCCTGCTGACCCTTCTTCCAGGCGTGCATGGACCTTCAAAGCCTCGAGCTCCGCTTTTTTTGCCGACTCGACCAACGCCTCATCCACCTTCACCTTGCAGGTGTGCGTGACGATGGTGACGTTGTTTACGAGCTCGCTGGACCAGTCGGTGCTCTTGCACTCCTTGATCTTGTCGAGGTTTTCGCCAAACGTGAACTCGGCCCCCTGAAGACGGGAGTCCTTGACGGCGGAGATTTTGCTGTCGCCGCAAGCCGCGAGCATGGTGATGCCCAGGACGATGCTGAGCAACTTGAGTGTTCTAGTGGAAATCATGGGTCGAGCCCGTCGAATGAAGTTGTTGGTGAAAGGCCACGCATGTCAGCACCGCGGCTTGCCGCGGCTGCGGCGACGCGGGTCTGTGCCGAGCACGGCGCCTTCTGCCGTGATGCACACGCCATCGGCGCAGCTGTAGCCAGGCAGTCGAAGAACCGCAGGATCGGCATCGCCGATCTCGCAGCGAAGCTCGTCGAAGTCGAACTCCTTGTAGCTACGCACGTTCTCGTTGGTCGTGTAGTACACGCCGCTCGCGCCGGCTTGCACCCGGATCGGGTAGACCGGAAAGCGCATGTCTCTGCTCCAGCCCTGGATCTGGATGTCCATGGCCGAACGATCGATGTGGTGCGGCACCGCATCGGGGTTGGTGAGAGGATCGCTCGCCTGTGCCAAGGCGGCGAAGGTGATGGCGTAGGCGACGAGCGCCGTGCAGACCGCGACATGGTTGGGTGTCATACGGGGCCTTGGTAGGTTGGATTGATAAAAGCACCGTCCCCGCGCGGGTTGCGTAGCGCAGGGGATCGAAGACCTCGAGGGATGACCCCGTCGGCCGTGCTTCCTCGCAACCAGCTTCTAGAGCGTGGTGTGCTGCACCGCTGCAGAGGCGGAGTCGCGTCCAACTGCCGCTCGCGCGGGCAGCCTGATGAAGGCCAGAACGCCCAACACCAGGATGCCGGCCCAGGGAATGCACAGGGTCCAGGCCAGAAGGCCCCAGGCGCCGTGGTAGCCGAGCTTCTTGGCGACGCGCCAGCCGAGGACTGGCGGGACGGCGAGACCGATCAAGATGAGGAGGGGATAGATGTTCAACGAGCCCATGAGCTTTGAAGGTTTGGTTGATAAATAGAGTCAGTGCCGCCCAGCGACCATCAGCCCATGAAGGTGGGCGGGGAGAAACGGCTCGAAAAATGTTTTGATACGTAGCCGAACTATAAACAACCTTTTAGGTTGATAGTCAACTTTTTAAGACCTTCCTCTCGTTGAGTTGGTACCCAACCATTCCAGTTGGAAATGGAGGGCCTATGCCGGAAGAGGAAAAGCAACTCGCAGCTGTAGTCGGTCGGGCCATCGCTAAGCGCCGGATCGCTAGCCACCTCACGCAAGAGCGGGTGGCCGAGCGTTTGGGGATCGGTGTAGAGGCAATGTCCCGCATCGAGCGCGGACTGGCGCTGCCCACTGTCGTGCGGCTCGGGGAGCTGGCCGACATTTTTGACTGTGATATCGCCGATTTACTGACGGAAACCAGTTCGCGCGCCACCGACCAGGCGAGCCAGCTTGCGCGGCTGTTGTCCAAGCTCAGCGGGCCTGATCGAACGATGGTGCTGGGCATCGTCGAAACTTTGACTGAGCGCCTAGAGCAGGGACGACCATGAGGAAATGCCCGGCCACTCGAACAACGCCGTAAGCAGCGGTTTCATAAGGCGCCGTAGCTGCCTCCAAAGATCTCTCTCGGCGAAAACTGCGCGCTGATTAGCGAAAAGTGCTTCACCGTTTAGCAACCAAGAAGGCCCCGCCGGCCTAGCAGAAAACCCACCGCCATCCCAAAGAGAACGACGAGCGCATAGGCAAAGAGGTATTCGAGGGGACTAGCGCTCACAAACATGGTTTCTCCCACTGCGCCCTCGTTGAGGCAGGCCATCCCAAAAGCAAAACCCCGGCTCCTTTCGGTCGCCGGGGCTTTGTGCCGTAAGGTCGAACGGGCTCATGACGCAAGCTCCAGCGCAGCCTTCAACGCACGCTCCTTCAATGCCGCCCCTTGGCCGAACCAGGCGCTATCCAGCCGGTAGTCAGCGTCCCGGGCCCTGCGCTCGTGGTCCACGAACTCGGTCACCGCGTTGAGCAACCCCCAGGCGGTGTTCTTCGCCGAGGACAGCTCCGCTCCCCTGCCCTGCCCATCGAACAAGGCCTGCACTTTCTTCAGCGCCCGCTCGTTCTGCAGCTTCTGGTCAGCAGGCGAATCCCAGGCAGCATTGCACAGGACCTTCAGGAAGAAGTTCGAGGCCTCACTCGCCTTCACCTTACGATCGGCAAGGATGCGCATGCGGAACATGAACTCGTCCCAGCCGGCGACCGCGACGCCGAGTTCACGCTTGACCGCGTCAGCGTCGAAGGCCGTGCTGTGGGACACCTTGACGGCCCCTTGAGCGGCTCCCAGGGCTGCGGTGAGTGAGTTCTCGCAGGCCACACGGATGGTTGTCGGCGTCGCGATGGTGGCGATTGACCCATCGCACGACGTCGCCAGCAGCAGGTAACCACGAACGAGATCGCTGCCCTTCAGGACCGCCTCTCGTCCTGTGCGCGCCAGCGCCCAGAACTTGCGCCCGCCCTTCAGGACACCCGCCGTCTCGAGCTCATAGCCGGAGATCTCGGTCAGATCCCGGTAGAACTCCAGCACTTCCAGCGGCTGAACGACCTGGTAGCGGCTGCTCACGACCGACAGCGGCAGTTTGGAATCGCTGCGGTAGAGCACCTTCTGCGATTCATAGGCCTGCAGGGACTGTGTCGCTTCGCCCTGCCCGGTCATGAACTGCACGGGCGCTTCCTTGATGGTCCAGTCCATCCCGGCCTTCTGAACCCAGGCGTCAACGGATTGGTGGGGTTCGAGCACATGGCCGGGACGCTGCCGCCCGGCCTGCTCGTTGAGCACGATGGATTTCAGAGTAGTCGACATGATTGATAGATTTCCTTGATGTGAAGTTGGTGGTTGAACAAACCGTCTGCTTAAAACGTAGGCACAGAAAAGCTGTGCCCACAGTTCTTGCAGCGGCGGTTGTGGAGGACGGAGGCGTCGATGGCTGCTCCGAGCGATGAGCCGACTCGGCAGCCAGCAACCCCGCCGCTGATGCCGCCAAGAACGGCTGACGAGACAGGCCCGAGCCAGGACGCACCGGGGATGGCGACAGCAGCCCCCAGCCGGTCGTCGTCCAAGGCGCTGCTGAGCACAGCGCCGCAGACGCCACTGACGATGCCGGCCAGAGTGCCGATCAAGGCACCGACGCGTTTGCCGAGCTCTCGCTCGCAGACTTGCGGCGACTTGCAGCTCGGACAGCACTCGCCAGCGAACGCGCCCGCGCGATAGTCGTCCTCGGTCGAGTCGAAGTTGGGGTCAAAAGAATGTTCACTTTCCATGGATGAAGGCCGAGTCGTTCACCGCACCGCGGTGCGCGACTCGGTGAGGGAGGGGTCGAAGTGGGAAGCCGAGGCAAGCGACGGGCGTTCTTCGAAGAGCGCCGTACCGGCCATGTGCTGGATGGCATTTCCAGCCGGCGCATGACATCGCCATGCGGTCAACGTGGACCCGGGCGCTTCGCTTGCATGCCCTGGACGGCGCCGCACGCCCCACGCTAGCGCCAGGCCTGGGGGCGGTCTTGATGGATGAGAGCCGATCGGTCGTAACGAATGTCTTCCTCGATCGCGTAAGGCGCTTGGCGCAGCCGAAAGGGGTCCTCTTGCTTGAGCGCGAGCACTCCTCTGTCCACTGACGCCAGAAAAGCATCATCGAGCAGGTCGTTGACGCCGAGGCCTCCGGCACAAGATCCGCGGGCCCCCTCTTTCGCTTCGGCGCAAACCTTGCCACCCGCCACAACAGGGTGCTGCTTGGCATTGCTCACGCCGCGCCCTCCTCGAGGAAGATCTGCTCGACGCGACGCGCCCCACCACCATGCGCGGGAAGCCCCACGATGACGCTGCGGTCGCCACGCTGGCACAGTCCACAGTTGAGGCAATCCGTGTCGCCGAGAACCGCTGGGCACACCACCACGAGGCGACCTTTGGGCGTGCGCAAGGACTGGCGCGCGTTCGAAGGCAACGCGACGACCACCGGCGCGCACCCGGTCGACACGTAGCTGTCAGCCTGACGGAGGGTCTCGGCGCTCAGGTTCACCGTGAACCCATCGTTGTTCGCACGACGCAGCGCCTCGCGATTCGCACCGCGTGGCTCATAGTGCGTGTAGGTGAAGCCCCGACGACCTTTGTTCGCCTGCACCAGCATGTCCAGGAGCGGGACGTCCAGCTCGCCCGTCGAGGTTGGCGTCAAATCGCCGGCCTGGTTGTGTCGCCACAAGGCGCCGCGCCGGACGGTTGCGACATCCTCGAGCAGTTCTTCGAAGGAGCCGCCTCGGTGCCCTTCGCTGACGGCATGCCAGTGGAGGGCGAGCGGCCCGCCGTTGGCGTAGCAGCCGCCTGTGCGGTAGCTGCAGCTCGACGGACAGGAATTCTTGCTGGTCGTCGTGACAGGCATGGGGCCCGTCTTGGCGTTCCTGCTGATGCGGGTGAAGTGGTATGTGAGAGGGGTTGGGATTGCTTGGGATGGCGTGAAGATGCCCGGACGATCCGGGTCACCGCGCACGGCGATGCCACTGCGCATGAGCAGTACTCCTGGGTTGGGATGTTGGTGCCGCTGGAAGAGATATGCCGCGGCGAGATCACGGCGAGAGGCCCAGCGGGATTGCCACAAGGGCAAGCGCGCGGATAGCGACCCGAGGAAGGTGTACGGAACGCCCGGGGGCGCTCGTCAGCAGTCGCTCGGCAGAGCACGTCTGCGGCGTACATAGACCACCACACGGTGTGCGATACCGAGCCGGTCGTGGATGACGATGTGGCGAGAGAACTTCATTCCTCAGTTCTCCTCGCCCAGCTTGTGCAGGCGGTTGCTGATGCGATGCAGGACGACTTGATGGTCCGTATGGCTCAAGTCGGCCTCGAACTCGTCCCAGCTCCAGTCGCGCGCGAAGAACATGCGCTCATCGCCGAACAGGATCATGGCGACGTCGAAGTGCTCGATCCAGTCGTTGTGACCCGAAAGCTGCGGGTAGCCCAGAACCGAATTCGCCGTCACGCCGAGGCTCTGGAAGTACGGATCCGTGGGGAGCCAGCCGCCGAAGCAGGCGGAGGGATCGCCGGGGCGCCTCCAGTGGTCCAGCTGCACCGCTTCGGGGGCGAGCGCATCTAGCATCTTCCTGGCTGCCCGCAAATTTGCGACCCAGAACGCGTCGCGCTCCTGGCCAGTCATGCTCTCGATGTTGAAATTCATGTTTGTTGATAGAGGGTTGCGGCATAGGCCCGACGACAAGCAGACCCCGCGCGCGGAGCCTGCTGTCATCGGGGAATGCGCGTTGGGGAAAGGGGGCTGGGCGCGTTCAACGCCCGAGATAGCCGTTCAACTTGCTGCACAGCTCCATCGCGCAGCCGTGCCAGGCGGCGCCGGCAACCAGTGGGGTGTCCAGCTCCGCGGGGGATTTCTTGGCGACCGAGCTTGCGTAGACCTGTATCGCCTGCAAAACGAACGCCTGAATCAGCGCGCCGTGTTGCGAGTGCTCCATCAGATCCACGACGAACTCGACATTGGTCATCTGTTCACGGTTCACGCTGCCGGTCCCCCATCCGCAGCGCCAGCACCATGCGCCAGCACTTCGCATCGAGACTGGACCTGTCTCTTATACACATCTGACGCTGCCGACGATACTCCTTGTGTAG
>ERZ1031516.201-NODE-201-length-10140-cov-7.868121_pt1 | contig 10140 bp, 10 predicted proteins | sample MGYA00518047_ERZ1031516 | MGnify/ENA primary metagenome ERZ1031516 (study PRJEB33718, sample SAMN03159945) | human skin metagenome | collected 2014-04-10 | study: EMG produced TPA metagenomics assembly of the PRJNA266117 data set (Human skin bacterial metagenome... | reverse complement strand
CCATCGGGCCGTTCCTGTACAGCGGCCTGCGTTTCGCCCTGGCTGTGGTCGTGCTGTTGCCGGTGGTCATGCTGCTGCGTAGACGCCGCGCGCAACCGGCCTCGCCCATCAGCCGCCCGCTGCTGCTCGGCGGCAGCCTGATGGGCGCGGTACTGGCGCTGGGCATCAACCTGCAGCAGGTCGGCCTGCTGTTCACCAGTGTCACCAACTCGGGCTTCATTACCGGCCTCTATGTGATCGTGGTGCCCCTGCTCGGCCTGCTGCTGGGCCACAAGACCGGCCTGGGTATCTGGCTGGGCGCCTCTCTGGCGGTAGTCGGCATGTTCCTGCTCAGCGTTGGCGACGGTTTTCATGTCGCCTCCGGTGACCTGCTGCAACTGGCCGGCGCCTTCGTGTGGGGCATCCATGTGCTGCTGGTGGGCGTGTTCGCAGCCCGCCATGACGCCCTGGTGCTGGCCCTGGTGCAATTCGTCACCTGTGCGCTGATCAGTCTCGCTCTGGCGCTGGTCTTCGAGCATCTGCCCGGCGCCGCAATCGCTCAGGCGCTACCCGCGATCCTGTATGGCGGCATCTTCGGCGTGGCGGTGGGTTTCACCTTGCAGGTGATCGCCCAGAAGCACGCGATCGCCTCCCACGCTGCAATCATCCTGTCCCTCGAGGCGGTGTTTGCGGCCATTGCCGGCGCCCTGCTACTGGGCGAATCCCTATCCAGCCGCGGCTATTTCGGTTGCGCGCTGATGTTCACCGGCATGCTGCTCGCCCAGCTGTGGCCAAAACCTGCGGCGCTTACAGAAAGGGCTTGAGGCGTTCGTGCAAGGCGTCGCCCAGATCAACCGCCCGCGGTGCCTTGGAGGCCAGGTAGTGCTGGCTGAAAACATCCAGGTAGGCATTGAGTGCATCCGCCGCGCGCTCGTCCCCCGCCAGCTCCAGGCACAGCGCCGCGACCTCCGCGGTGCACAGGTGATCATCGCGCTTGGAGCGGCGCAGCCGGTAACGCGACAGCGCCTCGGGTTGCAGGCTGAGTACCGGCAGGCCGTCCAGGTAAGGGCTTTTGCGAAACATCTTGCGCGCCTGGGTCCAGGTGGCATCGAGCAGGATGAACAAGGGACGCTTGCCCACTGGCACCTCGACACTGCTTACCACACGCTCGGGCTCGGCATATTCGCCGGGAAACACCAGGTAGGGTTGCCACTGGTCATCCTCGAGCAAAGCCGGCAGTCCGGGATCGACTTCGGTGCGTGACCAGCCAAAGGCCGAAGTATCCGCGACCACGTCGGCGATCAGCCAGCCGGTGTTGCTCGGTTTCAACGCTTCGACGTCATGCATCACCAGGCACACGCCCGCGTGGGCAGAAACCCGCGGTTTCCATGCACACAGGCAATGGCTGGCGGCCAGGCGGCAGTTCGGGCAACGCGCCGCCCGCGAGCCCCTGGCCAGAAACGGTTTGACGCTGCGCGCCAGGCGCGCGGTGCGCAATGCGTGAACGGCGTGGCTCATGGGCGCAGGCCCGGCTTGGTCGAGATCACGCAATGGAAAGCAAGGGAACACATGGCTGGCGAACTGCCTGGCAAGAAAGGGGCGTAGTTTACCAAGTGCAAGCCGCCCGGTGCCGCTCAATACGCACGCCGCAGCGACGACAAGCTTGCTAACATCGGTCATCGGTTGCCGACTTGATTCGCCGGAACGAACATAACCAGCAGAGCCCGGTCTATTACCGCTCACTGCCTTCAGGAGTCTGCCCATGCAGCGTATCGCCCTATCCGTTCTCCTCGCCAGTCTGCTCCTGCCAGCCGCTCACGCCGCGTCGCTCAAGGATTACGAGCTCACCAAAACCCTGGAAAAAGTGGCCAAGGAAAGCAGTGCTGGCACACCACGGGCCATCAACGAGGACATTCTCGACCGCGGCTACACCGTCGAAGGCAACGAACTGATCAACCACCTCAGTGTGCGCCCCGCGCACGCCTCGCAGATGCGCGGCAACCCCGACACGGTTCGCGCACAGCTGAGCAACAGCGTGTGCAGCAACCCGGGCTTTCGCAAGCTGCTGGCCAGCGGCGCGGTGCTGCGCTATGAGTTCAGCGAGATTCAGAGCAACCGCCCGATTACCACCGAGCGATTCGGCAAGGCCGACTGCCGCCTGTAAGCCATGCACTCAGGGATAGAGCCCAGGGCATTGACGCATAAGGAGTAGCGCAATGGACGATCACGCGAACGGCGATCTACCGGCAAGCGGCGATGCGCTGGCAGCCGATCTGGACACCCTGGCGGCGCGCATAACGCCAGCCGGCAGCGCCAACGTCGCGCTGTACCGGGAAATGCTCGCCACCGTCGCGCGCATGGCCCAGGCCGACCGCAGCCGCTGGGACGCCAAGATCATGCTGCAGACCCTGCGAGAGCTCGAACGTGCATTTGCCATGCTCGCGCGCTTCCGCCATCGCCGCAAGGTCACCGTGTTCGGCTCGGCGCGCACCCAACCCGGTCATCCGGTCTATGCCCTGGCCAGGGAGCTGGGCAGCACCTTGGCCCGCCATGACCTGATGGTGATCACCGGCGCCGGTGGCGGCATCATGGCTGCCGCCCACGAAGGCGCGGGTCGCGACAACAGCCTGGGCTTCAACATCACCCTGCCCTTCGAGCAATCCGCCAACGCGGTCATGAAAGGCAGCGACAACCTGCTGTCCTTTCATTTCTTCTTCCTGCGCAAACTGTTCTTCGTCAAGGAAGCCGACGCGCTGGTGCTCTGCCCCGGCGGCTTTGGCACCCTGGATGAAGCCCTGGAAGTGATCACCCTGATCCAGACCGGCAAGAGCCCGCTGGTGCCGGTGATTCTGCTCGACGAGCCGAATGGCACTTTCTGGCAGGGCCTGCTCGATTACATTCAGCAGAACCTGGACAGCAATGGCTACATCCTTTCGAGCGACATGAACCTGATGCATCTGGTGCACGATGCCGAATCGGCCGCCCAGGAAATCGATCGTTTCTACGCCAATTTCCACTCCAGCCGCTGGCTCAAGGATCAGTTCGTGGTGCGCATGCGCCATGCCCTCAACGAGGCGGCACTGGCCCAGCTGAACCTGCAGTTCAGTGACCTGTGCAAGCACGGCGACATTCAGCAACAGCGCACCGGTGATGAACGCATCGATGGTCCCGAACTGTGCGAATTGCCCAGGCTGCTGTTCGCCTTCAGCGGACGCAATGCCGGGCGGTTACGGGAGCTGCTCGACGTGATCAACCAGCCGGAGCATTGGCTGAGCTGAGGATAAGGGACGACTGGGCGTCAGGGACGGCGAACCGGACGGTTCAACCTGAATGGCTGGGCTGGAGCTGTCGATCAGTCTTCGAACGCGCCACGCAGCAGCTGACCGACGAGATCCATGGGGTAGCCGCGATAAACCAGAAAGCGCATCTGCCTGGCTCGCTCGCGAGCATCACCCGGGAGCTGCCCGGCAAACTTGCGTTGCCAGGTTTCCCGCAAACCGTCTCGCCAATCGATACCGCTGTCGCGCAGCGCCTGGTCGATATCAGCTCGGGCCAGGCCGCGCTGGGAGAGGTCATCACGGATGCGCTGCGGGCCGAAGCCCGAGCGCGCCCGATAACTGATGAAGCTTTCCAGATAACGCGCTTCGGATAGCAGCCCTTCCTCGCTCAAGCGATCGAGGGCGGTTTCGATATGCTCATCGCTGGCACCGCGCTGGCGCAGCTTGCGCGCCAGCTCGACACGACCATGTTCACGGCGCGCCAACAGATCCATGGCGGCATGACGCACCGCGGCGGCGTTATCCAGAACAGCGGGCATCAGAAGTCGGCTTCGGTATCCACCAGATCATTGGCCGGTGCATTGGCCTTGGTAGGACCGGAAACCACCAGCAACTTGTCGCGAATCTGCCCTTCGATCTCGCGGGCCACTTCCACGTTGTCTTCCAGGAACTTGGCGGCGTTGGCCTTGCCCTGACCGATCTTGTTGCCCTTGTAGCTGTACCAGGCACCGGACTTCTCGACCAGGCCCTGCTGCACACCGAGGTCGATGATCTCGCCGTTGCGGTAGATACCCTTGCCGTAGAGAATCTGGAACTCGGCCTGACGGAACGGTGGCGCGACCTTGTTCTTCACCACTTTCACGCGGGTTTCGCTGCCGACCACTTCGTCGCCCTCTTTCACCGCGCCGGTACGGCGGATGTCGAGGCGAACCGATGCATAGAACTTCAGGGCGTTACCGCCGGTGGTGGTTTCCGGGCTGCCGAACATCACGCCGATCTTCATGCGAATCTGGTTGATGAAGATCACCAGGCAGTTGGCGTTCTTGATGTTGCCGGTGATCTTGCGCAGCGCCTGGCTCATCAGACGCGCCTGCAGACCGACGTGCATGTCGCCCATCTCGCCTTCGATTTCCGCCTTCGGCACCAGCGCGGCCACGGAGTCGACGATGATCACGTCGATGGCGTTGGAGCGCACCAGCATGTCGGTGATTTCCAGGGCCTGCTCACCGGTGTCCGGCTGCGAGACCAGCAGGTCATCGACGTTGACGCCCAGCTTGCCGGCGTAGTCAGGGTCCAGTGCGTGCTCGGCGTCGACGAAGGCGCAGGTGGCACCGGCCTTCTGCGCTTCGGCGATGACCTGCAGGGTCAGGGTGGTCTTGCCCGAGGATTCCGGGCCGTATATCTCGACGATACGACCTTTCGGCAGACCGCCAATGCCAAGCGCGATATCCAGGCCCAGGGAGCCGGTGGAAATGGCCGGGATGGCCTGGCGATCATGATCGCCCATGCGCATCACCGCGCCCTTGCCGAACTGTTTCTCGATCTGGCCCAGGGCAGCCGCCAACGCGCGCTTCTTGTTCTCGTCCATTGTATTCCTCACGTGATCAGAAGGGCCTGACGGCCAATAACTGTATAAGTAGACAGTATTATTCCACAGGGTTCGGCACTCGCCTACCCCGCAGCTGGATTTTCTTCGACCAGTAGTCGCAACAGCCCCTGCAGTGCGGCCTCCACGGTTTGCCGACGCACCGCATCGCGGTCACCGGAGAACTGGAAGCGCCGGCTGTACCGCGCATCGCCATCGCCCCAGGCGATCCACACGGTGCCGACCGGCTTGTCCGCGCTACCGCCGCCCGGCCCGGCCACGCCGCTGACCGCCGTGGCGTAGCGGGCACCGCTCTGGCCCTGGGCACCCTGCACCATGGCCTCGACCACCTCGCGACTGACCGCACCGACGCTGGCGAAATAAGCTTCGGGCACACCCAGCTGGCGGGTCTTCTGGGTATTGGAGTAGGTCACGAAGCCTGCTTCGAACCAGGCGGAGCTGCCCGCCACCCGGGTAATGGCTTCGGCGATACCGCCACCCGTGCAGGATTCGGCGGTGGTGACCTGGGCGTTCTTTTCCAGCAGGGCCTGGCCGAGACGGGCAGCGAGCCCCGTGATGGGCCGATCATCGATATTCATCTGCGCTCCGGGGTTAAAGCGGGGGGTGTCGATACCGTACACTACGCGCTTTTGCGATTCAGCCGGACACTCGACACGATGAGCCAAAGCGACCTCAGTTCTCATACCCCGATGATGCAGCAATACTGGCGGCTGAAGAATCAGCACCCGGATCAGCTGATGTTCTATCGCATGGGTGACTTCTACGAGATCTTCTACGAGGACGCCAAGAAAGCCGCCAAGCTTCTGGACATCACCCTGACCGCCCGCGGGCAGTCGGCGGGCCAGTCGATTCCGATGTGCGGCATTCCGTTTCACTCCGTCGAGGGCTACCTGGCCAAGCTGGTCAAGCTCGGCGAGTCGGTGGTGATCTGCGAGCAGATTGGCGATCCGGCCACCAGCAAGGGCCCGGTGGAGCGCCAGGTGGTGCGTATCATCACCCCCGGCACGATCAGCGATGAAGCCCTGCTCGACGAGCACCGCGACAACCTGCTGGCAGCCGTACTAGGTGACGAGCGCCTGTTCGGCCTCGCCGTGCTGGACATCACCAGCGGCCGCTTCAGCGTGCTGGAAATAAAAGGCTGGGAAAACCTGCTGGCCGAACTCGAGCGCCTCAACCCTGCCGAGCTGCTGATTCCCGATGACTGGCCGCAAGGCCTGCCGGCCGAGAAACGCCGCGGCTCGCGTCGCCGCGCACCCTGGGATTTCGAGCGCGATACCGCGCAGAAGAGCCTGTGCCAGCAATTCGGCACCCAGGACCTCAAGGGCTTCGGCTGCGAAACCCTGACCCTGGCCATTGGCGCCGCTGGCTGCCTGTTGGCCTATGCCAAGGAAACCCAGCGCACCGCCCTGCCCCACCTGCGCAGCCTGCGCCATGAACGCATCGACGACACGGTGATCCTCGACGGTGCCAGCCGCCGCAACCTGGAGCTGGACGTCAACCTCGCCGGTGGCCGCGACAACACCCTGCAGTCGGTGGTCGACCGCTGCCAGACCGCCATGGGCAGCCGCCTGCTCGGCCGTTGGCTGAACCGCCCGCTGCGCGACCGCGCGGTGCTCGAAGCGCGCCAGGAGTCGATTGCCTGCCTGCTGGACCACTACCGTTTCGAGACCCTGCAGCCGCAACTCAAGGAAATCGGCGACCTGGAGCGCATCCTCGCCCGTATCGGCCTGCGCAATGCACGCCCGCGGGACCTGGCGCGCCTGCGCGACGCACTCGCCGCCCTGCCCGAGCTGCAACAGGCCATGGCGCAACTCGACTGCGCGCACCTGGTGTCTCTGGCCACCACGATCAGCACCTACCCTGAGCTGGCCGAACTGCTGTCGCGGGCGATCATCGACAACCCGCCGGCGGTCATCCGTGACGGCGGTGTGCTGAAGACCGGTTACGACGCCGAACTCGATGAGCTGCAGTCGCTGAGCGAGAATGCCGGCCAGTACCTGATGGATCTGGAAGCCCGCGAAAAGGCCCGCACCGGCCTGGCCAACCTCAAGGTCGGCTATAACCGCGTGCACGGCTATTTTATCGAGCTGCCGAGCAAGCAGGCCGAGTCGGCCCCGGCCGACTACATTCGCCGGCAGACGCTCAAGGGCGCCGAGCGCTTCATCACCCCCGAGCTCAAGGAGTTCGAAGACAAGGCCCTGTCGGCCAAGAGCCGCGCGCTGGCCCGTGAAAAGCAGTTGTACGAAGCGCTGCTGGAGCAACTGATCGGCCATCTCGGCCCGCTGCAGGACAGCGCCGCGGCACTGGCCGAGCTGGACGTGCTGAGCAACCTGGCCGAGCGCGCCCTGAACCTGGATCTCAACCGCCCGCGCTTCGTCGACGAGCCATGCATGCTGATCGAGCAGGGCCGCCACCCGGTGGTCGAGCAGGTGCTCACCACACCCTTCGTGGCCAACGACCTGAAGCTCGACGATGCCACGCGGATGCTGATCATCACCGGTCCGAACATGGGCGGTAAGTCGACCTACATGCGCCAGACCGCACTGATCGTGCTGCTCGCCCATATCGGCAGCTTCGTGCCGGCGGCGCGCTGCGAGCTGTCGATGGTCGACCGCATCTTCACCCGCATCGGCTCCAGCGACGACCTGGCCGGCGGCCGCTCGACCTTCATGGTGGAGATGAGCGAAACGGCCAACATTCTGCACAACGCCAGCGACCGCAGCCTGGTGCTGATGGACGAAGTGGGCCGCGGCACCAGCACCTTCGACGGCCTGTCGCTGGCCTGGGCGGCCGCCGAGCAACTGGCCAGCCTGCGCGCCTACACGTTGTTCGCCACCCATTACTTCGAACTGACGGTATTGCCGGAAAGCCAGCCGGCAGTGGCCAACGTGCACCTCAACGCCACCGAGCACAACGAGCGCATCGTTTTCCTGCACCACGTTCTGCCCGGCCCGGCGAGCCAGAGCTACGGCCTGGCCGTGGCGCAACTGGCGGGCGTGCCGGGCCCGGTGATCCTGCGTGCCCGCGAGCATCTGGCGCGCCTGGAAACCACCAGCCTGCCCCATGACCTGCCGCCGCAAGCCCCAGGACAACCAGCCGCGCCGATGCAGAGCGACCTGTTCGCCAGTCTGCCGCACCCGGTATTGGAGGAGCTGCAGCTGGTCGATCCGGATGACCTTAGCCCGCGCAAGGCACTCGAACTGTTATATGCATGGAAGGCGCGGGTCTAACGCCAGCGCCAACTAGCTGATAGAATCCCGCGCGCTCCGGGAGCGCTGCGGCCTTTAGCCTGGCCCGCAAGCCCATTCCAGAGCCTGAGAGCGGCCTATTGAGAAACCGCTCGCTGCCGTAGCCCGAGGAGAAAACTAGAAATGACCTTCGTCGTCACCGACAACTGCATCAAGTGCAAGTACACCGACTGCGTGGAAGTCTGTCCGGTGGACTGCTTCTACGAGGGCCCGAACTTCCTGGTGATCCACCCGGATGAATGCATCGACTGCGCGCTCTGCGAGCCTGAGTGCCCGGCACAGGCGATTTTCTCCGAAGACGAGATACCCGATGGCATGCAGGAATACATCGAGCTCAACGCCGAGCTGGCGGAAGTCTGGCCGAACATCACCGAGCGCAAAGAAGCCCTGCCCGATGCCGAAGAGTGGGATGGTGTGAAAGACAAGCTGCAGCACCTCGAGCGCTGAGCGAGGCGGCACTGGCCGCCAACAAAAATGCCGCTACCCGGGAGGGTGCGGCATTTTTTATGGGCGCTCGGGTGATGCGGTCGATCACCCGGCAGTGCTGCCGAAACTTTTCTGCAGGCAAAAAAAAGGGGCGGTTTTACCCGCCCACTCTTTTGTCCCTATTCCCTGAAACTCCCAACTCATCATCCTGATGAATCGCGTCCCGCGATGTCCTGGTCATTTTCCCTGACGACCTGCGCTTGTCCCTAAGCACGGTTCAGATATTAACGGCCTACAGATTTATCACAACGCCTTACCAGCAGATGCCGGCACCTGACCGCAATCGCGTCAAAAAAACAAATCCTTTATTTACAGCAACTTGCACAAGTAAAAACTCAGAACGCCAGCTTTACAACGACAAATCGCCATCATAGCTTACAGAGGTTGTAAGTAATGGCTTACATGGATAGGGAGAAAACATGCGGAACCAGAGCGGCGCCGTGAGTTCAGGCCTGGCAGGCCGTCATACCGAAGCCGCAAGCGGATGGAAGCTGAAGTAGTAACGCAGCGCTTCGACCATCTCGAGGTAATCCTCGGGCGGCGCTTCGAGGGCGAAACCCGAATCGAAACTGCCGGGGGTCACATCTTCCTGGCACCACAAGCAGGTGGCGGTGAAGTCGATGTAGCGAAAGCCGTCGCAGCCTGGAATCTTCAGGCGCAGGTCGAAGCAGCCGCCTACCAACACTGGCAGCTGGCTGATCAGCATAAGGCCGTCCGCCGATACATTGCCCAAATGGCCGACTGGTTTGTCGGTAAAGGCATTGAAGACGTTCAGGTAGTACGGCAATTGATGCCGCTCGATATGGCGATTGGCGTTCATGATGGCAGAAGGCTATGAGTATTGGCCGAGTATGCAGCCTACCTTGCCAACTGACCAGCGCTCATTGACAGTGGCCTGACAACTGGCTACCCAGCTGGGCCCGCGCGGCGTCCAGTTCTTCATCACTGTAGTAGTGGCGTTCGCCATTGGCGCCCGGCTGGTAATAGCGGCGCCCCTCGGGCATCGAGGCCAGCTGCGCACGCAACTGGGCGCACTCCCTGGCCAGCTGCGCCTGCTTCTCGCGCCGAGCCTGCGTGGCCTGGGCCTGCTCGTCACGCCGTGCCTGAAAATAGCGCTCGGCACGTTGTTCGCGCTCGCGAGCGGCGCTGTCCTGCTCGACGACCTGCGGGCGAACCTCGACGGCCTGCGCATTGGCACCTTGCGGCTGCTGGCCGTAATGCACCCTTCCCTGCTCGTCGACCCAGCGATACACCTGCCCGAAGGCCAGGTGCGGTAACAACAGAAGGCCTATCCAGGCGCGCATCGCGGCAATCCCTCGGTGAACATCGCTATGCCGTCAGAGCGTTCCGGCAGGCGATACCTTGGCCGGCTCCGGCGCGCCATGATGGCCGAGCTGGCGCAGGGTTTCCAGCCGCGCACGGGCACGAAACGCGTATTCGCTGGCCGGATAGCGGCCGATGATGAACTGATAGGTCTGCGCCGCATCCAGGTACAGGCTCTGCCGTTCCAGGCATTGCCCGCGCAGCAGGGAAATCTCCGGCT
>ERZ1031516.199-NODE-199-length-10173-cov-6.693517_pt1 | contig 10173 bp, 7 predicted proteins | sample MGYA00518047_ERZ1031516 | MGnify/ENA primary metagenome ERZ1031516 (study PRJEB33718, sample SAMN03159945) | human skin metagenome | collected 2014-04-10 | study: EMG produced TPA metagenomics assembly of the PRJNA266117 data set (Human skin bacterial metagenome... | reverse complement strand
TACACAAGGAGTATCGTCGGCAGCGTCAGATGTGTATAAGAGACAGCACCAGAGGGGCGACCAGGGCTGCGGTGGTGGTCAGGGCGACGGTCGCCGAACCTTGTGCCACACGCAGCGCCGCGGCGATCACGAAGGCGGCGATGATAACCGGCATGCCGGTGTCCGAAAGCACATCGGCCAGGGCGTCGCCGATGCCGCTGGTGCGCAGCACGCCGCCGAACATGCCCCCTGCCCCGGTGACCAGAATGATCGAGCAGATCGGGCCGAGTGCGCCTTCACAAACCTTTTCCAGGTGCTTGCGGCTGTGCCGGCCGCTGAAGGCGATCAGCGCGAAGAGCACGGTGATCAGCAGCGCGATGGGCGTCTTGCCGAGCATGCGCAGGAACTGCACCCAGTTGCTGCTGCCGTCGACGGCGCCCATTACGGTCAGAGTATTAAGGCCGGTATCGAGGAAGATCAAAAGCAGCGGCAGCAGCAAGATGGTCATGACCAGCGAGAACGCCGGCGGCGTGACGTTCTCGTCGCGCGGCACATCGGTCAGGAAGCTGCTCGGCAGCTTGAGATCGAAGCGCTTGCCGGCCCAGCGGCCGAACAGATAGGCGCCGAAGTACCACGTCGGGATGGCGATCACACCGCCAACGATAACCAGCAGGCCAATGTTCGCCCCCAGCAGTTCAGCGGCCGCGACCGGACCCGGATGTGGCGGAACCAGCGCGTGCATGGCCGCAAAGGCACCCGCCGCGGGCAATGCGTAGGTCAGTGTTGAACCGCCGAAGCGCTTGGCCACGCTGAAGATGATCGGCAGCATGACCACCAGGCCCGCATCGAAGAAGATCGGAAAACCGAACAGCAGGGAGGCAACACCCAGCGCGAACGGCGCGCGGTGTTCGCCGAACTTGTTGATCAGGGTGTCCGCCAGCACCTGGGCGCCGCCGGTGATCTCCAGCAAGCGCCCGATCATCGCACCCAGGCCGACCAGCAACGCAACGGCTGCCAGCGTGGTACCGAAGCCGCCGAGCAGTGTCGGTACTATCTTGTCGAAGGGGATCTGCGTAGCCAGTGCGGTGAAGACGCTCACCAGCAGCAGGCCGAGAAAGGCATGCAGGCGGAAGCGGATGATCAGCAGGAGCAGCAGCAGAACCGCGCCGGCGGCGATGGATAGCAGTGCCCCGGCACCCATGGTGGTCACCTCATTCATGATGAGCGCCCTCCTCTCGGCCTGTCGCCGCCTGATGGTCGTGCGCTGCGGTGTAACGGTCAGCCTGATGAATCTCTTTCATGTCGCCTCCACTTGTGTTTGTTATGGGAGAAGCATGGGGTTGCACGGTTAGCGGTCGTTAGCGGCCCGCCACCAGTCAGCGGCCTTGCGGCCCAGGGTATCGATGGATTCGCCGGCATCCAGGACCAGCGTGGCGGGCTCGCCATGGGGCGGCTCCAGGGTGGCGAACTGGCTGTCGATAAGGCTGGCCGGCATGAAGTGACCCGGGCGATTGCCGACGCGTTGCGCGGCTTCCTCACGGGACAGTTCGAGGAACACGAAGCCCAGGCCGGGCACGGCTTCGCGCAGCCGCTCGCGATACTTGCGCTTGAGCGACGAGCAGGTCAGTACGGGGTGGGCGTGGGTTTCCAGTGCGCTGATCAGTTCCTGACCCAGGCGAGTCAGCCAATCGGCACGGTCATCGTCATTGAGGGGAATGCCGGCGCTCATCTTCTTGATGTTGGCAGGCGGGTGAAATTGGTCACCTTCGATCAGGTAACCGCCGACATGGTTGGCGATCGATTCTCCGACGCAGCTCTTGCCACACCCGGATACGCCCATGACGACCACTGCGGTTATCGGTTTGCTCATCGTGCAACTCCAGCAGAAGACAGCGCTATCTTTGGCGGATAAATCTGCCCAAGGCAGCGGCTTCAAATGTTGTAACTGTTATTGTGCCGGGTACTGCTGCTCCAGACTTGAGCGCGCATGGCGCTCGATTGCCAAGCCTTCGAGACAGCGCTACCTTACCCAGCAATTCCGGCCGATGACAACCCCTGGCGATGAAATCTCCGACGCACAGCAATTCCCGCACCCTTGGTATGCCGACCCTGGCGCAGGTCGCCGAGCGCGCAGGCGTATCGACCATCACGGCATCGCGCGCGTTGCGCGGCGTAGCCACGGTGGGCGTGGATCTGGCCGAGCGCGTGCGCGCGGCTGCCGACGAGTTGGGTTACGTGGCGAATCCGGCCGCTCGCCTGCTGGCTTCGGCGCGCAGCACATCGGTGGTGGTACTGGTGCCGTCGTTGTCCAACCAGCTGTTCGTGGAGCCGCTGGAGGCCATTCATGAAGTGATGCGTCCCCGCGGCATCGAGGTGTTGATCGGTGACTATCACTATTGCCGCGACGAGGAGGAACGCTTGGTGCGCAACTACCTGCCGCACCGGCCGATGGGCATGCTGCTGACCGGCTTCGACCGCACCGAAGCGACTCGCCACCTGCTTGCCACCAGCCGTATTCCCTGCGTGCACATGATGGAGCTCAGTGCTGCGCCAGGTATCGCCAGCGTTGGTTTTTCCCAGCAGGCCGCAGGTGAGGCTGCTGCGGTGCACCTGCTGCAGCAGGGCCGCAAGCGGCTGGCCTATGTGGCGGCCCAGCTGGATCCACGGGTGATGCAGCGCGGCGAAGGGTTTCGCCGTGCCCTGCAGGCGGCGGGCGTCTATGACCCGGCTTTGGAACTGCTGCACCCCCTGCCCTCGTCCATCGGCCTGGGTTGCCAGCTGTTTCGCGAGCTGATGCAGCGTCACCCCGATGTAGACGGCATCTTCTTCTGTAATGACGACCTGGCCCAGGGCGCGCTTTTCGAGGCGCAACGCTCCGACCTGGCGGTGCCGGGCCGTGTGGCAATGGTTGGCTTCAATGATCTGCCAGCCTCGGCGCACACCGTGCCGCGGTTGTCGTCGATCCATACGCCGCGCACGGAAGTGGGCCGCGAAGCCGCCAACCTGCTACTGAAGATGCTCGATGGCCGCCCCGCCACACCAAGCATCGATCTGGGCTTCGAATTGCGGGTGCGTGAGAGCAGTTAGGCGCCATTGTTCATCAAACCGCAATGCATTGGCGCGATGCTGAAAGCCTGACACAGGGAAGTGTCGCCCCAGAAAAAGCCCGGTAAATACCGGGCTTTTTTCGTTCAGGGTTCGATCACTCGAGCGTCAGCGCGACGCGTCCACGATCCGGGCAGGCTTCCATGTAGCGATGCGACTCGGCGAACTCCTCGAATGGGAACGTCTTGTCGATACGCGGCTTGAGCAGGCCATCGGCGGTGAGCATGTTGATGTGATCCAGCGCGCGCTGCACGGCGGCATGATCCTGCTCGATACCCAGTTCCGAGTGCCCGGTGAAATCCAGCACGCAGTGACGGAAGAACTGCAGGTGCTTCTTGAACGCGGCGCAGGCGGGGAACGCGGTGTCGTTGCCACCGTTGAGCCCATAGAGGATCAGCTTGCCACGGGTCGCGGCCACGTCACCGAGCAGCTTGAGCTGCTGGCCGGCACAGTGGTCGAGGATCACCTCGGCGCCCTTGCCTTCGGTATAGCGCTCGACCTCGAGCACCAGATCCTGTTCTTCGGTGAAGATGATCTTGTCGGCGCCCAGTTCACGCAGGAACTCGCGACTGCCCGAAACACTGGTCGAAACGATCACATTGGCACCCAGTGCCTTGGCCAGTTGCACCGACTGTGGGGCCAGGCAGTGGCAGGCTTCGGTGATCAGCACGTGCTGACCAGCCTTGAGCTTGGCCAGGTCGACCATGGCGAAATAGGCGAACAGCAGGCCGGTGTAATGGATGCTCGCTTCGACCGGGCTGAGCACGTCCGGGTAGCGGGTCAGCGCATAGCGTGGCACCACCACCACGTCACCCCAGGTCGGGTAACGGTTAGGCGTGTTGGCCGGGAATGCGGCCACCGGCGTGCCGACCGCGAGGTCGTCAACGCCCTCGCCCACGGCTTCTACGATACCGGCCAGCTCGGAGCCGACACCGGAGGGTAGCGTGGCCTCTTCGGACGCCAGGTTCTGGCGCCACAGCACATCGCCCCAGCTGACGCCGAGCGCCTGGACACGTACCAGCACCTCACCGGCATTCGGAGTGGGTGTCGGCACTTCTTCGCACTGCAATACGCTGGCGTCGCCGAACTTGTGGAAACGGATCATGCGGGACATCGTCAACCTCAACTGATCGCGGATTGGGTCATTCACTGGATTGGACTTTATCTGCAGACCAGGGTGCACACCACCCGACACGAGTAATAGTCGTCATGCCTGGCAGTGATATAGGCCGGCGGTACGTGTGGATATGCCAATGATACCGGTGTCTTTCCCAATGCGCTCAAGTGCTCGTACTATTAGCGGACAAGGCTCTCACTAGCGTCCCGCTCTGGCAAGCCCGCACATTTGGAACCCGGATGAACCGCAACGACCTGCGCCGTCTCGATCTCAACCTGCTGATCGTCTTCGAAACACTGATGCACGAACGCAGCGTGACCCGTGCGGCAGAGAAGCTGTTTCTCGGCCAGCCGGCGATCAGCGCGGCGTTGTCGCGCCTGCGCAACCTGTTCGACGATCCGTTGTTCGTGCGCACCGGCCGCAGCATGGAGCCGACTGCCCGGGCCCAGGAAATCTTCGCCCTGCTCTCACCCGCGCTGGATTCGATCTCCACCGCGGTCAGCCGTGCATCGGAGTTCGACCCGGCCACCAGTACCGCGGTGTTTCGCGTTGGTCTCTCGGACGACGTCGAATTCGCCCTGCTCCCTGCCCTGCTACGCCGCCTGCGCTCCGAGGCGCCCAATGTGGTGCTGGTGGTACGCCGCGCCAACTACCTGCTGATGCCCAATCTGCTCGCTTCCGGTGAAATCTCGGTAGGCGTCAGCTACACAGAGGAGCTGCCGGCCAACGCCAAGCGCAAGACGCTGCGGCGCAGCAAGCCAAAGCTGCTACGCGCCGATGCGATACCCGGCAAGCTCAATCTCGATGAATACTGCGCCCGCCCCCATGCCATGGTGTCGTTCGCCGGCGACCTCAACGGCTTCATCGATGACCAGTTGGCGCGTTTCGAACGCACCCGCAAGGTGGTGCTTGCCGTGCCGCAGTTCAACGGTTTGGGCACCCTGCTGGCCGGCACCGACCTGATTGCCGTGGTACCCGATTACACGGCGGCCGCGCTCACCGCGGTCGGCGGTCTGCGCGCCGAGGACCTGCCCTTCGAGAGCGACAGCTTCGAGATGTCCATGGCCTGGCGCGGCGCCCAGGACAATGACCCCGCCGAGCGCTGGCTGCGCTCGCGCATCCAGATGTTCTTCGGGGATCCGGACAGCCTGGAATAGCACCTGGAACCTGCTCCAATACCTAGATCAAATAGATAGGTAGCTTTCTATTTATATTCCGATGGGTAATATCATCATTCGCGATGATATATATCTTCGTGGCGTTCGATTCGTTCCCGGATGTTGCTGCGACCAAAATCCGCCTCCATCACTCCCTCTTGGCGGATCGCAATCATGGAACAGCCCAATCCAAGGCTCTGGCAATTTCCTCTGGCACTTACCGCGGCACTGATGCTGGCGGCCTGTGGCAAGACCGAGGAAAGCGCACAGCAGATGCCTACTCCCAAGGTCAGTGTGGCCGAAGTCATCGAGCAGCCCCTTAACGAGTGGGACGAATTCACCGGTCGCCTCGAAGCGCCGGAATCGGTACAGATCCGCCCGCGGGTCTCCGGCTTCATCGACAAGGTCAGCTTCAGCGAAGGCTCGCTGGTGAAAAAAGGCGATCTGCTGTTCCAGATCGACCCGCGCCCCTTCCAGGCGGAGGTCAAACGCCTCGAAGCCCAACTGCAGCAAGCCCGCTCCAATCAGGTACGAGCCAGCAGCGAAGCCCAGCGTGGCGAGCGCCTGCGGGAAGGCAACGCGATTTCCACCGAGCTTGCCGATGCCCGCAAGAGCGCCGCCCAGGAAGCGCAGGCGGCAGTGGCCGGAATCCAGGCCGAGCTGGACAATGCCCGCCTGAACCTCAGTTTCACCCGGGTGACGGCGCCCATCGATGGCCGCGTCAGCCGTGCCGAAGTGACCGCTGGCAACCTGGTGACCGCCAGTCAATCGCTGCTTACCTCGCTGGTGTCGACCGACAAGGTGTATGCCTACTTCGATGCCGACGAGCGCGCCTTCCTGAAGTACACCGAACTGGCTCGCCGTGCCGGCCATGACAGCCGCGGCAAGAGCCCGGTGTACCTGGGCCTGTCCAATGAACAAGGCAATCCGCACCTGGGCCAGCTGGACTTTCTCGACAACCAGGTCAACCCGCGCACCGGCACCATCCGCGGTCGCGCCGTGTTCGACAACCGTGACGGCCAGTTCACCCCGGGCCTGTATGCCCGCCTGAAGCTGGTTGGCAGCGACACCTACGATGCCATGCTCATCCAGGACGTCGCCGTCGGCACCGACCTGGGCAAGAAATTCGTGCTGGTGCTCGGCGCCGACAACAAGGTCGCCTACCGCTCCGTCGAGCTGGGACCGAAGCTCGAAGGCTTGCGCATCGTGCGCAGCGGCCTGGCCAAGGGTGATCGCGTGGTGGTCAACGGCCTGCAGCGCGCCATTCCAGGCAGCACCGTGGATCCGCAAGCCGTGCCGATGGCCGACGAGAAGACTCTGGCGACTTTGGAAAAGCAGCGCAAGGCAGTGGCCTCGGCGCGCAATGACGAACCCCTGAAGGTCAGCATCAAGTAACACCGGGCCTCGCCCTCCACCTTCCTACCCGAGAACCTGCTCGCGCCGCCTTTGGCGTGGGCAGGCTGGGCTGTGCCCGCATCACAAGGACATTAACGATGAACTTCTCACAGTTCTTCATCCAGCGGCCGATCTTCGCCGCCGTGCTGTCGCTGATCATCCTGATCGGCGGTGCCATCTCGCTGTTCCAGCTGCCGATCAGTGAATACCCGGAAGTGGTACCGCCCACCGTGGTGGTTACCGCCAACTTCCCCGGCGCCAACCCCAAGGTCATCGGTGAAACCGTGGCCTCGCCACTGGAACAGGCCATCGTCGGCGTGGAGGGCATGCTCTACATGTCCTCCCAGGCCAACAACGACGGGCGCATGACGCTGACCATCACCTTCGCCCTGGGTACCAACCTGGACACCGCCCAGGTGCAGGTGCAGAACCGCGTGACGCGCACCATGCCGACCCTGCCCACCGAGGTGCAGCGCCTCGGCGTGACGGTCGACAAGGCTTCACCGGACATGACCATGGTGGTCCACCTGACGTCGCCGGATAACACCTACGACATGCTTTACCTGTCCAACTACGCCGCCATGAACATCAAGGACGAGCTGTCGCGTCTGGATGGCGTCGGTGACGTGCGCCTGTTCGGTCTTGGCGACTACTCGATGCGCGTGTGGCTGGACCCCGACAAGGTCGCCTCGCGCGGTTTGACGGCCACCGACGTGGTCAACGCCATTCGCGAGCAGAACCGTCAGGTCGCCGCCGGCTCCCTGGGCGCGCCGCCCGCTGCCAGTGACACCAGCTTCCAGCTGTCGATCAACACCCAGGGCCGCCTGGTCAGCGAGGAAGAGTTCGAGAACATCGTCATCCGTGCCGGCGAAAACGGTGAAATCACCCGCCTCAAGGACATCGCTCGAATCGAACTGGGCTCCGAGCAGTACGCCCTGCGCTCGCTGCTCAATAACCAGCCGGCCGTGGCCATGCCGATCTTCCAGCGCCCGGGCTCCAACGCCATCGCCATTTCCGATGCGGTGCGTGAGCGCATGGCCGAGCTGAAGCAGAGCTTCCCCCAGGGTGTGGACTACGAAATCGTCTACGACCCGACCATCTTCGTGCGCGGTTCCATCGAGGCGGTGGTACATACCCTGCTCGAAGCCATCGTGCTGGTGGTGCTGGTAGTGATCCTGTTCCTGCAGACCTGGCGCGCGTCGATCATCCCCCTGGCCGCGGTACCGGTGTCGCTGATCGGCACCTTCGCGGTGATGCACATGTTCGGCTTCTCGCTCAACGCGCTGTCGCTGTTCGGCCTGGTATTGGCCATCGGCATCGTGGTGGACGACGCCATCGTCGTGGTGGAGAACGTCGAGCGCAACATCGGGCTCGGCAAAACGCCCGTGGAAGCCACCAAGCAGGCGATGAAGGAAGTTACCGGCCCCATCGTCGCCACGGCGCTGGTGCTCTGTGCGGTGTTCATCCCTACCGCGTTCATCTCCGGGCTTACCGGGCAGTTCTACCAGCAGTTCGCGCTGACCATCGCCATCTCCACGGTGATCTCGGCGTTCAACTCGCTGACCCTGTCGCCGGCTCTGGCCGCGGTACTGCTCAAGGGCCACAATGAACCCAAGGATCGCTTCTCCCGTGGCCTGGACCGGCTGTTCGGCGGCTGGCTGTTCGCACCGTTCAACCGTGTGTTCGAGCGGGCCAGCAATGGTTATGTCGGCACGGTGCGCCGCGTATTGCGCGGTAGCGGCATTGCCCTGGTCGTCTATGCCGGTCTGATGGGGCTGACCTACCTGGGCTTCGCCAGCACACCGACCGGCTTCGTGCCGCCCCAGGACAAGCAGTACCTGGTCGCCTTCGCCCAGCTGCCGGACGCCGCCAGCCTGGACCGCAGCGAAGCGGTGATCAAGCGCATGTCCGATATCGCCGCCAAGCACCCCGGCGTGGCCAACACCGTGGCCTTCCCCGGGCTGTCGATCAACGGATTCACCAACAGCCCGAACAGCGGCATCGTGTTCGTCACCCTGAAGGACTTCGACGAGCGCAAGGATCCGTCGCTGAGTGCCAACGCCATCGCCGCGGAGCTCAACGGCCAGTTCGCCGGAATTCAGGAAGCCTATATCGCCATCTTCCCGCCACCACCGGTGATGGGCCTGGGCACCATCGGCGGCTTCCGTGTGCAGATTCAGGATCGCGCCAACCTGGGTTATGACGAGCTGTACAAGGAAACCCAGAACATCATCGCCAAGAGCCGACAGGTGCCGGAACTGGCCGGGTTGTTCACCAGCTACCAGGTCAACGTGCCGCAGGTCGAAGCCAATATCGACCGGGAAAAGGCCAAGACCCACGGCGTGGCCATCGATGAGATCTTCGACACCATGCAGGTCTACCTCGGTTCGCTGTATGCCAACGACTTCAACCGCTTTGGCCGCACCTACCAGGTCAACGTGCAGGCCGATCAGCAGTTCCGCCTGGAAGCCGAGCAGATTGGTCAGCTGAAGGTGCGCAACAACCGCGGCGAGATGATCCCGCTGTCGACCTTCGTCAAGGTCAGCGATACCTCGGGCCCGGATCGGGTGATGCACTACAACGGCTTCATCACCGCGGAAATCAACGGCGCGGCAGCCCCCGGCTACAGCTCCGGCCAGGCCGAAGCGGCAATGGCCAGGTTGTTGAAGGAAGAGCTGCCCAACGGCATGAGCTTCGAGTGGACCGAACTGACCTATCAGCAGATCCTTGCCGGCAATACCGCGCTGTTCGTGTTCCCGCTCTGCGTGCTGCTGGCCTTCCTGGTGCTGGCTGCCCAGTACGAAAGCTGGAGCCTGCCGCTGGCGGTGATCCTGATCGTACCGATGACCCTGCTGTCGGCCATCGCCGGGGTGATCCTGGCAGGCGGTGACAACAACATCTTCACCCAGATCGGCTTGATCGTACTGGTCGGGCTGGCGTGCAAGAACGCGATTCTCATCGTCGAGTTCGCCAAGGAGCAGCAGGAACACGGCCTGGATCGCGTCGCCGCGGTGCTGGAAGCCTGCCGCCTGCGCCTGCGGCCGATCCTGATGACCAGCTTCGCCTTCATCATGGGCGTGGTGCCGCTGGTACTGTCCAGCGGTGCCGGTGCGGAAATGCGCCATGCGATGGGTGTCGCGGTGTTCAGCGGCATGCTCGGGGTGACCTTCTTCGGTCTGCTGCTCACGCCAGTGTTCTACGTGCTGATCCGCGCCTTCGTGGAAAAACGCCAGGCGCGCAAACAGGCTCGTCTGCAGGAGGTTCAGGCATGAATTCGATGATCAATCTTTTGCCGCGCACCCTGTTGGTCTCGGCTCTGGCACTGGCCGTCAGTGCCTGTGCCGTCGGCCCTGACTATAAGGCGCCCCAGGACGCCGCCGTGGTCTCGGCGCAAGCGGCCCAGAGCCTGTCTCTTATACA
>ERZ1031516.197-NODE-197-length-10215-cov-6.671358_pt1 | contig 10215 bp, 8 predicted proteins | sample MGYA00518047_ERZ1031516 | MGnify/ENA primary metagenome ERZ1031516 (study PRJEB33718, sample SAMN03159945) | human skin metagenome | collected 2014-04-10 | study: EMG produced TPA metagenomics assembly of the PRJNA266117 data set (Human skin bacterial metagenome... | reverse complement strand
GGTGGCGTCGATGGCGCCGGTCTGCAGGGCGGTGAAGATCTCGCCGGCGGGCATGTTCACCACGGTACCGCCAACCTTGGTCAGCACCTCGCCGCCGAGCCCGGGGGTGCGCATCTTCAGCCCCTTGAGGTCGTCGACCGAGTTGATTTCCTTGTTGAACCAGCCAGCGGTCTGCACGCCCGTGGCACCACAAGCCATCGGCAGCACGCCGAATGGCTTATAGACCTCTTCCCAGAGCTGCATGCCGCCGCCGTAATGCAACCAGGCGTTCATTTCCTGGGCATTGGGGCCGAACGGCAGGGCACAGAAGAACTGTGCAGCGGGTACCTTGCCCTTCCAGTAATAAGGCGCACCGTGCCCCATTTCCGCGGTGCCGCGCGAGACCGCGTCGAACACCTCGAGGGCCGGCACCAGCTCGCCGGCGGCATAGACCTTGACCTTCAGCCGGCCATTGCTCATCTGCTCGACCAGTTTGGCGAAGCGCTCGGCGCCCACTCCCACGCCCGGAAAATTCTTCGGCCAGGAGGTGACCATTTTCCAGGTGAAGGTCTTGGCTTCGGCGGCCGGTTTGGAGCCGTCGGCTGCGCCGACCTCCTCCTTGCACCCGAGCAATGCACCTGCAGCGATGCCGACGCCGGCAGCAGCCAGTATTTGGCGACGTTTCATAGGTAGCTCCTTTTGTTGTTGTAATAATTCTCGTGACCCGCTCGAGGGGCCGCTGCCCGCTGGCGGCCAAGGCAGGTCGAGCCGCAGCGACAGGCGCAAATGTGGCTACATTAAAGGCAAGCTGCCATCAGGTATAGCAAAGCTGACTAAAGTCGTATCGCCATTGCCGTTTTACTGGAGAGCGGCCTAGAATCAGCGGCTTTTTGCCACCTATTTCATAACTATAAGGACGGCCTATGTCCAGCGCGCCCTCACTACCTCTGTGCATCGCCCACGCCATCGATACCGTCAATCATTTGCTCGGCAGGACCTGCGCCTGGCTGACGCTGTTTCTGGTGCTCGGTACCACCGTGGTGGTGGTCCTGCGGTATGGCTTCGGCATTGGCGCCACGGCCCTGCAGGAGGCCGTGCTCTATGGCCATGCGCTGGTGTTCATGGGCGCTGCGGCCTGGACCATGCAGCGCAACGCCCATGTGCGGGTGGACATTTTCTACCAGCAGTTCGGCGGCCGGCGCCAGGCACTGGTGGAGATCATGGGCAACCTACTGTTCCTGCTCCCGTTCTGCCTGTTCCTGGGCTGGGCCAGCTGGGATTACGTCAGCAACGCCTGGGCGACCCATGAAGGCTCCAGCGAATCGGGAGGGCTGAAGTTCGTTTACCTGCAGAAGAGCATCATCTTGCTGCTGGTCGTCAGCCTGACGCTGCAAGGTGTGTCCAACCTGATCAAGGCAGCCTATGTCATCGCCGGCCGCCTGCCTGCCGAGGAGGTGAAGCATGTCTGAGTTGATGGCTATCCTGCTGTTCGCCAGCATCTGCGTGGCGCTGATGGCCGGTTACCCGGTGGCCTTCACCCTGGGTGGGGTGTCGTTGCTGTTCGCCGGCATCGGCGCCCTGACCGGCGGCTTCGACCCCGGCTATCTGAACGCCCTGCCCAACCGCCTGTTCGGCATCATGAACAACCAGACCATGCTGGCGGTACCGCTATTCGTGTTTATGGGCGTGATGCTGGAACGCTCACGGGTGGCCGAGGACCTGCTGGAGTCGATGTCGCGCCTGTTCGGCACCCTGCGTGGCGGCCTGGCGATCTCGGTGTGCGTGGTCGGCGCCCTGCTCGCCGCCAGCACCGGCATCGTCGGCGCCACCGTGGTGACCATGGGCCTGCTGGCCCTGCCGACCATGCTGCGCCGCGGTTACGACCCGGCCATCTCCACCGGCACCCTGGCGGCGACCGGCACCCTGGGCCAGATCATCCCGCCATCGATCGTGCTGGTGCTGCTCGGCGACGTGATGTCCAGCGCCTACCAGCAGGCGCAGCTGAAGATGGGCATCTTCTCGCCAAAGACCGTTTCGGTCGGTGACCTGTTCGTCGGCGCCCTGCTGCCCGGCCTGCTGCTGGTCGGGCTGTATATCGTCTACATCATCATCGTGGCGATCCTGCAGCCGAAGAAGTTGCCCGCGCTGTCCAAGGAAGAGCTCGGCGATGTCGAGTGGGGCCGCCTGCTCAAGGCGCTGGTGCCGCCGCTGGTGTTGATCGGCGCGGTACTCGGTTCGATCCTCGCCGGCTACGCAACGCCCACCGAAGCCGCAGCACTCGGTGCGGTCGGCGCCATGCTGCTGGCCCTGTTCAAGGGCAAGCTGAATTTCGTCCAGTTGCGTGACGTGGCATACGGGACCACCGAAATCAGCGCCATGGTGTTCCTGATCCTGATCGGCGCCTCGCTGTTCTCCCTGGTGTTCCGCGGCTTCGGCGGCGAAGTGCTGATCGAGGACGTGTTCGCCCAGTTGCCAGGCGGCGTACTCGGCGCGTTCTTCCTGGTGATGCTGGTGATCTTCCTGCTCGGCTTCATCCTCGACTTCATCGAGATCACCTTCGTGGTGGTGCCGATCGTCGGGCCGGTGCTGCTCGCCATGGGCCTGGATCCGGTGTGGCTGGGGGTGATGATCGCCCTGAACCTGCAGACTTCCTTCCTGACCCCGCCCTTTGGCTTCGCGCTGTTCTACCTGCGCGGCGTAACCCCGCCGAGCATCCCCACCAGCACCATCTACAAGGGCGTGGTGCCGTTCATCCTGATTCAGCTGCTGTTGCTGGTCATCGCCTACATCTTCCCGGGCCTGATCACCTGGCTGCCAACGCAGGTCTACGGCCCGTAAACGACCTGGCCGTTGAAAACGCCCGTTTCGACGGGCGTTTTTCATGGTGAAAGCGAACCTCGATGCCCCGTCGTGGCCCAACAGCCAACCCCTTCAAGGAGCAGCACGTCCATGAGCACCACCCACGAACGCATTCAGCTGGGCGACCTGGCCTGCTGGCGCATCCGCCATGCTGGCGCCGAACTGGTGGTCAGCGAGCAGGGCGCGCAGATCCTGCGCTACCAGCCCGCGGGCGGCAAGCCGCTGATCTGGCTCAGCGATGAAGCAGCCTATGCCGCGGGCAAGAGCGTGCGCGGCGGTGTGCCGGTGTGCTGGCCCTGGTTCGGCGACCTGCAGCGCAACCCCGAAGCGATCCGCACCACCTATGCACGCCCCGCCGATGCCCCGGCCCATGGCCTGGTACGCGACCGCGACTGGCAACTGATCGGCCTGGACACCCGGGAAGATGGCGCAACCCTGTCGTTCGCCTACGACACCGCCGCCCAGCCGATTGCCGAGTGGCCGTTCGCCGCCGAGCTGCAGCTGGACATTCACCTCGGCGAACGCCTGGCGCTGAGCCTGACCACCCGCAACCTGGGCGACCGCGAACTGCCGATCAGCCAGGCGCTGCACACCTACTTCGCGGTCAGCGATGTCCGCCAGGTGCGCATCGAAGGGCTGGAAGGCCGTAGCTACATCGATACCCTGCAGGACTGGAAAAGCGTTCGCCAGCAGGGCGCGGTGACCTTCTCGGGGGAGACCGACCGCATCTATCTGGATACGCCGGCGCAGCTGAGTATCGTCGACCCGCTCTGGAAGCGGCGCATCCTGATGCGCAGCCAGGGTTCGGCTTCGGCGGTGGTGTGGAACCCATGGATCGACAAGGCCAAGCGCCTGTCGCAATTCGCCGACGACGCCTGGCAGGGCATGCTCTGCATCGAGCACGCCAACGTGCTGGACGACGCGCTGATCCTCGCCCCAGGCGCCGAATACCGCCTCGACGTGACGCTGTGGTCGCAAGCGCTGTGAGGTGAGCCTAGGTCGCGGCAGTCAGCCCGTGCGCGTCAGCAGGCCCCCAGCCTGTTAGACTGCCGCGATGCACGCCCCATCACCGGATACCCCGATGCAAGCAAAGAACCCTGCAATCGGCTTGTGTCAGCAAGCCACCTTTCTGATCAGCGCCGCCAAGGTCGACCAGTGCCCGGACGACCAGGGCTTTGAAGTCGCCTTCGCCGGCCGCTCCAACGCCGGCAAATCCAGCGCGCTGAACACCCTGACCCACGCCAGCCTGGCGCGTACCTCGAAAACCCCGGGGCGCACCCAGCTGCTGAACTTCTTCAAGCTGGACGAAGAGCGCCGCCTGGTCGACCTGCCCGGTTACGGCTACGCCAAGGTGCCAATCCCGCTCAAGCTGCACTGGCAGAAACACCTGGAAGCCTACCTGGGTAGCCGCGAGAGCCTGCGCGGGCTGATGCTGATGATGGACATCCGCCATCCGCTGACCGAGTTCGACCGCATGATGCTCGACTGGTCCGGCGCCAGCGGCATGCCCATGCACATCCTGCTGACCAAGGCAGACAAGCTGGCCTTTGGCGCAGCGAAAACCACCTTGCTCAAGGTGCAGCAGGAGATCCGCAAGGGGTGGGGCGATCACGTCAGCATCCAGCTGTTCTCGGCGCCCAAGCGCATTGGCGTGGAAGACGCACAAACCGTTCTGGGCCACTGGCTGGGCCTGATCGGCGAAGAGCAGGAAGACGAAGTGGCAGAGTGATCACATAGATCAACTCCAGCTCGTCGAACGAAACGCCCCGCCCATGCGGGGCGTTTTGCATGCGCTGGAGTTGCGCTTGAGCGCTGAGGAGCTAGCCTGCTGGTAGGGGAAATCGAGCGGCACAGGGGCCTGGCACTTTTCTGCAGGCAAAAAAAACCCCGAACTTCGTATGGGGAGGGAGAAGATCGGGGTTTAAGGGTCTGAACCGCTAGGGCGGGGCTCAGATGTCTGCCAACACTTAACACAACAAAGGAGCATCGAAGGGCTTTATGGGCCATTCGTAAACTCTGACCGGGCGTTCAGAACTAAAGTTCAGCGGCCCTTAGATTCCTTTGTTTGGTCTTAATAACAATTAAGACCGCACAGTACTAACTGATAACGGGACGCAGCACCGCCCCGATCCATCAGTGGGCTTCATCCCAATTGTTGCCCACACCGACCTCGACCAGCAGCGGCACATCGAGCTTCACGGTCTCGCCCATCAGCGGGCGAATCTGCGCGCTGACCTGCTCGACCAGATCCTCGCGCACCTCCAGCACCAGTTCATCGTGCACCTGCAGGATCACCCGGGCGTCCAGCCCCGACTCGGTCAGCCACTCATCCACAGCCACCATGGCCTTCTTGATGATGTCCGCTGCGGTGCCCTGCATCGGCGCATTGATCGCCGTGCGCTCGGCACCGGCGCGCTCCTGGGGGCGACTGGACTTGATCGCCGGCAGGTACAGGCGACGGCCGAACAGGGTCTCCACGTAGCCCTGCTCGGCGGCCTGGCGACGGGTGCGGTCCATGTACTCGCGCACCCCCAGGTAACGGGCGAAGTAGGTTTCGATGTAGGCCTTGGCGGTCTTGCTGTCGACGCCGATGTCCTTGGCCAGCTTCTGCGCGCCCATACCGTAGATCAGGCCGAAGTTGATGGCCTTGGCGCTGCGCCGCTGGTCATTGCTGACCTGATCAAGCTCGACCTTGAACACCTCCGCGGCAGTCGCGGTGTGCACGTCGAGGTTGTCGCGAAAGGCGTTCATCAGCCCTTCGTCGCGCGACAGGTGGGCCATGATGCGCAGCTCGATCTGCGAATAGTCCGCGGCTACCAGCTTGTAGCCTTTCGGCGCCACGAACGCCTGGCGAATGCGCCGGCCCTCGGCGCTGCGGATCGGGATGTTCTGCAGGTTCGGGTCACTGGACGACAGCCGCCCGGTGGACGCCACGGCCTGCTGATAACTGGTGTGGATGCGCCCGGTGCGCGGGTTGATCTGCTCCGGCAGGCGATCGGTGTAGGTGCTCTTGAGCTTGCTCAGGCTGCGGTACTGCATCAGCACCTTGGGCAGCTCGTAATCCTGCTCGGCCAGCTCGGCGAGCACCGCTTCGGCGGTCGAGGCCTGGCCCTTGGCGGTCTTGCTGATAATCGGCAAGCCGAGCTTTTCATAGAGGATGGCGCCGAGCTGCTTGGGCGAGCCGAGGTTGAATTCTTCGCCGGCGACTTCAAAAGCCTGGCGCTCCAGGGCCACCAGCTTCTCGCCCAGCTCCTGGCTGTGCTCGCCGAGTAGCTTGGCATCGACCAGCGCACCGTTGCGCTCGATGCGCGCCAGCACCGGCACCAGAGGGATCTCGATATCACGCAGCACGCTGGCCACGCTTGGCACCTGCTGCAGGCGGCTCCACAGGTTCTGGTGCAGGCGCAGGGTCACGTCGGCATCTTCGGCGGCGTAAGGGCCGGCCTGCTCCAGGGCGATCTGGTCGAAGGTCAGCTGCTTGGCGCCCTTGCCGGCGATGTCCTCGAAACGGATGGTGCTGTGGCCCAGGTACTTGAGCGACAGGCTGTCCATGTCGTGGCGAGTGGCGGTGGAGTCCAGCACGTAGGATTCGAGCATGGTGTCGAACGCCACGCCCTGCACGTTGATCGGCGTGGTGGCATTGGCCAGTACGTTGATGTCGTACTTGGCGTGCTGGCCGACCTTGGCCTTGTTCGGGTCTTCGAGAATCGGCTTGAGCGCGCGCAGCACGGCGTCGCGATCGAGCTGCTGTGGCACGCCCATGTAGCTGTGCGCCACCGGCACGTACACCGCTTCGCCCGCCTTGACCGCGAACGACAGGCCGACCAGTTGCGCCTGCTGGGCATCGATGCTGGTGGTTTCGGTATCGAAAGCGATCAGCTCGGCCTGCTTCAGGTCCTCCAGCAAGGTATCGAACTCGCCCTGCTCGAGAATCGTGCGGTACTCGCCCGCGACCATGGGCGCCTGATCATCGGTCGCTGCCTGCTGGACGTCGGCGGCGGCTTCGACTGCCGGGACTTCACCCTGTGCTTCGCCCGGCTCGCCGCTGGCCGCCGCACTAGCCGCCGCACTGAACAGGTCGTCGGCCGGCGGTGCGAGTTCCGATTTGGCGGTCGCCTTGGCCTTCGGCGCAGCGCTCTTGGTCTGGCGCAGCAATTCGTCCAGCCAGCCCTTGAACTCCAGATCCTCGTAGAGCGGGCGCAGCACCTCGATATCCGGCTCGCCGGGCATCAGTTGCGAGCAGTTCAGGTCCAACGGCACGTCCAGCTTGATGGTCGCCAGCTGGTAGGAGAGGTAGGCCATCTCGCGGTGCTCCGCGAGCTTGGCGGGCAGCGTCTTGGCGCCGCGGATCGGCAGGCCGGGCACCTTGTCGAGGTTGGCGTAGATCACGTCCAGACCGCCGCCAATGCCGACCAGCAGGCCCAAGGCGGTCTTCTCGCCAACCCCGGGCACGCCGGGAATGTTGTCGATCTTGTCGCCCATCAGCGCCAGGTAATCGATGATCAGCTCGGGGCCGACACCGAACTTCTCCTTCACGCCTTCGATGTCGTAGACGCTACCGGTCATGGTGTTGACCAGGGTGACGTGCTTGCACACCAGCTGCGCCATGTCCTTGTCACCGGTGGAAATCACCACGTCACGGCCCTCGGCCGCGCTCTGCCGGGCCAGGGTGCCGATCACGTCGTCGGCCTCCACACCTTCCACGCACAACAGCGGCAGGCCAAGGCCGCGCACACTGGCGTGCAGCGGCTCGACCTGCAGACGCAGCTCGTCGGGCATTGGCGGGCGATTGGCCTTGTAGTCGGCGAACAGCTCATCGCGGAAGGTACCGCCCTTGGCGTCGAAGACCACCGCGAAGGGACTGTCCGGGTACTGCCGACGCAGGCTGCGCAGCATATTGAGCACCCCCTTCACCGCTCCGGTAGGCAGGCCTTTGGAGTTGGTCAGAGGTGGCAGGGCGTGAAAGGCGCGGTACAGATAAGAAGAACCGTCGACCAGGACGAGGGGAGCTTGGCTCATGAGGGCAATCAACCTTTTCGGCGGGCGTGGCGCTAGAATACAAGGCACCGTTGATATCAAAGGGACAAGGTTACCATGGGACCATTCAATCGCCTGATCCTGCTTGCCGTGCTGGCAGCCGTGCCGTTCGCCGCGCAGGCCAGTGATGCGCCCTCGGCGGAGCCCGACGTAACCATCCGCCAGGACGGCGACCGCACCGTGGAGGAGTACCGGGTCAACGGCTTCCTCTACGCCATCAAGGTCACCCCCAAGGGTGGCAAACCCTATTTCCTGGTACGGGCCGACGGCAGCGACGGCAATTTCGTGCGTTCCGATTCGCCGGATATGTTGATTCCGGCCTGGGAAATCTTCAGCTGGTAAGGCAGTCAATTCATGTCGGTGTTCACCCCGCTGCAACGTCCGCAACTGGAAACCTTCCTCGCGCCCTACGGGCTCGGCCGTCTGCTCGACTTTCAGGGCATCGAGGCCGGTAGCGAGAACAGCAACTTCTTCGTCAGCCTGGAACAGGGCGAGTTCGTGCTGACCCTGGTCGAGCGCGGGCCGAGCGAGGATCTGCCGTTCTTTATCGAGCTGCTCGATATTCTCCATGATGCCGGGCTGCCGGTGCCCTACGCGCTGCGTACCGACAGCAACGAAGCACTGCGCAGCCTGGCCGGCAAGCCGGCCTTGTTGCAGCCGCGGCTGAGCGGCAAGCACGTGCGCGACGTCAATGCCCAGCATTGCCATGCGGTGGGCGAGCTGCTGGCGCGCATTCACCTGGCGACCCGCGACCACCCGCTGCAGCGCAAGAGCGACCGCGGCCTGGAGTGGATGCTGCGCGAGGGCAAGGTGCTGGCCACGCACCAGACGCCGGACGCGACGCAGCTGCTCAATGACACCCTGGCGGAGATCGCTGCCCTGCAGGAGCAGGTGCGCAAATTGCCGCGCGCCAACCTGCACGCCGATCTGTTCCGCGACAACTGCATGTTCGAAGGCACCCACCTGAGTGGGGTGATCGACTTCTATAACGCCTGCTCCGGGCCGATGCTCTATGACCTGGCGATAACCGTGAACGACTGGTGCTCGGACGAAGGCGGCCACCTGGATGAAGGCCGTGCACGCGCGCTGCTGGGCGCCTACGCCGCCCTGCGCCCGTTCACTGCCGCGGAAGCCGAACTCTGGCCAGCCATGCTGCGTATCGCCTGCGTGCGTTTCTGGCTGTCGCGCCTGATCGCCGCCGAGGCCTTTGCCGGGCAGGACGTACTGATCCACGACCCGGGTGAGTTCCAGCGTCGCCTGGCGGCACGCCAGCAGGTCAGCCTGAGGCTGCCGTTCGCGCTGTAGACGGACGCAAGATGTGACGTAATGGTGGCGCCTTGCCCAGGCGCCACTCTTGTTACCGGCAAACCCCTGCGCCTATGCTGCGGCTCTCAATCGCCAGCCCAGGCGTCGCAAATCGCGCCTGTGGCAGGCCTCATCACCGGCTCGTCCAAGAGCGAGCCAGCTGCACGACAAGGGCCACCATGCGATCACCCTCGCCCCAGCACCCTCGGCGCTCGACGCCTGTCATCTGGGCTCGGCGTGTACTCGGCGCGCTCACCTTGCTGGTGCTTGCCGTGCTGATCTGGAATGCCTGGGACCACCAGGCCTTCATCGCCTGGCGCGAAGAAGCCGGCGTGGTGCCCTTCTTCCTGGCCATGGCGTTGCTGCCTGCGCTCGGCGTACCGATCACGCCATTCTTCATCGTCGCCGGGGCAACCTTCGGCACCTATGTGGGCCTTGCCGGCAGCGCTGTCGCCCTGTCGGGCAACCTGGTGCTCTGCTACTGGATCGCCCGCAGTGGCCTGCGCCCCTGGCTCGCCCGGCTGATGGCGCGCACGCGCTATGAGATCCCCGATTTCGAAAAAGGCGATGGCGCGCTGCGTTTCGCGCTGCTGGTCAAACTGGCCCCAGGCGTGCCGATCTTCATCAAGCACTACCTGCTGGGCATGGCCGGCGTGCCGTTCTGGATCTACTTCGGGGTCTCGGGGTTGATCACCGGGATCTACGCCGTCGGCTTCGTGGTGCTCGGCGAATCGCTGCTCGAACATGACCTGGGCAACGGTGCCATAGCCGTCGCCGTGCTGGCTGTGGCGGGCCTGGCGATCTACCTGTGGCGCCGGCGCATGGCGGGCCGGCAAGCCGCTCGCTGAGTGCCAGCTCCACGGGCAACGTGGCCATGTACAAGGCCGCTGACCAGGCCCGCCTGATCGATCCGCTCAGGGCGAGGCCCTAGAGCTTGCCGAGGCAGCCGCTGAAACCATCGGCCAGGGTCTGCAGCATGGCTTGGTAGCCGCCAGCATCAACGGGCGCGACGCTGGCCGAGCTGGAGCCATGGGC
>ERZ1031516.196-NODE-196-length-10280-cov-16.568020_pt1 | contig 10280 bp, 10 predicted proteins | sample MGYA00518047_ERZ1031516 | MGnify/ENA primary metagenome ERZ1031516 (study PRJEB33718, sample SAMN03159945) | human skin metagenome | collected 2014-04-10 | study: EMG produced TPA metagenomics assembly of the PRJNA266117 data set (Human skin bacterial metagenome... | reverse complement strand
AAGTCGAGCAGATGCTCGACGAAAACCCGTTCCTCGAACGCAATGCCGACGAAGCACCGCGCGAGGAGTTTGGCCTGGAAGCCGCCGACACGCCCGCGCAGGCCGACGACTACAGTGCCGATGATGCTATGTTTTCAGGAGCTGTCAGCGCAAGCAGTACTAGCGCTGAGATCCAAAACGAGGCTGAAATCCCCAGTGGAGGCGCCGACGAGCCCGACTGGAGCGGCGACGGCACCGTCGAGATGGCGCCCAACGACGCCGAGTGGGGTGGCGACGCCCCGGCGCGCACCCGCAACGATGCGGAAGGCGACGAGGCCGACGCCACCGAGCTGGCCCGTTCGCACGAATCGCTCACCGCCTTTTTGCACCGCCAGGCACTGTCGCTGCGGCTGTCTGAAGTGGACACGGCCGCGCTGCGTTTTCTCATCGAATCGCTGAACGACGACGGCTACCTGGAAGAGTCGCTTGAAGAGCTGGCCATCAGCCTGGCGGGGCCCGACGACGTGGAGCAGATCGAAGAATTGGTGCACCGCTTCACCGTGGCCCAGCGCCTGTTGCAAAGCCTGGAGCCCGTGGGCGTCGGCGCGCGCAATTTGTCTGAATGCCTGACGCTGCAGCTCACGGCGTTGGCGGCGGATGAAGACAGCGACGCCGACCCCGAGACCGTGCAGACCGCGCTGCGCATCTGTCAGCAGCCGCTGGAGATGCTGGCCCGCCGCGACATCCGCCGCCTGACGCAGCTGTGCAGCGAAGGTGGCGTGGCCGGAGAAGAACGCATCCGGTCTGCCATGGCACTCATCGCCCGCCTGGAGCCTCGCCCTGGCCGCCGTTTTGCCGACGTAGAGCGCAACATTATCATCCCCGACGTCATCGTGCGCAAAGCCGGCCGTGCCAACGGGCGGGACGGCCAGCACAACTTCATCGTGCAGCTCAACCCCGATGTGATGCCCCGTCTGCGCGTGCACGACATCTACGCCGGCGCGCTGCGTGGCCACAAGGGCGGCGAAGGCCACCAGGGCATGCAGCAGCGCCTGCAGGAGGCGCGCTGGTTCATCAAGAACATCCAGCAGCGTTTTGACACCATCCTGCGCGTCTCGCGCGCCATCGTCGAGCGGCAGAAGAACTTCTTCACCCACGGCGAACTGGCCATGCGCCCCCTGGTGCTGCGCGACATCGCCGACGAGCTGGGCCTGCACGAGTCCACCATCAGCCGCGTGACCACGGCCAAGTACATGGCCACGCCGATCGGCACCTACGAGCTGAAGTACTTCTTTGGCTCCGGCCTGGGCACCGAGACCGGTGGCAATGCGTCCAGCACGGCCGTGCGCGCACTGATCAAGCAGTTTGTGTCCGCCGAAAACCCGGCCAAGCCGCTGTCCGACAGCCAGATCGCCGAGATGCTCAAGGAGCAGGGCATCGAATGCGCACGCCGCACCGTTGCCAAGTACCGCGAGGCGCTCAAGATCGCGCCGGCGAATCTCCGCAAAGCGCTGTAGTCGCTCTGGCAGCTGGCGCACGGTGCGCCTGCGCTGCCGTAGTCTTTTCTGTTGTTTCCGTATTACCCACCGCAGCCCACCATGGCCCGCATCGTCTTCGACCTCCCACCGCACTTCGGCTTTGCCACCGAACTGCAGATCTACATCAGCCACGTGAACCAGGGCGGGCATCTTGACAACGCGCAGTTGCTCAGCCTGGTGTCTGAAGCGCGCGTGCGCTTTTTCCAGTCGCTGGGATACCCCGAGGCCGATGTGGGCGGTCTGTCCATCGTGGTCGGCGACATCGTGGCGCAGTACAAGTCCGAAGGTTTCCATGGCGAGACCATGCGGGTGGAGATGGCGCCAGCGGATTTCAACCGCTATGGGTTTGACCTGGTCTTTTGCATGACCGAGAAGACCTCAGGCCGCGAGGTGGCGCGCGGCAAGATCGGCATCGTCTTCATCGGCAAGGCCGACCGCAAGGTGGCACTGATCCCCGAATCTATCCGCCAATTGCTGCTGGCCCGCGCAGGCACGCCGGATTCCCATGCATTGTCCGAGCGCGTATCCTCCCTATCGACATGAACCAACTCCAACTTTTTCTCCCCTGCGCCGCGGGCGTCGAGGGCTTTCTGGCCGACGAGGTGCATGGCATCACCGGCCTCACGGGGCAAGACCTGCTGGTGGGCCGGGGCGGCGTGCTGCTGCGCGCCTCATGGCGCCAGGCCATGCAGCTCAACCTGCACAGCCGCCTGGCCCAGCGCGTGCTGGTGCAGCTGGCGCACCGCCCCTACCGGTCTGAGAACGACCTCTACGCCATGGCCAGCGAGGTGGCCTGGGAGATCTGGTTCACCACGCGCCAGACCTTCAAGGTCGAGGTGACGGCCCAGCACAGCCCGCTGCAGAGCCTCAACTTTGCGGGCCTCAAGGTCAAAGATGCCGTGGCCGACCGCTTCCGCCACAAGAGCGGCGTGCGGCCCGACGTGAACACCCAGTGGCCCGATGTGCGCATTCACCTGCACCTGACCACCGACGAGGCCACGATCTACATCGACACCTCGGGCGAGCCGCTGTTCAAGCGCGGCTGGCGCGAGGATAAGGGCGACGCGCCGCTCAAGGAAACCCTGGCCGCCGCCATGATCGCCGCCAGTGGCTGGGACCCGCATGGCGACAACCCCCAGCCCCTGTACGACCCCTGCTGCGGCAGCGGCACCATCGTGGTCGAGGCCGCACAGATCGCCTGCCGCATCCCGGCGGGCATGTTGCGGCGTTTTGCGTTCGAGAAGCTGTTGCCGTTCCAGGCGCATGTCTGGGGCGCTATTAAAAACGAAGCTGAAAGCGCAATACAGACCAGCGCAGTGCCCATTTTTGGCAGTGATGTCGCCTTCCGCATGGTTGATTTTGCCCAGCGCAACGCCGAGCGCGCAGGCGTGGCCGACGCCGTGCAGCTGCGCGGCGGCGACGCCCTGCAGCGCATGCCGCCCTGCGACCAGCCTGGCGTGATGCTGCTGAACCCGCCCTACGGCGAGCGCATTGCTGCCGCAGGTAGCGCCGGCCGCAACGCCAGCGAGCGTGCCGCCGACCGCGCCCAGGGCATGGCCGTGGGCCGCGAAGAGGCACAGACCGAAGACGGCGGTGAGTTCTTCAGCCAGCTGGCAACCCACTGGAAGAAGAACTACAGCGGCTGGACCGCCTGGATGCTCACGCCCGACCTGAAACTGCCCGGCAAGATGCGCCTGAAGGAATCGCGCCGCGTGCCCATGTGGAACGGGCCCATTGAATGCCGCATGTTCCGCTTCGACATGATCAAGGGTGCTGTGCGCGACCGGGCTACCAAGCCTGCCCCCGACGGCAGCCCACGCCATGAAGGTTGAACTGCCCCTGCCCGCCGAGGCCCCGGCGGACGAGCCGGCGCGCCCTGTGGTGGTGGATACCAACGTGGCGCTGGACCTGCTGATCTTCAGCGACCCGCGCACCGTCCCCCTTCGCACGCTGCTGGCCCAGGGGCGTCTGGCCTGGATTGCCACGCAGGTCATGCGTGATGAGCTGGAGCGTGTGCTGGCCTACCCGCACATCGCAGAGCGCATGGACTACTACCGCATGGGTGCCGCGCAGGTGCTGGCAGCGTTTGATGCGCAGGCACGTCTGGTAGACATCGCACCCAAGGTGGCCTACGTGTGCAAGGACGCGGACGACCAGAAGTTCATCGACCTGGCGGCGGCGCACCGGGCAATTTTGCTGAGCAAGGACAAGGCGGTGATCTGCATGCGCAAGCGGTTGGTGAACCTGGGGGCGGATGTGGCGACTGCGCTGGTGCTGGAAGAGGCGCCCGCCACGGCGGCGGCCTGATCACGCATTGATCAGTTTCTGCTGCAAGGATCGGTATGGGACCGTTGGGTTTTCTTGTCCTCTCAGGCTTCTTCGCCTACCTCGCTTTTGATGCGCATCAGTTCAACCGAACATCCGGTCACAAAGTCTGGGCCGTGCCGCCCTCTTCCGGTCGGGCTGTTGGTGTAGATCCTTTGTCGCGCGCCGAGCAGGAGGGCGCGCAATCGAACGAAATCACTGCAGTGGGGGGCATTCCCGGTCTCTACTGGATTTTTGTAGTGCTCTCGGTGGGCTGCTTGGGGATTGCTGCCTGGCTGTGGCTGGCGTAGGTTGGGGTAGCGCGGTCTAACCCGACGCTTTCTTCCACGGGCATGGCCTGTCGGGTTACACCAGCGGCTAACCCGACCTACTGGCTGATCTAGCCTTGAGCCAAGAGGTCATACGCCGCCCGCACCCGCTGCAAATCCCGCCCCAGCTTGCGATTCGTGGGCAGATGTCGCATCCACCCCATCCGCCGCACGCTGGTCGCCAGCACCTCCCGCATCTCCGCGCTGCCCTGCGCCACCCACGCCGCCCAGCGCGCGCGCGCCTCGGTCAGCGTGCCGCTGGTGTGCAGGTAGATCGCGGTGGAGTGCGCGTAACACAGCGCATCGCGCACATGGCATACCGCCAGCGGCAGCACGGCGGCGGGGTCGTCTTCAAAGTCGATGCAGGCCACTTCGCCATCGGGGCAGCGCACCAGGTTGCGCGCAAAGGCTTGACTCAGGCAGGTGCCCTGGTGGTGCACCTGGGTGAGCGTGTCCAGCCCCTGCTGCCACAGCGCCAGCACGCTGGTGGTGTCGTTTGCCTGCACGGCGTGGTCGATCTCGTTGCCCAGCGAATGGATTTCTTCGCCCGTGTGGCCAAGATGGCGCATGGCAAAGCCATGGGTGGAGGCGGCCAGCACCACGGGCACGCGGATGCCGCGTGCGGCCAGGTCGCGCAGGCGCTGCACTTCGGTGGCAATGGCCGCGGGGCCGCCGGGGTTGGGCACGGGGCGCAGGGCGTCCAGCCGCAGCAGGGCGGCTAGCACGGCCATGGCGCGGTAGCGGCCCGTGCCGTGGGGGGCGCCTGCGCGCTTGATCCAGATCTGTTCGTGGCCCAGCACATGGGCCATCACGTTGTGCGGCTGGGTGGCGAGTTGCTGCTGCAAAAAGGCGGCGTAGTCTGGGGTGGCGGTGGTGCTGTCCATCGGCAAAGTCATACGGGGGCATCCCCAGCCACTGCTGCGGCGGTGCCGACGGCGGCGGCCTGCGCCAGCTCGACATGGTGGGGCACAGAGGGCTCCAGCGCAGGCTCGCTGGCCTGGAAGCTGTGGGCATTGGCCAGCGGCCAGTACAGGCGGAATACGTTGTGCTGCGCGTCGAGCGAGCCCAGGAGCGCGCCGGGTTGCATGCGGGTGATCAAGTTGGACAGCAGACGCACCTCCGTGTCGCTGATGCGGCGCACGATGTGGTGGGCGGTGATCTCCTTGGGGTGGCGCAGCCCGGCGGCCTGCACCAGCTCTTGCAGTGCGTGCAAGGTGCTGCGGTGGAACTGCGCCACGCGCGTGGCCTTGTCGGGCACCACCAGGGCTTGCTGGCGCAGCGGGTCTTGGGTGGTCACGCCGGTGGGGCAGTGGCCGGTGTGGCAGCTTTGCGCCTGGATGCAGCCCAGCGCCATCATGAAGCCGCGCCCCGCGTTGCACCAGTCGGCACCCAGCGCCATCATGCGCGCGATGTCGAAGGCGCTGATGACCTTGCCCGCGCAGCCCACGCGTATGCGATCGCGCAGGTTCACGCCCACCAGCGTGTTGTGTACCAGCAGCAGGCCCTCTTGCAGCGGCGCGCCCACATGGTCGGTGAACTCCACGGGTGCCGCCCCCGTGCCGCCCTCGGCGCCATCGACCACGATGAAGTCTGGCGTGATGCCCGTGACCAGCATGGCCTTGACGATGGCAAACCACTCCCACGGGTGGCCCAGGCAGAACTTGAAGCCGGTGGGCTTGCCGCCCGACAGGGTGCGCAGCTTGGCGATGAACTGCATCATCTCGATCGGCGTGCGAAACGCGCTGTGGCTGGCGGGCGAGATGCAGGCCTCGCCCTCCTTCACACCGCGTGCGGCGGCAATCTCGGCCGTCACCTTGGCGCCGGGCAGCACGCCGCCGTGGCCCGGCTTGGCGCCCTGGCTGAGCTTCAGCTCGATCATCTTGACCTGCGGGTCGGTGGCATTGGCCGCAAAACGCTCTTCGCTGAAGCTGCCATCGGGGTTGCGGCAGCCAAAGTAGCCCGAGCCGATCTCCCAGATCAGGTCGCCGCCATGCACCCGGTGGTGCTGGCTGATGCTGCCCTCGCCCGTGTCGTGTGCAAAGCCGCCTTTTTTTGCGCCCTGGTTCAGCGCCAGGATGGCGTTGGCCGACAGCGCGCCAAAGCTCATGGCCGAGATGTTGAACACGCTCGCGTGGTAGGGCTGGGTGCAGGGCGACACCGACTGCGAAGGCGCATCGGGGCTGCCGCCGATCCACACGCGGAAGTCGTGCGACGGCAGCTGCATGGGCGCGAGCGAGTGGTTCACCCATTCGTAGCCCTGCGCGCCCACGTCCAGGTGGGTGCCGAAGGGGCGGTTGTCCGGGTCGCCTTTGGCGCGCTGGTAGACCAGCGAGCGCTGCGCGCGCGAAAACGGCGCGGCCTCGCTGTCGCTTTCGATGAAATACTGGCGCACCTCGGGCCGCACATATTCGAGCATGAAGCGGATATGGCCGATGACCGGGTAGTTGCGCAGGATGGCGTGGCGCGTCTGCTGCAGGTCGTACACGCCCAGGGCCACCAGCGCTGCAAACACCAGCACCACGGGCAGGCCCACGCCAAACGCCACCAGCGCGAACAGCGACAGCAGCAGCCCGAATACGCACAGCGCAAAGGCCGTGTAGCGCACCGGGTACAGGGAGTTCAGTTGGTGGATCATGGGGGTCCTGGTTCTGGGCGGTGGCGCGGGAGGGCTACACTGACCGCCTTTTTATCGGGTTGCCATGTTGCGCGCGGCTCTTTTTTCACGCCCTGGCCTTGCCTGGGCCGCCTTGCATCTGCCGCTGACAAGCGCCACAGCACAAGGCCAGCGCATCATAAAAGTAAAACATCGCTTTACTGCCCCCGCTTTCTCGCTTGACGACCGGAGCCTCCCATGACCGAACCCACATCGCCCACCCCCGCTCACGACGACCTCGACGCCTCCGCTGCACCCGCTGCCGCACTGGGCCCCGACGAGCTGGAGGAGATGGACAATATCCTCGACGACCTGCGCGCGCGCGGCGAGGAAATCCCGCAGTGGGAGTTCTGCGACGGCTTCATGACCGCGCTGATCTGCAGCCGCCGCCCCATCGCCCCGGCCGAATACCTGCCCATGCTGCTGGGCGACGGCGCCGAGCTGGATGTGGCCGAAGGCGACCCGCTGCCGCAGTTGCCCGCGTTTGCCGATGCCGCCCAGCAAGCCCGCTTCATGGACCTGTGGATGCGCCGCTGGAACGAGATCGTGGCCCAGCTCGACACCGACGTGAAGACGCTGGACGACGACCGCACCTTCCAGCCCGAAGCCATGGACATGCGCGGCGCCGTGGCCAGCCTGACCGACGAGCAGCGTGCCGAGATGGGCGACGACCAGGAGATCCCGTCCTTCGGCCAGGTGTGGGCGCTGGGCTTCATGTTTGCGGTGGAAAACTGGCCCGAAGACTGGGCCGCCCCGCGCGACAAGGAAGCTGCCAAGTGGCTGGACGATGCGCTGGAGCGTATCGTCGCCCTGACCGAAGACGACACCGGCAAGCCCGAGGTCTGCATGTACGACGAAGACGGCCCGCCCAGCACCAGCCAGGCGCGCGTGGAAGCCTTCGGCGAAGCCATCTGGGCCGTGTACGACCTGCGTCAGCTGTGGAAGAGCATGGGCCCGCGCGTGGAGACGGTGCGCAAGGCGCCCGAGCCGGGGCGCAACGACCCTTGCCACTGTGGCAGCGGCAAGAAGTACAAGAAATGCCACGGGGCTTGAGGCCTCTTTGGCCTCTTTGGGTACACAAACCTGATGCAGTTCATACAGGCCGTGATGGATCACTTTGAATGGGGGCAGTACGTATTGCTCTCAGTGGTCCTGGGCATTCTTGCTTTGACAGAGCACTTCTGGCCTCGCCGTGTGACTGACGAAAGCCACCAAGGCCGGAGAAGGGTCAACCTGCTGCTGTATGGGCTGGGGGGGCTGTTGATGTGGTGGGTGGCCGAGCCTGTGCAGACCGCTGCGGTGCGACTTGGGGCGTCCTTGGGGTGGACCGGGTTGGCCGGGGGGGCATTGCCCGATGTTCCCAAGATCGTCATCGGTGTGTTGCTGGTGGATGCAATCCAGTATGTGCTGCATCGTGCTTCGCACGCCATTCCACTTCTGTGGCGAATGCACCAAGTGCATCACGCGGATGCTGCATTCGATGTGACGACCAGTGTGCGCCACCATCCTCTGGAAGTGGTGGCACTTGCGGCTCTGACGCTGATGCTGTGCGCGGCACTGGGCATGCCTCTTGTGTCCGTGTTGTTCTATGCGGTGCTTCAACTGGTGCACACCGCGTTTTGCCATGCCAATGTTGCGATCCCATTGCGCTGGGATCGGAGACTGCGTTGGGTGATGGTGACCCCTGATATGCACCGCGTGCACCATTCCGACCGCATGGATGAAGGCAACAGCAACTTCGGAATGGTGTTCCCCTGGTGGGACCGCCTGATGGGAACATATTGCGCGCAACCAACATTGGGCCATCAGGGCATGCACTTAGGGCTGGCCAACGACAACAACAATGATGCCCGGCCTGACCGGTTCTGGCGGGCCCTGATCCAACCCTTTGGCAAGCTGCCCTGAGGCCTCCCCTTCAAGACCGGGGGCACGCGGTCATTTTTTGCAAGACATTTGCAAATCCCTGAAGTACAAACGCCACTCGCTCGATTGAGCGTTCAGAAAATTTGTATTTTTTAAGGGTGATATGTCGAAAGTTCGTTGGATGGGCGCGCTGTTGGTTGGCGCAGGCGCTTTGGCGGCAACAGGTGCGCAAGCAGGCGTTGTTTTTACTTTTAGCAAGGCGTTTGGAGCGCCCAGCGTCTCGGTCGGAAGTTCCACCTCGCTGGCGTTCACCATCAATCGGCTGGGGCCAGCTGCGAATAACATCACGTTCACAGACAATTTGCCGGCGGGCCTGGTGGTGTCCACTCCCAACGGTTTGGTGGGCGACTGTGGGGTCGGCAGCGTGGTGACCGCCGCACCGGGTTCCTCCTCGGTGGCCTTGGCCGGCGGGGTGTTGGCCGGTGGGGCCAGTTGCACGTTTTCTGTTCAGGTCACCGCAACAGCGCCGGGTGTAAAAAACAACGTTACTACGGGCCTGAATTCCAGTTCTGGCAGCGCCCCTGCCGCCAATGCCACACTCAACGTGCTCGCCGCCAGCGCAACCTCGGTTCCGACGCTGAGCGAATGGGGGCTTATGGCACTGTTACTGGCCATGGCGGCATCGGCATTCAATGCTGTACGTCGCAAGAAAATCGGAAGCTAAAGCGCAGTCGTTTGCACAAGGGGCTTGTGTCGTGTCCTGCGGGCTTCTGTGCGGGTCAGAGAGACCGTACTTCCTGCGCCAGAAACTTCTTCAAATTCCCCGCTGCCGTACTCCGCACCTTGCGCTTGAGCGAAGGCGACCAGCCCAGCAGCAGCCCCGGTGCGCCCAGTGCCTGCCGCGCCCAGCGCCAGAAGTTGAAGCGGTCGCGGTGCGTGGCAATCAGCCCGTCGGGCGTGAAGGTGAAGGTGCCGTCGATGATGTTGTGCACCTTGCGCCCGGTGGCGCTGAAGAGGTAGTGCGCCTCCCAGTGCGCCTTGCCGCCCTGCGCGTCGGCGTCGATGCCGCTGAACTCCAGCTTCCAGTGCTCGGCGGCGCCGGGCTTTTTCGTCGCAGTGCACAGCATGCGCCACATGCCTGCCACCTGCTCGCGGCCTTTCAGGGAAAAGGCCTCGTCGTCAAACGTGGCGTCGGGGGCATAGCAGGCCGCCATGGTGGCATGGTCCAGTTGCGCAAACGCGGTGTAGAAGCGTTGCAGGGTCTGGGCGTTGGGGTGCATGGGTTCTCCTCCTCAAGGGCGTCCATGCTACACCTCGGTCGGAACGCTGCATGCCACCTGGGGACCGGTTCGGCGATGTGCGCTCAGCCGGTGCGCAACCCACCGATGCGCCGCCGCTGGGTGTCGTCCAATGCGTCCAGCACCTGGATGCCGTGCGCATACCCCTGCTGCACGATCTGCTCGAACCGGTTCCACTGCAGCATGCCCACGCGGTCCATGGGGGGGTTGAAGTACAGGTCGGTGAGCTGCTGCGACTGGCGCTGGCGCGACATGCTGTACAGGATGGTGACCTGCATGAGGTAGCTGGCCAGCGAGGGCAGCTTGTAGCGCCGCT
>ERZ1031516.195-NODE-195-length-10308-cov-15.472350_pt1 | contig 10308 bp, 6 predicted proteins | sample MGYA00518047_ERZ1031516 | MGnify/ENA primary metagenome ERZ1031516 (study PRJEB33718, sample SAMN03159945) | human skin metagenome | collected 2014-04-10 | study: EMG produced TPA metagenomics assembly of the PRJNA266117 data set (Human skin bacterial metagenome... | reverse complement strand
CGCGCAGATCGACCTGTTCATGGCCGCCCACATGGACGACGCCATGCTGGAGCGCACCTGGGCCCAGACCAGCGCCGAAACGCAGGCCCTGGCGCGTGGTTATGTGGCGGGCTACAACCGGTTTCTGGCCGACAACGCCGCCACCCTGCCCGAGGCCTGCCGGGGCAAGCCCTGGGTGCAACCCATGACCATGGCCCAGTACCGCCGGATGGCCGAGGTGGTGGCCGTGCAGGCCGGCATTGCCGCGCTGGCCGACGGCATGCTGGGCGCCCAGCCGCCCGCCGCCAAGGCGGCGCAGGCACCCGCCGCTGACGTGAACCTGGCCGATGCCGCGCAAGCGCTGCGCGATGTGGGCCTGCTCGACTCGCCCCTGGGCTCCAACGCCTGGGCCTTTGGCAAGGACGTGACGGCCAACGGCAGCGGCATGCTGCTGGGCAACCCGCACTTCCCGTGGAGCGGCCCCAACCGTTTCTATGAAATGCACCTCACCATCCCCGGCCAGATGGACATGATGGGCGTGGGCATCGGCACCTACCCGATGGTCTCCATCGGCTTCAATAAGGACGTGGCCTGGTCGCACACGGTGTCCACCGGCAAGCGCTTTACGTTCTACGAAGTGACGCTGGCCGAAGGCGACCCCACCACCTACCTGGTGGACGGCAAGCCTGAGAAGATGACCGCCCGCAAGATCAGCGCCCAGGTCCCCGGCCCGGATGGCAAGCTGCAGATGCGGGAGCACACCGTGTGGTCCACCCGCTGGGGCCCGCTGGTGGTGGTGCCCCGCGCGGGCCTGACCTGGAACGCCAAGACCGCCTACGCCCTGCGCGACGCCAACACTGGCAACACCCGCATGATGGACGCGGCCCTGGCCTTTGCCCGCGCCCGCTCGGTGCAGGACCTGCACAAGGCGCACGCCAACCTGGGCCTGCCCTGGGTGAACACGCTGGCCGCCGACCGCAGCGGCCAGGCCATGTATGCCGACGTGAGCGTGGTGCCCGATGTGGATGCCGTCCAGCTCGCCCGCTGCGCACCCAGCCAGCCCGCCGCCGCGCTGCGCGCCGCTGCCGGCCTGGTGGTGCTGAACGGATCACGCGCTGACTGCGACTGGCGCCGCGACAGCGCATCGCCCGTGCCGGGGCTCATCCCCATCGGCCGCATGCCCGTGGCCTTCCGCACGGACTGGGTCCACAACAGCAATGACAGCTTTGTCTACACCCACCCCGGCCAGAAGTTTGAGGGCATCTCGCCCCTGGTGGGCGACGCCAGCCTGACCCGGCCACGCACCCGCGCCGGTCTGGCCGAGATTCCTGAAATGCTCGGCCGGGGCAAGGTCACGCTGCAGGCCATCCAGGGCCAGTTGTTTGAGAACCGCAACTTCATGGCCCAGGTGGTGGTACCCGACCTGCTGGCCGCCTGCGACAAGGCGCCCACGGCCGAATCGCGCGACGGCTGTGCGGCCCTGAAAGGCTGGGACCGCCGCAACAACGTCGATGCCCGCGGCGCCCATGTGTTCCGAGAGTTCTGGCGCACTGCGCGCAACATCCCCGGCGTGCACCGCGTGCCCTTCGACCCTGCGCAACCCGTGGCCACCCCTGCAGGCCTGAAGATGGAGGACGCCGCCACCGCCGCCAAGGTGTGGGAGGCGCTGGACGGCGCCGTCAAGGCCATCCGCACCAGCGGCTACACGCTCGACGCCACGCTGGGCAGCGTGCAGCGCCCCGCCATCACCGAAGAAGCGATTGCGCTACACGGCGGCGAGGAGTTTGAAGGCGTGCTCAACAACCTGGGCCGCCAGGAGCCCGCACCCATCAACAAGGCAGGCTTGCGCATCGACTACGGCACCAGCTATGTGCAGACCGTGACCTTCGACGCCAAGGGCCCAGTGGCCCAGGCCATCTTGACCTATGGCCAGTCCACCAACCCCGCGTCGCCCCACGCCAACGACCAGATGCGCGAGTTCTCGGCCAAGCGCTGGCACACCCTGCCCTTCCACCGCGACGATGTGGTGAAGGCGCGCGTGGGCGAGCCGCTGCGGCTGGTGCGGCCTTGAGCACCTGCGAGCACCGCCTTTTTTACAGGGCGGTGCCTCGCAGGTCCAAGGCCACATACTGCAGCAGCATGATGGTCTTGCCGTCCTGGATCGTGCCGTTGGCAATGCCGGCCAGGGCGTCGGCCAGCGGCATCTCGATCACCTCGATGTCCTCGCCCTCTCCCTCCAGGCCGCCGCCGCTGCGGATGCGGTCGCCCGGTTCGTACTCGGCCACGAAAAAGTGCAGCTTTTCCGTCACCGAGCCAGGGCTCATGTAGGCCTCGAACACCTTGCGCGGCTGGCGCACGCGGTAGCCGGTTTCTTCCTCGGCCTCGCGGCGGATGCAGGTTTCGGGGTCGTCACCGTCGAGCAGGCCCGCGCAGGTCTCGATCAGCAGTCCGTCAGCGCAACCGTTGAGAAAGGCGGGCAGCCGGAACTGGCGCGTCAGCACCACGGTGCTGCGACGCGGGTCGAACAACAGCAGTGCGGCGCCATTGCCCCGGTCGTAGGCCTCGCGGCTCATCGTCTGCCATTGGCCGTCGCGCCTGCGCAGCGAGCAGGTGACCTTGCGCAGCACGTACCAGTTGTCGGAGAGCACCTGCACATCCAGCAGCTTCACATGCTCGGAGCGGGCGTTCAGCTCAGCGATGGGCACATCGGGCACAGGGCGGCTCATGCAATGCCCCCCGCCGGCGGGCTTGGGTAGCGACGCACGGCAAGCGCCAGCGCGAAGGCAGTGTGGTCGGGTAATGAGTGCATGGTTTTGACAAGATTGATTTACGCAATATCATGCACAAACATGCAAATTCGTGCAATCAATTCGTGTAACTCTTCATGCTGACCACCCAACGCAAACAGCTTCTGCTCAACCGCCTGCGTCGGGACGGCCAGATCGTGGCCAAGGCCTTCAGCGAGGAGCTGGGCATCTCGGAAGACACCGTGCGGCGCGACCTGCGCGAACTGGCTGCGGAGGGCCGCTTGCAGCGCGTGCACGGCGGCGCCCTGCCCGCCTCGGCCGCAGTGGGCAGCTTGCAAGTGCGTGAGCAACTGGCCCCCGAAGACAAACGCGCCCTGGGCCGCGCCGGGGCCGCGCTGGTGTTGCCCGGCCAGGTGGTGATCCTGGATGGGGGTACCACCTCACTGCAGGTGGTGCAGCACCTGCCGCTGGACTTGCGCGCCACTGTGGTCACGCACAGCCCCACCGTAGCGGTGGCGCTGGCTGGGCACACGCAGGTGGAGGTGCTGATGCTGGGAGGCAGGTTGTTCCGCCACTCCATGGTGAATCTGGGTGCCAGCGTGGTCGAGGCCGCAGCCCAGTTGCGGGCCGACCTGTACCTGATGGGCGTGACCGGCGTGCATGCCGAGGCCGGTCTGACCACGGGAGATTTTGAAGAAGCCGCTGTCAAACGCGCCCTGCACCAGCGGGCGGCAGAAACGGTGGTGCTGGCTTCGCTTGACAAGCTGGGTACGGCATCGCCGTTCAGTGTGGCCCCCTTGCACGAACTGGCCGCGCTGGTGGTGCCTGCCGCCACACCGCAGTCACTGCGCAAAAAGCTGCAGGCCGGTGGCGCCAAGGTGGAGATCGCAGTGGCCTGATCAGGCAACTAGGCAGTGGCGGCGCCAGCGCCCTGGTGCAGGTGCGCGACCAGCGCCGCAGCAAAGCCCGTCAGCACCGCCCCCTTGCGCACGCAGATCTGCAGGTCGCGCTGCGCCCAGGACTCGTCCAGCTCGACCAGCACCGGCGGCTCGCTCAGGCCCGCCACCTGTAGGGCCGCTCCCCGGGGCACCAGGCCAATGCCCACGCCCGCCCCCACCATGCGGCACACTGCTTCAAAGCTGCGCACCTGAATGCGCACGTCCAGATGCCGCCCCAGCGCGGCAGCGGCGTTGGTCGTGAAGGTGTGGATGGCCGAGCCCGCGTGCAGCATCACAAAGGCCTGGTCCAGCACCTCGGCAAAACCCACGCGGCCACGCCCTGCCAACGCATGGCCTGCGGGCACGATGAGCACTAGGCGGTCCTGCCGGTAGGGTGACAACTCCACACCCGCGCCCGTGCCACTGTCGGCCAGCACACCCACCTCGATCTCGCCACTGGCCACTGCGACCACGATCTCTGCGCTGGTGCGCTCCTCCAGACTCACGCTGACCTGCGGGTGCTGCCTCAGGAAACCCGCCAGGTCGTCGGGCAGAAAGGTGTGCGTGGCATGGGTATTGGCCCACAGGCTCACATGGCCCCGGATGCCACTGGCAAAGGGCGAGAGGTTGGCATGCATCTGCTCGACGCTGGCCAGCACCTGGCGCGCATTGCGCAGCAGGGCCTCGCCCGCCCGGGTCAGCGCCACGCCTCGCGTCTGGCGCTCAAACAGGGAGGTGTTCAGCGCCTCCTCCAGCCGCCGCAGCCGGTGGCTGGCCGACGACGGCGCCAAATAGGCGCGCGCGGCGCCGCGCGTGAGGTTGCGCTCTTCGGCAATGGCGACAAAAAGGCGCAGGTCGGTGAGGTCGTAGCTCAAAGCGGTCTCCTTGCCTTCGTGAAAACCGAACGCATGGTTGCTGGATCAACAATTGTGCCTTGCAACATACAAAGGCAGGATGCCAGCCATCCCGATAAAAAGCATGCAAATCGTTCGGTGCTGCCGTACAAGATGCTTGACCTGACACATGCCCTGGAAAAACTGGTCCTCCGAACGCCTTGGTCTTGCCCTCGCCATCCTGGCGGCGCTGGGCTTTTCCTTCAAAGCCATTTTTGTGAAGCTGGCCTATGCCGTGCCCCAGGCCGTGCCCGTGGATTCCGTCACCCTGCTGTGCCTGCGCATGGCGTTTTCCGTGCCGGTGTTCGCCTGGGTGGGCTGGCGCGCCAGCCGCCACCTGGCCCCGCGGAGCGGGCGCGACTGGCTGGCCATCACAGCCCTGGGCCTGCTGGGCTACTACGGCGCCAGCATCCTGGACTTCATCGGCCTGCAGTACATCACCGCCAGCCTGGAGCGGCTGATCCTGTTCACCTACCCCACGCTCACCATCCTGATCGGTGTGCTGTTCATGGGAAAACGCGCCTCCCGGCGCGAGCTGGGTGCTCTGCTGCTGTCCTATGCGGGCATTGGCCTGGCCTTTGCGCACGACCTGCATGTGGCGGGCGACACGCGGTCGGTGCTGATCGGCGCGGGCTTTGTGTTTGGCTCAGCCATCTCGTATGCGTTCTACCAGGCGGGCAGCGAGCCTGCCATCCGGCGCATGGGTGCAGCCCGCTTCACGGCGCTGGCGATGCTGGTCTCGACCGGCGCCACACTGCTGCATTTTGTGGTGTCGCAGCCCATGGGGGCGCTGGTGCAGCCTGCCCCGGTGTACCTGCATGCCCTGGGCATGGCCGTGTTGTCCACCGTGCTGCCGGTGTTCATGACCTCGGCCGCGATCCGCCGCATCGGCGCCTCCAAGACAGCGCTCATCGGCACGCTGGGCCCCATCCTCACCATCTTTTTTGGCGCCTGGCTGCTGGGCGAGCCCTTGTCCGCCTGGCAACTGGGGGGCGCGGCCCTGGTGCTGGCAGGGGTCCTGCTGATTAGCAAAATCAGCATTCAAACAGGCCTTCTGCGCCTGATGGATAAGACTTTATTGCTATACAAAAAATAGCAAAAATATCCCCGCACCCAATCCCCCAGGCACGCAAGGGCGCAAAAAAGCCCGCACGGGGCGGGCTGTGGGCCGAGTGCAGAAGCCTTTTTCTCAGGCGCGCGGAACGGGTGCGCCGGAGTTCACGCACAGCGCCATGTTCAGTGCCTTGATGGCGGTCTTATAGTCCTCGCGTTCGATCACGAACTGCATGTTCACCTGCCGCAGGGTCTGCGACACGCAGTTCACGTTGACCTGCGCATCGGCCAGCGCCTGCGCGGCCTTGGCCAGCACGCCGGGGATGCCGATGTTGGAGCCGATGGTGCAGACAATGGCGCTGGGCTTGATCGTCACGACCTGGTAGTCCTTCTGCAGCTCGGCCACCAGCTCGGGCGTGACCTGGTTGTCCCACACCAGATGGGCGATGGAGTTGGCGTTGGTGGCCTTGAGGATGTAGCTCACATCGTGCTTGCAGAACACGTTCATCAGGCCCGCATCAAAGCCCACCGTGCCCACCATGCTGGGGTCGTGGATCTCGATCAGGGTGACCTTGTCTGTGCCGGTCACGATCTCCACACGCGCGCGCTCACCCACAAAATCCTTGGTGATCAGCGTGCCGGGGTGGTCGGGCTCAAAGGTGTTCTTCAGGCGGATGGGGATGCCCGCCAGTTCCATGGGCTTGGCTGCCTTGGGGTGGATGGCTTCCATGCCCACGTCGGCCAGCTGGTCGGCCACGTCGTAGTTGGTGGCGCCCACGACGATGGCGTTTTCCAGGCCCACGAGGTTGGGGTCAGCAGAAGACAGGTGGAATTCCTTGTGGATCACGGCCTCTGCGGGGCGCACTTCCACGGCGATCTTGCTGAACGTGACTTCGGAGTAGCCCCGGTCAAACTCGCGCATGATGCCTTCGGTGCCCTTGGTGTAGCCGGTGGCCACCACCACCTTGTCGCTCAGGTCGATGCCCTTAAAGCTGTTGGCAATGCGCTCGTCAATCGTCCAGGCTTCGTTGTCGTCAAAACCGGCCAGGTCCATCAGCATGGCGTTGACGCCGTTGGCTTTGAGAATCTCGACGGAGTTGAATGCGCTGTGCGACTCGCCAATCGAAGCAAGCACCTCGCGCGCCGCGAGCAACACATCCTTGCGGCTGAGATAGCCGCTGGCCAGCACGTGCTGCATGGCGTTCAGATATTCGCGCGCCTGGCCAATGCGCTGGTCAATAAAGGCATCGGCCACATCCAGCGGCAATCCCAGGTCAGCGTAGCCGGCGTTCAGCTTTTTGAGGCTGACCGCCAGTTGGGTCAACGCATCTTGGTAACCCTTGCCTTCGGCAAACAGGGCATAGATGCCGCGCTCGCCCGTCTTCTTGTGCTCCAGCAGCTGGTTCGTCACGCCCGAATAGGCAGACACCACGTAGATCCGGCCGTTAATGCGCTTGGGGTCGTGCAGCACGATGTGGCGCAGCACATCGCCAAAGGCGGTCATGGAAGTGCCGCCGATCTTCTCGACAGAGATCTTGGAGGAAGTTACGTCTTGCATGGACAAGCAAAAAGGAGCAGTGGAAAAACAGGCCGGGCCGAACCGATGACCGGCGGGGACTGACGACAAAAACCCCCTATTTTCGCCCATATTGGAAGCACGCCCGATCGTCGGCCGCCGGCCCAGGGTCGCACCACGCCCTCGTCCCCCTCGCAAAGCCGTGCCACCGGGCTCCCATGCGGCCAGCGCCGCTGCTGCACCGCTGGTCCGATGAAAGGCGTCAAGTGAAGCCGGGGCGACTCACTGCGCTTGCACCGCTCCGTCGCGCACCACCCATTGGGCGCCCCAATGCCTTGACCACTGTTCTGCCAGACGGAGGAAGCTGCCATCACGCTTCATGGCGTCCAGCGCGTCTTGCCAGCTACGCACCACAGCCTGGTCTGTGCGTTTGGACATGCCTATGTACAGGCGATTCACAAAGAGTTCGTAGACCGGCTCGAAGTCGGCCGGGTCCAGACCTGCATCGCGAGCGGTGGTGGGCAGATCCATGTCGGTCATGACCAATGCGGTGACCTTGCCTTCGAGCAGCTTGCGGAATGCGGTAGCCCAGTCGGGCGAGTAATCCAGGTTGTGGAAGTCCTTGCCTTTGAGGAACTCTTCTTTGGAATCGCCCTTGATGACCGCGATGCTGGGGAGCTTGCGCGCCTCGTACAAGCTCTTGACGGTGACGCCGCTCCCCTTCTTGACAAACAGCACAGCGTTGCTGTGAACCAGCGGGCCGACCCAGTGGAACTGGTTTTCGCGGCTGGGTGTGCGCGCCATGGTGAACAGCACGGCATTGGGCTCGGTCTGCAGCGCGGCATAACTGCGCTCCCAGGAGGTGATGCGCACCTCTGCCTGATGCCCGGTTCGGGCCAGAATCTCGCGCACTACATCAGGGGAAAAGCCTTTGACATCCGCACCGCTCGCGTCGTGCTTGTTGGCAGCATCGGTGTAGTTCAGAGGGGGTTCGTGTGCGGTGCCGACGATGAGCTGCACGCCGCGCGAGAGCTGCCCAGCCAATTCCTTGGACTCTTGCCGAATGCGCAGTGCCGCTGCGGGACGGGCTACTTGCCGCTCGCTGGCCCGTGCGATGGGCAGCTCTGGCAGCGCATTGGCCGGAGGAAGGCCGGCCACGCGGAATGCAGCTGCCGCGTAGCGCAGCCCGGCAGCCCGGGTCTGCAGGGTTTCCGCATGCACGCTGGCATCGTGCAGGAGCTCGGCATAACGTTCGGTCACGGCATCCAGGTGGTCCAGCGAGCCGCTCAGTTGGGAAATATCGCGCTCCTGCTGCTGGGTGACCGCAGCTATCTCTTCCATGATCTGGGTGACTTGCTGCGAGCTGGCGTTGATCTCGTCCATGGAGTTGGCCACCTGGTCGGCCAGCTTGGCAGACTGCGCAATCTTCTCCACAGAGCCCGCAATCAGGATCTTGATCTCCTTCGCCGCACTCGCGGAGCGCTGGGCCAGCGTGCGCACCTCTGAAGCCACCACCGCGAAACCCTTGCCCTGTTCGCCCGCGCGTGCAGCCTCCACCGCTGCATTGAGCGCCAGGATGTTGGTCTGGAATGCAATGCCATCAATGACGCCAATGATCTCCTCGATCTTTCCCGAGGATTCACTCAGGGCATCCATGGTGTTGGTCATCTTGCTGACCACCTCATTACCTCGGGTCGCAATATCGGAGGCGAAACGCACCGACTTTTGAGAGTGTGCGGTCCTGCTGCCCGCTTGTTTGACTGTGTCGATCAGGCTACCAATGTGGGATCTGCTTTGCTGCAGCAACTCGGTCTGCTGCGACATATTGGTGGCCAGATCCAGATTATTGGACGAAAAAGTGACCGATTCCACAGCCACTGTTTCGGCCTCTTGCCGTAATAGCCCGATTTTTTCAGCCAGCGAGTCGCGCAGCGCATGAATTGCCGCCAGGGCACTGCTGGATTCGGTTCTCTGCGTTGCGGTGGAGGCCATTAATTGGCCGGCGCTCAAGTGGGCGATGTGTTCGCTCAACGCGTCGGGACTGCCACCCAACTGGCGGGCTACGGACCGATGTAGACGAACCAAGGCGACGCCGACAAGCACCGCAGCAGCTAACAGAAACCACATCAAGCGTTGCCAGGCGGCATGAGAGGCGCTGGAAGCAACTTGCAGATCACCGTGCAAGCTCCAGGCGCTGGCAGCCAGCACCACAAAGCTGGACGCGCAGACAAGGCCCCAGACGAAGAAATGTGAACCTAACGAGGCATTTTGTTTCATGCAGGGTCTCACCAAAAGAGTGATTCGTAGTGACCCCTTAGCAAACTTGATGCCCGCAGTAACAAAAAGTCACAGACTCTGAGATGCACATGCGGGCCCCGTGCAGACTTTGCGCAACCACTCCAGCGCACGCAGCCACCGTTGGCTCGTGCTTGCCCGCATGCACGCCAGAAAATGAAAAGGCCGCGCAACCCCCTCTGGGCTTGCGCGGCCAGCGACCGAACCGGCAGCGTTCTCAGCGAATCATCGGATCACTTCTTCTGTGGTGGCACGTCCGTGCAAGACCCGTGGGCAATCTCCGCCGCCATGCCGATGCTTTCGCCCAGCGTGGGGTGCGGGTGGATCGTCTTGCCGATGTCCACCGCGTCGGCCCCCATCTCGATAGCCAGAGCAATCTCGCCGATCATGTCGCCCGCGTGGGTGCCGACCATGCCGCCGCCCAGGATCTTGCCGTGGCCATGGGCTTCTGGCGAGTCGTCGAACAGCAGCTTGGTCACGCCCTCGTCGCGGCCGTTGGCAATGGCGCGGCCAGAGGCTGTCCAGGGGAACAGGCCCTTCTTGACCTTGATGCCCTGGGCCTTGGCCTGGTCTTCGGTAAGGCCGACCCAGGCCACTTCGGGATCTGTGTAGGCCACCGATGGGATCACGCGGGCGTTGAAGGCGGCAGCGGCCAGCTCCTTGTTGCCTTGCAGTTCGCCGGCAATCACTTCAGCCGCCACGTGCGCCTCATGCACCGCCTTGTGCGCCAGCATGGGCTGGCCCACGATGTCGCCGATGGCGAAGATGTGCGGCACGTTGGTGCGCATCTGGATGTCGACGTTGATGAAGCCACGGTCCGTCACAGCCACGCCAGCCTTCTCGGCAGCGATCTTCTTGCCGTTGGGCGTGCGGCCCACGGCCTGCAG
>ERZ1031516.194-NODE-194-length-10325-cov-6.410419_pt1 | contig 10325 bp, 9 predicted proteins | sample MGYA00518047_ERZ1031516 | MGnify/ENA primary metagenome ERZ1031516 (study PRJEB33718, sample SAMN03159945) | human skin metagenome | collected 2014-04-10 | study: EMG produced TPA metagenomics assembly of the PRJNA266117 data set (Human skin bacterial metagenome... | reverse complement strand
CTATTGGGCACCGGGCTTGGGGCCTTGTTCCAGGTGGGCCTGGCTGCAATACCAGCGCTGCGCCAGTTGCACGGCGTGCTGTTGCGGCGTGTGCACGCCGCAGTGGGCGCAACGCACCATGGGCGCCGGGCTGTCTGCAGACGGTGCTGCCTTCTGGCGCTGGCGTGTGGCGCCGACATAGCGCCGCCATAGCCAGATGGCGGCAAAGATGATGGCTATCCAGATCAGCAGGCGGAACAGGCCCATGGTGCTCTCTTAGTGTCGAGTGATGGGGCAGTTTAGCTAAGGACGCCCCAGGCGGACAGTTACTCCGTCAGCGTTTTTGCAGGGCTGGAAAGCACGATGCCAGTCGGTTGACTGGCATCGTGAGCAGAACGGTTGAAAGCCGGCTTTAGTCGAACAGACCGAAGGTCATGTAGCTGAACCACGAGCGCTTGGGCGCCTGTTGCTCCTCGCCCTGCTCGGCGGACTTCAGCTCTGCCGGCATCTGGTCGACGGCTTCCTGGTATTGGCGCTGCACGTCCTGGCTGGCCTGGGTCTGGCTTGGTGGTGGCGGCGCGTCGCTTTCGATCAGGCCCAGGGTGGCTTTGGCCAGCCAGGAGCGTTCGTCAGCGGCTTCCTCGCGCGGGACGAACTCGCCGTCCTTGAGGCTCGGATGATCCGGGTAGTTGAGCTTCAGGGTTTCCAGGCTGGTAGCGGCCAGGTCGTCCAGGGTCAGGCGCTGGTAGGCCTCGACCATCACGGCCAGGCCATCGCCGACCGCTGGGGTTTCCTGGAAGTTCTCCACCACGTAGCGGCCACGGTTGGCGGCGGCGACATAGGCGTGGCGGGTCAGGTAGTAGTGGGCGACGTGAATTTCGTAGGCGGCCAGCAGGTTGCGCAGATAGATCATGCGCTGCTTGGCGTCCGGGGCATAACGGCTGTTCGGGTAGCGATTGGTGAGCTGGGCGAACTCGTTGTAGGAGTCGCGGGCGGCGCCCGGGTCACGCTTGGTCATGTCCAGCGGCAGGAACCGGGCGACGATGCCACGATCCTGATCGAACGAAGCCAGGCCCTTGAGGTAGTAGGCGTAGTCGACGTTCGGATGCTGCGGGTGCAGGCGGATGAAACGCTCTGCTGCCGAGCGTGCAGCTTCCGGCTCGGCATTCTTGTAGTTGGCGTAGATCAGCTCGAGCTGCGATTGCTCGGCGTAACGACCGAACGGGTAACGCGATTCCAGGGCCTTGAGCTTGGTCACGGCGCTGGTGTAGCTGCCATTGTCCAGGTCTTGCTGAGCCTGCTGGTAGAGTTCTGCCTCGCTGAGGTTTTCGTCCAGGACTTCCTTGGACGAACAGGCGGCGGTGAGGGCGAGGATGGCGATCAGCAGCAGGTGTTTCACTTGCATGGCGGCTTGCGTCCCTGGGACGGCGGCTGTCTTGGGCAGGGCCGTCCTGTTATGATGAGCGCCCCCGGTACCCCTGGGGCAAAGACGCCGTATTTAACCACAAGCGTGTAGCCGAAACCAAAGGCTATGCCCCCGCCGTTGCCGAGCATGTCATCTATTAATAAGCAGGCCATTGAGTTAACCGCCGAGGTGCCCAGCGATCTGGGCGGTCAACGCCTCGATCAAGTCGCCGCCCAGTTGTTCGCCGAGCACTCGCGCTCGCGTCTTTCCGGCTGGATCAAGGAGGGCAACCTGACCGTCGACGGCCAGGTGCTGCGCCCCCGTGACGTCGTGCATGGCGGCGCCGTTCTGGTGCTGTCCGCCGAGCAGGAAGCCCAGGGCGAGTGGATCGCCCAGGACATCGAGCTCAACATCGTCTACGAGGACGAGCAGATCCTGGTGATCGACAAGCCCGCCGGGCTGGTCGTGCATCCGGCTGCCGGACACGCCGACGGTACCTTGCTCAATGCCCTGTTGCACCACGTGCCGGACATCGTCAATGTGCCGCGCGCGGGCATCGTGCACCGTCTGGACAAGGACACCACCGGCCTGATGGTGGTCGCCAAGACCATCGAGGCGCAGACCCGTCTGGTTGATCAGTTGCAGAAACGCACCGTCAGCCGCATCTACGAGTGCATCGTGATTGGTGTGATCACCTCGGGCGGCAAGATCAACGCACCGATCGGCCGCAGCTCGTCCCAGCGTCAGCGCATGGCGGTGACTGATGGCGGCAAGCCGGCGGTCAGTCACTACCGCGTGCTCGAACGCTTCCGCTCGCACACCCATGCACGGGTCAAGCTGGAAACCGGGCGCACCCACCAGATTCGTGTGCACATGAGCCATATCGGGTTTCCGCTGGTAGGCGACCCGGTGTATGCCGGCCGCTTCCGCATTCCGCCGGCTGCCAGCCAGACCATGGTGCAGAGCCTCAAGGAATTCCCGCGTCAGGCGCTGCATGCGCGTTTCCTGGAGCTGGATCACCCGATCACCGGTGAGCGCATGAAGTGGCAGTCGCCGTTACCCGATGATTTCGTCTGGCTGCTGACCCTGCTGCGCCAGGATCGCGAGGCGTTCATCGGATGAGTGACAAGGCTCACGACTGGCTGACGCCGCACTGGCCAGCGCCCGAGTGGGTGCGCACCTGCGTGACCACCCGCGCTGGCGGTGTGAGCCTGGCGCCCTATGACAGCTTCAACCTGGCCGCCCACGTCGGGGATGACCCGGCAGCGGTGGCCAAGAATCGCCAGCGTCTGGTCAGCCAGCTCGGTTGTCGCCCCGCCTGGCTGCAGCAGGTACATGGCATTGCCGTCGCCCACGCCGATCCGGAGTTGGTCGTCGAGGCCGATGCCAGCTGGACGGCCACGCCCGGCATCGCCGCCACGGTGATGACCGCCGATTGCCTGCCCGTGCTGTTCTGCGACCGCGCCGGTAGCCGGGTGGCGGCAGCCCACGCCGGCTGGCGCGGCCTGGCCAATGGGGTGTTGGAAGCCACGTTGGATGCACTGGCTGTTGAGGCGGACGACACGCTCGTCTGGCTGGGCCCGGCCATCGGCCCCCAGGCCTTCGAGGTCGGCGCCGAGGTGCGCGAGGCTTTTGTCAGCCAGCATGCCCAGGCCGCCGGCGCATTCATGCCAAGTCAGAATGCCGGGCGTTTCATGGCCGACATCTACCAGTTGGCGCGTATCCGTCTCGCCGCACGCGGTATCACCGCGGTGTACGGCGGCGGCTTCTGCACCGTCAGTGATGCGCGCTTCTACTCCTATCGCCGCGCTGCCCAGACCGGACGCTTTGCCTCGCTGATCTGGCTGGCGGATCGCTGAGCGGCTTGCTCCGCGTTCAACCTGGGCTGGTGAACTATTCATCGCCTGGCGTTGAGCGCAGCGATACCCAGGGCTGCCCCGTTCGACACCTCTGCTGACCGCGATCAAACCGCCCCCGCTTGAAACCCGCACAATCGGCCTCATCTATGCTGCATCTCGGCAGGTTCTTCATCTAGGCGCATCCATCGCGCCGGCCTGCCTCCAAGAGGAAGGATGACGCCATGCGAATCGACCGTTTGACCAGCAAGTTGCAACTTGCCCTTTCCGACGCCCAGTCCCTGGCCGTCGGCCACGACCATTCCGCCATCGAGCCGCTGCACCTGATGCAGGCGCTGCTCGACCAGCAGGGCGGCTCCATTCGCCCGCTGCTGATGCAGGTGGGCTTCGATGTGAACAGCCTGCGCCAGGCGTTGAGCAAAGAGCTCGACCAACTGGCCAAGATCCAGAACCCCACCGGCGACGTGAGCCTGTCCCAGGATCTGGCGCGCCTGCTCAACCAGGCCGACCGCCTGTCGCAGCAGAAGGGGGATCAGTTCATCTCCAGCGAACTGGTTCTGCTCGCCGCCATGGACGAGAACACCAAGCTCGGCAAGCTGCTGCTCGCTCAGGGCGTGAGCCGTAAGGCGCTGGAGAACGCGGTGAACAACCTGCGCGGCGGCGATGCGGTCAACGACCCGAATATAGAGGAGTCGCGCCAGGCGCTCGACAAGTACACCGTCGACCTGACCAAGCGTGCCGAAGAGGGCAAGCTCGATCCGGTGATCGGCCGTGATGACGAGATCCGTCGGACCATTCAGGTGCTGCAGCGCCGCACCAAGAACAACCCCGTGCTGATCGGCGAGCCTGGCGTGGGCAAGACCGCCATTGCCGAGGGCCTGGCCCAGCGCATCGTCAACGGCGAAGTGCCGGACGGCCTCAAGGACAAGCGACTTTTATCATTGGATATGGGCTCGCTGATCGCCGGCGCCAAGTTCCGCGGTGAATTCGAGGAGCGCCTCAAGGCGGTGCTCAACGAGCTGTCCAAGCAGGAAGGGCGGGTGATCCTGTTCATCGACGAGCTGCACACCATGGTCGGCGCCGGCAAGGCCGAGGGCGCCATGGATGCGGGCAATATGCTCAAGCCATCCCTGGCCCGTGGCGAGCTGCACTGCGTGGGTGCCACCACCCTGAACGAATACCGTCAGTTCATCGAGAAAGATGCCGCCCTGGAGCGCCGCTTCCAGAAGGTGCTGGTCGATGAGCCGAGCGAGGAAGACACCATCGCCATCCTGCGCGGCCTCAAGGAGCGCTACGAGGTGCACCACAAGGTGGCCATCACCGACGGCGCGATCATCGCCGCGGCCAAGCTCAGCCACCGCTATATCACCGATCGCCAGTTGCCGGACAAGGCCATCGACCTGATCGACGAGGCAGCCAGTCGCATCCGCATGGAAATCGACTCCAAGCCGGAAGTGCTCGATCGCCTGGACCGCCGCCTGATACAGCTCAAGGTCGAAGCCCAGGCCCTGAAGAAGGAAGAAGACGAGGCGGCCAAGAAACGCTTCGTCAAACTGCAGGAAGACATTGCCAAGCTCGAGAAGGAATATTCCGACCTCGAGGAAATCTGGAAATCGGAGAAGGCGGAGGTACAGGGTTCGGCGCAGATCCAGCAGAAGATCGAGCAGTCGCGCACCGAACTCGAAGCGGCGCGCCGCAAGGGCGATCTCAATCGCATGGCCGAGCTGCAGTACGGGGTGATCCCCGATCTGGAGCGCAGCCTGCAGATGGTCGACCAGCACGGCAAGACCGAAAACCAGCTTCTGCGCAGCAAGGTCACCGAGGAGGAAATCGCCGAGGTGGTTTCCAAGTGGACCGGTATTCCGGTGTCGAAGATGCTCGAAGGTGAGCGCGACAAACTGCTGAAGATGGAAGGCCTGTTGCACCAGCGCGTGATCGGCCAGGACGAGGCCGTGGTGGCGGTGGCCAACGCCGTGCGCCGTTCGCGTGCCGGGCTATCTGATCCGAACCGGCCCAGCGGCTCGTTCCTGTTCCTCGGCCCGACCGGGGTGGGCAAGACCGAGCTGTGCAAGGCGCTGGCCGAGTTCCTGTTCGACACCGAAGACGCCATGGTGCGTATCGACATGTCCGAGTTCATGGAGAAGCACTCCGTGGCCCGGCTGATCGGCGCTCCGCCCGGTTACGTCGGCTACGAGGAGGGCGGTTACCTGACCGAGGCGGTACGCCGCAAGCCTTATTCGGTGGTGCTGATGGACGAGGTGGAGAAGGCTCACCCGGATGTGTTCAACGTATTGCTGCAAGTGCTTGAGGACGGCCGCCTGACTGACAGCCATGGCCGCACCGTGGACTTCAAGAACACGGTGATCGTGATGACCTCCAACCTGGGCTCGGCGCAGATTCAGGAGCTGGTTGGTGATCGAGAGGCGCAGCGCGCCGCGGTGATGGACGCAGTGGGTAACCACTTCCGGCCGGAGTTCGTGAACCGTATCGACGAGGTGGTGGTGTTCGAGCCACTGGCTCGCGAGCAGATCGCCGGGATCGCGCGCATCCAGCTTTCGCGTCTGCTGCAGCGCCTGGCCGAACGCGAGCTGAGCCTGGAACTGTCCGACGAGGCGATGGACAAGCTGATAGCCGTTGGTTACGACCCGGTATACGGCGCACGGCCATTGAAGCGGGCGATCCAGCGCTGGATCGAGAACCCGCTGGCGCAGATGATCCTGGCCGGCAAGTTCAACCCCGGCAGCACGGTGACCGGCAAGGTCGAAAACGACGAAATCGTTTTTGTCTGAAACCAGCGACTGCAGCAAAACGAACGGCCGGTGTGAGTGATCACGGCGGCCGTTTTTATTATGCAGCGATAACTGTCATCGACCTGTGGGAGCGCGCCATGCGCGCGAAAATCACGGGCATGGCCCGCTCCCACAGGAGCCAGCTTTAATGCTCGCCATCAACAGTTTTCAGGGCTTGCTGCTGTCCGGCGCATTACGCCGGCCCTGCTCTACGACCCAATCCATCAACTGACGCGAAAGCTGGTCATTGGCGGCGCCGAATGTTTTCACCACGGATTCCACTGCCGTGTCATTGGCAATTTGCCGCACCTCGAAGCGTCGGCTGGCAAGGATGCGCTGGTTGCCGGCCTGCACCAGGCGGGCATCGAGCAGGATATGCACTTCCGGCCGGCCATTGCGGTACTCGCTCTGGAAGGCGCGCAGGTCGCTGCTCAGCTCCAGGTCGGCCTGCAGGCGACTATCGTCGCTGCTGACGGCGCCGACGCGGCCATCATCGACAAAGGCGCCGATCAGGCTGTCGCGAAACAGCGCCGGCGCGCGGTCACTCCAGCGGGCGCCCTGGTAGGCGCTGATCCGGTCGCCCTGCGGCAACACGGCGATGCGCGGGCTGTCCAGCAACTGGCTGCTCTGCGGACGGTTGACCCGCAGCGACCAACGTTCCCGCTGCGCATCGACGGCGCGCACCGGCAGATTGCTGGGCAGCAGGTACACGTCGAGCGCCTCGCCCGTGGGAATGATCGAGCAGGCGCTGAGCAGGCCGGTCAACAGCAGGGCGCCGGCGGTGGCAAATGCCTTCATGGTTGGAACTCCTTGATGCTGTCACTGCGCAGCAGATAGCCGGCCGGGTCTTCCTCCAGGCGCCGCGAGAACGAGCGCAGCGAACCCAGGGTGTCACGCAGCTCGTTGATCGCCGGGCCCAGCTCGCCGATACCCTGCATGCCGCCATCGAGGGCCGCGCGGTTGTCCTGCAGCAGCTGTTCGATATTGCTGCTGCTGCGCTCCAGCGAGGCGGCCAGGCGCTCGGCGCTTTGCAGGGTATTCTGCGCCGGGCCGCTGAACAGCTGGTTGGCGTTGTTCATCAGGGCGCTGGCTTCACGCCCTGCGGCGCTCATCTGCGCCAGGGCTTCGCGCAGCTCCTCGCGTTGCTCGGACACACTGGCGGTGATCTGCTCCAGGTTGCGCAGGGTCTTGGCGATGTTCTCGGTGTTCTCGCGGGAGAACATGGCGTTGGCGCGATCGAGCAGGCGGGTCACGCTGACCATCAGGTCTTCGCCGTTGGCCATCAGCCGCGACAGCGGCGAGCGGTCGGCGATGATCACCGGCGTGCGTCCATCACGGGCTTTCAGTGCCGGGCTTTCGGGCGAGCCGCCGTGCAGCTGGATCACCGCGCCGCCGGTGATGTTGGTGATGGTCAGGCGCGCGCGGGTGTCTTCCTTGATCGGTGTGGTACCCGTGATGCGGATATTGGCGTGCACCTTGCGCGGATCCTGCGGGTCCAGGGTCAGGCTGGTGACGTCACCGACGCGAATGCCGCTGTACTGCACCGCGCTGCCCTGGGACAGGCCGCTCACCGCTTCGGTGAAGATCACTTCGTAGTAGTTGAACTGCTTGTCGGCGCTGGACTTACCCAGCCACAGGGCGAACACCAGCATGGCGCTGACGATCGCCACCGTGAACATGCCGATCAAGACGTGATGGGCGCGTGGTTCCATTCAGCTAATCCTCGCTGCAGCCTGTTCGGCCGCGCGTCCGCGCGGGCCATGAAAATAGTCGTGTATCCACGGATCGTCGGTAGCGGCGACCACGTCCAGCCTATCGGCCACCAGCACCCGCTTCTGCGAGAGCACGGCCACGCGGTCGCACAGGGTGTAGAGCGTGTCCAGGTCATGGGTGACCAGAAACACGCTGAGCCCGAGGGCGTCGCGCAGGGTGCGAATCAGTTGGTCGAAGGCCGCCGCGCCGATCGGGTCGAGGCCTGCGGTCGGTTCGTCGAGAAACAGGATGTCCGGCTCCAGCGCCAGGGCGCGGGCCAGGGCAGCGCGCTTGACCATGCCGCCGGACAGCTCGGTCGGATACTTGTCGCCGGCGTGGCCCGGCAGGCCGACCAGCGCCACCTTGGATGCGGCCAGGCGCTCGGCCTGGGCGCGCGTGAGCCCGGCATGCTCGATCAGCGGCAGGGCGATGTTCTCCAGCACGGTGAGTGAGGAGAACAACGCGCCGCGCTGGTAGAGCACGCCAAAGCGCCGTTCCAGTTCGGAGCGCCGCTCGGTGGGCAGGGTCAGCAGGTCTTCGTCGAATACCCGCACCGTACCGGCATTGGGCTGGCGCAGGCCGACGATGGTGCGCAGCAGCACCGACTTGCCGGTACCCGAGCCACCCACCACGCCGAGTACCTCGCCGCGGTACAGATCCAGATCCAAGCGCTGGTGCACCACCTGCGGGCCGAACTGATTGGTCAGGTCGCGTACCTGAATGATCGCTTCGCCACTCACCAGCCCATCTCCATCAAGAACAGTGCGGCCACGGCATCGACCACGATGACCACGAAGATCGACTGCACCACGCTCGAGGTGGTGCGCTCGCCCACCGACTGTGCGCTGCCGGTGACCTTGAAGCCTTCCAGGCAGCCGATCACGGCGATCAAGAAGGCGAAGATCGGCGCCTTGCCCATGCCGACCAGAAAATGATTGAGCGGGATGTTTTCCTGCAGCAGGTACAGGAACATCGACGGCGAGATATCCAGCGTCAGCAGGCATACCATGGCGCCGCCGAGCATGCCGCAGAGCATGGCGACGAAGGTCAGCAGCGGCAGGGCGATGAGCATGGCGAACACCCGCGGCAGCACCAGCAGCTCCATGGGGTTGAGGCCCAGGGTGCGGATCGCGTCGATCTCCTCGTTGGCCTTCATCGAGCCGATCTGTGCGGTGAAGGCGCTGGCAGTGCGGCCGGCCATCAGGATCGCGGTCAGCAGCACGCCGAATTCACGCAGAAAGGAGAACGCCACCAGGTCGACGGTATAGATGGTCGCGCCGAAATCCCTGAGGATGGTGGCGCCGAGAAAGGCCACCACGGCGCCGACCAGAAAGGTCAGCAGGGCAACGATGGGCACGGCGTTGAGGCCGATCTGCTCGAGGTGCGAGGCCAGCGACGTCAAGCGCCAGCGGCGCGGGTTGAGCAGGATCAGCAGCATGCTGCTGAGGGTCAGGCCGACGAAGCCCAGCAGGCCAACCGCCTTGTGCCAGACGCCTTCGACCACCTCGCCGATATGCCCGAAGAACTCGCGGTAGCTGGAGCGGGGTGGGTGCTCGACGAGTTGCTGATCCTGCAGCATGGCCGTGGCAACGGTGTGCAGCAGGGCGCGGCGCTCATCACTGAGCGCGCCGTCGGGCAACAGCCTGATCAGTCGTTCGGCGCCCAGCAACTCGACCAGCAGGCTGGCGCCGGCGGTATCCAAACCGTCGAGTTCGCTGAGGTCGGCATGGCCGTTCTCACCCAGCGTCGGCCGTGCCTTGTCGATCTGCGGCAGCAGTGCGGCGTAGTGGGGGAGCGTCCAGTCGCCGCCGACTTTCAGCGCATCGGCGTCGGCTGTGGGCAGGCTGATATAGGGCGAGTGAGTCATGGTCGACAGCTTAGCGCTCGAGGCTTGCGTTGGAACAGTCATGAATGGGCCCCGGTGCTTTACCGGTTGATTCGGTGCTAGGGGGAGGGCGGCCCTGATCGGCGCTGGGTAATCGACTCGCGCGTGTCGGCAGCGGTTCGGACAAATCGTTACAGGCGATGAATTCCATCGGAATACCCCAGTGGCGCTGGCGCCTCGGCTTGCCTAGCATGGCCGAGTTTTCCATCTACCAGGAGTTTGCCATGCATATCGATGAAGCCATCCGCAGCCGTCGCGCTGTGAAAGGTTATGACGCCGGTTTCACCTTGAGCGCCGAAGAGAAGAACGAGTTGCTGCAACTGGCGCTGCTGGCGCCGACGGCCTTCAATCTGCAGCACGTGCGCCTGGTAGAGGTCAGCGACCCGGCCTTGCGTCAGCAGATCCGCGAGGTGGGCTGGGGTCAGGCGCAGATGACCGATGCCTCGATGCTGGTGGTGGTATGTGCCCAGCTCGACAGCTGGGAAAAGAACGTGAGCCGCGTGTGGGATGGCGCGCCGGTCGAGGTGCAGCAGTTCATGACCGGCGCCATCGACACTTACTACCGCGACAAGCCACAGGTGCAGCGCGACGAGACCATGCGCAGTTGTGGCCTGGTGGCACAGACCCTGATGTTGGCTGCGCGCGGCAAGGGCCTGGAT
>ERZ1031516.191-NODE-191-length-10401-cov-7.136285_pt1 | contig 10401 bp, 25 predicted proteins | sample MGYA00518047_ERZ1031516 | MGnify/ENA primary metagenome ERZ1031516 (study PRJEB33718, sample SAMN03159945) | human skin metagenome | collected 2014-04-10 | study: EMG produced TPA metagenomics assembly of the PRJNA266117 data set (Human skin bacterial metagenome... | reverse complement strand
ACACAAGGAGTATCGTCGGCAGCGTCAGATGTGTATAAGAGACAGGCGCAGGGCCGCGAGGATCGCGCTGTGCTGGGGCTGCGTGAGCTTCATGGCACGGCCCTCTGCAAGCGCGCGTACATCCGCGGGTTGACGTGCATCTTGTCGCCGACGACGAACACCTGGTCGTCTTGCACGAGGTTGGTCACGCCGAAAAACGAGCGCATCCAGTCGTTCATCTCCGCGCGAAAGGCGGGCGTGACCGGCACGTCGTCGGACAGTTGCAGCTTGGGAACGTCGGGCGAGACCAGCACAAGCAGGCCGCAGATGAGCCGATGCTGCTTCACGCTGCGCTCCGGGCGCTCAGGCCGTTGGCATCTCGGAAGCCCGCGTGCACGAGCTCCACTGCCTTGCGGCCGTTGGGGAACTTGCCGCCGATGTTCCAGACGATGACCTCGGTCGGATCCACGTTGCGCTTGTGCCAGTCGTAAATCGTGGCGATCACCTGTTCATCGGTGAACAGGATGTCCCAGGTGGTCGTGACGTTATCGCCGTTGTCGGGCTTGGCCGGCGCGCCGAAGGCTGCTTCCAGCTGGTGCTGTGAGGCCTGGATCGTGCCCTGCAGCTGGACGAAGTTGATGTCGATCGGACCGTCACGGTGCGTGGTGTGAGGCAGTTTGGTGGGCATGTGAGAACCTCGTTAGTTGGTACAGTGTCAGTATTGACACACATAATAGGACGCAAGTAGGCTGCGTAGAACACTGATCTTTCAGCGTTGAATGAGCACTACCAGTCGCCCCAGCCTTCTGGTCGTTGCGCTGCGGCATGCGCCTGACGTTGCGCCAAGAGCCAAAAGATCTCTCGCATCGTCGGCGGCGTGCTGCAGACGGAACACTCCTCGTAGACCGGCAGCTTCAAGAGCTTGCAGTTGCAGCCGCCGCGATACGCCTTGAGGCGCTGAGCATCTTCCTCGGTTGGCTCCGCGAGCTCAGGCACGAAGTCGTCATCGAAGCCATCGCATTCGTAGAGGTCCTTCACCAGTCGCCCCACCCTTCTGGCTCGATTGCGGGCACACGCTCGGCCCGGCGAGCGAGCACGAAGCCCGCGATCTCTTCGATGCTTGCCGGCTCAGTGCACGCGCTGCATGGCGGTATTGCCCCTGGGTCCTGGCATCGGCAACCGCCGCGGCCCTGCCTCAGCTCGTGCTGTTCATCGTCGGTCAGTTCGATCCTGGTCGCTAACGTCTGGATCGCGCGGTTACGTCTGAGCGGGCCGATCTTGGCCCACTCCCCCTCCGAAACGGCCTCGCTGCCGTCCTCCTCCCGAAGGATGCGATAGAGGTCGTATTCGCTCAAGGTCACCACGCGCCCCACCCTTCGGGCAGCGAAGCCAGGTACTCGCGATGTTCCCGGACGGCCTTTTGCATCTGCCGCACGTGGTCGTCCATCGCTTCGGGCGTGGTCTTGCTCCACACGAATTCGGTGATGCCCGTGTCCGGGTCGAAGCCTAGTTCCTCTCGGCAAGCCTTGTAGTAGCCGTACGTTCGCCGCGCGTGCTCGAACTGCATCTCCAGCTGCGTGATGTGCGCAGCCTGGTCGGCAAGGGACATCTCGTTCCATCGGTCAGGTGGTATGCGCTTCCCTATACCGAGAACGTTTTCCAGGTCAACCTTTCGTTTGAAGCTGACCTCCATCACCACGCCCCTAGCTGTGATTCCATTTCGCTGAACATCGCTCGTTCACGCTCACGCTCGAGGCGCGCCCGGGCCTCTGCGGCTGCGAGCGCTCGCTCGTGCACCATCTCCTGGCTTACGGCAACGTTGCGGTAGTGCTGCAGCGCCTCGCAGCGGCCCTCATGCGTCATCCTCTTGAAGCGGAAGGAGTCCAGCGGACCATAGAGGCTCCGATAGAGTTCCCACGGCGAGGGCGGACCCATCTTTTCTGCGCTGGTGGGTGCAGGCTCGTTTGCCTTGAACTGCGACAAGAAGGCGATCTTCTTGTCGACCTTCCGCCAGTCGGACATGTCAGCGCTCCGATGGCCACATCATGGTCATGCACACCGTGCCATCGCCGAGCTGGTTGGGCTCGATGAAGAACAGCCAGACACCCTCGGGGTCGGACTGGGTCACCGGACGCGCGGGGCAGTCGGTCATGTCGATGTGGCGCATGTACTTCACGTTGCCGTTGCCGTCGTCCACGGTGAGGTCGGCCTGGTTGCCCACGACCTTGAGGCGCACGCTGGCGAAGCCACAGCCATCGGCTTCACCAAGCACCTGCTGGCGCACGGCCGGCTCGGTGGCCAGGATGTCGAGCAGCCAGTAGGCGCCGCCGCCGGCGTTGTTCGCGAAGAAGTGCACGCCCTCGGTGTAGGTGAAGGCGCGGACCAGCGAGTGCCGGAACAGGCGCTCGCTACCGGTGTACTGCTGCATGCTGAGAAGGAGATCGCGACCGTCTTTCATGCTTGCACACCCGGGGTGATGGCGCCGGTGGCAGGGTCGAGCTGCAGCGGGCCGGGGTCCGGCACGTTGTAGGTCATCGTGCCGAACTCGGGGTCTTCCTCGTCGGTTCGGATCACGTGAATGCTCCCGTCGTCGTCAAACTCGACTTCACGGCCCTCAAGCTCTTCAAGGGGTTTATGGCTTTCGACGCCATCTTTGTCGAAGTAGGTGGAGCTCGCCGTGACGTCAGTCTGTTCGACGTCCTTGTCCACGAGCATTCCCTCCATCTCCATCGCATGAAGGATTGCCAGGAGATCATCACCCTCGATGTTTTCTGGCAGCGCGACTTCATGCGTGACGGTCTCGCGGACAGTTCGCACAGTCACCAGCTTGTGGATCTTCATCTGCATGTTGAGTACCTTGTTTGTGCTGCGATGGGTCTACTGTCAGACCGCGCTTTTGGCTGCGTCGATGGCTGAGCAGAGCTTGTTGAATTCCGCCTCGTCGACGTCCAGCGCCTTCAGCCAATGGCCGAAATAGATCTCCAGCTCGTGGCTGCGCTCGTGCTTGCCCTTGTGATGCGTCACGAAGTCCTTGCAGTTCTGCACTTTGTCCGCGATCAGCATGTGCCAGACTTCTTCGAGGTCGCCCGGCGTCGGCAGGCCGCTCACTTCCACATCGGGGTGCATGCGATCGACGGCGCTCCTGCCCTGCCACACCGACTTCGTCACTTTGTCGCTCAGCCAAGCGTTGGCGCGATAGCGGTACTCCATGGCCAAGACGATGCAGTGCGGGCTGAACTCCCAGAAGGGGCCGAACTTGTGCACCGTGTGGCTCAGGTCCCTGTCGGCCTGGAAGAGCGGATGCAGGCACCAGGCGCGCATGGAGTCCAGGCTGGCGTTGAGCTGATCCATGACAACCAGTCCGTCGTGAATGTGGTTGATCAGCGGAACCCGGCTGCGCTCTGCGGTTCTATCGCCATAGAACTCGGCGATCGCGCGGTACTCGGGATTGCTGCGGACGGCCGCGGCGAAATTGCCTCTCATTGTGGTTCCTCGTCAAGGTTGATCGGTGTCGGCTTCTCGCCGCTGCGCATCTGGCCGCCGAAGGGAAAGTCTCGGAGCCCTTGCAGCAGGCGACGTGTGTCCTCCGCCTCCTCGGGCGTCTCGGGTGCGTCGTAGTCGTCGGTCATGCGCCAATCTTTCCGAGCTCGCGCACCACTTTCAGGTAGTGCGCGTGCGAAGCCGAGGGCATGTCCTCGTAGCTGTTGCACCAGACCTCGCAATAGCCGCCGAAGGCATTCGTTTGCTTGTCGAGGAAGCCGACGTGCAGGATCGCGCGGTGGATCGGGTTGGTGGGCTTCCAGGCGACCTCGACGAGATAGGCGTGATCCTCCTTCCAGCCACCTGCCGGAGGCGTGATCTGGCGCTTGGCCGGCGGCATGGTGTAGACCTTGCTCTTGCTCATGCCGGCCTCTTCGGCTCGGTCAGCCCCAGTGCCTGGCGCTCTTGCGGCGACAGCCTGCAGGAAGTGGCCCAGTAGCGCAGCTTCGCCGCCGAGTTGTCGGCCACTTCCTGCAGGCTGTCGAACACGGTGAGCGTCACGTCGGAGACGTAGCAGTGCAGGTCGTGCGCCTTCAGCTCTTCGACGCTCACCGCTTTGCTGATGTAAAAGCCGAAGTTGTGACGCTCGCCGCCGTCCCAGATGTCCACCTTTCGGGCCTCGATGGTCTTCATGCCTTGTACCCCCGAAACGTGAAGGAGATGCGAGGCCCGCAGTCGTGCCGCGGGCTCTTGGGGATGCGGTGCTGGTGCGTGTCCTGCATGCCCGGCTGCATGAGGCACAGCGAGCCGTTGCCCAGCAGCAGCTTCTCAGGGTTGATGCCCGTCTCGTAGCTGCGGATGTCGCGGAACCAGATCTCGCGCTCGGCGCCGAGGGACACGATAGCGATGGGCCTCGCGTCGTCCATCTCCGGGCTGTCGTCGGCGTGCCAGCCGAGGTGATCGCGCCCGTTCTCATACCCGTTGAGGAAGCACACGTCGAACTCGTAGCCAGCGTACAACTCGGCCAGCTCCCAGATCATGTCGATGGTCGGATTCGACGGCTGCGGCTGGTAGGTGCGTGCGAATTCGGCCGCCCCATAGCTGTACGGCTGCGGGTTGGGCAGACGGTTGACGTAGTACTCACGCCGCGGCGTCGCTCCAACGCGAACCCAGTCGAGGTGATTCCAGAGGAGCTCGAAATTCAAGCTCGCGAACTCGCGGCCCATGAAGTCCGGCTTGTAGATGATCGGTGCTTCCATAGCGCTCCTTTACTTGCTCAATTTGCCGATGATGAAAACGATGAGAACGATGGCGAAGATCAATGCGGCTGCTCCCGGGCGAATCGACGCAGCCATGCCAGGTTGTTGCGGTCTGCTCGCCAGTCACCTGGTGTGGCTGCGCAAATGAAATTGCGCCTCACGCCCTGCGCATTGCGCAGCGGCAGCTTGATGTGCGAACCGCCGACGACAGCCTCTCCGTCGACCGACAGGCCGGCCCTCGCCACGAGCGCCTTGATGGCGCGAATGCGTGCGTTGTTGATCACTGGTGTGGCTTCTCCCTGGGTTGCGTCAGCTTCGACTCTCAGGGGTTGCCCGCGGCGCGCTTGTGCGCCTGCAGAAGCTCCGCGCGCATGGCCGCTTTCGCCGCGGCCAGGTCGGACGCGCCAAGCAGCACCTTCGCGGCATGCTTCATGCCCTCGAGGAACGGATTGCGTCGCGTCTTCTTGCCCGACGCGGTGGTCGCGAGCGATCCTGGGGGCCGCAGCTGGTACTCCCAGAGGCCCGTCGTGGCGAGCCCTCGGCGGCGCTTCTCGACCACGAAGCTACCGAACTCGACCTTGCGCAGGTGCCTGAGCTGTGCCGACACCGAGGCTTCAGGGTCGCCCGTGACTGCGGAGATTTCGCCCAGGGTGCGCCACTCGCTGTCGTTCATGCAGCGGTAGATCCGCAGCACCTGGTCGTTCAGGCGCTCCTCGTCGAGCACGGGGTCGAACGCTGGCCCGTACGTGCTCATGGCTTCGGCGGCAGCGGCCTGCCGTGCTGGTCGTAGCGGCCCGGGAGGATCAGGGCGCGCGGGTTGTGCCCGAGCGGCCACTGGCCGTCCACGGGCCTCTCTATGCTAAGCGGGCGCCCGGTGTCCCGGTGCGCCTGCTCAAGCTGTACCCACGACCCCGCCCAAGGCGTGATCGGGTGCTGCTTTCCGTTGATGACTGGTCCGTAGCCCATGGTGGGTCCTTAGAAGCAGGGGTCGCCGCAGTTCATGCAGCCACCGTTCATGCCTCGCCGCTCGTTGAGGCAGCAGGGGTGCAGGAGCGCCTCAAAGTGCTGCTCCGCCGGCGTCTTGGCTACGCCCGTGCGGGCGCGGTCCTCGTCGTCGAGCCGACGCATGTGTGCGTCAAGCTCCTTCTTCTTGCCGGCCTCGTAGAGCTCGAGCGCCGTGGAGCCAGGCATCAGGCGCACGTTGTTGTAGACCACGCCTCTCATGCGCGCAGCTCCTCGCTGTGATGCGGCTCGATCTCCTTATTGCAACCCGGGCAACGGTCGTTGCACATGCAGGACCACTCGTCGCTCCACTCCTCACCACACTCGCACCGATAGTCGTTGCGATACCAAGGCGCCGCGTCTTCGGCAAGCGCCGGCGTAATCGTCGAACCTGGCGGGAAGGCTCGGAGACCGTGTTGGAGCCTGCTCATGCTTGCAGCCTCTGGGCGACGTACTGCTCGCGAGCAGCGCTGTTCAGGCGCATCTCCGTCTCGTAGCGCCGCAGGTCCTCCTCCCACTGCGTGAACAGCGTGAAGCCGTCGCGCTCGGGGTTGTTGAACTTGCGGATGTCCCACGCGCAGTGGAGGCAGTAGTAGGCGCGGGTGCCGTTGTTGTAGAACCAGGCGCCGGGGCGCTGGCATGCCGTGACGTTGCAGTTGCGGCCCTGCTTGCCCTTGTCAGCGGGCGCTGGCATGTCATCCGCGAAAGAGGTGTCGCCGGGGGTATTGCTGACCGCTCGAGCAGGCATCGAATGCCGGCCACGCTGGGCCTGCAGCCTCAGCTGCATGCGGCTAGGCTTGGCCATCTTCTTCGCCTCCCGGAACGTCGCACCACGGCTGGCTGAGGATTTCAGACCGGAGCTGGCTCAGGCTGTTCGCCAGGTCGCGTCGCGCGTCGGGGGTCAGCTGTGTGCCGTCCCCGTGTAAGGCGATTTCGACGCGCTGCAAGCGCGCGAATTGGGCCTCGTCGATGAGGTAGGACTGGGCCATCAGAACCACTCCGCGATGGCATCGGCGTAGTCGGTGACCGGCTTCAGCGCGGCCTCGAGGTTCGTCGTGTTGTCGGCGATGACATCCCAGCCGGTGTTGCCGTAGATGAACCGCACCCAGCCGATCGAGACGGTCGCGCCCTTCTCGTAGACCTTGAGCAGGTCCTCGTCGGTGGACATCATGTTGTTCTCGAGCAGGGCCGCATCTGCGGTGCGCTCGCACGCCCAGTCCTCGCCCTCCCAGATGCGCAGCTCGTAGCCCGCGGCCAGCAGCGCCGCGACGGTGCGACGGAAGATTTCGCGCTCGACCGTGATCCGCGTATGCAGCGAACCATCGACATGGAGCCTGTGGAGGAAGGCCTTGTCGCTCTCGGTGGGGAGCGGCATCGGCGTGCGGGTGGCGGTGGTCATCTGGTGAGCCCTCGACTTGTTGCGACGCTTAGAGTGTCAGTAATTACTGTTGGACCCCGAGCAGTCAAAGCCCTGCGCCGAGCGCGTGGAGTTCGGCCTCTTCGAGCACCGAGAGGATCTCGGCGTGGCCCTCCTTGCGCGTCACATTCCGCTGAACCGCAAAGTCATTAAATCGGTACATGACGCACGAAAGATCCACACCACCGCATGTCCCGTTGCGCAACTTCTCCATGTAGTCGAAAACGCGTGCGTCGCCCGGCCCCGTGGCCGGGTCGCGGCCGGCAATCACATGCGACAAAAGCTGGCCAAGCGAGCTCTTCGACACGCGAGTGAACACGTCGTCCTCGGTTTCGGGAATATTCATCACACGCGCTGCACCGCCGATTAGGCAGAAGCAGCGGGCTTCCGAACTCGATGGATGAACATCGAGTCCATTGCGACGCGCCGTGCGCGCCAGGGACCCCAGGCTCCAATCGTCAGGGGTAGCAAGCAGTTTTTGCATCTGACGGATTTGGCTGCTCAGCTTCATTCAGTTAGCTCCTTTTGTTTGGTGGTGGTTTCGGTCTTCGGCGGCTCGGGCTCGATGACCTCGAGCCAGATGGCGAGGCAGTCCACTTCGTCGCCCGCGCCACCGTATTCGGAGATCAGGCCCTGCCCGCGCACGCGCCAGACAGGCCCCATGTCGACCACGACGCCGTTGCGCTCGGTGCGCAGGTTCTGGTCGTGCTGGAAGACCGTGACGACCTCTTTGCCTACGGAGTGGCCCGAGGTGCCGGACGCGGAGCCGATAACGCGGCACTTCTGGCCGGGCTTGGTGGGTTCAGCCATTGAAGTCTCCCGAGTCGATGAATTCGGCCAGCAGCAGGCACATCGTGGCGCGCCGCTCCCATCCCTTGTAGGTGTCAGGCCACCCCTCGTTGGGCACGCCACCCGGCTCGAGCCAGCCCTTACACGTCGCCCAGCAGGTGGACTCGGCCGCGTCTAGCAGGTCACTGAGATGACCATAGCTAGAGCGGCGATCGTCTACGGTTCCTTCGGAGCGCCGCAGAGAGGCGAGCGCGAAGCAGATGCCCGCATGAAAGGACACGCCGGTCTTTAGCAGGTTGCTGTCCCACGTCGAGGCGTCCTCACCACGGCTTGCCATTTGCTCGGCATGGTGCTCGGCGAGCTTACGCAGATCGCGCGCAAGGAACGCGCGCTCATGAGCGGCGCGGTCAGTCACAGGCACCTCCCTCGGTGTCGTCGGCCTTCTTGCGCTCCGCGACCGTCAGCACCGCTGCAGGCTGACGCACGATCGGCTTCGCGTGCGGGAACTGGGACTTGATGTAGGCGATGGCGCACTCGGGGCTCCCATGAAGAAGGCTCAGCCCCTCGTGCCTGGACGGAAAGACGGACCTCCAGAAGATTTCGCTCGGGTCAACGTAGAAGTTGGGATCCTCGTAGTCGTTCTCTGCACGGGCCTGGTCGATGACACCGGCCACGCCCTGCGGCCCGAGCGCTTCGTCGGCCATCTCGGCGATCTCGTCGAAGGCTTCCCAGTTGATGCGCTGGCTGCCGCCGTTGGACTCGTCCGCGGCCGCGTAGACCAGCGCCACGTTCCTGCAGACCGTCAGTGCTTTGTGGATCTGCTCGCCCGTCAGCACGTGCGCGAAGTCGGCGACGTCGTAGCTGTGCTTCGGCTCGATCAATGTTGCATTCATAAAAACCCCGCGTGTTGCGATGGGTGAATATTGCTTCCCATAGTCAGGAAGTGAACACACATTATAGAGTGAATAAGCATGTGCTGACACACTGCCCCAAAAGATGCCAGTTTTCGCCCCTTCGTGCCTCGCACCTGCCTTGCGAGTCCACCGCCCGAGCGAGGGGTAGGTGCTCCCGCCCTGCCCGCACCAGCCGATCGTCGGCAGCTGCAGCCTCGGATACGCAGCCGCGAAAAAGCAGGGAGAGGCTTGCGCCCCTCCCCGAACGTCTCAACACACCAGAAATCAGGCGGCGACCAGGCCCAGCTTTGCGTTCGCGGCTGCGAGCAGCGTGCTCTCGCCGTTGGCGACGAAGCGCCCCTTCCCGTCGGCCTTGAGCAGCTTGAGGTCGGCGTACATGCCCACCGTGTTGCCGCTCATCGCACGGGCCGAGCCGATGCTGTAGGGCTTGCCCAGGAGCTCCGCGATCAGGTTGCTGTCCTTGCCGGTGGTGATGTAGCCGTCGCGGTTCAGCACGCGCAGGGTCTTCTCCAGCACGGTGTTCAGCGAGGCCTTCTTTCCCGACAGGAAGTCGAACAGCAGGCCGGCGCGGTTCTGCTCCTTCTTGTTCATGCCCTCGATGATCGCGAAGGTGCTGTCCATCACGTTCTTGAGGTCCTCGTCGCTCACACCGGCGTCGGCCAGCGTCAGCACCGTGTAGTCGGCGGCGCCCGAGCCCAGACGGTCCTTGATGCGGTCGACCTTGTTGGCGTAGTGCTTGCGCGGCGTCTTCGGGGCCGGCGCGGCGTCTGCCGACGCGTCAGCGGGCGTCAGCGGCGGCACGTCGCTGGCGTCGCCCGTGGGCACCGCCGCGGGGTCGGTTGCGACCAGGGCGGCAGCGTTGATCGACGCTTGCACGGACTCGACGCGGCCCAGGGTGGCTTCGAGCTCGTCGTCGGACAGGGCGACGGCGGGGGCGAGGTCTGCGACCGCGCTGGAGACGGGCTCCTCGAGCACCGTATCGCCGGCACCTTCGGCCTCGAGGGTGACTTCGCCCTCGCCGGTGAGCTCGGCCAGCAGACTGTCGATGCCATCGGCCTCGAGCATCTCGGCGTGTTGCACGGCGACGGCTTCGGCGTCGGTCTTCTTGCCCTTGCGGGGTGCGCGGGCGGTGGATGCGGTGTTCTTTGCAGCGGTTTTAGCCATGCGGGCCTCCAAACTGAATGGGTGGTTGATGAGCATCGGTAGCGCTTGTCGCTGTCCCGATGAATGAAGTTTCGAGTCGCGCTGTTGGCTGGGTTGCTGCCCCGCTCGGCTGCGTGAAGCTCTCACTTCGCACCGGGCGCGCCCTGCGCTGTCCCGATGCATCAACTGTCCCGCTGGTCGTTTGGACGCTGCTGCCCGCCCAAGGCTGCGTTCGCTGACCATGAATGCGCGCCCGCCCGCCCGCGCGCATCTACTACTCGGCGATCGGCAGGTCGAAGTCGTTAACCGGCTGGAGCCAGTCCACCGCGGCCAAGGCCGGCGCCATCGCTCGCAGCCTTTCGTCGTTCCAGAGGTCGAGCGCTACCTCATGCAGGACCTGTCTCTTATACACATCTCC
>ERZ1031516.187-NODE-187-length-10512-cov-6.628574_pt1 | contig 10512 bp, 6 predicted proteins | sample MGYA00518047_ERZ1031516 | MGnify/ENA primary metagenome ERZ1031516 (study PRJEB33718, sample SAMN03159945) | human skin metagenome | collected 2014-04-10 | study: EMG produced TPA metagenomics assembly of the PRJNA266117 data set (Human skin bacterial metagenome... | reverse complement strand
TACACAAGGAGTATCGTCGGCAGCGTCAGATGTGTATAAGAGACAGGGAACACATTGGCCACGCGCAGGCCGTATTCCTCGGACAGCTCGGCGATGCCGCGCAGCACACCGGGCAGCTCGCGGCGGGGGATGGTGCCGTCCATGCAGTAGTAGTCCGGGGAGATGCGCCCGACCGCCGGAAAGGCGTTCTTGCGCCCGGCCCAGAACTTCACCCGCTCGGCTTCGTCACGGGCCAGGCGCACTTCGCTGGCACCGGCCTTTGCCAATACCTCGCGTACCCGTTCACAGTCGTCGGCCACGTCAGCCTCTACGCCGTCCAACTCGCAGAGCAGGATGGCTTCGGCCTCCACCGGGTAGCCGGCGTGGATGAAATCCTCGGCGGCGCGGATCGCCAGGTTGTCCATCATTTCCAGGCCACCGGGGATGATGCCGGCGGCGATGATGTCACCCACGGCGCGACCGGCCTTTTCCACCGAGTCGAAGGCGGCCAGCAGCACCTTGGCCACCTGCGGCTTGGGCAACAGCTTGACGGTGACCTCGGTGACGATGCCGAGCATGCCCTCGGAGCCGGTGAACAGCGCCAGCAGGTCGAAACCCGGCGCATCCAGGGCATCGCTGCCGAGGGTCATGAACTCGCCCTCGACGGTAAGGATGTCCACCTTGAGCAGGTTGTGCACGGTCAGGCCGTATTTCAGGCAGTGCACACCGCCGGCGTTCTCGGCGACGTTGCCGCCGATGGAGCAGGCGATCTGCGAGGACGGGTCGGGGGCGTAATACAGGTCGAACGGCGCGGCGGCCTGGGAGATCGCCAGGTTGCGCACGCCGGGCTGTACACGGGCATAGCGGGCCTCGCGGTTGATCTCGAGAATCTGGTTGAAGCGCGCCATCACCAGCAGGATGCCCTTTTCCAGCGGCAGCGCGCCGCCGGACAGGCCGGTACCCGCGCCGCGCGCCACCACCGGCACGCCACGGGCGTGGCAGAGCTGGAGCAGCTGCTGCACCTGCTCGATACGCTCGGGCAGCACCACCAGCATGGGCGTGCTTCGATAAGCGGACAGGCCATCGCATTCGTAGGGCATGAGGTCTTCCTGGGTGTGCAGGATGTCGAGATCGGGCAGGCGCTGGCGTAGCTCGGCCAGCAGGGCGGCCTTGTCGACCTCGGGTAACGCGCCGTCGACGCGCTCGTCGTACAGAATGCTCATGGCAGGCTCGATCGGTGGATGTTGTTGTTCTTGTGGGCGGTCATGCCGCGACTTTGGCTTGCATGTTTAGGTTGCATGGGCCCCAGCGTCCACCTCTGCCAACACTGGTACGACCAGTTTCTTTCAGCATGCTTTCAGCGTAAAAAGCATGAAGCGCTTGCTATGCCTGCCTTGTGTGCAAATGCAGTGCAAGTTGTGAGAGAGCGTGATCGACTGGTACGACCAGTTAGCGAGGGCGCGATGGAGATGAAGCAGAACGCGGTGCGGCGCCAGGTGAGTGACGTGGTGGCCGAACGCATCGAGCGGCTGATCGTCGACGGTGTGCTCAAGGTGGGCCAGCCGCTGCCGTCGGAACGGCGCCTGTGCGAGAAGCTGGGCATCTCCCGCTCGGCGCTGCGTGAAGGGCTCAAGGTGCTGCGCGGGCGCGGCATCATCGAGACGGCCCAGGGCCGTGATTCGCGGGTGGCCAAACTCAACAGCGAACGCGATGCCAGCCCGCTGATGCACCTGTTCGGCTCACAGCCACGTACCCTGTACGACCTGCTCGAAGTGCGCGGCCTGCTCGAAGGCGAGTCGGCGCGCCTGGCGGCGCTGCGTGGCACCGACGCGGACTTCGTCCTGCTCACCCGGCGTTACCAGGAGATGCTGGCGGCCCATGCCCAGCAGAACCCGGTAGACCCACGCGAGCATGCGCGCCGCGATCACGCCTTTCACCTGGCCATCTGCGAGGCTTCGCACAACCCGGTGCTGGTGCACACCCTGCAATCGCTGACCGACCTGATGCTCAGCAGCGTGTTCGCCTCGGTGAACAACCTCTATCACCGCCCGGTGCAGAAACGCCAGATCGATCGCCAGCATTCGCGGCTGTATCACGCGGTGATCGAACGCCTGCCGGAACAGGCCCAGCGCGCGGCGCGTGATCATATCCACAGCATCCGCGACAACCTGCAGGAGATCGAGCAGGAAGAGCAGCGCCTGGTGCGCGCGACCATGCGGCTGGAGGGGTGGTCGTGACGGCTCCCGGACGGCGCTGCGCCAAAGAGCGCCATGCTAGACTGGCGCGCTTCGCCCGCCACGAATCCATGCCGTGCCCCTAGTATCCCCCCTCCCCGATTGGCTGAGCGCCAACCAGCTGTTGCCCGCAGCGGCAGACACTGTGCACGATTGGCTGTTCAACCAAGACTCGCTGACCCGGCGGCTGAGCGCCCTCTCCGACGGTGGTTTCAGCGTCACCCCGTTGCGCGAAGGTTGGCTGGCGCTGCGTGACGACGAGTGCGCCGCCCTGGACGTGCCGCCGGGCAGTCCTGGCTGGGTGCGCGAGGTCTACCTGCGCGGTAACGGCCAGCCCTGGGTATTCGCCCGTAGCGTAGCCGCCCGGCAGGCGCTGGAAGGCTCGGGCCTGGACCTTCAGCAACTGGGCAGCCGCTCACTGGGCGAGTTGCTGTTCAGCGACCAGGCCTTTACCCGTGGCGAACTGCAGGCCTGCCGCTATCCGGCGACCTGGCTGCCGGCAGAGGCACGGGAAAACGCGTTGTGGGCCCGGCGCTCGTGCTTTCGTCGCGGCGAGCTGGCGGTATTGGTCGCCGAAGTGTTCCTGCCGGCATTCTGGCCCGTGGCGAGCCGCTGACCCCGCAGCCGGCGCGGCGCCGTATAATCCGCGCACCGCGCCAGGAGAACCACCCGATGTACATCCGCATGCTGCAATCGCTCAATCGCCTGCACCCCCGCACCTGGGATTTCCTGCAGCTGATGCGCATGGACAAACCCATCGGCATCTACCTGCTGCTGTGGCCGACGCTGTGGGCGCTGTGGATTGCCGCCGAAGGCGTGCCGAGCATCAAGAACCTGGTGATCTTCGTGATCGGCGTGGTGCTGATGCGCGCCGCCGGCTGCGTGATCAACGACTATGCAGACCGTAACTTCGACGGCCACGTCAGCCGCACCCAGTTGCGCCCGCTGGCCAGCGGCAAGGTCAGCGCGCGGGAGGCACTGATTCTCTTCGCCGTGCTGGTGGCCTTGAGTTTCGCCCTGGTGCTGCTGACCAACGCCATCACCGTGTGGCTGTCGTTCGGCGCCCTCGGCGTAGCGGCGCTATACCCGTTCATGAAGCGCTACACCTATTACCCTCAGGTGGTACTCGGCACGGCGTTCTCCTGGGGCATGCCGATGGCCTTCACCGCCGAGACCGGCGAGCTGCCGGCAGCCGCCTGGCTATTGTTGCTGGCCAACGTGATCTGGACCGTGGCCTACGACACCTACTACGCCATGGCCGACCGCGAGGACGACCTGAAGATCGGCGTGAAATCCACGGCGATCCTGTTCGGCGATGCCGACCGGGTGATCATCTTCGGCCTGCAGGGCCTGGCCCTGCTGTGCCTGCTGCTGGCCGGTGGGCGTTTCGAGCTGGGTCTGTACTTCTACCTCGGCCTGCTGGTGGCCGCCGCCTGCTTCGCCTGGGAGTTCCACATCACCCGCCAGCGCGAGCCGATGGTCTGCTTCCAGGCCTTCCTGCACAACCACTGGGCCGGGCTGGCGATCTTCGTCGGCATCGTGCTGGATTACGCGTTACGCAGTTGATCTTTGCCCCTAATATTCAGCGGGCTAGTATCGAGCCCTATTGACCTGGCCATGTGAGACAAGGCAGTCCATGACCCAAACGCCGCCGCTCAACCAGAACCCCGAACAGCTCGCCCGCGACCGTATCGACGCACAATTGCGTCAGGCTGGCTGGGTGGTGCAAGCCAAGAACAAGATCAACCTCCACGCCGCCCTTGGCGTGGCCGTGCGCGAGTACGGCACCAGCGTTGGCCCGGCCGATTACCTGCTGTTCGTCGACGGCAAGCCGGTTGGCGTGATCGAAGCCAAGCGCGAGGAAACTGGGCATAGCATCAGCGCGGTCGAGGAGCAGACCCAGGGCTATGCCAACGCCCAACTGAAGTGGATCAAGGCCAGCGAGCCGCTGCGTTTTCTCTACGAAAGCACCGGCGTGATCACCCGTTTTACCGATAGCCGAGATCCCAAGCCGCGCTCGCGGGAAGTGTTCAATTTCCATCGGCCGCAAACCCTGCAGGAATGGCTGAGCCAACCGGCTTCCCTGCGCGCCCGTCTGCAAGCCATGCCGGCGCTCAATCCGCACAAACTGCCCGCCAGCGAACTGCGCCTGCGTGATTGCCAGGAAGTGGCCATCACCAACCTGGAAGACTCCTTCCGCGCCGCCCGCCCACGAGCGTTGATCCAGATGGCCACCGGCGCCGGCAAGACCTACACCGCCATCACCGCCATCTACCGCCTGCTCAAGCATGCCGGGGCCAAGCGCATCCTGTTTCTGGTCGACACCAAGAACCTCGGTGAACAGGCCGAGCAGGAAATGCTCAGCTACCTGCCGATTGACGACAACCGCAAGTTCACCGAGCTGTACCCGGTGCAGCGGCTCCAGTCCGCCTACGTCGCCAGCGACAGTGCCGTGTGCATCAGCACCATCCAGCGCCTGTACGCCACGCTCAAGGGCGAGGAGCTGGACGACAGCGCGGAAGAGCTCAACCCTGCCGAGCAACTGACCAAACCCAAGGCGCCGTTGCCGGTGGTGTACAACGAGAAAATCTCGCCGGAGTTCTTCGATTTCATCTTCATCGACGAATGCCACCGCTCCATCTACAACCTCTGGCAGCAGGTGCTCGACTACTTCGACGCCAACCTGATCGGCCTCACCGCCACGCCGGACAACCGCACCTACGGCTTCTTTCACAAGAACGTGGTCAGCGACTACAGCCATGAAAAGGCGGTGGCCGATGGCGTCAACGTCGGCAACGAGGTGTACCTGATCGAAACCGCCGTGACCCACAAAGGCGGCGTCCTGACTGCCGAGCAGCAGGTCGAACGGCGCGAACGCCTGACCCGCAAGAAGCGCTGGGAGCAACAGGACGAAGACGAGGCCTACAGCGGCAAACAGCTCGACCGCGATATCGTCAACCCGGACCAGATCCGCACCGTGATACGCACCTTCCGCGACAAGCTGCCGGAAATCTTCCCCGGCCGTATCGATGCCGACGGCAACTACCAGGTACCCAAGACCCTGATCTTCGCCAAGACCGACAGCCACGCCGACGACATCATCCACTGCGTGCGCGAGGAGTTCGGCGAGAGCAATGCCTTCTGCAAGAAGATCACCTACCGCGCCGCCAAGGACACTACCGACCTCGACGGCAAGGTGATCGAGAAAGGTGAAGACCCGAAAGACCTACTCGCCCAGTTCCGCAACGCCTACTACCCGCGCATCGCCGTGACCGTGGATATGATCGCCACCGGCACCGACGTGAAAGCCCTGGAATGCCTGCTGTTCATGCGTGATGTGAAGAGCCGCAACTACTTCGAGCAGATGAAAGGCCGTGGCACCCGCACCCTGGACAAGGACGACCTGCAAAAGGTGTCCTCGGCTGCCAGCACGGGCAAGACTCACTACGTGATCGTCGACGCCATCGGCGTCAGCAAATCCCTGAAAACTGCCAGCCAGCCGCTGATCACCAAACCCGGTGTACCGCTCAAGGACCTGGCCATGGGCGTGATGATGGGCGCCAGCGACAGTGACAGCGTCAGCTCCCTGGCCGGCCGCCTGGCGCGGCTGAACAAACAGCTGGAGCCCGCCGAGCACAAGAAGCTCGAAGCCCTGAGCGGCGGCGTGCCGCTGGGGCAGATCGTCAGCCGACTGTTCAATGCCATCGACGCCGACCTGGTGGAAATCCGCGCTCTGCAACTGACCGGCCAGCCTGCGGGCACCGATCCCGGCGAGGCCATGCGTGACAAGGCCCAGGCCGAGCTGGTGAAAGACGTGGCCAAGCTGTTCAACGGCGAACTGATCGAGCTGATCGACCACATACGCCGCGACAAGGAACAGAAGATCGACCACGAAACCCTGGATCGCGTGCTCAACGCCGGCTGGCAAAGCGAGAGCGCCGAACAGGCACAAACGCTTAGCGAGGACTTCGCCGCTTACCTGCGCGAGCACCAAGACGAAATCGACGCCCTGAGCATCTACTTCAGCCAGCCGCAGCGCCGCCGCGAAGTGACTTATGAACAGGTGCGCGCCCTGCTCGAACGCCTGACCGCTGATAAACCGCAACTGGCGCCGCTGCATGTGTGGCAAGCCTATGCCCGCCTGGACGAGGTGAGCGGGCAGAACCCGCTCAACGAGCTGACTGCACTGGTCGCCCTGATCCGCCGCGTCTGCGGCCTGGACGCCAAGGTCACGCCCTTCGAAGACACGGTCAATCGCAACTTCAAGCAGTGGATCTTCAAGCGCCACGCCGGCGGCGGCGAGAAATTCAACGAGGCGCAAATGCACTGGCTGCAGATGATCCGCGACCATATCGCCACCTCCATCCATATCGACCGCGATGCGTTAGACTTCGCGCCCTTTAACCGCCATGGCGGGCTGGGTGGCTTCTACGAGCAATTCGGTGCGCAGTATGAAGTGGTGATGGATGAGATTAATGAGGCGTTAGTGGCGTGACAGGGGCTAAGAAAATGAGTAGTGGGCTAGATGCAAGCGATAACGCGCGGCCCACCAACTGGGTTACGCCCACCTTAGGCGAGGTTTATACCGTCGTTGGTGGCGGAACCCCGTCAACCGAAAAAGCAGATTACTGGGGCACAGGCACACCCTGGGTCACAAGCGCCGATATTTATGGTGTCCGTGACATAAAACCGCGTAAACAAGTCACTACGAAAGGCATTGAAAACAGCACAACCAACGTAGTCCCACGCAAAACTTTGTTGGTCGTCACGCGCGTGGGCCTTGGGAAAACTGCCATTACCGAGGCGAAAACTTGTTTTAGCCAAGACATCCAAGGTTTGATACAGCGTTCTGATTTTATAATGCCAGAGTTCGCCCTGTACTTCCTAAGCTACGAACTGCAAATCCTTAAGCATCTAGGCCGCGGCACTACAATTTCGGGAATCACAAAAAAGCAACTCACCGATCTTAAATTCCCGTTACCGCCATATACAGAACAACAGCGCATCGTCGCCAAAATCGAGCAGATGCTCTCCGAACTGGATAAGGGCGTGGAAAACCTGCGCACCGCCCAACAGCAACTCAGGGTCTACCGCCACGCTCTGCTTAAACATGCTTTCGAGGGCAAGCTGACTGCCGACTGGCGCGAGCAAAATCCGGACAAGTTGGAATCCGCCGACGCCCTGCAGGCGCGTATCTGGCAGGAGCGCGAAGCCCGTTATCAGCAGCAGTTGCAGGAATGGGAAGTCAGCGGCAAAACCGGCAGAGAGCCCAAAGCACCAACAGTTTTGCGGTCATTGACTGCGAAGGAATTGGCGGCGCTACCAGAATTGCCGAAGGGTTGGGCGTGGCAGTCAATAGAGCCGTTACTTTCTTTTGAAAGAAAGCCCATGGCCACAGGCCCATTCGGGACGCTACTAAGCAAGTCCGACTATAGGCCTAGCGGCATCCCAGTGCTTGGAATCGAAAACATAGGCGACGGTGCATTCGTTAAAGGCAATAAAATATTTATTTCCGAAGAAAAGTCGTTAGAGCTATCCAGCTTTGCAGTTGAGCCAGGTGATCTCATCATCTCTCGCTCAGGCACTGTCGGTGAGATCTGCAAGGTGCCTGACTGTGTTGGCACGGCATATATCTCAACAAATCTAATCAGGGTTACTCTCAACAAGGAGGTAGTTGATCCGGATTATTTTGTTTTCCTTTTTCAAGGCGGTGCGGTTAAGCAGATGGTAAAGGATCTATGCAAGGGTTCTTCTCGCGCTTTCCTTAACCAAACGATTCTCTCTGCACTCAGCTTCCCAGTACCATGTTTAGAAGAGCAACGGATGATTGTAAGCAGCCTTGAGGAGAAGCTCTCGATCATTGATCAACTCGAACAAACCATCACCCATTCCCTGCAACAAGCCGAAGCCCTGCGCCAATCCATTCTGAAAAAAGCCTTCTCCGGCCAATTGGTGCCGCAAGCCCCAAATGACGAACCAGCCAGCGTACTGCTGGAGCGTATCCGCGCCGAGCGCGCCGCCCAGCCCAGGGCGCGTGGGCGCAAGGCCAAGGCGTCGGCATGACCCCCGAACACCTGGCACGCCTACTGCGCGACGGCGAGGGCCTGACGGTCGAGTTCAAGCGTGCTCGTGAGGCGCTCAATCGCGATGTCTACGAGACCATCTGCGCCTTTCTCAACCAGCGTGGCGGCACCCTGGTGCTGGGGGCGGCGGACGATGGCCGTGTAACCGGCATCGCACCCCAGGCAGTGGCGCAAATCCGCAAGGATCTGGTCAATACCCTGCACAACGCGCAGAAGATCAACCCGCCGATGCAACTGGTGCCCGAGCAGCTGGAGCTGGACGGACAGATCGTGCTGGTGCTGAGCGTGCCGGAAAGCTCCCAGGTGCACAGCTGCAACAACCGGGTATTCAGCCGCAACGAAGATGGCGACTTCGATATCACCGGCCATTCCCAACTGCTCGGCGAGCTGTATCTGCGCAAGCAGGTCAGCTACAGCGAGAACCGCATCTTCCCCTTTATCCGCCTGGATGACCTGCGCAGTGACCTGATCGAGCGCGTGCGGCATAACGTGCGCCTGCAACGCAGCGGCCACCCCTGGGCCGAGCTGGACGATCTGGAGCTGCTGAAAAGCGCGCGGCTGTACCAGCGCGACTACCAGACCGGCGCCGAAGGCATTTCCATGGCCGGTGCGTTGCTGTTCGGTCGTGACGAAGTGGTGCTGGGCGTGGTGCCGCATCACCGTACCGACGCCATCCTGCGGGTGCGGGATATGGATCGCTACGACGACCGCGACGATATCCGCACCAACCTGCTGGAGAGCTACGACCGGCTGATGGCCTTCGTCAGCAAGCACGTTGCCGACCCCTTCTACCTGGAAGGCGATCAGCGCGTCAGCCTGCGTGAGCGGATCTTTCGTGAGGTGGTGGCCAACCTGCTGATCCACCGCGAATACCTCAACCCGTTCCCGGCCAAGTTGATCATCCAGCGCGACCGGGTCTCCACCGAGAACAGCAACAACCCGCATGGCATGGGCTTGCTGCGCCCGGACGACTTTGCGCCCTCGCCGAAGAACCCGGCCATCGCCCGGGTGTTCCGCGAAATGCAGTGGGCCGAGGAGCTGGGCTCCGGGGTGCGCAACCTGTTCAAGTACGCCCGCGCCTTTGGCGGCCAGGACCCGATACTCAGCGAGGAGCCCATCTTCCGCGTGACAGTGATGTTACCGACCCTATCAGGTGTCAGTGGTACGTTGCCGACGCTGACATTGAAGGCGGTCTTGGCGCAGGCAGAGTCAGGGGCAGAGTCGCGGGCAGAGTCAGGGGCAGAGTCGCAGGAGCAGCGCCTGCTGGCCGCTCTGGCCGCAGGCCCACTGAGCAAGGCCGAACTGGCCAGCCGGCTCGGCCTGCCTGCCGTCAGTGGCGCGCTGAACCGCACCGTGCGCCGCCTGCTCGCTGCCGAATTGATCGAATACACCCTGCCGGACAAACCCAACAGCCGGCTGCAACAATATCGCCTGACCCCGACCGGGCAGGCCCGTCTGACTCAGCAGGACCCTACGTTATGAGCCCCGTTACCCATGCCATCGTCTCCAAGGTCTGGAGCTTCTGTACCACCCTGCGCGACGACGGGGTTGGCTATGGCGACTATCTGGAACAGCTGACCTATCTGATCTTCCTGAAGATGGCCGACGAGTATCGCCAGCCGCCCTACGGCCGCGATATCGGCATTCCCGCTGGCTGCGACTGGCAGAGCCTGAAGAGCAAGCGTGGCGCCGAGCTGGAGGTGCAGTACGTCAAGACGCTGCTGGTGCTGGGTGGCAAGCCGGGCATCCTCGGGCAGATCTTTACCAAGGCGCAGAACAAGATTCAGGACCCGGCCAAGCTCAGCCGCCTGGTGGAGATGATCGACGGCACCAAATGGGTGACCCTCGGTGCCGATGTCAAAGGCGATATCTACGAGGGCCTGCTGGAGAAGAACGCCGAGGACACCAAGTCCGGCGCTGGCCAGTACTTCACCCCGCGTGCGTTGATCCGCGCCATGGTCGAATGCCTGCGCCCGCAGCCGAACAAGACCATCGCCGATCCGGCCTGCGGTACCGGTGGTTTCTTCCTGGCGGCCTACGATTTTCTGGAGGCCAGCAAGACGCTGGACAAGGGCCAGAAGGATTTCCTCAAGAACCACACTTTCTTCGGCAACGAGATCGTCGCCAGCACCCGTCGCCTGTGCCTGATGAACATGCTGCTGCACAACATCTGTCTCTTATACACATCTGACGCTGCCGACGATACTCCTTGTGTA
>ERZ1031516.186-NODE-186-length-10540-cov-6.342489_pt1 | contig 10540 bp, 11 predicted proteins | sample MGYA00518047_ERZ1031516 | MGnify/ENA primary metagenome ERZ1031516 (study PRJEB33718, sample SAMN03159945) | human skin metagenome | collected 2014-04-10 | study: EMG produced TPA metagenomics assembly of the PRJNA266117 data set (Human skin bacterial metagenome... | reverse complement strand
TCGTCGGCAGCGTCAGATGTGTATAAGAGACAGCGATCTGCTCGAGGTCGACCCAGGCGCTGGTGGTCACTTCGCCGGCGATGATCGCCACGCCGGTCTTGACCAGGGTTTCCACGGCCACGCGGGCATGCTTGTCCTGGGTGATGATGGCGTCTAGCACGGCATCGGAAATCTGGTCGGCGATCTTGTCCGGGTGCCCTTCGGACACGGACTCGGAGGTAAACAGGGAGTATTCGCTCATCTATCGATTGTCCTGGCGAGTGGGGGCCTCTCGGCCGCGTGCGTGAGTGGAAGGGTGTGCTGGAAATGCCGCACCTGAATTTGAAAACCATTGCGCAGGCCGACATACAGGCTTTCACCCGGGGTCAGGCCTGCGGCAATTGCCCAATGGGCAAGATCGTCCTGTTCGAAGCCTAGCCAGAGATCGCCGCAGGTGTCGCGGGCCCAACTCTGGTCATGGCTGCACAGTTCAGTGATCAGCAGGCTGCCGCCCGGGTTCACTTGTTCGGCCAGCTTGCGCAGGGCCTGGGCCGGTGCGGCGAAGTGATGCAGCACCATGTTCAGCACCACGCAGTCGGCGCCCGGGTAGGCGTCCTGGAGGGCATCGGCCAAGTGCAGTTGCACATTGTCCAGGCCCTCCTGCTGGCAGCGCTGGCGGGCGAGTTCGAGCATCGCCTCGCTGTTGTCCAGGGCGGTCACCCTGGCGAAGCGGCGTGCCAGCTCCGGCAGGAAGCCCCCGTCACCAGGGCCGATTTCCAGCGCGCTGGCGTGCGCCGGCAAATCCAGCGAGTCGAGCAGGGCCACCACGCTGTCGCGGTACTGCGGCAGGCCGGCGATCAGGTCCTGCTGGGCCTGGAAGCGCTCGGCGCTGCGGGCGAAGAAGTCGCGGCTGGCGGCGGCCCGCTGCTGGTGTACCTGGGCGATACGCTGGCGCACCTCGGCAGGCAGCAGCAGGCTGTCGACTTCCTGCAGCAGCGCGGCATGCAGGGTGCCTCCGGCACTTTCTGTATGGGCCAGGGCGCGGCGGTAGAAGATCGCATTGCCTTCGCGGCGCGTTGCCACCAGGCCGGCCTGGGCCAGTACCTTGAGGTGATGGCTCATCCCGGACTGGCCGATGGCGAAGATCTGCGCCAGTTCCAGCACGCCGAACGAATCATTGCTCAGGGCGCGCAGAACGTTCAGGCGCAAACCATCGCCCGCGGCCTTGCACAGGGCGGACAGCAGGTCGGTGGGCTCGAAGTCGAGTGCAGGCGCGCGTTGGGTCATGGGGCGCAGTCTAGTCGGTCATTTTTCAGCCAGCAACCGCAATATCAAAAAGTTTTGATATTGCGGGTGAGGTTTTCTTCGTGGGTTTTTGCTGATCACAGGCGTTGTCGAGGATAAAAAGCGCTGCAATATTGCCGCGGACGGACCATCTGTCATTGCCCCGGCGGTGCTCGCTGGGCGAAAATGGTCGCCTTTTTCGACCCCTGCTGCCTTCAGCGCAGCCACCCGCAGGAGATTAGCGATGCCCAGCCGTCGTGAGCGTGCCAATGCCATTCGTGCCCTCAGCATGGATGCTGTGCAAAAAGCCAACAGCGGCCACCCCGGTGCCCCCATGGGCATGGCGGACATCGCCGAAGTACTGTGGCGCGACTACCTGAAGCACAACCCGGCCAACCCGAAGTTCGCCGACCGTGACCGCTTCGTGCTGTCCAACGGCCACGGTTCGATGCTGATCTATTCGTTGCTGCACCTGACCGGTTACGACCTGTCCATCGACGACCTGAAGAACTTCCGTCAGCTGCACAGCAAGACCCCGGGCCACCCGGAGTACGGCTACGCACCAGGTGTCGAGACCACCACTGGCCCGCTCGGCCAGGGCATCGCCAATGCCGTGGGCTTCGCCCTGGCGGAGAAAATCATGGCGGCGCAGTTCAACCGCGACGGCCACGCCATCGTCGACCATTACACCTACGCCTTCCTGGGCGACGGTTGCATGATGGAAGGCATCAGCCATGAAGTCTGCTCGCTGGCCGGCACCCTGGGCCTGGGCAAACTGATCGCCTTCTACGATGACAACGGCATCTCCATCGATGGCGAAGTGCACGGCTGGTTCACCGACGACACCCCGGCGCGCTTCGAAGCCTACGGCTGGCAGGTGATTCGCAATGTCGACGGCCACGATGCCGAAGAAATCAAGATGGCCATCGACACCTCGCGCAAATCCAGCGACCGTCCGACGCTGATCTGCTGCAAGACCATCATCGGCTTCGGTTCGCCGAACAAGCAGGGCAAGGAAGAGTCCCACGGCGCGGCCCTGGGCCATGACGAAATCGCCCTGACCCGCGCGGCCCTGAACTGGAACCACGCGCCGTTCGAAGTTCCGGCCGACATCTATGCCGAGTGGGATGCCAAGGAAGCCGGTCTGGCTGCCGAAGCCGAGTGGGATCAGCGCTTTGCCGCCTATTCCGCCGCCTACCCGGAGCTGGCCAACGAATTCATCCGCCGCATGGCCGGCGAGTTGCCTGCCGACTTCTCCGCGAAGGCCAGCGAGTTCATCCGCGCCGTCGCCGAGAAGGGTGAAACCATCGCCAGCCGCAAGGCCAGCCAGAACTGCCTGAACGCCTTCGGCCCGCTGCTGCCGGAACTGCTCGGCGGCTCGGCTGACCTGGCCGGTTCCAACCTGACCCTGTGGAAGGGCTGCAAGCCGGTGGTCGCCGAGGATGCCTCGGGCAACTACATGTATTACGGCGTGCGCGAGTTCGGCATGAGCGCGATCATGAACGGCGTCGCCTTGCACGGCGGCCTGGTGCCTTACGGTGCGACCTTCCTGATGTTCATGGAATACGCCCGCAACGCGGTGCGCATGTCGGCGCTGATGAAGCTGCGTGTGCTCTACGTGTTCACCCACGACTCCATCGGCCTGGGTGAAGACGGCCCGACGCACCAGCCGGTCGAGCAACTGACCAGCCTGCGTACCACGCCGAACCTGGATACCTGGCGCCCGGCGGATACCGTCGAAGCCGCGGTAGCCTGGAAGCATTCGGTCGAACGAAAGGACGGCCCGAGCGCGCTGATCTTCTCGCGTCAGAACCTGCCGCATAACCTGCGTGACCACGAGACCGAGTCGTCCATCGCCCGCGGTGGTTATGTGCTCAAGGACTGCGCCGGCGAGCCGGAGCTGATCCTGATCTCCACCGGTTCCGAGGTCGGCCTGGCCATCCAGGCGGCCGACAAGCTGAGCGAGCAGGGCCGCAAGGTGCGCGTGGTGTCGATGCCGTCCACCAACGTCTTCGACCAGCAGGACGCCGGCTACAAGCAGTCGGTGCTGCCGCTGCAGGTCACTGCGCGGATCGCCATCGAAGCCGCCCATGCCGACTTCTGGTACAAGTACGTGGGCCTCGAAGGCCGTGTGATCGGCATGGAAACCTACGGTGAGTCGGCGCCTGCCGGCGAGCTGTTCGAGCATTTCGGCTTTACCGTCGAGAACATCGTCGGCACCGCCGAAGAACTGCTCGACGCCTGAGTGAGAACGACGCTGTAGGGTGGGTCGGGGCGCGCAGCCGACGCTTTCGATCCACCGTTACAGCGCCCGGTGGATCGATAAAGCGCGATCCACCCTACGGGTTCATCCGAGATCTGCGATGTCCTATCGTCCCTACCGCGTTGCCCTGAACGGTTACGGCCGCATAGGCCGTTGCGTGCTGCGTGCCCTGCACGAACGCGCCGCTGACGCACGGCTGGATATCGTCGCGCTCAACGACCTGGCCGACCAGGCCAGCATCGAATACCTGACCCGCTTCGACTCCACCCACGGGCGTTTTCCCGGTGAGGTGAAAGTGGCGGGCGACCATCTGCACATCAACGGCAAGCCGGTGCAGGTGCTGCGTCAGCGCGAGCCCGAGGGCGTCGACTGGGCAGCGCTGGATATCGACCTGTTGCTCGAATGCTCCGGCCAGTACACCACGCGCCAGCAGGCCGAACGTTTTCTGCAGGCGGGGGCACCGCGGGTATTGCTGTCGCAGCCAATGGCCAGCGAGAGCGATGTCGACGCCACGGTGGTGTACGGCGTCAACCAGCAGTGCCTGACGGGCCGCGAGCGTCTGGTATCCAACGCCTCGTGCACCACCAACTGTGGCGTGCCGCTGCTCAAGCTGCTGAACGAGGCGGTGGGGCTGGACTACATCTCCATCACCACCATCCACTCGGCGATGAACGACCAGCCGGTGATCGATGCCTATCACGACGAAGACCTACGCCGTACGCGTTCGGCTTTCCAGTCGGTGATTCCGGTGTCCACGGGCCTGGCCCGCGGCATCGAACGCCTGCTGCCGGAACTTGCCGGGCGAATTCAGGCCAAAGCCATTCGGGTGCCGACGGTCAACGTGTCCTGCCTGGATATCACCTTGCAGACCGCCCGCGACACCAGTGCCGAGGAGATCAACCGGATCTTGCGCCAGGCCGCCGAACAGGGGCCGCTGCAAGGTCTGCTGGCGTACACCGAGTTGCCGCACGCCAGTTGCGACTTCAACCATGATCCCCATTCGGCCATCGTCGACGGCAGTCAGACACGGGTTTCCGGGCCACGCCTGGTCAACCTGCTGGCCTGGTTCGACAACGAATGGGGCTTCGCCAACCGAATGCTCGACATGGCTGTGCATTGTCTCGATGCCGCCGCTCACTTATCACCAGCCCCTGTTAAGGACTGACTCAATGACCCTGAACATCGCGAAAATGGCCGACCTTGATCTGCAAGACAAGCGCGTGCTGATCCGTGAAGACCTCAACGTGCCGGTCAAAGACGGCGTGGTAAAGAGCGATGCGCGCATTCTCGCCGCACTGCCGACCATCAAGCTGGCCCTGGAAAAAGGCGCCGCAGTGATGGTCTGTTCGCACCTGGGCCGCCCGACCGAAGGCGAATTCAGCGAAGAGAACAGCCTGGCACCGGTGGCTGCCTACCTGAGCAAAGCCCTGGGCCGCGACGTGCCGCTGGTCAAGGATTACCTCAACGGCGTCAAGCTCAAGGCCGGCGACCTGGTGCTGTTCGAGAACGTACGCTTCAACAAGGGCGAGAAGAAGAACGCCGATGAGCTGGCCCAGCAATACGCCGCCCTGTGCGACGTGTTCGTGATGGACGCCTTCGGTACCGCACACCGCGCCGAGGGTTCGACCCATGGCGTGGCCAAGTTCGCCAAGGTTGCCGCTGCCGGCCCGCTGCTGGCTGCCGAGCTCGACGCACTGGGCAAGGCCCTGGGCGCACCAGCTCAGCCGATGGCGGCGATCGTTGCCGGCTCCAAGGTATCGACCAAGCTGGACGTGCTGAACAGCCTGAGCAGCATCTGCGATCAGCTGATCGTCGGTGGCGGCATCGCCAACACCTTCCTCGCCGCGGCCGGTTATCCGGTTGGCAAGTCGCTGTACGAAGCTGACCTGGTCGACACCGCCAAGGCCATCGCCGCCAAGGTCAGCGTGCCGCTGCCGATCGATGTGGTGGTTGCAAAGGAGTTCTCCGAAGCCGCTACCGCGACCGTCAAGGCTGTCGCTGACGTGGCTGACGACGACATGATTCTCGACATCGGCCCACAAACCGCCGCGCAGTTCGCCGAACTGCTCAAGGCCTCGAAGACCATCCTGTGGAACGGCCCGGTCGGGGTTTTCGAGTTCGACCAGTTTGGTGAAGGCACCAAGGCCCTGGCCCTGGCCATCGCTGAAAGCCCGGCGTTCTCCATTGCCGGTGGCGGTGACACCCTGGCGGCCATCGACAAGTATGATGTGGCTGAGCGCATTTCCTATATCTCTACCGGCGGCGGCGCGTTCCTCGAATTCGTCGAGGGCAAGGTATTGCCGGCGGTGGAAGTGCTCCAGAAGCGCGCGGCCGAGTAACTGGCCGGGTCGGTACGCAGCGCCCTGGTGGCGGTTTCGTACAGACCCTAAACCTTGGCGGGCGACGGTGGTCATTACCCTTGTATGGAAATCAGCCAGCAAGGAGTGACCGATGCGTAACCTGACCCTGCTATTGAGCTTGAGTGTCGTCCTGGGTGGTTGTGCCTGGGGCGGGGCGCCACGCGATGATGCTTGCCGTGTATTGAGTCCGGCGGAAATCGATTTGCCGACTACGCGCGAAGATCAGCGCATCGAAGGGCAGAGTACCGGTGATTCCACGCCGCCTGTAGGCGAGCAGAACTGCTAGGACAAGGAGAAGGCGATGAACCGTTTTAAATACGCTGCTGCGTTGCTCGGGCTTGCCATGCTTGCCGGCTGTGCCGGCAAGGACTACGCCGATAGCCAGCAATGGAACCGCTGGGTATGTGACAGCCAGGCCGAAGTGTTCTGGCGCTACGCCGATCCGGCACACGAAAAAGTCGATGTGCGCATGGGTGGCAGCGATGTCGTCCATCGCTTGAGCCTGGAGCCTTCCGGTTCCGGCGAGCTGTACAGCGATGGCACCCTGTCCTTCCATGCCAAGGGTGAGGAAGGCCTGGTCTACCGCACCGCCAATGACGATTTGCTCGGGCGCGGCTGCAAGGCGCCCTGAATGACCTGCGAGCGGCCGGCCCGCTCGCGCAAACTTGAATAGCGCCTGCCACTGCGGCAGGCTTGCACGATCAACGAGCCCTATCGGGAGATAGCAAAACATGGCACTTATCAGCATGCGCCAGATGCTCGACCACGCCGCCGAATTCGGCTACGGCGTGCCGGCCTTCAACGTCAACAACCTCGAGCAGATGCGCGCCATCATGGAAGCCGCCGACAGGACCGATTCGCCGGTCATCGTCCAGGCCTCCGCTGGTGCTCGCAAATATGCTGGCGCGCCGTTCCTGCGTCACCTGATCCTCGCTGCCATCGAAGAATTCCCGCACATTCCGGTGTGCATGCACCAGGACCATGGCACCAGCCCGGACATCTGCCAGCGCTCCATTCAACTGGGCTTCAGCTCGGTAATGATGGATGGCTCGCTGAAAGAAGACGGCAAAACCCCGGCCGACTACGAATACAACGTGCGTGTTACCCAGCAGACCGTTGCCTTCGCCCACGCCTGCGGCGTGTCGGTTGAAGGTGAGCTGGGCTGCCTGGGTAGCCTGGAAACCGGCATGGCCGGTGAAGAAGACGGCGTTGGCGCAGAGGGCGTGCTCGATCACAGCCAACTGCTGACCGACCCGGAAGAAGCCGCTGACTTCGTCAAGAAGACCCAGGTCGATGCCCTGGCCATCGCCATCGGCACCAGCCACGGCGCTTACAAATTCACCAAACCGCCTACCGGCGACGTGCTGTCGATCGAGCGCATCAAGGCGATCCACAAACGCATCCCCAACACTCACCTGGTGATGCACGGTTCCAGCTCGGTACCGCAGGATTGGCTGGCGATCATCAACGAGCATGGTGGCGAGATCAAGGAAACCTACGGCGTGCCGGTCGACGAAATCGTCGAAGGTATCAAGTACGGCGTGCGCAAGGTCAACATCGACACCGACCTGCGACTGGCTTCCACCGGTGCCATCCGCCGCTTCCTGGCCGAGCATCCGAGCGAGTTCGACCCGCGTAAATACTTCGCGCATACCATCACCGCCATGCGCGATATCTGCATCGCCCGCTACGAAGCGTTCGGCACTGCCGGCAATGCCTCGAAGATCAAACCGATCTCCCTGGAAGGTATGTTCCAGCGTTATGCCAAGGGTGAGCTGGCCGCCAAGATCAACTGATCGCAGCGTTCGTGGCGTAGCCTGAGAGCCGCCTGCCCGTGATGGGCAGGCGGCTTTCTTGCATCTGGGCTGGGGTTAGTTCTCGGCATGAGGTGTTGGCCGCCAGTGCGACTACTGCGGGTATTCACCGATTCACGAAAAACCATGTAAAACTCCTGTTCCGCTGCCCCTCGGATGCTGCGCCATACTGCCGCTACGCGTTTCAGGATGTCGGCTCCCATGCCTCAAAACTCTCGCCTCTGGCTGCCATTCGGCTTGGCCGTGCTCGTTGCTACCGTGCTCGGCAGCATCGTTCAGACCCAGTTCAATCTCGCCGCACTGCAACAGTTGGGCGCCGCCATTCCCGCGGACATTCGCCTGCAGGCCACGACCCACGACCTGCTGGGTTTCAGCCCGACGTTCGCCGCCCTGGTGATCGCCGCCTTCATCGTGGCCTTGCCGCTGACCGCCTGGCTGGCGCCTGCCCAGGGGGTGCTGCGCTGGCTGATATTCCTGCTCGCTGGTGCCTTGGCGGTGTGGCTGGCGTTGACCGCGGCCAATGCCGTAGCGCCGATGCCGACGCTGATCGGCGCCAATCGCACGCTGGCCGGCACCCTGGCACTGATGCTCTGTGGCAGCCTGGGGAGCCTGGTATTCGCACGTTTCAGCGCCGCTGCACGCTGATGGTTTTTTCTCTGATCAAGGATGTGATGTTGAAAGCCGTATTGCTGGCAGGAGCGCTGTGCGCGGGCGCATTGGCCCAGGCCGATTACCGTATCGAAACCGTCACCGGCGGTCTGGCCCATCCCTGGTCCATGGCGTTCCTTCCCGATGGTCGCATGCTGGTCACCGAGCGTACCGGGCAACTGCGCCTGATCGATGCCCAGGGCAAGCTGCAGGCCGAGCCCATCCGCGGCATGCCAACGCCCTTCGTGGCAACCCAGGCAGGGTTGATGGACGTGGTGCTGGATCCACACTTCGCCAGCGACCCGTGGATCTACCTGAGCTACGCCCATGGCGAACTCGACGCCAACAACACCCGGCTGGCCCGGGCCCGCCTGGTCGACGGCGAGCTGCGCGACTTCCAGGTGCTGTTCACTGCGCAGCCGGCCAAGGCGGGCGCCTCGCACTATGGCGGGCGCATTGCCTTTTTGCCTGACGACACCCTGGTGCTGACCCTGGGTGATGGCTTCGACTGGCGCGAGCAGGCGCAGAACCTTGCCAATCACCTGGGCAAGACGGTGCGGCTGAACCGCGACGGCAGCATCCCGCAGGACAACCCGCTGCGTGGCCAGCCGGGCGCCGCCGAAGAAATCTACAGCCTGGGGCACCGCAACGTGCAGGGCATCGTCTACGATCGCCAGCGCAAGCGTCTGTACAGCCACGAGCACGGTCCCAAGGGCGGCGACGAGCTGAACCTGCTGCAGCCCGGTGGCAACTACGGCTGGCCGCTGACCTCCTTTGGCGTCGACTACACGGGGGCGATGGTCACGCCCTTTACCGAACTGCCCGGCTACCTGGCGCCGGAGCTGCACTGGACGCCTTCGGTGGCGCCGTCCGGCTTGGCGCTCTATACCGGTGAACGTTTCCCGCACTGGAAGGGTGACCTGTTCGTCTCCACCCTGGCGGAAAAGAGCGTGCGCCGGGTACGCCTCGACAAGGGCCGGCTGGCCGGGGAGGACATCCTTTTCCAGGAGCTCGAGGAGCGCATCCGCGGTGTCTACGACGGCCCGGATGGTGCGCTGTATCTGTTGACCGACAGCGAAGACGGCAAGCTGCTGCGGGTCGTGCCGCTCTAGGTTCAGGCATAATCTGCCATCAGCTCTTCCAGCGTGAACCCTCATGACACCGCTCAAATACCTCCAGGGTTACCCAGCCTCGCTTCAGGAGCAGGTGCGCCAGATGATCGCCGGCGAGCGCCTGGGTGACTACCTGGCGCAGCGCTACGGAGACCGCCATGCGGTGCAGAGTGACAAGGCGCTGTATGCCTACGTGATGGCGCTCAAGCAGGAGCATCTGAAGAATGCGCCGGCCATCGACAAGGTGCTGTTCGACAATCGCCTCGACCTGACCCACCGCGCCCTCGGCCTGCACACCACCATCTCGCGGGTGCAGGGTGGCAAGCTCAAGGCCAAGAAGGAGATTCGCGTCGCTTCGCTGTTTCGCGAGGCAGCGCCGCAGTTCCTGCAGATGATCGTGGTGCACGAGCTGGCGCACCTCAAGGAAAGCGATCACAACAAGGCGTTCTACAAGCTTTGCGAATACATGCTGCCCGATTACGCACAGTTGGAGTTCGACCTGCGCCTGTATCTGACCTGGCGTGACCTGCAGTCGAATGCGCCGACGTGATGCCGCAGGCGCCGTTCAGTACGCCTCGATGATCTCGTGATGCTGTACTCGGCCCGCGACCTTCAACTCGATTTCATCGCCGGGCTGACGGCCCAGCAGGCGTTGGCCGAGTGGCGCATTGGGGCTGAGCACGAGAATTTCCCGCTGCAGGGCCTGCACCTTGATGGCTGCGCCGTCCGGGCCGAGGAACAGCCATTGTTCCCGGCCATTTTCGTCAGCCAGCAACACCAGCGCGGTGAGGCGGATGCCCAGGGCTGCATCGAAAGGGCGTAGTTGCAGCTGCCGCCAGGCCCGTAACGTCAGGCCGATTTCCTCTACACGGCGTGCCTGGCCGGCTGCCAGGTAGGCGGCCTCCAGGCCCAGGGTGTCGTATTTGTTCTCGGCGATGTTCTCTTCGTGGGTCGCGGTCTCATGGGCGACCCGGGCGGCCTGCTCGGCGGCAGACAGGTCACCGGTCAGGTGCTCGATGACCTGCTGGGCGATGGCTGTCTCTTATACACATCTGACGCTGCCGACGATACTCCTTGTGT
>ERZ1031516.184-NODE-184-length-10554-cov-6.273645_pt1 | contig 10554 bp, 10 predicted proteins | sample MGYA00518047_ERZ1031516 | MGnify/ENA primary metagenome ERZ1031516 (study PRJEB33718, sample SAMN03159945) | human skin metagenome | collected 2014-04-10 | study: EMG produced TPA metagenomics assembly of the PRJNA266117 data set (Human skin bacterial metagenome... | reverse complement strand
TACACAAGGAGTATCGTCGGCAGCGTCAGATGTGTATAAGAGACAGGTTCTTCCGGCGCCTGCCGGTCTTCGGCCAGCGCTGCTGTGCGGTGCTGGCCGAGCTGTTGATGCTGTTCTGTTGCGGGCTATTCCTGGTCGGCAGCGTCAAGCAGACGCTGATCAACATGGACAACCTGTCGCCAGTGGCCGGCCTGCCGCTGGGCTGGATGTACGCCGCGGGCGTGGTGTGCAGCCTGGCCATGGGCGCGATCATCCTCAGCCGCCTGTTCCAGCTCCTGTTCCGCCATGCCGACCCGCTGCGCAGCGTAGTGGGCGAGGGTGACGGCGCGGTGATTTCCGAGGGCTCGAAATGACCATTCTGGTTTTTCTCGGCTCCCTGCTGGGCGCCATGGCCATGCGTATTCCGGTGGCCTTCGCGCTGATGCTGGCCGGCGTCGCGCTGATGATTCAGCTCGACACCTTCGACGCGCAGATCCTCGCGCAAAACCTGATCGGCGGCGCCGACAGCTTCCCGCTGCTGGCCATTCCGTTCTTCATGCTGGCCGGCGAGTTGATGAACGCCGGTGGTCTGTCGCGACGCATCGTCGCGCTGCCCATGGCACTGGTCGGTCACATGCGCGGCGGCCTGGGTTTCGTGGCGATCATCGCGGCTATCGTCATGGCGTCGCTTTCCGGCTCGGCCGTGGCCGATACCGCTGCAGTGGCGGCGATGCTGATGCCGATGATGCGCAAGGCCGGCTACGACCCCAACCGCTCGGCCGGGCTGATCGCCGCGGGGGGCATCATCGCGCCGATCATCCCGCCATCGATCCCGCTGGTGGTATTCGGCGTCGCCGGAGGCGTGTCGATCACCAAGCTGTTCATGGCCGGCATCGTGCCGGGGCTGATGATGGGCCTGGCGCTGTGGGGCACCTGGTGGTGGCTTGCGCGGCGCAGCGACCTGCCGGTAGGCAAGAAGGCCTCGCGCGCCGAAGTGCTTCGGGCGCTACGAGATGGCATCTGGGCGTTGATGCTGCCGGTGCTGATCATCGGAGGACTGAAGCTGGGCATCTTCACGCCCACCGAGGCCGCCGCCGTGGCTGCGGTCTACGCGCTGTTCGTGTCGCTGTTCGTCTACCGCGAGTTGAAACTGCGCGAGTTGTATAAGGTGTTTCTCGATGCCGGTCGCACCACGGCAGTGGTGATGTTCCTGGTCGCGGCGGCGCTGGTGTCGTCCTGGCTGATGACCATTGCTGAGCTGCCGATGCTGGTCAGCGACCTGCTCGAGCCCATTGTCGACCGGCCGCAACTTCTGCTGGTAGTGATCATGGCGATCGTGCTGGTGGTCGGTACCACCATGGACCTGATGCCCATCGTGCTGATCCTCACACCGGTGTTCATGCCGGTGATCAAGCTCGCCGGTATCGACCCGGTGTACTTCGGCATCCTGTTCATCCTCAACACTTCCATCGGCCTGATCACCCCGCCCGTGGGCAACGTGCTCAGCGTGATGAGCGGCGTCGGCAAGGTACCACTCGATGGCGTGATGCGTGGCGTGCTGCCGTTTTTGTTCGCGCACCTGACTGTGCTGACGCTGCTGATCATCTTCCCCCAACTGGTGATGACACCCATGCGCTGGTTCCTGCCTTGAATGTTCCTGTTCACTCACAGCAAGGAAGTAACGATGAAAAACAACAACAAAACACTGCGTACCCTGGGCTGCCTGTTGCTGCTGGGCTGCTCCGTTCTACAGGCCCAGGCGGCCACCACTCTGCGCTTCGGTTTCGCCGGTTCGGACAGCGACACCCAGAGCCTGGCCGCCAAGGAGTTCGCCCAGCGGGTCAAGGACGGCAGCAACGGTGAGCTGGTGGTACGCGCCTATGGCAACAGCATGCTGGGCAACGACCAGGCGATGATCGCCGGCGTGCGAGGCGGCACCATCGATATGGAAATGTCCGGTACGCCGAACTTCAGTGGCTTGACGCCGAGCATGTCGGTACTCGATCTGCCGTTCGTGTTCGCTGACAGCGCCCACGCCTATCGGGTGCTCGATGGCGAGATCGGCCAGCAGTTGCTCGACGGCCTGGCCGAGCACAACCTCAAGGGCCTGGCGTATTGGGAAGTGGGCTTTCGTGACATCACCAACTCGCGCAAGCCGGTGCGCGTGCCCGAGGACGTCAAGGGCCTGAAGATCCGCACCTCCAGCAATCCGGCGCAGATCGAGGCCTTCCGCCTGCTCGGCGCCAACCCGCAGCCGCTGCCTCTGGCCGAGCTGTACAACGCCCTGGAAATGAAGGCCGTCGATGCTCAGGAGCACCCGCTGAGCATCACCTGGTCGTCGGGCTTCTACGAGGTGCAGAAGTACTTGTCGCAGACTCACCACGCCTATACCGCGCTGGTGCTGGTGATGAACAAGCAGAAGTTCGACGCCCTGCCGGCCGAGCAGCAGAAGTTGCTGGTCGACGCGGCCCGCGCCGCCGGCCAGGCGCAGCGCCGGATGAATGCCGAGAACGACAGCAAGTACCTGGCCGAGCTGGCCGAGAAGGGCATGCAGATCGAACCGAACGTTGACCGCGAAGCCTTCCGCCAGGCGGTTTCCCAGCCGGTGCGCGACACCTTCATCAAACAGCATGGCAGCCAGCTGCTGGATGCCATCGACGCCTTGCGCTGAACCCATCAACCCGGCGGCGCCCGGTGCGCCGCTTTGAGGAATCGAGATCATGAGTCAGGAAATTCTGCTGCTGGTGCAGAAATGCGCCCACACCTTCAGCTTCTACGACGTCCAGAGCGGTGACGCGATCAAGCATATCCGCCTGCCGGACTTCCCTCACGAGTTCGTGGTGGATTCGCAGAACCGCTTCGCCTACGTCGGCCACTACGGCATCGAAACCTCCAGCCACGAAGGCGAGGGCGGCTGCTCGGTGTTCGTCATCGATCTGGAAAAGGCCGAGCACGTGCGCACCCTGAGCATCTGGCCGTTCCGTCGCCCCCATGGCCTGGCGATGGACGACCAGGATCGTCTCTACGTGCTCAGCGAAGGCAACTCGACCCTGCTGATCTTCGACCAGCCACATCTCAAGGACACGCCGGATCGCGCCATTCCCTCCGGCGGCTACAAGAGCCACCTGGTGGCGCTGACCCGCAGCGGCGAAACCGCCTTTGCCCTCAACCTGTTGAGCAACACCATCACCCGTCTGAAACCGCAGGATCCGACCATCGCACCAGTGCCGGTGCAGCCGGGCAGCATGCCCGAGGGCAACTGCTACAGCGCCGACGAGCGCACCCTGTACGTCGCCACCCGTGGCGACAACAGCATCGTTGCCGTGGATGTCGAGACGCTGCAAGTGACCCGTCGCGGCCGTACCGGCGCCGACCCGACGCGCATCTACCGCGATCGGCAGGATCGCCTGTACGTGACCAATTACGCCGAGCACTCGATTTCCGTGTTCAACGCCGAGCTGGAGGAAATCCACCGCATCGAGCTGGACACCCACGCCATCGCCATGAGCCTGCACCCGACTCGTGATCTGGCATTCGTCACGCTCAAGGATCAACGCGTCGGCATGCTCGACCTCAACACCTACAGCTTCCTTCGCTACTTCCACACCCTGCTCGAGCCGGATGTATCCCAGGTCATCGTGCGCTGAAATCCCGTCCTTTCGGAGAATAACAAGATGAACAAGGCATTCACTCGCACCCTGGCCGCCCTCGGTTTGGCCCTCCTGCTGCCGGGCATCGCCGCCCACGCCGAGGAGCGCAGCTTCAAACTCAGCGCTGGCGACCCCGTCGATGCGCCTGGCCCACAGGGTGCCAAGCTGTTCGCCGAGCACCTGAAGGCCTCGAGCGGCGGTACCCTCAACGTCAAGGTGTTCCCCTCGGCGATGATCGGCAACGACGTGCAGATGCTTGGCGCGCTGCCGGCCGGCACGGTCGAGTTCGCCCTGGTCGGTGCGCCGACACTGGTCGGTCTGGTCAAGGAGTTTGGCGTGCTCGACCTGCCGTATCAGTTCAATTCCCCGGCCGAAGTGGACGCGATGCTCGATGGCCCCATGGGCCAGCAACTGCTGGCCAAACTGGAAGAGAAGGGCCTGGTCGGTTTGGGCTTCTGGGAAATCGGCTTTCGCAACCTGACCAACAGCAAGCGCCCCATCGAGAAATGGGAAGATCTCAAGGGTCTGAAGATCCGCACCGTGCAGAGCCCGATCTTCCGTACCTTTTTCGAGCACCTGGGCGCCAACGCTCAGCCGATGCCGATCAACGAGGTATTCGGTGCCCTGGAAATGCACGCCATCGATGGCCAGGAAAACCCCATCTCGCTGATCGCCACCCAGCGTCTCAACGAAGTACAGAAATACCTGTCCCTGAGCGAGCATATCTACACCGCCTACGTGCTGCTGATGAGCAAGAAGACCTGGGACTCGCTCGACGATGCCCAGCGTGCCCAGGTGCGCAAGGCAGCCGAGCAGGCGCGGGCGGAGCAACGTGAGCTGGCGCGAAAGGCCAACAGCGAAAAGCTCGCCGAGCTCAAGGACAGCGGCATGCAGGTCAATGCCCTGAGCAACGAGCAGCGTCAGCGCTTCGTCGACCAGGCCAAGGTGGTCACCGAGCAGGTGAGTGGCAGTATCGATGCCGATTTCGTCAGCGCCTGGCAGGCTGAGCTGCAGCGCCTGCGCGGAGCCAACTGAGATGTCCGAGTGCCTGCACCAGCGCCTTGGTCTGCCGTACGCGGCAGGTGGGCAGCGGCTGATCGATGCCCATCATCACCTGTGGAACCTCGACAGCCACCGCTACCCCTGGTTGCAGGACGAGGTCGACCCGGGCTTCTTTCTCGGCGACTACGCGCCGCTGCAGCGTAACTACCTCCCCGAGGACTACCTGGCCGACAGCGCCGGCCAGCGGGTGCTGGCCACGGTGCACTGCGAGGCCGAGCACGACCGCGCCGATCAGGTGGCGGAAACCCGCTGGGTGCATGAGCAACATGCACGCTACGGCTTTCCCAATGCGGTGGTAGCCCACGTCTGGTTTCACCGCCCGGAATGCGAGGAGGTGCTCGGCCGGCATCTGGACTATCCGCTGCTGCGTGGCATTCGCAGCAAGCCGGTAACGGCCTTGCGGCCGGAGCTGGCTGCCAGCGTGCGCGGCCAGAGCGGCAGCATGCAGGACGAGGCCTGGCTGCGCGGCTTCGCGTTGCTGGCCAAGCACGGGTTGTCCTGGGATTTGCGCGTGCCGTACTGGCACCTGCAGGAAGCCGCCGAGGTGGCGGTCGCCTTTCCCGAGGTGCCCATCGTGCTCAACCACATGGGCTTTCCGTGGGATCGCAGCCCGGCCGGCCTCGAAGGCTGGCGCGTCGGCATGGCCGCGCTGGCGGCGCAGCCGAATGTCAGCGTGAAGGTCTCCGAACTGGGCCTGCGAGATCAACCCTGGACGCTGGAAGGCAACCGCGGGGTGATCGAAGAAACCCTGGCGTTGTTCGGCATCGCGCGCTGCCTGTTCGCCAGCAACTACCCGGTGGCAGGTTTGCGTATCGGTTATGGCGAGCTGGTCACGGCGCTGCAGACGATCCTCGTCGACTACGACGAGGCGCAGCGTGATGGATTTTTCTGGCGCAATGCCCGGGATTTCTATCGGATTGAGGTGGGCCAGTAGTCTGCCAGGTGTATGCAGCGGGGACGGTCATCGGTATCCCGGCTTCGTCACCGTCCCATGCTATCGATGCTTAGGTAGAGCGACAGCCAAGGGTGTTCACGTTGAGTGGCCTTGGTCTGTTCGATCAGCGAATGGATAAGCCTGATAGGGATGGTCTCCGAGGCCAGTTCGTCAACGGACACGTTTTTCCAGGTACCCGAACCATCTTTGCCAACCATAAAGGCCAGTAAGGGTTTGCCATGGCTATCCAGATTCTGATACTCGGGTAGTGTTGGCAGCTTCGCGGGATCATTGCGCACAGCCGCGGCTGCAATAGCCTCGAGTTGCACGGCTGTGGGCCAGTTTCTCCATGCCTTCTCTCCCTCGCTCATGGTGCCTTCCAGCTTTGCATCGCGCAGAAAACTGATTACATAAGATCCCGCCAAGTCTTCGGATCTTCTTAATCTTTCACTCAAATCATAGGTTTCATTGCGATATTGCATGTCGCGATTGGCCATTTCCAGAAAAGCCACCTGGCGCTCTGCGGGAGTGAAAAGTCCCGAGTCGTTGAAGGAAATCTTTGAAAGCGTCATGCGATCCAGTGAGGCGAAGGGATTCTCTGCTGTTTGGGTGCCGTAGAGTTTCTCCTTGTCGTAATGATGATCAAGGAGGTAGTTGGCTGCTTGCTTGGCCAAAGTTTGCCGCTCATCGCTGAGGTCGTCTGGCAACGTCTGGAGAAAATCGGCGTTCTTGCCCTGTTCCTTGATCTGCTGATGGTTACCGTCCAGAAACGCATCGAAATCGACGGCAGCGCTGGTACTCCCGGTGGACTCGCTCTTGACTAAAAGAGATATCTTCGTGGCTGCGGGCGAGAGGGTTACCGTGACGCCTGAGTAACTGCCGACGGGCTGTCTACTGGGCGCTGATGTGGTTTTTTCGACATCGCCTTGAACGACCTTGATCGCAGCGCCGGCCGGGACCGAGCGGCTCGCCAACAGGCTGTCCACACTGAAGTTGGTCATATCCATGTACCTTGGATTTTGCTGTCCGGCACGCGCAACCTTAATCAGCACGCAATGCTATGTTTCCTTCACTATCAAGTCGGCCGTTCAAGAAGGATCTTGAGAAAATGCAGCATCTGGATCCGATATCGATACGGAGTGTTTGGCTTGTGCTTGGATCGTCTGCATGGGATTGGCATTTGACCCTGCGTACAATATGGCCAAATGCGGTGGCTGGATGCTGAAACAAAGCACGAGTTTACTGGGTGGAAGGGGCCAGTCTTGAGGCTGTTTTTTGTTTGTTAAGGGAGTGTCTGATGTATTTATCCGGTTTTTATGCTTTGCGCAGGTCTACTAGTTTTTTTCGGTGCATGTTAATGGGCTCGGTGTTGATGCTCGCAGCCTGCAATACAACTCCGTATGATCGAGCAACTGTATTTTATGAGCGTTCCGAGTTTCCTCGTCACTTGGCTAAGGATCTAGGCGTTTCCAATTTGCAGGTGTCTCAGCATGGGCGTTGTTCGGCCGTTTTGACTACACCTGGCTCTAATAGAGGTACTTACTACTTTTGCACGTACGCGCTCACGCCCGAAGCACTTTACGTTATGGGTTGGAATGCTACGACTCTGGAGTATCAAGAGATTGCGACTATCAAAGTTGCCAATCTGAAGGAAGTGGCTTACGAGAAATTCCTGAGAACAAGCCAGGTCCAGCTAGTCGAGCCGCAGCGCGTTGTCGCACTGAGCGTGATGATCGACGAAGGTGGCTATCACGCGACGAGCGAGTCTTATCGGTTGTTTGAGGCGTTGAAGCAGATGGGTGTTCGTGAGGGCGTTAGCGAAGGCATGATTAACCCACCTCCTGCGCCAGCGCCAATATTTGTTCCAGTAATTGTGCCTAGATAAGATAAGTTTCCAACAGCCTACTGTAAGGTGGTTGTTTTGAGAAGCCTGAAGTAGGTGGTTGTTTCAGGCGTCTGGTTGCTGGAAAGCTTTGCGGAATACAGGTGTTTTGCAAAAAATATTGTCATGTCGAATGAGGTGGGGCTTTCATAGAAACACCTCTTTTGAAATAACTGAGTCGATAGTGTCAAAGCGGTTTTTAATCACCAAGACACTGATTTGACTGTGCCCCCTAAAGTTCTCATGAGCTGAAAATGAAGAAACGATGAAGGCGGTGTCGCTACAGATAACCTGTTACGTTTCCGCTATCGTCTTTTTCTTCAGGCATTCTTCATTTACCGTTGATATAGTTGCTATTGTGAAAATTCTCCTCATTGAAGATGATCTTGATCTCGGCAATGGCATACGTATTGCCCTTGCAGATCATGGGTTGGACGTTATTTGGGTTCGCCGCAAAGAGGACGCACTCCGTCAACTCGATGCATGCGCGCCAGAACTTGTGCTTCTTGATCTCGGGTTGCCCGACGGCGATGGCATGAGTCTGCTGACGCGCTTGCGTCAGCAGCTCAAGGATATCCCAGTAATCATTCTGACCGCTCGAGGCACTCTGCACGATCGTCTTTATGGTCTGGATGCTGGTGCGGACGACTATCTCGTCAAACCTTTTGCTCTCGCCGAGTTACTGGCTCGGGTGAGAGCGCTTGCGCGACGTAGTTACGGTTTTGAGAATGAGGCGATAGAAGTCCGAGGGTTATCGCTGCATGTGCCGACTCGTCGCGTGACAGTGAGTGAGCGCAATGTGGATTTGACAGTAAGTGAATACGCACTCCTTGAACTCTTGATGTTGCGCACGGACCGTGTGCTGACACGCCGATTTCTGGAAGAGAGAATATTCGGTACAAAAGACAATGTAAGCAATGCTCTCGATGTGCATATGGGTAACTTGCGCCGCAAGATAGGCGAAAACTATGTGCGAACGGTGCGAGGGGTCGGGTATGTCATTGATACCGTGCCGATCCATAAGAGGGCAAGGTGATGCGATTTTTTTTGCGCCACTTGAAAGCTCCAACACTTGTGCGGCGAATCATGCTCGCACAAATGCTTCTGCTTACACTGCTGTGGTGTGTTTTTCTGACCTGTATCTTGTGGGAGAGTTTGCGTAGCCCAAATATGCTGTCCGGCAGCAAGACTTACGAAACCATTATTGCACTGGCTGATCTGATGGATGATCGTCCGCAAGATCGGGCTTTTCTACTGGAGGAGTTCAGCAAGGCGCTACAAGAAAGTTATGGAGGCGGGGATGATCCAGAACTTTCAATCAGCCTGATTGTTCGAAAGAATAAGGAGATAATATATTCATCTGTTGGCGCTCCAGTAGGCGTCGAAAACATAACGCATGGGCAGATTCAGCGCATTCAAAATGAAGGTCGCACTTGGGTGAGTCGCACCCTGAAGTCCAGACAGTCCGACACAGAGGTAACACTCGCCACACCAGCGGGAGACTGGAAGTTTTTTATATACCTAAATTCACGCGGCTATTACATACTTCCTCTGCTTGTAGGCATTCCTTTTCTTTTGCTCCCCGCCTGGCTATCAATCCGTGTGGCAATGCGGCCTTGGAACAAGGTGGTTCATGAGGTTTCCTTACGAACTCCAGAAGATCTATCGCCCTTGAAAGAGGTGCCAAAGCACGTAGAACTTCGCCAGATGGTAGACGCGATTAATGTTTTTCTTGCCAAGGTGCGAGAAAGCACTGAAAGGGAGCGAGTTTTCATTGCAGATGCCGCGCACGAGCTGCGGACACCGTTGGCGGCGATGCGAATCAATGTTGAGGCGTTGCAGTCCTACGCGAGCATTGATAGTCAGCAGGAGTTGCTTGCAGGGATTATCCGCAGCAATAGCCGTGCTGCGCGGCTAGTCAATCAGTTGCTGCTGATGATGCATAGCGAAGCACACATTGACACTGTTATGGGGCCTGTGCCGCTGGCTACGTTGGTGCAAGAAAGAATGGCTGTGCTAGCACCGCTAGCTGCTGAGCGCAGGCTTGAGCTTGAGTTCTACTCACAAGATGAAGTTTGGATTACAGGGGCCAGAGAACGCCTAATGTCATTAATTGACAACCTAATTGAGAATGCCGTGAAGTATAGCCCCGAGGGTGGTCGGGTCGAGGTGGATATACGAACATTAGAAAAATCCACACAGCTGCGTGTCTCAGACTCAGGTCCTGGTATCTCATTGGATTTTCGGGAGCGCGTGTTCGATAGATTTTTTCGTGATCCAAATCAAACACAAAACGGCAGCGGACTAGGGCTTGCGATAGTAAAAGCCGTTGCACAGCAACACAACAGCACCGTGTGCCTGAGTACGTCTGCAGAAGGCGGGCTTATGGTTATCGTTACATTCCCAAATCAAAAGCTCGGCTAAGCGAGCACGCTAATGCAGCCAAGCGCTGCGGGGCTGGTCGCTTATGAAAACCTTAAGGATTTAAATTGAGACTCTTGGCTCTGATTTCAATAGTATCGATAGTAATCAGTGGTTGCGCCATAACCGTCAACGATTTGAAAAATGCTCAATCATCTTTTGATGGGAGTTTCACGAGCCAGGCGGATGCTACAGACACCTATCGCACGTTAAGAAGCATGGCAAGACAATGCCTTGAGTATGCAGCGCATCTTGGTAGTCCGGTTATTGTAGTAAGCGAGTTTGATGGAGCGCGCAAAGTAGGCGAGATCAATCAGAAACTCCTTGCGGAGGGGCTTTTGATTAATAACGCGCTAATTGAGATAGAAAGCCATGACGGTGACAAAGCCAAGGTCAACCTATACACCACTAAAAGCATTTTGAGTGCGGGTATCAAGACGCCCACGATAAGCGATCTAAGACGCTGGGCTGACGGCGATGAAAATTGCAATGCTCCATCATATAGTACGCTACGCAATTGGCGGTGAAAGTCATTGGCCGTCAATTTAAAAACCGATGGGGTCAGAGTCATTGATTCTGTCTCTTATACACATCTCCGAGCCCACGAGACTAGGCATGATATCGTA
>ERZ1031516.178-NODE-178-length-10664-cov-15.925723_pt1 | contig 10664 bp, 7 predicted proteins | sample MGYA00518047_ERZ1031516 | MGnify/ENA primary metagenome ERZ1031516 (study PRJEB33718, sample SAMN03159945) | human skin metagenome | collected 2014-04-10 | study: EMG produced TPA metagenomics assembly of the PRJNA266117 data set (Human skin bacterial metagenome... | reverse complement strand
GACAGGCATAGGCAGCCAACGCGAACTGCATCAGAAGCAATGCCGCGACCAGAACACTGGTTAACCAGCGTCCTTGGCGCGATACTGTGCTTCTGGCGAAGAGCATGGTGCGATGGTACTCAAAACAGCATCCACAGGGCTGCAGCCTGTCTAATCCTTGTCTGTGCGCAAGCATTCAGTGAATCGCCCCGGGTTTTCTAGATACCTCTGAGCCTCAAACCTGAGGCCCAATAGGAGGTGCCATGAGTAAGCAAAGATACCCCGAAGAATTCAAGACCGAAGCGGTCAAACAGATCACCGAGCGTGGCCACAAGGTGGCCGACGTATCCGCCAGACTTGGTGTTAGCCAGCACAGCCTGTATCAGTGGATCAAGGCCCATCGAATGGCCGCGGCACAACGACAAGCGCAGGGCTCACAGGCGGAAGAACTGCGCAAACTGAAGGCCGAGCTCAATCGTGTGACCGAGGAGCGCGACCTCCTAAAAAAGGCCGCAGCGTACTTTGCCAAGTAGTCCGGGTGAGCGCTTGCAAAAGTAGAGGCGTTTTATCAGGGCGCTGACCATCCCAACCTATGCGCCCCTGAGGTCTGGTCATGGCGCGCATCATCTTCTGTGTGCACATAGATGCTGGTGGTGGAAATATTTGCGTGCCCCAGGTTGTCGCGCACAGCCTTGAGATCCATGTTGTCGCTCTGATGGGTGCCCGCCGTATGTCTCATCCAGTGGGCTGAGGCCTTCTCCACATGAGCGGCAGCGGCCTCATGGTCAGGACCCAGAGCGCGCAGGCGGGCCGCGGTTTCTCGGAAGATGGTCTTGACCAACTCGTGCACTGCACTGCGTCCCATAGATTTAGACCCACCAATCAACGGCAGGAGCAGTGGGGCGGAATCGCCCGCGCGAGGTAGCGGTCCCAGGTCATTCGACTGTCGATAGCGCATCAGCTCTGAGACCAACTCGTCCGTCGCGGGGATCACTCTGGTTTTTTCCCCTTTGCCACGAATCTCCAGCCACCAGCGCTCCCGTCCGTCAGCTCCCCGTCGCCAGTAAAAGTCGCCCATGGAGTTGTTGCAGACCTCTGAGATCCGCAGCCCTCCGATGTAGAGCAGCGAGAAGAGCCACCGATACCGGGCCGCTTGGAGCACCAGGCGAGGCGTGGTGGTGGGCAGCGACTCAATGGTTGCGCGAACATGGGCCCAGTGCTCGTGCGGCAAGAACCTGCTCGTTTTTGCCGGCCGCGCCACAGATTTTCGGCGGCGGAGAGCTAAGGGGTTGCCAGCCAGATACCCGGCTTGAACCAACCAGTTGAAGAGGCTGTTGAGGATCGACAGTGCCTGGCGCTGGCTCTGTCGGTCCAGCGGCTTGGCAAACGGACGCCAGTGGGGCGAGGACCTCGGCGCCTTCTGAGCGACCTGCATTACCCATCGATCATCCGGTTGGGGGTCTTCCAAAAAGGACTCGTAGGCCAAGAAATCCTCGTGGCTCAGATCGGACAGCGCCTTTCCGTGCTGGTGCACACACCAAAGCAGCAGCCTTTCCGCTTCCTTGCGATAGCTAGACAGCGTGGCCGGTGACTCCTTGTAGCGCGCCAGCCAGGCCAAAACTGCAGAGCGGTCGTCATTGGCCGCCACCTGGGGCAGTCCCTGGGCCCGATTGCGGCCACGCTCTCCGGACATGTGAAGGGGTAGAGCCAAGCCCTCCAAAGGCTGAAGATGCGCCAAAACGGCCGGTACGACGATCAATCTGCTCATGAGTCAAATTCTATGGACATTAGATCGATTATGTCCAGAGATTGGAAATTAGTTCAATGATTTATACGTTATACGTTGTATTATTTAAGAATGAGCGAAGAATCCGAAATCCAAGCCGAAGTTGAAGCCCTGCGGGAGCGTTTCAGCGATACGAAAGCGCTGTACCGCGAGGTGTGCGCGCTGCTGTTTTTTCGATACGGCATCACGCCCACCGCCAGCAAGCTCTATCAGCATGTGCGCAAGGGCTCAATGAGCGCCCCGGCCGAAGCGCTGGCCAAGTTCTGGGAAGATCTGCGCGGCAAGGCTCGGGTAGAGATCGATCACCCCGATCTACCGGAGGCGCTTAAAGAGGCAGCAGGCCAGGCGGTCAGCGTGCTGTGGACCCAGGCGACGGAGTTGGCACGTGAGGAACTGGCTGTTGTACGCGTGGAAGCCCGGACCGAAGCCCAGAGTGCCCAGACAGAGCTGCAGGAGGCTCAGCAGCGAAGCACTGCCCTGGAGGCCCAAATACAGACCGCACAGAGCAAAGCCGCTCAATTGGAGATGCGAGTTCAGAGCCTTGCTGCTGAGCTTGAACAAGAGCGGCGTGCGCACGCCGCATGCACTGCGCGGGGTGAGGCGCTGTCCCGGCAGGTGGATGAACTGAAGCTAGAGCAGTCCAAAAGCCGACAGCATTTCAGCGCCGAGTTGGAAAAAGGACGTGCTGCTATTGATGAAGCCGCCCAGCGATCTACCGAAACGGAGCGCCGGGCGCTTCGGGAAATTGACCGAGAGCGAACCGCGCGTGCCCAGGCGGAAAAGCAATTGGAGCAATTGCGAGGCAAGCTAGCAGAGACCGAACGCGACTGTCACGCCAAACTACTCGAAGCCAATGCTGCACAGAGCAGGTTGGCAGCAGAAACAGACGGTGCTCGCGCCTCCTTGGTCGAAATCACCAGGGCGCACCAGGCGCAATCGGCCGAGCTACAGCAAGCGCTTCAGGCAGCTGCGCGGCACAAGGCCGAAGCTGGCACCTTGCGTGAACTGGTGGAGCAGTTCAGACCGACGCAGAAATCTTCTCGTAAAAAGCGTGCTGGTGAAGCGCCAGAGGTCAAGTGAGCAGGCTTCTGGCGAGTCAAGGGTGACGTGTCAATACAAGAAGGAATAAATGACCACTCTTTAATAACCAAAAGGCTTATGAGTCAAAACTGGCCGTATCCTGGCTTGCCCTCCACCGGTGGCTGCCCTGAGCGCCGACTATCATTTGCAGCATGCAGCGTTTCACCATCTCCCTGGACGACAGCCTGGCGGCCCAGTTTGACGACTGGATCGCCGCGCGCAGCTACGACAACCGCTCCGAAGCCGTACGCGACCTGATCCGCGAGCGACTGAGCCGGGACAGTGGACCCGCGAGCAAGGCGCATGCGGGCTGGTGCGTGGCCAGTGTGAGCTTCGTCTACGACCACCACGACCACACGGTGACCAACCGGGTGCTGGACTTGCAGCACCGCCATCACGACCTGGTGGTCAGCAGCATGCACAGCCACCTGGACCACGACCACTGCCTGGAGACCGTGGTGTTCAAGGGCGAAGTCTCCGCCGTCGCCTCTTGCTGCGAGGAACTGACCGCCTTGCGCGGCGTGCGCCACGGCCACGCCAACATCGTGCCGCTGCTGGAGGACGTGAAGGCGCACCACCACGGCAAGGCCGGCAAGCCGCACCGGCACCTCAAACCTGCCACGTAAGCCATCTGGCGTATCCCGCGCCTGCGCGGGAATCTGTAAGATGATTTCTGTTTTCATCTTACCGACTACTGGACAACATGCTCAGGCGCCATCTCCTCCAACGGGCCATGGGCGCGGCGGCCATCGCGGCCGCCGTTCACCAGCGCGTCCTTTCTCAGCCAGCGGGCTTTCCGCAGGCTGGGCGGACGATCCGCTGGGTCGTGCCGTTTCCCGCCGGCGGCACCTCTGACCTTCGCGCGCGCCAGGTCACCGAGCGCCTGCGCCAGGACCTGGGCTGGAGCGTCGTGGTGGACAACCGCGCTGGCGCCAGCGGCATGATCGGCTCGGAGGCGGTGGCCAAGGCCACGCCGGATGGCTACACGCTGCTCCTGGGCACCATCGGCAGCCTGGCCATCAACCCGCACCTGTTTCCCAACCAGCCGTACGACGTGCTGCGGGACCTGCAACCCGTCTCACAGTTCTCGCGCTCCGTGACGACACTGCTGGCGCACCGCAGCACAGGCCTGTCCAGCCTGGCGGACCTGGAGCGGATGGCTCGCGCAGGCGCCAAGCTTGCCTATGCATCCACCGGCAACGGCACCATTGGCCACATGGTGGGGGAGATTTACAAGCGGCGCGCCAACCTGGACATCGTGCACGTGCCATACAAGGGCACCGCCCCTGCGGTGCAGGACTTCATCGCTGGCCAGGTGCCTCTGCTGTACGAGACGCCTTCGGCCGCCTGGGAACATATCAAGGCAGGTGCGGCCGTTCCCCTGGCCGTAACCAGCCGCGCACGCATGCCGCAGATGCCCAGCACACCAACCTTTGCCGAGCTCGGCTATGCGGAGACGGTGTTCGATACCTGGCAAGGTGTGCTCACGACGCGCGGCACGCCCATGGCGGTTGTGGACGTGCTCGGCCGTGAGGTTCAGCGCGCATTGCGCAACGCAGAGATCGTGCGCAGCCACGAGGAACAGGTGAACGTTGTGGTGGCCAATACGCCTGGCGAGTTCGAGCGGTACATCGCCGACGAGACCGCGCGCTGGGGAAAGGTCGTGCGGGAACTCGGCGTGCAGGCCGGCTGAGCCGAGCGCCTTTGGGCTTGACCGTCAAATCCAAATGGGCACGGGCTGCGTATAGCTCCCTGAGTAGCCGTCAGAACAACGCAAAGCCCCCGAGGCTGGAGGAATCACCGATGCTGCCCCCATATCCCGTCTCGCGGATCACCCTGGCTGGCCTGCTCCTGGGCGCCACAACGGCTTTTGCTCAGCAGTCGCATCTGCCGGAAGTGCAGGTGCGGGGCCCGAAGGACGCCAGCATCGGCGTGGCAGACAGCGCCAGCGAGGGTGCGGTCGAGCGCGAATCGTTCCAGTCGCGTCCCAAGCTGCGCCCGGGCGACATCGTCGAAGCCGTGCCCGGCGTTGTGGCCACGCAGCATTCGGGCGATGGCAAGGCCAACCAATATTTCCTGCGCGGCTTCAACCTGGACCACGGCACGGACTTCGCCGTCACCGTGGATGGCATGCCGGTGAACATGCCCTCGCACGGCCACGGCCAGGGCTTTGCGGACCTGAACTTCCTGATCCCCGACCTGGTCTCGGGCGTGCGCTACCGTAAGGGGCCGTACTTTGCCGATGGCGGGGACTTCTCGCTGGCCGGTAGTGCAACGCTGGACTACTTCGGTGTGCTGCCTGCGCCGTTTGCCGAATTCACGCTGGGCGCGAACAACTTCCGCAGGCTTCTTGCCGCCGGCTCGCGCACGCGCGACGACCAGACCTGGCTGGGCGCCATCGAGCTCGAAGGCAACGACGGGCCCTGGGACGTGGCCGAGCGCCTGCGCAAGTTCAACGCGGTCGTGCGCTTCTCGCAAGGCTCGCCCGTGCGCGGCTTCAACCTCACCGGCATGGCGTACCGCAACCGGTGGAATTCCACCGACCAGGTTCCGCAGCGCCTGATCGACAACGGCGAACTGTCGCGCTTCGGCTCGCTCAACCCGACCGATGGCGGCAGCACGCGGCGCCTAAGCCTCTCGGGCAAGTGGTTCGACAACGACCCCAAGGGCCAGACTCAGGCCGGCGCCTACCTCATCGACTACCGCTTCGACCTGTTCTCCGACTTCACCTACTTCCTGAACAACCCGATCCGTGGTGACCAGTTCGAGCAGACGGACCGGCGCCGCGTGTTCGGTGCGCACGCCTTGCACAGCCGGCCCAACCAGCTGGCCGGCCTGGATGGCATCCTGAGCTTCGGCGCACAATGGCGCGCTGACCGCATCGCCGAAGTCGGCCTGTACAACACCGAGGCGCGCCAGCGGTGGGCCACGGTGCGCAATGACAAGGTCTCGCAAGACCTGCTGTCGCTGCACGCGCAGCAGTTCGTGCACTTCAGCGAGCGCCTGCGCGGCTATGCGGGCCTGCGCGCCGACGTGCTGCGCTACGACGTGCAGGGGCGCGAGGCTGTGTTCGGCGCGGCCAACAGCGGCAGCGGCCATGATTCGCAGATCAGCCCCAAGGCCGGTCTCGCGTTCGCCGTGACGCCGGCGCATGAGCTCTATCTGAATGCGGGCGTGGGGTTTCACAGCAACGATGTGCGCGGCGCGGCGATCCGCCTGGACCCGCAGACGGGTTTGCCCGCGGACCGCGTGCCGGCGCTCGCCAAGGGCAAGGGCAGCGAGATCGGGTGGCGCTTTCAGCCCGGCGAAGACCTGAGCCTGACGGCCGCGCTCTGGCAGCTCAAGCTTGCTTCGGAGCTGGTCTACGTGGGGGATGCCGGCACCACCGAAGCGGGCCGCGCGAGCAACCGGCGCGGCGTGGAAGTCACGGCACGCTGGAAGGCCAATGCACGCTGGCGCCTGGAAGCCGATGCGGCCTGGTCGCGTGCCCGCTTCCGTGGTGAGGCGCCCGCGGGCGAAGGCAACTTCATTGACAACACGGTGGAACGTGTCTTCGCGGCCGGCGCGACCTATACCGATGGACCCTGGACCGCATCGCTGCGGCTGCGCTACATGGGGCCGCGCGCGCTGGATACGCTCAACACGGTGCGCTCGCGCGCCAACACGCTGCTGAACTTCGGCACGCGCTACGCGGTGAACAAGCAACTCACCCTCGGTCTGGATGTCTTCAATCTCGCGGGCAAGAAGGGCAACGACATCGAATATTTCTATGCTTCCTGCACGGCCGGCGATACCTTGCGCGGGCAATGCGGCAGCGGCATCGACGACCGGCACGTGCATCCGATGGAGCCGCGAAGCGCGCGTGTGACGGCGCGCTGGACGTTTTAGCTCTCATCCTTATTCGGCTTCATTCGAGTTGAGAAGACGGGATCACCGTGCGCTTACAGTGCAATGGCTGACATTACAGATAGCAGGTGTCGCATCTATCGCTCCAGAGAAGTTTGTGGTCTACGAAAATCGTACCTGCCGATCCTGGGATGGCAAGTTTTAAATGAGGGAGTTCACGAGGCTACTTCGCAGGTGTTCCGTGTTCGCACCCTGCGCGTAAGTGCCAGCGCCCGATTAGGATTGAGTGGACTTGAGGCCAAGGCCGTGGCTTTGGCAGATCCGTGCAAAGGCGCTCTACGTCGCGGCCATCCGCCCCACCGATTGAGGCGATGGTCGAAGTCACGTGTTCGCGGCAACGCTCAGGGGATCACTGATCAGTCTCTTCGCTGGGTGAAAAGTCCCCGTTACTGAGCGGAACTCCTAACCCGGTAAATCGCACGCAAAAAGAGGCGCCTATTTTTTAAGCAAAACTCTAAGTTGTTGATTTTATTGATGTTTGCAAGCTGCTAACCCGGTAAATCGCACGCAAAAAGAGCTGACATTTGAAAACTTGCGCACGTCCAGCAGTGCGTCTTGGAGCACGGGCGAGGGCTAACGGTGGGTGAGTGCAAGGACTTCGACACGGGTCTTGACTCCGACTGGTTCGCTCGGAAGTGGCTCAAATTACCGATTCACTGCAAACGTGCCACACGCTGCTTGGCTGGGCGCTCAATGAGCGCATCGATGTAAGGATCCATGTCGAACGCAATCGTCCCCCGAAAATTCACGTGCTCGAAGTGCACGGGTCCGATGCGGCGCAGCCAGCTTTCATCTATGGGGTGTTTGGCCACCTTCCAGCGATCCACGACATCTTGCATCTTCATGGTGTTCCAGCTGATCACGACGTTGGTCAGCAAGGTGTGCGCTGTTGAGATAGCCCGCAGCTCATCAGCCCTGCGCCCGCGTGAGACTCCTACACGTCCGTGGTAAACAGCGCGCTGCAGCTGGTGTATAGATTCGCCTCGGTTGAGCAACGCGTGCATCTCGCGGCGAAACTCGGGAATGGTGAAGTAGTCGCACAAAAAGATCGTACGCAGCAACTTGCCCAACTCGTCTGCGGCAGCGTGCACGGGATCGCCCCGCGCCGCGCTGCCAAGGCGGGCGATGGCTTCTCCAGCTGTCAAGCGTCCTTGCCGGATAGAGGCAACCAGGTGCAGTAGGTCCATCCATCCGGCTCGAATCTTCCCAAGCGAGACTTTCCCAACGGCTAGGCGCTCCAAAGCTTCTGGCACAGTGTCCCCCCTGGCCAAGAACATCTTACGTTCCGACAATTGGCGCAAACGGACGCACAGATCGAAGCCCAGCAACTTGGCGATGGCCATCGCTGCGTTGGTGTAGCCATGGGTGTCCACAGCAAGCAGGGATAGTCGGATCTGGTCCTCGCGGCGGGAACAGTTGTGGGCTTCGACACCATCCACCGCTGGTGCTGCCTGCCGGTCATTGATCACGATAGGCTGGTCATGAAACAGTGCCCAGGTATCAAGCATGTGCACATAGATGCCAACACCATGCTGCTTGCGGCGGTATTCCATACGCGCCGAGTGCAGGTACCGTGACGTGTCGAGCGTCATCGAATCAGAAGATGCTTTGTCGCCCTGGCCCCAGAGTTTGGCAATAGGCATGCTTTGCTGGAACTCAATGACCCGTGAGTTGGCCTCGCGCAAACGGCCACTGGCCTCCGTTGCACGCATGGCCATAGTGACCTGAGACACCTGCAGGCCTGGGATCATCGCGCATACACCTTTGGCAGTGTTCTCTGTTCCGTGCGTGTATAGGGCACCGTAGACGGCCTTCAGTTCAGCCATGTCTTTGGCCCTACGGCCTAGCAGAGCCTGGCTAAAGCCGCTTTTTGCGTCGATCTCGACCAGCATGTTGCCAAATTGGGCATCGCCGATCATGTTGAACATGCTCTCGCGTGTCCTGGTGACCTGAGGTTCGACTTCGAGCGCCTGAATCGGGGCAATGTGGATATGCCCCTGGCTGTCGATGGTCAACGCCCCGTCCTCAACAGCCTGCACCAGCTGGCCGATGCCCGCTTTGACCCGTCCCAGCACGCGCTCCAGGAACTTATCGGGATTGTCCGTCAAGCTCAAAGCACGAATCAGCGACTTGTGCTTTTCTGCCCACTGCGTTTCAGGTATCAGCTGATCGGCACGGTTGCGATGGCGGCTGCTGTGTTCCAGCCACAGCCTTCCGCCCTTGATCGCTTTCTTCAAAGAAGTCGCTGCGCTTGCTTTGAGAGCTGCAAGAGCAACCTTGCGATCAGGGCCTTCCAGCAGCGAGTGCCAGCTTGGGTCCGCAACCGACACATCAAACCCTTCAGGGAGGCTGCTTATGCCGCGTTTGGACAAATCGCGCAGCGTCTTGAGCTGCTTGAGCGCCTTGTCCGTTTCCTCACCTTTGATCTCCAGGACTCCGAGGGCGTTCAGCAGGGCCGACATACGCGGCGCTTGTTCCTTCACCAGTGTTTCGCGGACGAATTGGGCCCGTGTGCCGGCAAAGTTTTCTCCATTCTTGGGCACCAGGTCGCGCATCGCCGCGACGATCTGAGCATCGGTCAACTGCGTGTCGTAGAGAATGTCCTTCAGCTTGACGCGCTCAGCACGCAGATCCACAGCACTTTCGGCTTGCTTCTTGAGGACCTTGCCAGAGGCCTTGTGATAAAGATCTGTGAGACATCGCGCACCGATGTCTGCAGCGAGATCGGTCTGATCCAAGAGGGTTACATGCAGGAAAGAGACGATGCGCAGATCGCGCTGATCCTCGGAGAGAAACTTCGTCGCGGAGGGTGGACGATTGATCACCTCCTGGCTGTACGCCCTGAGACGATTCAATGGAATCGCCGACAGCTTCCACTTGTGAACTTGCAGTGACTTGAGGCACTCGACTTTCTTGGTGACCTCGCTCAGCGTAAGCTGTCCGTGCTTCCCTGGGGGTGTGCGCAACCACTCCAGCACTGTGTGACCGCCGGGCCCTGATCGCTTTGAGAATGCGTGCGAGAGAGCCGCCTGAAGCTGTTTGGGTGGCGCACAGGTGCGGACCGCTGCGATTGCTGCATTCTCCTGTTCAGCAAATGCCATGCGCGCCATGTCGCGCAGTGTCCGGTCACCAGGCAGGACGAGGCGTCGATCAAAAAGCCAGTGTTCTGACTGTTGGATCAGATCATCGACCGATACCGCTGTGGCGGAAAGCTCCCCCAAAGCATCTGCCAGGAGCGGTTTGGTGGTGTCATCTACTACCGCGAAGCCGACACGTTCCCGAGCCCAGAGCTGGTGCTCGTATCGCGTGTCCTTGTCCTTGTACAGCGAGGTCACCGAAGCGATATCCGTCGCATGCATACCAAGCGCTGAGGTCAGGTACCGCAGCAAAACGGAGGGGAGGCCTGAAAAGGCATCGGGGTGCCGCCCGGTGGCGCGCAGCATGACCAGCTGGACTGCAGCGCCAAGGCGTGCAGTCCCTCTGAACCGGGGCGGGCGCAGCTCCTGGATGTCTTCAATGCTCAGCCCAAAGCACTCTTCGACTTCCCGCTTAGATAGCGATTTGGGCAGGGTATCGGCGCCAACGAAACGTAGGTAGTAGCTAGACAAGCTGGTCCTCCCGTGGCTGGCGTGGTTGCAAGCCTGCTGCAGTCTACGTATTCGCTACTGATAATTCCAGACAATAAAAAAGCGCGGGTTAACCCGTATCTCTTAACCGGGTTTTCTGCACGGAAAGTGAGATCACCCCGTATGCGGTGGCGGGCTCGGCGCTGGTCTTTTTGGCCCTGCTGGGGGCTGTGGCAGCGCGCACAGGTGGCGCAAGCATGGCCGTGGGGGCCTGGCGCGTGACCTTCTGGGGGGCCCTGGCCCTGTCTCTTATACACATCTGACGCTGCCGACGATACTCCTTGTGT
>ERZ1031516.174-NODE-174-length-10707-cov-6.850075_pt1 | contig 10707 bp, 11 predicted proteins | sample MGYA00518047_ERZ1031516 | MGnify/ENA primary metagenome ERZ1031516 (study PRJEB33718, sample SAMN03159945) | human skin metagenome | collected 2014-04-10 | study: EMG produced TPA metagenomics assembly of the PRJNA266117 data set (Human skin bacterial metagenome... | reverse complement strand
ATGGTCGAGCGTGGTGACCTGGACATCGCCCGCGGCATGTCCGCACCGGACATCAGCCCTGAGCAGCTCGGACCAGGTCAAGACCCAGGCCGTGCAGCGTGGCACCCTTTATTACGTGGCGCTGAGCACAAAGCAGCCGATGTTCGCCGACGCCCGCGTGCGCAAGGCGGTTCGTTCACTGATCGACTACCAGGGCATCAACGATGTGGTGATGCCGCATTACGGCACCCTCAACCAGCGCCCGATGCCCCTCGGCCTGCCGGCGCGCCTGGATGACCCGGGCTACCGCTTGAACGTCGAGGAGGCCAAGAAGCTGCTGGCCGAAGCCGGTTACCCGGACGGTTTCCAGACCACCATCCGCGTGCTCGCCGAGCCGCCGTTCATCAATATCGCCTCCAGTCTGCAGTCGACCCTGGCCCAGGCTGGTATCAAGGCGCGCATCGTCACCGGGACCGGCACCCAGGTGTATGGCTCCATGCGCGAGCGCACTTTCGACATCATCGTCGGTCGTGGTGGTGGTGGCGCCGAGCGTCATCCGCATTCCAGCCTGCGCACCCTGGTCTACAACCCGGACAACCGGGACGAAGCCAAGCTGAGCAACTTCCAGGGCTGGCGCACCTCGTTCTACAGCCCCGAGCTGAACGCGCTGATCGAAAAAGCCGAGGTCGAACCGGACAAGCAGGTGCAGCTGGACCTGTACCACCAGTTCCAGAACCTCTACGACGAGCAGGTCGGCGCCATCATGCCCATCTCGCAGATGACCGACACGGTGGTGATCTACCACGACGTGGTCGGCTATATCGGTCACAGCGCGGCGACCACGCGCTACAAGGATGTGCACAAGGAACGTTGAGCCGCCGGGCGGCTCACGCCGCCCCCGGTAGCACGAACTCGCTGCGATCAATCGGGAGCTCCATATGTTTGCTTCGACTGCGTCTTTCTTCGGCACGCGGATGGGCGGCACCTCACGCCGTTTCGGTGCGGTGCTGATGACCCTGCTGGGCCTCTTGGCCATGACTTTCTTCATCGGCCGGGTGATGCCACTCGATCCGGTGCTGGCGGTGGTCGGCCCGGATGCCGACAGTTCCACCTACGACCAGGTCTACCAGGCCATGGGGCTGGATCGGCCGCTGCTGGTGCAGTTCGGCTACTACTTGCGCGACCTTGCCCAGGGTGATTTCGGCAATGCGCTGCTCACCGGCCACCCGGTGATCGAAGACATCGCTCGGGTGTTTCCGGCGACCATCGAACTGGCCACCCTGGCGATCATCTTCGGTGTGGTGCTCGGTCTGCCGCTGGGTGTGTTCGCCGCCGCCAACCAGGGTCGTATGGGCGATCACCTGGCTCGCGTGGTCACCCTGTTCGGTTACTCCACGCCGATCTTCTGGCTGGGCATGATGGGCCTGTTGGTGTTCTACGCCTGGCTCGGCTGGGCCGGTGGCGCCGGGCGTATCGACCTGGCCTACGACGGCATGGTGCCTTCGGTGACCGGCATGCTGCTGATCGACAGTGCCATTGCCGGCGACTGGGAGGCTTTTTCCAGTGCCCTCAAGCACATTCTCCTGCCGGCGCTGATTCTGGGCCTCAACTCGGTGGCCTACATCAGCCGCATGACCCGCAGTTTCATGCTCGAGCAGCTTTCCCAGGAATACATCCTCACCGCCCGGGTCAAGGGCCTGTCGCGACGCAAGGTGATCTGGGGGCATGCGTTTCGCAACATCCTGGTGCAACTGCTCACCGTGGTGGCGCTGGCCTACGGCTCGTTGCTCGAAGGCGCGGTGCTGATCGAGACGGTGTTCGCCTGGCCCGGTTTCGGCCAGTACCTGACCAGCAGCTTGCTGCTCGGTGACATGAATGCGGTGATGGGCTGCGTGCTGGTGATCGGCTTCATCTTCGTCGGCCTCAATCTGCTCAGCGATGCGCTGTACAAGGTGTTCGACCCACGCACCCGCTGACCTGACTCCTACCCAATCGATTGCAGCCCTTCAATAATTACAAAATAGGGATATCCGCATGAAATCTTTTCGCTCCACCGTGCTGAGCGCGGTACTCGGTGCACTGCTGTGCACCGCGCCACTGCTGACTGCCCAGGCCAAGACGCCGAGCGATCAACTGATCGTCGGCATGAGCATGGCCAACCTGTTTTCCATCGACCCGGCCAATGCACCGGGACTGGATGCCTCGGGCATCAACGCCAACCTCTACGACACCCTGGTGCTGCGCAAGGACGGCAGCCCGGACGAGCACGTGCCGCAACTGGCCGAGCGCTGGGAGGTCAGTGGGGACGGCCGGCGGCTGACCTTTCACCTGCGCGGCGATGCGCGCTTTCACTCCGGTAACCCGGTGACCGCCGAAGACGTGGCCTGGTCGCTGTACCGCGTGCTCAAGCTCAACTATGGCCTGGCCACCACCTGGAAAGCCTATGGCTACACCCTGGATAACATTGGGCAACTGATCCGCGCCGAAAACGATTCGACGCTGATCATTGACCTGCCACAGCCGACCGACCCGCTGCTGATGATCGACACCCTGGCCACCTCGCCTAGCGCCGTGGTGCTGGACCGCAAGACCGTGCTCGAACACGACAAGAACGGTGACCTCGGCGCCGCCTGGCTGGTGACCAACGAAGCCGGCAGCGGCCCCTTCACCCTCAGCTCCTGGCGCGCCAACGACACCCTGGTGATGACCGCATTCGCCGACTACTGGGCCGGCCCGAGCAAGCTCAAGCGCGTGCTGATCCGCCATATCACCGAGTCGCAGTCGCTGCGCCTGATGCTCGAACGTGGCGACTTGGACATGGGCTACGGCATGGCCGCCTCCGACGTCCAGGCGCTGGCCGCCAAGGGCGAGATGCACATCCAGACCCTGCCGCGCGGCACCATGTACTACGTGGCGCTGAGCATGAAGTCGGCACCGTTCGACGACGTCCGCGTGCGCAAGGCCGTGCGCTCGCTGATCGACTATCAGGGCCTGGACAAGGTGGTAATGCCCTATTACGGCAAGCTCAACCAGCAGCCGATGCAGCTTGGCCTGGAGGCGCGTCTGCCGGACCCAGGCTACAAGCTGGACGTCGATACCGCTAAGAAACTGCTGGCCGAGGCTGGTCACCCGCAGGGCTTCAAGACCACCATCCGCACCCTGGCCGAGCCGCCGTTCGTGAACATCGCCTCCAGCCTGCAGTCGACCCTGGCCCAGGCCGGCATCCAGGCGAGCATCATCACCGGCACCGGCAACCAGGTGTACGGCGCCATGCGCGCACGCAACTTCGAGATCATCGTCGCCCGCGGCGCCGAGCGCTATCCGCATCCGTACTTCAGCCTGCGCACCTTCGTCTATAACCCGGACAACCGCGATGACGCCGGTATCGCCAACTTCCAGGGCTGGCGCGCGGCCTTCCAGGACGACGAGCTCAACAGCCTGGTCGACAAGCTCGGCGTGGAGCGCGACGAAGCCGCCAAACTGAGCATGTACCACCGCGTGCAGCAGCGTTACCAAGAGCTGGTGGGGCCGATCATGATGATTTCACAGATGACCGATCCGGTGGTCAGCGCGGCCGACGTCAAGGGATTCCAGGGAGCCGACGCCGAGGCGACGCGCTACCTGGGTGTTTACAAGCAGCGTTGAGTGAGCGGGCGCGGCAACGCGCCCGGTACCGAGCGAACCGAGTTAGGGAGGCATACGATGATTGCCAACATCTCTTCATCTTCATCCATCAAGCGGGCGAACGGGCAGGCGCCGGTCTCCGCGTTCCAGGCGTTTTGCCTGAGCAGTGTTCGTGTGATGCAGCACCTGCTGCGCAACCCGATGACGCTGATGGGCTCCAGCGTGGTCCTACTGCTGCTTCTGGTGGCGGCGTTCGCGCCCTGGATCGCCACCCACGACCCCATCGTGCAGAACCTCGGCAATGCGCTGCAGGCGCCGAGCGCGGTGCACTGGTTCGGCACCGACGAGTACGGCCGTGACGTGTTCAGCCGACTGGTCTACGGCTCGCGCATCACCCTGTACATCATTGCGCTGGTGACCGTGATCGTCGGCCCCATCGGCTTGCTGGTGGGCACCATCTCCGGTTACTTCGGCGGCTTCGTCGACGCGCTGTTCATGCGCATCACCGACATCTTCATCTCGTTCCCCAGCCTGGTCCTGGCGCTGGCCTTCATCGCCGCTCTCGGCCCTGGCCTGGAACACGCGGTGATCGCCATCGCGCTGACCTCCTGGCCGCCCATCGCGCGTCTGGCCCGGGCGGAAACCCTGTCGCTGCGCAACGCCGATTTCGTGGTCGCGGTGCAGCTGCAAGGCGCCTCGTCGTCGCGCATCATCCTGCGCCACATCATGCCCATGTGCCTGTCGTCGGTGATCATCCGCCTGACCATGAACATGGCCAGCATCATTCTCACCGCAGCCGCGCTGGGCTTTCTCGGCCTCGGCGCGCAGGCGCCGCTGCCGGAGTGGGGCGCGATGATCTCCACCGGGCGTCGTTACATGCTCGAGTGCTGGTGGCTGGTGGCGGTACCGGGGGCGACCATCATGCTGGTCAGCCTGGCGTTCAACCTGTTGGGTGACGGTCTGCGCGACGTCCTCGATCCGCGCAGCGAATAAGGAGGCCCCATGTCCGCCATCAAACTGGAAGTAGACGATCTCTGCGTACGCTTCACCAGCGGCCGCAAGGAAGTCGATGCGGTACGCAACGTGTCCTTCTGCCTGGGCCGCGAAAAGCTGGCTATCGTCGGCGAATCCGGCTCGGGCAAGTCGACGGTTGGGCGCAGCCTGCTGCGTCTGCACCCGGCCAGCGCGCGAATCACCGCGAACACCATGCGCCTGGGCGATATCGACCTGCTCACCGCCAGCGAAAAGCAGGTCCAGGCCATTCGTGGCAAACGCATCTCGATGATCATGCAGGATCCCAAGTACTCGCTGAACCCGGTGGTGCGGGTGGGCGAGCAGATCGCCGAGGCCTACCTGGCCCACCACCGCGCCAGCAAGGCCGATGCTCGCGAGCGGGTGCTGGACATGCTCGACAAGGTGCACATCCGCGACCCCAAACGGGTCTACGGGCTATACCCCCACGAGGTCTCGGGCGGTATGGCGCAGCGCATCATGATCGCCATGATGGTGATCACCGACCCCGACATCATCGTTGCCGATGAGCCGACCTCGGCGCTGGACGTCTCGGTCCGCCGCCAGGTGCTCAACGTACTCGACGAGCTGGTCAGCCAGCGCGACCTGGGCCTGATCCTGATCAGCCACGACCTCAACATGGTGCGCAGCTTCTGCGACCGCGTGCTGGTGATGTATGCCGGCCGGGTGGTCGAGGCGCTGGATGCCGCCGACCTGGACAACGCCAGGCATCCCTATACCCAGGGCCTGCTGGCCGCATTGCCGAACATCGACAGACCCCGTCCGCGCCTGCCTAACCTGCAGCGCGATCCCCTCTGGCTGACTCATTGAGTACGCACCCATGGCCATGATCGAAGTGGATTCACTCAATCTCAGTTTCGGCGTCAGTGCGGCGCGCAACCAGGTGCTCTACGACGTCGCGTTGCGCGTCGAAGAGGGCGAGTCGTTCGGCCTGGTCGGCGAGTCCGGCTCCGGCAAGACCACGGTGCTGCGCTGCCTGGCCGGGCAGTACCGGCACTGGGAAGGGCAGTTGAGCATCGCCGGGCGCGGTCTGCGCCACAAGCTGGACATGGCGCATTTCCGCCAGGTGCAGATGGTCTTCCAGGACCCCTACGGCTCGCTGCACCCGCGGCACACCATCGACTCGGCCCTGAGCGAACCGCTCGCCGTGCACGGCATCGCTGATCGCGGTGATCGGGTCACCGCGATCCTCAACAAGGTCGGCCTCAACGACAGCTTCCGCTATCGCTACCCCCACCAGCTGTCCGGTGGCCAGCGTCAGCGTGTGGCCATCGCCCGGGCGCTGATCCTCGAGCCGCGCGTGCTGCTGCTCGACGAGCCGACCTCGGCGCTGGATGTGTCGGTGCAGGCGGAGATCCTCAACCTGCTGTCCGACCTGCGCGAGCAGGAAGGCCTGACCTACCTGCTGGTGACCCACGACCTGGGCGTGGTCGCCCACCTCTGCGACCGCGTGGCGGTGATGCAGCACGGGCGCATCGTCGAAACCCTCGATACTGTGCTGCTGGCGCAGAACCGTGCCGAGCATGCGTACACCCAGCTGCTGGTCGATGCCAGCCGCGACATCGGTGCCGTCGCACCGCCCTGATGGGGCAATACCCGAGCGCTCAGGCGAAGGCCTGACGCGCCCCACCGCGTCTTAGCGCGTTTGCTGCAAGACCTCTGAAACGGGCCCTCGGGCTCGCGGCACGGGCTCGCCTGCGCGGTGGTTTTACCTGGAATCCGAACATGCGGGCATGGCGCTGCAGGGCGGCGCTTTGCCAGAAAACCGGGCAACACAAACTCAACCCATAGAAAACAATAAGAAGGTCACCACGATGAACAAGAACACACTCACGCTGCGTCTGCTCGCCTGCCTGCTGTCCACTGCCGCCGCCGGCAGCGCATGGGCCGACAGCGCCTCGATCAACTACCGCCACCAGTACCTGGACGACGACCGCATGCATGCCGACCGGGTCAAGCTGTCATACCGCATGGACAATGGCTGGGGCTTCGAGGGTGAGCTGAAATACCGCACCGCCGGTGATCGCAAGGACGTCGCCTTCGACAACACGGTGTCCAACGGCCACGAGTTGACCACCAGTTATCAGTACAAGCCCAATGCGGTATCGACCTGGCAACCGGCCATCCAGCTGGACAGCAACGAGAACGGCACCACCTACAAGTTCGGCGTGCGCTACACCCACAAACTGAGTGACCAGTTCTACGTCGCCGCCCGCTACCGTTTCGACGCCCTGAAGCTGAACCGTGACCGCATCGACGAGGAGGTGCCGGATCGCGGCTCCGACAACCGCAACACCCAGCGTTACGAGGGTTGGGTGGGCTATACCCCGGCCGGCAAACTGTCTTATGAGTATCAGTACATCCACTTCGAGACCGACTACATCCGCTACGACAACAAGAAGAGCGACTACGAGCAGAACCTGATCGTGAAGTACAAGTGGGACAAGTCCTGGGCACCGTTCGTCGAGATCGGCGATATCAAGGTCAGTGCCACCGAGGATGATCGTCAGCTGCGCTGGCGTATTGGGGTGCAGTACAACTTCATGTAAGCACCTCGCCAGCGGCGGGCGCCTGTGGGCTCGGCATCAGCGGATGCGAGGTCTACAGGCGCCTTTCTGCATTGTGGGACAGGCATCGAGAGCTGCCCTGAACGAGCAGCCGAGTCAGGCGCGGCGCTGGGCCTTGAGCAGCCGTTCGCGGCTATTGATCAGGTGCAACTGCATCGCCGCCCGGGCGCAGTCGACATCGCCGCGGGCGATGGACTCATAGATCATCTCGTGCTCGATGCTCAGGTTGTCCTTGTACGCCTCGCCGTCCTCGTGGGCCTTATAGGCCGAGTTGAACTTGTTGCGCGGGATCTGCTTGGCACCCAGGTGCTTCATGATATCGAGCAGGTGCGGGTTGCCGGCCGCCTTGGCGATCTTGATATGGAACTGGAAATCCGCACTGATCGGCAGGCCCGCCGGCAGCTGCACGGCGCCCTGCTGGATGGCATCCAGTGCCACGCGAATCTCCTGCAGCGTTTCCGGCGTGCGCCGCTGCGCTGCCAGGCCGACCGCCGCCACCTCCAGGCTCATGCGCAGCTCCAGCAACTCCAGCACGTCCTCGGCGGTACTGATGGTTGCCGGCCCAAGCTGCAGCTCCGGCGCTGCCGGCATATCGCACACGAAGGTGCCAACGCCACGCCGCGTTTCCACCAGGCCCGCCACCTGCAGGCGCGACAACGCATCGCGCACCACGGTACGGCTGACCCCTTCGGCGCGCATGATATCCAGCTCGGCCGGCAGCTTCTCGCCACGCTTGAGCGTGCCGTCGCGCATATGCTGGGAAATCTTCGCCACCAAGTCTTCAGCCAGACGGCTGCGCTGCTTGCGCGGGGGGAGCGTCCAAATCGGATTGTCCTGCATCATCGATCCGTTGTTGTTTCGTTATCGGCATACGACCGCAATGCTGGCGATTTGGTCGCATCGAATGACAGGGGGTGATAGTAGCAGTAGTAAGCTCTGGAGGGTGCTGTAGTGCTGGAGTGTTGGCTTCTTGGTACCTGGTGGCTGAAGGCACTGATAGGCGTTGCACCCGATGGCAGGGCTAGTTAAGAGCCAAAAGACGAGGAATTTGGAGGAGCTGGCCCTGAAATCGCCTGAGTCGCTCTCCGACTACGTGCATCCTGTTTTCATTGCACTCATTCTCAGGCGTCCGCCGCTAGCCAATATCAATCTGGAAGATTGCGTCTCGATCCTGGGCGAGCAGACCACTAGGCTTCCGGCCTGAAAGGCACCGCTCTTCTGTTTCGGAAAGCCCTGTGCTGAAAAGTGGATATAGCGTGCCATCGATCCGTTGCCCTTGATCTGTACACGGTTGCCCAGTTTGCGTTTGATGAGAATCGCCTCCGCATTGTCTCGTGAAATACTGCGATAACGGTCCTGAAAAATTACCCAGCCGTTACCCCAATCGCCCTCCAGTGCTTTGATGGTTACCCCCGTTTGCTCGACCACCGCTGTAGTGCGCGCATAGCGGATGGCCGTAGCGAGATCACGGGTGGTGCTTTCCAGACGGAGGCGATCAAGCATGCTCGTGAAGGCGGGTGTCAAGGCTACCAGCACCGCGATCAGTGCAAGGGCGACCAGAAGCTCCGGCAGTGTCATTCCATTCTTTTTCATCTATTTCCCATCCTTGGGTGATGCCCGTAAGCGAATGCCGTTCGAGGGTCGTGATGCGTGAGCGCTCATGCTTCAAAAACGACCGTATGTCCATGCCGCTCATACTGGCGGCGATCTGCCTCTATATAGTAGCCAAGTAATTTATGGAGGATGCCCATGAGGCGTTTTTTGCACGGTTTCACGCTGGTGGAGTTGATGGTGGCGCTAGCGCTGGTGGGTATTCTGGCGACGCTGGCCGCGCCCGCTTTTCAGGGTTCAATGGACCGATCAAGGGCTGATTCGGATATCAACGAATTGAGGACGGCGCTTAGCTTTGCGCGCCTCGAAGCTATCAATAAAAGCCGTTCGATCACGGTCGCTGCCACCGACGAGAACGAGGGGTGGGCGGCGGGGGTGACGGTGAAGCAGGGAGATACCGTTGTTCGAGAGTTTTCAGCCATGAAAAGCGGCGCTCAATTGCAGGCTGAGGGCGACGAGACTGAAATCATTTTCGATAACCTCGGTGGTGTAGATGGTGATGGAGTGAACTTTGCTTACACACGGGGCGATACTAATAAATCTCTAAAAGTCTGCCCTACCGGGCGAATCCTGATGGCAGGAGATTGCTAATGGTCGGCTCTCTTAATTATGGTCGCGAACGTGGCGTGACATTGATCGAAGTGATGGTGGCCGTTTTTATTACCGCCATTGGTTTGCTCGGGGCGGCGGCTCTACAACTGAATGCGCTCAAGTATACGGACAGTGCCCGAACAACCTCTCAGGCTACTTTTATAGCTTACGATATTCTGGATCGCATTCGGGCCAATGCCGATTCAAGCAATCTGGCTAGTTACGCTATGACTGGTATTTCGAGTGCGCCGTCAAGTGCGGGGAATATTCTCCAGCAGGATAAAATGGACTTCGCCAGGAATGTTGGCGCCCTTAACGGAGGAACAGGCTCTATCGCAGTTAATGGCGCCACGATCACGGTAACGATTGGATGGTCGGAGTCGCGCGCCAATAAGGCAGCCGGTGGAGGAAATTCCGGTGATACGGGGCAGATCCAGATTACCTCAGAAGTTGCAGTGCCGGCGGGAGCATCGAATGAACAAAGCTGAAAAAGGCTTCGGCCTGGTTGAGGTGATGATTGCGGTGACCCTGGGCATCGTGGTGGTGTTGGGCATTACCCAAATATTTGTAAGCGCCAAACAATCCTATTTGACTCAGGACGCTACTTCGCGACTACAGGAAGATGCACGGTATGTACTAAGTCGCATGGTTCAGGATATACGCATGGCTGGAATGTTTGGCTGCCTGCCTGTCAGTGCGCTGGTTAACTTACCGTCTGATTTTGCTTCCCCTGTTGAGTGGGATAACGGCGATAAAAAACTTAGTTTGGTTACTGCCAGCGTGGCAGACGGTCTAGAAGGTAGTTCCAGTTCGACTTGGACGATCACCACTGATTGTCTGACAGAGGGAACAGTGCATGATGGCTCACAAGATCCAGGTGCTGGAGAACTTGCGTTCCCTATCAGGAAATTAGCATATGAGTACGACGCAGATGCTGACACGCTATCCGTTATTTCTGGCTCAAATCCGGCTCAGCCTTTGGTTAGCGGCGTATCTGCTTTCACCGTTAGCTTTGGGTTGGCGGCTAATGCAGGCGATTCTTATGTGGCGGGTGATTATGTGGAAACAGTAAGCGATGCTGCGTTGATACGCAGTGTTCGCCTTTCACTCACAATGCATGATGCTGATGGTCGTACGGCTGATCAGACTTATAGCGTCGTGGCCGCTTTACGCAATCGCCTGCCTTAGGTATTCCCGATGACACTACCAATGAATAAACAAAATGGTATGGCCTTGTTCGTCAGCCTTATTTTCCTTTTGCTGCTGACTATTATCGGCGTTGCTGCCATGCAGGGTGCGGGTA
>ERZ1031516.170-NODE-170-length-10819-cov-15.814103_pt1 | contig 10819 bp, 10 predicted proteins | sample MGYA00518047_ERZ1031516 | MGnify/ENA primary metagenome ERZ1031516 (study PRJEB33718, sample SAMN03159945) | human skin metagenome | collected 2014-04-10 | study: EMG produced TPA metagenomics assembly of the PRJNA266117 data set (Human skin bacterial metagenome... | reverse complement strand
GGCATAGGCAAAAGACTCTCAGCCTCTTAGGACTGCCGCGCGCGGCGGTGCGATGCGCGCGCTGGCGGCTGGCTGTGCAGGTAGCAGCGAATGCGGTGCGTGGGCCAGAGCGTGGCGCCATCCAGGTCGGCCACGGTTTGCAGGCTGTCCGCCGCCGCACGGGCCGGGCCCTGTGCGCCAGGGGGCAGCTGTGCCCCCGGTTCAGCGCTGGCAGCGCCAGGCGCCACCGCACGCTGGAAAAGGCTGGGCAGATCTACAACAAAAAAACGCATGGCCGTCGTCCTTGGCAGGCAGGACGGAGCACGTAGACGCAGAGATATGCCGAAAGGTGCCGTCACGGCACGCGGGCGACGCCCCGGCGAAGAGGCATGGCCTGTGCAGACGGCACAGATGCAACGAAGCGGCAAGACAGGGAAGCCACCCACGCAACCCCGGCCGACAAAGGGCACATTGGGTACTACAACGGGTGCTGGGAGGGACGGGGCCGGAGCTTGCACAAGGCAACCCACGGCCCGGGAGCGGGCGTCAGGAGGCCTGGCAGGCAGCAGCCGTCACGGCTTGCTGGGTTTCACTGCAACAACTGGCACTTTCCACGCTGGGGCTCCGGAAATGAAGGTGCGCGATTATTGCGCTGCAACATGACGAGGTCAATGCGTTTTTTTGGCCCCGACGGTCACCCTTCAAACTGGGGATGCAACTGCCGGATGCGGTTCATGGCCATGGCCGCTGCTGCGGTGCGTGTTTCCACCCCCAGCTTGGCAAACACACGCTCCAGGTGCTTCTTGACGGTGGCGGGGCTGGCGCCCAGGATGTCGCCGATGTCGCGGTTGATCTTTCCCTTGACCACCCAGTACAGCACCTCGGCCTCGCGCGCGGTGAGCTTGAAGGACAGGCTCATGGATTCGATGATCTTGGCATCCGACACCTCGCGCATCACGATGAGCCAGTCGCCGCCGCCGGCGCTGTCGCCAGCCTGCTGATGCAGACGGAAGGTCAGCCTGCGGGCGCCCTGCTCCACCGCAAGGCGCGGGGGCTCGGCCAGCGAAGCGGCCAGCAGCTCGGCCGCGTTGTCGGCCAGCACATGGCGACGCAGCCAGGCCTGCACCGGCTCGGGCGCCCATTGGCCGAAGGCGGTGGGCGCGCCGTCCGGGCCCACTTCACCAAAGTAACTTTGCAGCAGCTCGCGCGCCAGCGGGGTCTGCCACACGATCCGTCCGTCCACCGCACGCACGGTGATGCTGGCGTAGCCAAACGCATCGAGCGCGTTGCGCGCCTCGCGGGCCTGGCGCGCGTCCTGCCGGGCCTTGCGGGCAGAGCCCAGGTGCACCCCCATGCGCGCCATCACCTCGCGCGGCTTGATGGGCTTGGTGACGTAGTCCACGCCGCCCGCCTCCAGCGCGGCCACCAGGTGCTCGGTCTCGGTAAGGCCGGTCATGAAGATGATGGGAATGTGTGCCGTGGCGGGCGATGCCTTCAAGCGCCGGGCCACTTCAAAGCCGTCCATGCCGGGCATCATCGCGTCCAGCAACACGATGTCGGGCAGGGCCTGCGCGGCGCGCTGCAAGGCGGCCTCGCCATGCGTGGCCACCAGCACGGTGTAGCCCGACTCATCGAGCGCGTCGTGCAGCACGGCCAGGTTGTCCGGCACGTCGTCCACGATCAGCACCACATCGCTGTCGGTGCGGTCCAGCGCGGCACCCGGCGCGCCCGGGGCCTGGAAGGAAGGTGGGTTAGCGGTGGTCATCACGAGGGTGCCTGTTCCAGGATCTGGCCCATGGCATCGAACTGGAACTGCTTGGCCAGCTGCCGCATGGTGTCCACAAAAGCGCTGTGCGCGGGCTGGCTGCGTTCAATGTCGTCCAGGGTGTTGAGAATGCCCCGGTAGTAGCCCAAAGACACTGCCTGCGCCAAAGCCGCCAGCGCAGTGGTATCGGGGTATGTGAGGGGTGCGGGCGCCGCAGAGGCCGCTGTGGGCGCTGGCCCGGTGGGGGCCTCGGCAGCCTCGTCGTATTGCCATTGCAGGCCCAGGCGGCGCTCCAGCCAGTCCAGCAGCTCGCGGTGGCGCACAGGTTTGACGATGAAGTCTTCGGGCCGGATGTCCACGTCGTTGTCGAGCGCCTTGTCGAAGGCATTGGCGGAGACGATGGCACATTGCACGTCCGGCAACCGCATCTGCCGCACACGTCGCAAAGTCTCCCAGCCGTCGATGCCCGGCATGGCCAGGTCCATGAAGATGGCGTGCGGCCGGTAGCCGGTGGCCAGCAGGTCCAGCGCATCGTGGCCGCTGGCTGCCTGGCGCAGCTCAAAGCCCAGGGGTTCCAGCAGTTGCAGCAGCAGTTCGCGGTCGGGCTCCTCGTTGTCCACCACCAGGATGCGGCGGCGCTCGCCTGCATACCCCCTGCGGGCACGCTGGGCTTGCACCGCCACGGGCGCCGCCGCCTTGCCCAGCACATCCCCATGCACCTCGGGCAGGAACAGCTTGACGTGGAACACCGAGCCTACGCCCGGCGTGCTGCTCACCGTCAGCTCGCCGCCCATGAGCGCGGTGAGCATCTTGGCAATGGTCAGGCCCAGGCCTGCGCCCGGCGCGGCCGTGGTGCTGCCGCCGCCCGAGCCGCCGCGTGCAAAGGGCTCGAAGATGCGCTCGATCTCCTCGGCCGTGAGGCCCGGCCCCGTGTCCTGCACCTCGATGCGTGCCATCTCGCGCGCATGGCGCACGCGCAGGGTGACGGTGCCGTGCGCGGTGAACTTGACAGCGTTGCCCAGCAGGTTGATGAGGATCTGGCGCAGCCGCTTGTCGTCGGCGCGCACCACTTCAGGAATCACGCCTTGCACATCGAAAGTGAACGCCAGGCCCTTGGCGGCAGCTTGCAGTTCGAACAGGCTGGCCATCTCGTGCAGCCCGTCGGCAAAGCGCATGGGCGCCACGTCGAGCGTGAGCTTGCCCGACTCGATGCGCGCGATGTCGAGCGTGCCTTCGATGAGCGACAACAAATGCTCGCCGCCGCGCCGGATCACATGCACCGCCTGCTTGCGGTGCGGCGGCACACCCGCGTCTTCGCCCATGAGCTGGGCATAGCCCAGGATGGAGTTGAGCGGCGTGCGGATCTCGTGGCTGATGGCGCTGATGTAGCGGCTCTTGGCCTGGTTGGCCTGGTCGGCCGCGCGCTGGGCCGTTTCGGCCACCTGGCGCGCCTGCTCGGCGACGCTGCGCGCTGTCTGCAGCGCCTCGTCGGTCTGGCGGTGCAGCTCGATCTCGCGCACCAAGAGGCCGGTCTGGCGGTTCGATTCCTCCTGCGCCACCTGGCGGCTCTTGTGCGCCAGCACCAGCCACCAGGCCACGATGCCCGAGATGACCAGCAGCGCGAGATATGCCTTGAGCAGGCCCGAGCGCAGCGCCACTTCGGGTGCCGCCATCACCTCGGTGTCCGTGGCCGCCTGGGCGATGGTGTTGAGCTCCTGGTGGTACAGCAGCCCCATCACCGAGGCCAGAAGCGGCGCAATCACCAGCATCAGCAGCAAAAAGTGCCCCAGGCCCGTGTCCAGGTACCGCCACATGGCGCGCGGCAGCACCCAGCGCAAGGCGGCCGACCACTGCACCGCCATGCTCGCGTGGGGCTTGCACAGGTCGCCGCAGCGCGCATCCAGCGTGCAGCACAGCGAGCAGATGGCGCCCCGGTACGCGGGGCACTGCGCCATATCGGGCGCTTCGTACTCGCGCTCGCAGATCACGCAGCGCTGCACGGTGGTGCGCCGGTAACTGCCCGCCTCTGCGCCCAGCCCCCCTTCGGCATTGCGGCGCAGCGGGCCATGCAGGGGCACCGCCATCACGTCGGCCAGCGCAACGGGCTCGGACTGGCGCGCAATGTAGTAGCGCCCCCCGGTGGCCCAGGCAATGAGCGGCGCAGTGACAAAGGCCACCGCCATCGCAATGACGGCCGAGAACGCCTGCGGCAGCGGGCCGAACAGCCCCAGGTGCGCGCTGATGGACAGGATGGACGCCAGCGCCATCGAACCCACGCCCACCGGGTTGATGTCGTACAGATGCGCGCGCTTGAACTCAATGCCCTTGGGCGACAGGCCCAGCGGCTTGTTGATGACGAGGTCGGCCACCACGGACATGATCCAGGCGATGGCGATGTTGGAGTACAGCCCCAGCACCTCGCCCATGGCGCGGAACACGTTCATCTCCATCAGCATGAAGGCAATCAGCGTGTTGAAAACCACCCACACCACCCGCCCCGGGTGGCTGTGCGTGAGGCGCGAGAAGAAGTTGGACCACGCCAGCGAGCCTGCGTAGGCGTTGGTCACGTTGATCTTGAGCTGTGAGACGACCACAAACAAGGCCGTGGCCGCCACCGCCCAGCCGTAGTTGGGGAACACATATTCATAGGCGGCCAGGTACATCTGGTTCGGGTCCACCGCCCGATCGGCGGGGACCATGTGGGTGAGCGCCAGATAGGCAAGCAGCGCGCCGCCCAGCATCTTGAGCACCCCCAGCACCACCCAGCCCGGCCCGCCCACCAGCACACCCAGCCACCAGCGCCCGCGCGTGGCGGGCGTGCGGGCGGGCATGAAGCGCAGATAGTCAGCCTGCTCCCCCATCTGGGTGATGAGTGCAATGCCCACGGTGAGCGCTGCACCAAACAAGGGCAGTTGGAACGTGGCGCCGCGCATAGATTCACCACCGTAGTGCACAACCCCGGAAAACGCACCAGGATCGCGCACCAGCACATAGGCAAACGGCACCACCAGCATCACCAGCCACAGCGGCTGCGTCCACACCTGCAGGCGGCTGATGGCCGACACACCGTGGGTGACCAGCGGAATCACCACAATGGCGCAGATGAGGTAGCCCCAGGTGGGCGGGATGTCGAGTGCCAGCTCCAGCGCATAGGCCATCACGGCCGCCTCCAGCGCGAAGAAGATGAAAGTGAAGCTGGCGTAGATCAGCGAGGTGAGCGTGGAGCCGATGTAGCCAAAGCCCGCGCCGCGCGTGAGCAGGTCCATGTCCACCCCATAGCGCGCCGCATACACGCTGATGGGCAGCCCCGCCAGGAAGATGATGAGCCCCGTGGCCACTATGGCCCAGAAGGCATTGATGAAGCCGTACTGCACCAGCAGCGTGGCGCCCACGGCCTCCAGGATCAGGAACGAGGCCGCACCAAACGCCGTGTTGGCCACCCGCCATTCGGACCATTTGCGAAAGCGCTGCGGCGTGTAGCGCAGCGCGTAGTCCTCCATGGTCTCGGTGGCCACCCAGCTGTTGTAGTCGCGCCGGACCTTCACGACCTGCTGCGGCGCCTGCGCGTCGGCATCCCGCCCCAAGGCTGCTGCCGAGGCCGCGTCGGGCGGTGCAAGGGGGGCGGTGGAAAGGGGCATGGGCAAAGGACGACGGCAGCCCTTGCAAGTGCAGTTTCCATGCCACGATTCGCCGTCACGTCCAGCGCACCTTCGCCCTCTGGCGTATGGCGGGCACGGGGCTTGCTGCCTATGATGAATCCGCTGCCCTTCGGACCGCATGGCCATCGATGACGATTGCCCCGTGTGTCCGGCCTGGACAACCCGCCACACGAGCCCACCCCTCCTTACATTGAGCAGAACGACATGGAACTGACCCCTCGTGAGAAAGACAAGCTGCTGATCTTCACTGCCGCCCTGCTGGCCGAGCGCCGCAAGGCCCGGGGGCTGAAGCTCAACTACCCCGAGGCTGTCGCCCTGATCAGTGCCGCCGTGATGGAAGGCGCGCGCGACGGCAAGACCGTGGCGCAGCTCATGAGCGAAGGCCGCACCGTGCTGACCCGCGCGGACGTGATGGAAGGCATCCCCGAGATGATTCCGGACATCCAGGTGGAGGCTTCCTTCCCCGACGGCACCAAGCTCGTCACCGTCCATCAGCCGATCGTCTGACCCCTTTTCTCCCCCTCTTCTCTCCGTGGAGCCCCCCCCATGCGCATCACACCCTCACACCGTCACACAGCCGCTCTTCTTTTCATAGCATCCAGTGCAATCAGTTCTAGCGCCTTCGCCCATACCGGCGCTGAATCCCACATCCACAACAGTTTTCTGAGCGGCTTGGCCCACCCCCTGTTCGGCCTGGACCACCTGGCCGCCATGGTGGCCGTAGGCCTGTGGAGCGCCCTGTCCGCGCGCAGTGCTGGACGCGAGCTGCTGTGGGGCCCCATGGGCTTTGCGGCCATGTTGCTGGCGGGCGCAGTGCTGGGCCTGCAGGGTGTGGCACTGCCTGCGGTGGAGCCGATGATTGCCGCGTCGCTGCTGGCCACAGGCCTGCTCGTCGTGTCGCGCCTGCGCGTGCCTGGCCTCGTGGCCGCGCTGGGCGTGGGGGTGTTTGCCGTCTTTCACGGCGTGGCCCACGGCATCGAGCTGGCGGGCAGCCACAGCGCCTGGCAAACCCTGGCGGGCATGCTGACGGCCACCGTGCTGCTGCATGGCGTGGGGCTGGCGGCAGGCTGGGCGCTGCGCCACCGCACCGTGTGGCTCAGCCGCGCTGCAGGCGCTGCCGTGGCGCTGATGGGTGGCGCCCTGCTGGCCCAGATGGCCTGACAGGTCTGACTGGCGTCATGCATACCGACACCGCAGCAGCTCCCCCCTCAAGGACCCGACCATGATCCCAGGCGAACTCTTTACCGAACCCGGCGAGCACGCGCTCAACACCGGCCGCCGTACGCTGACCGTGGTGGTGCGCAACACCGGCGACCGTCCCATCCAGGTGGGCTCGCACTACCACTTTGCCGAGACCAACAACGCCCTGGGCTTTGACCGTGCGGCTGCACGCGGCATGCGGCTCAACATCGCATCCGGCACCGCCGTGCGCTTTGAACCCGGCCAGGAGCGCACCGTGGAGCTGGTGGACTACGCAGGCGAGCGCCGCGTGTTCGGCTTTCAGGGCCTGACCCAGGGCCCGCTGTAGCAACTTCAAGCCCAATTGGCCGATAGCGCCGGTATCAATTGCCCCAGCAGCTATCAAAAACATAGTAAACCGTTCTTGCGGAGCACCCCTCACATGGCAACCATTGGACGACGCGCCTACGCCGAGATGTTCGGCCCCACGGTGGGCGACCGCGTGCGCCTGGCCGACACCGAACTCATTCTCGAAGTCGAGGCCGACCACACCCTGCGCGCCGGCAGCTACGGCGAAGAGGTGAAGTTTGGCGGCGGCAAGACGATTCGCGACGGCATGGCACAGAGCCAGCGCAGCAACGCACAAGGCGCGGTGGACACAGTGCTGACCAACGCCCTGGTGGTAGACCACACCGGCATCTTCAAGGCCGACATCGGCCTGCGCGCAGGCCGCATCGCCGCCATCGGCAAAGCCGGCAACCCCGACACCCAGCCCGGCGTGGACATCATCATTGGCCCCGGCACGGAGGTCATCAGCTGCGAGGGCAACATCGTCACCGCAGGCGGCATCGACAGCCACATCCACTTCATCTGCCCGCAGCAGATCGAAGAGGCCCTGGCCAGCGGCGTGACCACCATGCTGGGCGGCGGCACCGGCCCCGCCACGGGCACGCTGGCCACCACCTGCACGTCGGGGCCCTTCAATATGGAGCGCATGCTGCAGGCGGCCGACGCCTTCCCGATGAACCTGGGCTTTTTGGGCAAGGGCAACGCCAGCCTGCCCGATGCGCTGCACGAGCAGATCAACGCGGGCGCCATTGGCCTCAAGCTGCACGAAGACTGGGGCACCACGCCATCGGCCATCAGCAACTGCCTGGATGTGGCCGATGCCACCGACACGCAGGTGGCCATCCACAGCGACACGCTCAACGAATCGGGCTTTGTGGAGAACACCATTGCCGCCGTGGGCGGGCGCGGGATCTGCGCGTTCCACACCGAGGGCGCGGGCGGCGGCCATGCACCGGACATCCTGCGCGTGGTGGGCGAGGACAACTTCTTGCCATCGTCCACCAACCCCACCATGCCCTACACCCAGAACACGCTGGACGAGCATGTGGACATGCTCATGGTGTGCCACCACCTCGATGCCAGCATTGCCGAGGACCTGGCCTTTGCCGAGAGCCGCATCCGCAAGGAGACCATCGCGGCCGAAGACATCCTGCACGACCTGGGCGCTATCAGCATGATGAGCAGCGACAGCCAGGCCATGGGCCGCGTGGGCGAGGTCATCCTGCGCACCTGGCAGACAGCGCACAAGATGAAGGTGCAGCGCGGCAGCTTGCAAGGTGACACGGCCCGCAACGACAACACACGCATCAAGCGCTACGTGGCCAAATACACCATCAACCCCGCGATTGCCCACGGCATCAGCCACGAGGTGGGCTCGCTCGAAGTGGGCAAATGGGCCGACATCGTGATCTGGAAGCCCGCCTTCTTCGGCGTGAAGCCCGCGCTCATCCTGAAGGGCGGGCTGATCGCCATGGCTGCGATGGGCGACCCCAATGCGTCCATCCCCACGCCGCAGCCCGTGCACTATCGGCCCATGTTTGGCGCGTTTGGCGGGGCCATCGCCAAAACGTCGCTCACCTTTGTCTCGCAGGCAGGGTTGGCTGCTGGCATTGGCGAGCGCTTTGGCCTGCGCAAGACGCTTTCCGCCGTGCGCAACATCCGCGGCATCCGCAAGCGCGACATGGTGCACAACAGCTACACGCCCAAGATGGAGGTGGACGCGCAGACCTACACCGTGCGCGCCGACGGCCAGCTGCTCACCTGTGAAGCGGCCACCGTGCTGCCCATGGCACAGCGCTACTTCCTGTTCTGAGGTCGCTTCCCATGAACGCCTTGCTGCAAGACCTGCGGATCCGCCTGGACGACCTGACCGATCCCCGCATCGAAGCCTTCATGCAGGAGCATTTGAAGGACATGCGTGCCACCTCGCCACCGGAGAGCGTGCACGCGCTCGACATGGTGCAACTGCGCCAGCCTGAGATCCGCTTCTGGACGGCCTGGCGCGGCGATGACGAGCTGGTGGGTACCGGTGCACTCAAGCACCTGGATGCCGACCATGCCGAACTCAAGTCCATGCGCACAGCAGCCAGCGTGCGTGGCCAGGGGGTGGGCCGGGCCGTGCTGGAACACATCCTGGGCCAGGCGGTGGACCTGGGCTACCAGCGCATCAGCCTGGAAACGGGCACCCAGCCCTTCTTTGAACCCGCGCACCAGCTCTACCTGCGCTATGGCTTTACCGACTGTGCACCATTCGGCAGCTACCGGCCCGATCCCCACAGCCGCTACATGAGCCGCGCCCTGTAGCGCATCCGCGCATCGCCTTTCGGCCAGGGCCACAATGTTGACCTTGCCTTTCCGGCTCCGCCCTTCCCTCTTGCCATGATCCAGGTCTCCAAACTTCTCCCCCAAGGCCAAGGCCTCGCTCCCGTACTGCTCAAGCGCGCCACCACCATCGAGCTGGACTGGGACGTGCGCCAGAAAAGCCGCTTTGCGGCCACCGACTCGGCCGGACGCGCACTGGGCATCTTCCTGCCCCGTGGCACCCTGGTGCGCGGCGGCGATGTGCTGGTGGCCGAAGACGGTTCCATGGTGCGCGTGATCGCAGCGCCGCAGCCGGTGCTGGTCATCACCCACTGCCAACACCACGGCACACCGTTTGACCTGACCCGCGCCGCCTACCACCTGGGCAACCGCCACGTGCCCATCGAGCTGCAGCCCGACCACCTCAAGATCGAGCCTGACCACGTGCTGGCCGACATGCTGCGCGCCATGCACCTCATCGTGAACGAGCAAAACCTGCCATTTGAACCCGAAGGCGGTGCCTATGCTGCGGGGCATGGCGGCGGGCACCACCATGGGGGTCACGGCCATAGCCACGATCACGACCACGAGCATGGTCACGCGCACGATCATGGCCATGACCACGGGCACACGCACACAGAGGTACCGGCTGCGGCCACGCCCCCGGCCCGAGGCCGCACCGTGTCCATCCCCGTGGTGGCCCAAGGGCACGTGCACGGCCCGCACTGCAAACACGACCACTGAGCCACCGCCCATGCGCCTGGACCGCCCCACGCCGCTGCCGGCCGCCAGCTTTTTGCAGCTGATGTGGCTGGCCTCCCCTGCACTGCCGGTGGGCGGGTTTTCGTATTCCGAGGGGCTGGAAAGCGCCATTGAAAATGTGGGCCTCGCCAGCGAAACCGCCGTGGGTGACTGGCTGCAGGACCAGCTCCACATCACCCAGGCCCGGGGCGACATGGCCCTCATCGCCAAGGCTGTGGGTGCGTGGCGGCGCGCCGACTGGGCGCATATGCGCGAACTCAACGACTGGGTGCTGCACACCCGAGAAACGAGCGAACTGCGCCTGCAGACCGAGCAAATGGGCCGATCGATGGCCGACTGGCTGCGCAATCAGAACCAGGGCGACGAGACCCTGATGCCCGCCGTGCGCCACCTGGCCGCATTGCCCCCCACCTACCCTGTGGCATTCGCACTGGCCGCCTCCACCACCCAGTCGCCCGTGCGCGACGTCCTGCTGGCCTACGCTTTTGGCTGGGCGGAGAACATGGTGCAGGCCGCCCTCAAATCCATGCAGCTGGGCCAAAGCGCCGGCCAGCGCATCCTGGCCCGGCTGGCCGATGCCATCCCAGCCGCAGCCGACCATGCCATCGGGTTGATGGACAGCGAGCGCCAGGCCTTTTCGCCCATGCTCGCCATCCTGTCAGCCCAGCACGAAACCCAATACTCCCGCCTCTTCCGATCATGACCACCAGCAACCTGCACCACGTCCCGAACCGCACCAAGAATCTGCCGCCCCTTCGCGTGGGCATCGGTGGCCCCGTCGGCTCCGGCAAGACCACGCTGCTGGAAATGCTGTGCAAGACCATGC
>ERZ1031516.169-NODE-169-length-10898-cov-7.693812_pt1 | contig 10898 bp, 6 predicted proteins | sample MGYA00518047_ERZ1031516 | MGnify/ENA primary metagenome ERZ1031516 (study PRJEB33718, sample SAMN03159945) | human skin metagenome | collected 2014-04-10 | study: EMG produced TPA metagenomics assembly of the PRJNA266117 data set (Human skin bacterial metagenome... | reverse complement strand
TACACAAGGAGTATCGTCGGCAGCGTCAGATGTGTATAAGAGACAGGGCTCGTGGGTGGACTGCGCGGATTCGTGCTCCTGCAATGGCTGAACGTGGAGCTGCTGTTCATGGACGATGTGGCTCGGCACCAAGGCCTGGGTCGAAGGCTGCTCGTGACGGCGGAAGAGAAAGCCCGCGAGCTGGGTGCCCGCAATGCGACGTTGAATACCTTCGAATGGCAGGCGCGTGAGTTTTATCTCAAGCAGGGCTATGAAGAGTTTGGGCGGATCGATGACTACATCCAGGGTTTCTACGTGGCGTACATGAAGAAGGCGCTGTAGCCATATTGCTTGCTGGCCATGGCAGGAATTCATTGGATGAGCGAGGGCGAAGCACGTAGGGTTGGTCGAAGTGCGGGTTCTATTTCGATAACGCGTACTTCAATGTGACGGAAGCGGCTGCTTCGATGGCCTTTGCCGGCTGCAGAAAGCGTCCAGGCTGATTTGACCGATGTCCGCTTGAGACTGACAGCAGCCGGTCGCCGAGCCGCAGCGAACTCCTTTGCTGACCTCGATACCGACATTCAGCGTGTTCACGACGCTGCCAAAGGGCGGGCGTTCAACGTTCGCGCTCAGGCAAAGCTCATGCGTAGATAGCCAGGTCGATGCAATCCGGTAAAGTCCTTCGTGAGGAAGAGGCCGTCCGGTCGACAAGCGGCGACGCTCAATAACAAGATGGAGGCTATGTGGCGTTGAGCTTGGACTTCAAACATATTCGGGAGCATCGAGGAACGCAGAACGGCGGCTTCGAAGAGCTTTGCTGCCAGCTGGCCGCCTTAGAAGACCCCGCGAAGGGGTCACAGTTCATTCGGAAAGGTCAAGGGCCCGACCAAGGCCTCGAGTGCTATCGCACGTACTCGGATGGGCACGAGGTTGGCTGGCAGGCGAAGTACTTCGTAAACGGCTTCGGTGATGGGCAAGTAAACGACCTCGACGACTCGCTTCAGCGTGCGCTGGCCGCCCATACGCGTATGGCAAGGTTTGTCGTCTGCCTGCCCATGGACCTTAGAGACAACCGGTCCGGCAAGAAGGCCAGCGAGGTTCAGCGCTACGAGAAGTGGCGCGAGAAGAGCATTGCCGGCGCCGCAGCTTGCGGCCGCACCATCGAAATCGAACTATGGAGCGCATCGAGCATCGGCGAACGCCTTGGTCGAGACGACCCGGCTTACTCTGGTCGTGAACGCTATTGGTTCGACACCGTCAGATTCAGCTCTGCTTGGTTCCGTGACAGGCTCGACGTACAGCGCCAGAACCTGGGTGACCGATACAGCCCCGAGAGTCATGTGGAGTTGCCCGTCCAACATGCCCTTCAAGCCGTGGCTCGCAACCCGGAATTGTTGGAAGCGCCGGCAACCTGGGCAGCGGAAATCACATACAACCTGGACGGCACAGCAGCAAGTCTGTCGCGCGAAAAGCTCGATTCGGCTGCGGACGGAGTGCGGCGAACCTGCGAGCCGCTACTGCAAGCCCTTGGTGCGCCACCCGTCGCCTTGGAGGCAGCCGTACCACTGGAGACATGGGCGGCTCTGGCGAATACCGCTATCGAAAGCATCTCCGAGGCCCTGACAGCGGTTGAAGCACACGTCGCCGAGAGAAGCCGCTACTCCCCGCGCAGAGACCTTTTTGACCTCTATTCAGCAGTAGACCGTGTTCGCACGGAAGTAGCAAGCGAGCGCTGGAAGCTCATCAACAAGCGGGACTTGGTTGTCTCTGGTCCAGGCGGCATTGGCAAATCGCACCTGGTCGCTGACTTCGGGCACAAGCAGCTAGAGGCAGGCCGTCCCTTCATATTGGTTCTCAGCGGCAGCCTGACGGATGGCGACCCTTGGGAACAAATTCGAGGACAACTGGACCTCGCCCATGTCACCACCGCCGACTTTCTTGGCGCACTCGATGCAGCCGCCGAGGCCGCCAACTGCCGGGCAGTGGTGGCCATCGACGCGCTCAACGAAAGGCAGGGCATCGCACTGTGGGAACAGCGCCTGCCGGGCTTCATCCGGCAGGTCCAAAAGTATCCTCGGTTGGCGCTCGTTCTCACCGTGCGCAGTACGTACGTTCGGTTCCTTCCGCTGAAGGGTCTTGAGCAGATTGTTCACCCAGGCTTTGCTGGCCACGCCGGCGCGGCGGCAAAGGCCTATCTAGACCGCCGCGGCATCGCGCGACCAAGCTCTCCGAACCTAGCGCGGGAGTTTGAGAATCCCCTATTCCTCCGCACCTGCTGCGAATTCCTCGACACCGAGAACCTAAAGCAGTTGCCCAAGGGGATGGAAGGCGTCACGGCGATATTTGACTTCTACCTGACTGCGGTTGCGGACAAGGTTCAGAGGGAGCTGAAGCTCATCCCCGAGTTAAAGATTCCTCGGAAGGCGTTGGACAAGTTCCTAGAAGCCTGTGCAGACCATGGCGACGGCGGAAGCCTGTCCTTGGAGGAGACCGTCAAGCTGCTGGAGGGTGTTCACAACTCGAGCGGCTATGCGGACCGCAGTCTCTTTACTGCCTTCATGTCGGAAGGCGTGCTCACCCAAGATGTCGAGTGGCAGACAAAGGGTGGTCACAAGGAAATAATTCGGTTCACGTTCGAGCGGCTGTCAGACCATCTTCGTGCAAGACGATTCATTGGGCAAGTTGACAGCACTGACGTCGAGGGCTCGTTCAAGAGAGCACCGCTGGCCGCCTACTTCGAACCGTTCGAGAGTTGGCGGTACGCCGGGGTCATCGAGGCCCTCGCGGTACAGTTGCCAGAGGAGTTTGCCTATGAGCTGTTCGACGTCTTGCCCGAAGGGGCCATCGACGACCCTTCGCTCTGCGACGCTTTCGTAAGCTCACTGGCCTGGCGGAGTCCAAAGGCATTCACAAGTCGAACGGTCAGATGGGTGAACAAGCTCTGCGAGGCTACAGGTCGCTCAGCCTACGGCTTGATGCTTCTGGTGAGTACCGAGCCGGAGAACAGCTTCAACGCCAACTGGCTGCATGATGACCTTTGGCCGCGCCCAATGCCTCTCAGGGACGCTGCATGGTCCGTGTTCCTGGCGATGGAAGACTTGGACGACGACGGCGCCGTCATATCCCTTATCAACTGGGCCTGGGACACTGACGCCAACGACGTCGATGAACAGCGCCTATGGCTGGCCTCAATCACGCTGACTTGGTTTCTGTCGACCAGCAACCGAGCTGTCCGAGACCGAGCCACCAAGGCGCTCGTGAACTTGCTTTCCTGCAAGCTCAGCCACGCGGCGGCACTCGTCCAAAAGTTCGCCGACATCGACGACGCATATGTTTCCGAGCGACTTCTCGCAGCCTGCTACGGTGCAGCGATGCAGGGCATGGACCGAGGCCATTGCGATGTGCTTGCTGCTTCAGTCTGGAATACCTACTTTGCGGAAGGTAAGCAACCGCCACTGCACTTGATGGCCCGCGACTATGCCTACGGTGTACTGCTCTACTCTCAGGCCGCAGGCCAGCTGCCATCAGAGGTCAACCTCGACGCATGCAGGGCTAAGTTCAGGTCAGCTTGGCCGATGGAGACGGTAACGGAAGCTGACCTAAAGAAGTACCGTAGCAAGGGCTACGGCGATTCGATTTGCTCCTCTACGGACGAGCATGGCGACTTCGGCCACTACACCGTTCGGAGTTGGTTGGACGACATCGTTGAAGCGCCGCGTACGCTTGCCGGGCAAACGACCAAGGGGCTCTTTGCGCGTTGGCAGAGCGAGCTGATCGACAAGGCCACTCCGGAGCAGCAAGACGCGTACATTGCGCTGCGCAAGTTGACGGCCGAATACCGCCTGAGGCCTCTGAGCTTCGCCTTCCCACCGAGAAAATCGAGTAAATCCGAACGGCTTTGGGCTGACATGGTGAAAGCCAACCAAACGTTCAAAGACACGCTATCTGCAGAGCTTCTGGAGGAGTACACATCCTTTGCGGAGCACCATCTTCTTGAATCCACGCGCATGCGGGACGACGGCCGGCGTCCGTCGGAGGTCCTTCCCGGCCCCGTACGTAACTGGATTTGCGAGCGCGCCCACCAGCTCGGGTGGACCGAAGAGCTCTTTCAGGAATTCGAGAGGAGCGGAATTGTCAGCCGGGACCGCATGGGAAACCATCGCGTAGAGCGCATCGGCAAGAAGTACCAATACATTGCCCTAGCTGAAGCGACTGCGCGCATGACCGACAACCTTGCGATGTGTTCGTGGCAAGACGAGGGGGAGTTGCGGGCGTTTGAGCCAGGCCCTCGCGGTCGCGACATGAAGGGCGACATAGACCCGTCTCTCCTCGTTCGAAGTACCCTCGAATCCGGCTGGAAGGCGACACCAGTCACATGGTGGACACCGTCTGCTCCTCGACTGCCGTCAGTCGACACCGACCTGCTCCTCGCGTGGCTGCACGGCGAGAGCGACTTGTGCAACGACGTCGGTCAAATTGAGGTAATTAGCCCCGACGGCGAGCGATGGCTAACTGTTTACGGCTTTCGCCGGTGGACCGTGCCAGGTCAGAGCAGGCGCAACCACGCGGACGCCTGGTCGCGCATCACCTGCTTGGTCACCGCCCTAGGGCATGGACCCAAGCTGGCTAAGGAACTGCTTGCCAGGCATCGCGGTGACGTATCTCGCCTGTGGGACGGCGGGCACCTGTTCTCGTTCCTTGGTGAACATGGTTGGCGACACCCCCGGCAGATCGCACTGGAGCCAAGAATCGACGCCGGCATCAAGACGCCCTATGCCGGCGTAGTCGTTTCACTGCACGCTGAAGGAAGCAGCAAGGATAACTCGGTCGACAAGACGTTCGAGCTATCCCTGCCCTCGTCGGGCGCCATTCAGGTGCTGGACCTGCACCTGCGAAGCGGCAAGGCTCCGGAGTACGTCGACGCCAACGGGACCCTTCGGTGGCAAGACCCCTCACTGCGTTCTCGCGGTTCAGGAGCCGGAGTTGTATCTCGCGACTACTTTCTCAGCAAGCTAGCGAGCGCCGGCCTAGAACCTGTTTGGGTGCTCGCCGGCGAGAAGAATGTATATGCAGGCAGCGATGGCAGCATTTCTATGGGCGGCTTCGGCGGCGGTCTCTATCACACCACCGCGTTTGCTATGGAGGCGGGTGTCTTGAAGTCCTTTGGCACCGAGACCGAGTTCCATGCACCGAGCGCTGAGCAACTTGAGAAGCTCAAGCGAAGCTGACGCGCATGGAGGTGAAGCCTCCTCCGCCTAGCCACGGCGCACGGGCCTCGCCTCAAGCGCTCAAAAATGGGCTCCCGCAAAACGCGCCGACGGGGCGGCAGTTCGGTCATGGTCATCGTCAACCGCACGCCCGCTCGTTGGTCGCGTTGCTGCGTCATCTAGTCGTCGACTGGCGACATCAGTTAGTACGGCTCGCCGCACCCTGCTGTGCTAAAAGAATCCAGAAATTCTGCAGCGAGGAACAAGATGAAGCTCAAGCACATTGCAATATCAAACTTCAAGGGCATCCAGGCCGACAACCTCAGTCCGGAGTCCTTCACATGCCTCGTCGGCGAGAACAATGCGGGCAAGTCGTCGGTCATGCAAGCCATCGTCTTTGCGTTGAACCGCCCCAAGAACATACCGTCCGCTCACTTCTATGACTCGAGCCAGCCGGTGTCCTTCGATTTTGAGCTCTCAGGCGTCACTGAGGCGCACCTGGCTCGCCTGTCTGACGAAGCAAAGGGCAAGATTGCGGGACTCATCGTTGATGAGGAACTGGCGCTCCGCGTGACCTATGCACCAGGGGATTCAGTCAGCATCCAGGTGAAGGCGCAGCAGCCGACGGAGGTGCGCTACAGGCCAGAAGCGATTGACGCGGCGCTGTCCGGCAAGAAGGGGCAGGCAGCCATTGAGGAAGCCCTTTGGACGGCTTACCCCGAGTTCAAGGCAGCGTACTCCGAGCCGCTGAAGCTGCTCGGAACGGCCAAGGCGTTCGTCAAGGAGCAAGTTGCCAAGCTTCCGCCTGAACAGTTCACGTCGGAGTACACCGCCCTGCCCTCCGGCATCAGCGCCTCGATCTCGCCGCTCCTGCCTGAGCCCATCTACATCCCTGCCGTCAAGAATTTGAACGACGACCTGAAGACATCCCAGTCGACGTCGTTCGGTCGCCTATTGGGTCTCCTGTTGGAAGACATGGCCGAAGACCTTGCCCACGTAAACACAGCGCTGGAAAAGGTGAACTCGCTCTTCAACCGCGTCACCACAGAAGGGAAGGTGGTCGATGGCCGCCACGCCAAAGTCCGTGGTCTAGAGAGTGAAGTGGAAGGACTTCTAAGCGCGAACTTTCCGAATGTGAGAGTGCAGCTCGAGATTCCGCCGCCGGAACTGAAGACCATCCTTAATGCCGCTCAAATTTTCATCGACGACGGCTCGCACGACCTCATCGACAACAAGGGCGATGGCATCAAACGGTCGTTGACGTTTGCCCTACTGCAGGCCTACGTGAATCGGCAGGACAAGCAGAAGGTTCAGGTCGACGCTGGTGGTAAGGCGCCGCGTCCACTCATTTTTCTCTTCGAGGAGCCCGAGCTCTACCTGCATCCGCGGTCGCAACGAGTCCTCTTCAACACGCTGGCTTGCATCTCAGAGAACCACCAGGTTCTCGTGACGACACATTCGCCCCTGTTCTTTGCCCCAGGCGTCACCGCATCGTTCGTGCGGGTCGCAAAACAGGCAGCAGCGCCAAAGCCAATCGCCAAGCTGTTCCCAGTGAACTTTGCGCTCAACAAAGCTGATGCAGAGACATTCCGCCTTGCCCGGTTCGAGCACGCAGACGCGGCGTTCTTCAGCCAGAGCGTGGTGCTCTTCGAGGGCGAATCGGACGATGCCTACTGCAAGCACGTCGCCCAGTTGTTCAAAGATGAGTGGGATTTCGAACGGCGGAACGTCGCGCTTGTTCGGGTGTCCGGCAAGGGGAACTTTCTGAAGTTCCGTAACTTCTTCGAGAGCTTCGGCATCTCGGTTCGCCTAGTCGCCGACTTGGACGCAATCTTCGACGGCTTCAAGCACCTAGGCACTGACAAGGAGTCCTCAGACCTTCGCGACAAGCTGCTGCAGACGCTTGATGGACGGATTGCGGCATTGGGAACAAAGGCAGAACCCAAGCCGCGCCAAATTCAGCGGCGTGCGAACCAGGATTCATGGAAAGACAGGTACGAAGCCGCCAAGGCGGCGCTCCAGGCCGTACAGGCAGGCGCCCCGGTGGACGCCAAGACCTACGAGGCCCTCGAAGGTCTATTCGTCTGGGAGAAGGAAATCGCCCGGATGCGGGTCTGCACTGAAGACACGGAAGCCGCTGCGGCCCTCGTTCCCTTGTTGGACTGCCTGCGCGGGCAAGGAGTCTGTGTTCTCTCTAGAGGCGCGATTGAGGACTACTACCCCGCTACAGCGCCCGGATCCGGCCCCAAACCCGACCGTGCGCTTGCGGCATGTGCGGCTGTCCTGACACGCGAGGAGGCGACGGCCCTGTCAAAACCGTTGGCGGCCGGCCGGCCGACTGAGCTTGAAGAAGTCTTCGAAGCTCTATTCAATCATTGAGACGGAGGCAACCAGTTCGATGCCTGACACCCTCCCTAATGATGACTGCAGTTTGGTCAGACGCTTGATTCTCACTCCGAAGGGGCCAGGACTTGCTGGGCCATGCCGACGTGACAGACCATGATCTACAGCCAAGTGCTCAAGATTAGCGGTAGCGGCGTGCGCAGTCCCATGGATACGCTCGCGAGGGTAAATCGATGCCGCGGAGCGGCAGAAAGCCGCCGTTCACCAATGACTGCTCATGCGCTCGGGCGAGGCCGCCTCGACGCTTGGCCAACGACTGCATTCGCCGCATAGCCGTCATCATCAGACCAACGTCGAACGCCCGCAACGGGTCGGTTGCGTAATTCAAAGACTAACGCAGCAGAGATTCGATCAGCTTTGACCAAGCATCAAGCAAATTAAGGCAGATAGAGCCTCCATCCACAGTCACCCGAAATCGCGCAGCAACGGAGGCTCTAGTTGCTATCGAGCCGCAGTGGCCCGAGTCGCTGAACTCCTATCTGCCTTGGGTCAGTAGGCACCCATGTAGTCACGCTTACCGACCTCAACACCGTTGTGGCGCAAGATGGCATAGGTGGTGGTCACGTGGAAGAAAAACTGCGGCAGCCCATAGTGCAGAAGATATGCGCCCGCGGTCAGCTTCTTTTCCTTGGGGGTGCCGGGGCGCAATACGATCTCGCGGCTCTCGCTTGAATCGAATTGCTCAGGCTTGAAGGAGCCGATATGGGCCAAAGCTTTGGCGATCAACGCTTGCAGGTCGGCGAAGCTGACCTCGGTGTCGGGCCAGGACGGCACCTCGGCACCAGCCAGGCGGGAGGCAATGCCCTTGGAGAAGTCCGCGGCGATCTGTACCTGGCGTACCAGCGGAAACATGTCAGGAAACAGCCGCGCCTGCAGCAGCGCATTTGGATCGATGTTCTTCTGCGTCGCGTGGTCTTCGGCCTTCTTGAGCACGTCGGACATGGCGCGCAGCATCTGCTGCATGACGGGAATGGAGGCGTTGTACAGCGGGCTGGTCATAGTGAGGTCAGTTCTGAAATTGGGCGCGATGGCCGAAGTTGGCGTGGCAGAGGTCCTGCCGACCATCCAAGGCTAACAGCACAGGGTGAACTGAATCGGCCCGGCTTTTGGGGCCAGCTTTTCTTCCGGCGCTCACGCCGATCGGGACCGGCCCGCCACGGTTTCTTCGAGGTCCGTACCCCGCGCATCGCAGAAGCTGCATTTATTGGCGCTTACCGCAACTTCATGCCAAACGGCACCGCAACCCACCGACTTCTTCCCTAGAGTGGATGCCCCTCTCACTCGCGACCCCACCTAGGGAAGTAGAAAGGCGCAACACCCCAATCCACTGAGATGTTCGAAAGGCTGCTCGCCTCGCGGCAGGTCGTCGTTGCAAAAGCAGCGATGCAGATGCGAGGTATCAAAAGGCGACGGCCAGGGCGTTAGCACCACCCCAGCCGTCTAACCAAGTTCGTGCACAACCCCAAAAGGAACCGCACAAAAATGGCTACCAAGACTATAGCCCGGCGTCGCACGCCGGTGTCCCCCAGAGAAACCGCTCAAGCCCCGGCGGATCTCCTCGAAAACACCCTCTCCCAACTCGAAGCGCTTCTGTGGGCCTCCCACGGGAAAGACATCGACTGGTGCAGCGGTGATGGGCCTCGCCAACTGGACAACCTTCTCTGGCTCGCGGCGGAACTAGCTCGCAAGGCCGGGGAGCTGTTTCAGTTGAGCGAGACGGCGCGACGTGGAGCGCTCGAGACCGGCGGGTAAGGGCCGGTCTGCGGGCCGCGGTTTAGCGGCCCGCTTAGGAGACAGGTCCTCTCCTGTCCTCGCTATTCGCAAGGGCTGCCAACTGATCGCGCCAGTCAGAGCGCAATGGCCCCCACGATGTGATCCGCCAACAACCCAGCCGCCCGCGGCAGACCCGCCGCCCGATGCAGCCGTATATCCGCCCCAGGCAACCGCGGCATGCCATCGCGTTCCGACAGCGCCCGCAGCCTCGGCGGAAAGGTGCCCGACTTCACCACCGTCACCGCCAGTCCCTGCGCTGCAATCGACTCCACGGCCGCGAGGCTGTGGCTCACAAAGGCCAGTCGCCATGGCCGTCCCGACGCATCGAGCGCCTCGGTCGCCCATTGGCGGAACAGGCAGCCCTGCGGATAGAGCGCGACCGGCAGCGGGTCCTGCGATTCCACCGATTGAGAAACCGCCGTGGCCCAGACCGCCTGTTCGCGCCGCAGCAGCTCGCCGCCGCCCTGGCCTTCGGGATGCATCGCGATCACGAGGTCGAAGTCCTCGCCCAGCCGCTCGGGCATGCGCGCGGTCAGGCCGGTCTCCATCTCGATGTGGATGCGCGGGTAGGCGGCCACGAAGCTGGCGAGCACCGGCGGCACGACGAAGCTGCCGTAGTCGTCCATGACGCCGAGCCGCACGCGGCCCTCGACCTTGTGCTGCTGCAGATGGCCCACCGCCTCGTCGTTGAGCAGCAGGATGCGGCGCGCATAGCCGAGCAGCCCCTCGCCCGCGAGGCTCAGGTCGACGTTGACCTTGGTGCGGTGAAAGAGCTCTGTGCCCAGCCGCTCCTCGAGCCGCTTGATCTGCATGCTCACGGCCGACTGCGTGCGGTTCAGCGCGGTTGCCGCGCGCGTGAAGGAGCGATGGTCGGCCACGGCCACGAAGGCCTTCAGCAGCTCAGGGTCGAGCGTCGGGATGCTCATTCGATTCGTTGATCAGAGTGACCAAATAAATTCCATTGATTGATGATAGATGGCTGCCTACGCTGCTGTCACTTCATCGATCAGGGAGCACGGGCGTGGGAGAACTCTTGGGCATCGCGGCCGCGATGCTGTCCAGCGCACTGGGCGGCGCCGCGGTGGGCGCAACGCGCTATGTCGCGGGCGTCATCGATCCGGTGGCACTCGGTGCCTTTCGTTTCGTCATCGGCTTCTGCCTGTTGCTGCCGATGGCGCTGCTGCGTTCCGGCGAGTCGTGGCCCGCGCCACGCGACTGGCCGGCGGCGGCCGGGCTGGGGCTGCTGTTCTTCGGGCTGTTCCCGCTGCTCTTCAATGCCTCGCTGCACCACACGACCGCCGCGCGCGGCGCGCTGGCGCTGTCGGCGCTGCCGTTGCTCACCATGGGCGTGGCGGGCGTGCTGCGCGTCGAGCCCTTCACGCGTCGCAAGACGATCGGCGTGCTGGTCGCGATGGCGGGCGTGGGGCTGGCGCTGCTGTCGGGACTGCGCACCGCACCGCCCGACGCCTGGCGCGGCGACCTGCTGATGCTCGGGGCCGCGCTGTGCATGGCCTGTCTCTTATACACATCTCC
>ERZ1031516.168-NODE-168-length-10946-cov-7.321917_pt1 | contig 10946 bp, 10 predicted proteins | sample MGYA00518047_ERZ1031516 | MGnify/ENA primary metagenome ERZ1031516 (study PRJEB33718, sample SAMN03159945) | human skin metagenome | collected 2014-04-10 | study: EMG produced TPA metagenomics assembly of the PRJNA266117 data set (Human skin bacterial metagenome... | reverse complement strand
AGATCATGCCTAGTCTCGTGGGCTCGGAGATGTGTATAAGAGACAGGTCCAGAAGCTCTTGCGCGCCACCAGCGGCGAAGTGGTCTGGATCACCGCGTAGCCGCTGGCCGCGAGACGCTTGTCGAGCAGCGCGTAGAAGCTGTTGGTGTAGAGCTTGCCGATCGCGAAGTTGGTGGGATCGGGAAAGTCGACCACGATCACGTCGAACAGGTCATCGTCACTGCGCTGCTGCAGCCACTGGAAGGCATCGGTGTTGACGATCTTGAGCTTCGGCGACGACAGCGAATGGCCGTTGAGCGCGGCCAGGGTCTCGTGGTCGGTGAACAGCTTCGTCATGTTCGGATCGAGCTCGACCAGCGTGACCGACTCCACCGACGGGTACTTGAGCACCTCGCGCACCGCCATGCCGTCGCCGCCGCCGAGCACCGCCACCTTCTTGGGCGCGCCGTGGGCGGCCATCACGGGATGCACCAGCGCCTCGTGGTAGCGGTACTCGTCGCGCTCGGCGAACTGCAGGTTGCCATTGAGGAACAGCCGGTGCCCGAGCAGCCCGCGCGTGACCACGATGCGCTGGTAGGGCGAGGTGGCGCTGAAGACGATGCGGTCCTGGTAGAACTTGTCCTCGGCCAGCGTGGTGATGTGGTCGGCGCCGATGAAGCCGCCGAGCAGCGCCGCCAGCGACAGGAAGCAGGCCAGCGCATGCGCGCCGACGCGCCGCAGCTCGTGGCGGAACAGCCAGAGCGCCCACACCGCCACCGCCGCGTTCATGAAGCCGAACAGCAGGCCGGTGCGGATCATGCCGAGCTGCGGCACCAGGATCAGCGGGAAGGCCACCGACACCGCAAGCGCGCCGAGGTAGTCGAAGGTCAGCACCTGCGACACCAGGTTCTTGAGCGCCACGTTGCGCCGCAGGATGCGCATCACCAGCGGGATCTCGAGCCCGACCAGCGTACCGACCACGACCACCAGCCCGTACAGCAGCAGCCGGAACGCGCCCGGCGCGTAGGCATTGGCCAGGAACAGCACCGCCGGCAGCGCGCCGCCGATCAGCGCCACCATCAACTCGATGCGCAGGAAGTGGGCCGGCAGCTGGCGGTCGAAATAGCGCGACAGCCACGAGCCCACGCCCATCGCGAACAGGTAGGTGCCGATGATGGTGCTGAACTGCAGCACCGAGTCGCCCAGCAGGTAGGAGCTGAGCGCCGCCGCGCTGAGTTCGTAGACCAGCCCGCAGGCGGCCACCACGAAGACGCTGGCGAGCAGCGCGATCTCGACGGGCTGCGGCCCGCGCGCATCGGCCGGGCGCGCGGACGGGGCCTGCTCCGCGCTCAATGGATGGCGGCGGCGACGATGATGCTGATGCCCAGGCTCATCGCGGCGACGACCAGGCCCAGCGCCACATTCTGCTTCTCGACGATCTCGCCCCACAGGTCATAGGGCGTGATCTTGTCGATGATCAGGAAGCAGAGCCAGAAGATCACCACGCCGATCAGCGCGTACACGAGCGATCCGAGGACCACGCCAGGTTTCAGCCATTCAAATCCCATGGGGACCTCCAGTCGTATCTGTATCTATCAGTCGATGAATCGGAAGCGGCAGCGCGATCTTCGTCATTTGTGGCCGCCGCCGCTCGAGGAGCCGCCGTAGGAGCCGCCCGAGCTGCGGTAGCCGCCGCCCGAACCGCCGCCGCTGCTGCTGCAGGTGCTCAGGATGATGACCAGCACGATGATCACGATGGCGATCACGATCATGGTGCCGCAGCCCAGCCCCGAAGCCGCGCTGACCGGCAGTGCGTCGGAGCGCTCGAACAGGTCCTTCTTGGCATCGAGCTTGAAGGCCGTGGCGACCGCGCCGCTGTCGATCTTGCTGCCCGAGGACCAGGTGAGCTCGTTGGCCGAGCGCTCCATCGACAGCAGGGCGCCGCCGGACGCGAAGTCGCGGTTGAAGGTCTTCTGCCCGCGCTCGACCTGCCAGTAGAACTCGCCGGCCACGTAGGTGGTCTCGGCGTTGTAGGCGTACTGCTGCTGGTAGCGCTTGCCGAGGTAGGTGGCGGTGCTGCCGTTCTCGGCCATCACCGGCGCGCCGGTGGTGGGGCGCACCATGCTCCAGCCGTCCTCGGCATCGACCAGGAAGCTGAAGCCGCGCTTCTTGTTGTAGAGCAGGTATTCGTCCCAGCCGAACTGCTCGTCGTCGCCGGGCTCGCTGCCCATGCGGTGCTGGAAACCCACCACCTGCCACTGCACGCCCTGCAGCTGGCCCATGCTGCCCAGCGCGATCAGCGGGCGCACCGGCTCGTTCTGCGCCGCATGCTTGAGCTCGCCGCCGATGCCCTGCGACAGGTCGATGATGCTGTTGCACGAGCGGCAGGTGACGCTCTTGCTGTCGGCCAGGTTGAGCGTGACCGGCGAGCCGCAGTTGGGGCAGTTGAAGCTGCGGCCCTTCTCGTCCTTGGCGGAGTCCTCGCGCAGGCCCGTGAGCTGCAGCGATTCGAGTTCGACGGAACGGCCCAGCGCGGCCGTGGGCGGCTGCGAGCCGTAGTCCAGGCTCAGCACCAGGCCCTTGTCGTTGCGCAGCTCGACCACCTGGAACGGCCGGCCGAGCTCGGGCAGGTGCGGCAGTTCGCCCTGCGCCGAGACCAGCGTCACTTCCTCGTTCGAGGCGACGGTGTAGCTCTGGCCGTTGAAGGCGGTGGTGGCGCCCACGCGCAGGTCGGCCGCGGCCGGCGGCGTGCGCTGCAGTTCGAACGGCAGCGAGAAGACGTAGGCGCCGTTGTCCTCGCTGAGCACGCCGGTGCGGTCGCCGTCGAGGGCCGCGATCCATTCGGTCCAGCGGCCGCCGGCGTACTTGTATTGAAGCCGGCCGACGATGGTGAAGGGCTTGTCCTGGATCCGGCCCGCGGCGAACAACTGCAGCGGGCTGAAGTCGTCGAACAGCTCGGCCATCTTGCCGGTGCGCGCGAGCGTGTCGCCCTGGCGCACGACGGTGCTCTGGCAGTAGGGGCAGACCGCATGGGTCGACTGGGCCGATCGGAACTCGACCGGCGCGCCGCAACCGGGGCAGGGCGCGCGGTAGTAGCGCTGGGTGCCGCCGGCTTCCTCAGCCATGGCGCGCACGCGCGGACGCGAGGCCCGCAGCATTCTTCCAGCCGATCATGCCTCTCACGCCCGTCGAGCGGGCGTCAGGCGCTGTACAGAACATGGCGCCGGGTCAGACCAGCTTCTTGAGCAGTTCGGCCTTCTTGGCGTCGAACTCTTCCTGGGTCAGGATGCCCTTGGTCTTGAGTTCGCCGAGCTTCTCGAGCGTGGTCATCACGTCGTTGGGGTTCACCACCGCCACCGCCGGCTGCTGCTGGGTCGCGGCCGCCTGGGCCGCCGCGTTCGGGCTCAGGCCCTGCGCGAGGTTCTGCGCCAGCACCTGGCCGAGCGCCACGCCGGCGCCCAGGCCCATCGCGTCGCCCGCGATGCCGCCGCCGTTGGCGGCACCCTCGGCGAACTTGGGGATCGCCTGCGCCGTCTGGTACTGCATGAACTTGCCCATGTCGTTGCCGACCATGCCCATGCCGATCTTCTGGTCGAGGATCTTCTGCAGTTCCTCGGGCAGCGAGACGTTCTGGACCGTGATGTTCTCGAGCTTGATGCCGATCTTGGCGAACTCGGGCACCAGCTGGGCCGCCAGCGCCTGCGCGAACTGGATCTGGTTGGCCGCGAGGTCGAGGAACGGCACGCCGCTGGAGGCGATGGCGTTGCTGATGTTCTGCAGCACCAGGCCGCGCAGCTGGCCGTCGAGGTCGGCCACGGTGTAGATGTCGCGCGTGCCCGAGATCTCGGTGTGGAACAGCTTGGCGTCGCCGATGCGGAACGAGTAGTTGCCGAAGGCGCGCAGGCGCACGGCGCCGAAGTCCTTGTCGCGGATGGTGATGGGCTGCGGCGTGCCCCACTTCTGGTCGACCTGCTGGCGCGTGCTGAAGAAGTAGACGTCGCTCTTGAACGGGGACTCGAAGAGCTTGTCCCAGTTCTTCAGGTAGGTCAGCACCGGCAGCGTCTGCGTGCTGAGCTTGTACATGCCGGGGCCGAACACGTCGGCCACCTGGCCTTCGTTGACGAACACCGCGATCTGCGACTCGCGCACCGTCAGCGAGGCGCCGTTCTGGATTTCCATCTCCGCCATCGGGAAGCGCCAGGCCAGCGTGCCGTCGCCGGACTCGGTCCACTGGATGATGTCGATGAACTGTTTCTTGATGAAATCCATCAGGGCCATGGCTGCGCTCCTCTAGAGGGTTTTTGTGCGGACTTGGCATATTGCCACACCGACTTGACGGCGGACCCGTGCTTTTGGTCATTTTGGTCATGGCTGCACCCTGGCCAGGCGTCATAGTCCGTCATCGTCGGAGGTCTACAATCGGCGCCCCCAGAAGAAGCGCCCCAGGAGCAACGGCACATGTCTGACACGACCCCTTCGTCATCCTCGACTCCCTCGCCCGAAGACAAACGCGCCGAACTTCGACGTGCCGCCCTCGAGTACCACGAGTTCCCGGTCCCCGGAAAGATCTCGATCGCCGCGACCAAGCAGATGGTCAACCAGCGCGACCTGTCGCTGGCCTACTCGCCCGGCGTGGCCGCGCCCTGCGAGGAGATCGTCAAGGACCCGGCCAACGCCTTCAAGTACACCGCGCGCGGCAACCTCGTGGCGGTCATCACCAACGGCACCGCGGTGCTGGGCCTGGGCGACATCGGCCCGCTGGCTTCCAAGCCGGTGATGGAAGGCAAGGGCGTTCTCTTCAAGAAATTCGCCGGCGTCGACGTGTTCGACATCGAGATCGACGAGAAGGACCCCGCGAAGCTGGTCGAGGTGATCGCCGCGCTCGAACCCACCTTCGGCGCGATCAACCTCGAGGACATCAAGGCGCCCGACTGCTTCTACGTCGAGCGCGAGCTGCGCAAGCGCATGAAGATCCCGGTCTTCCACGACGACCAGCACGGCACGGCGATCACCGTGGCCGCGGCCATGCTCAACGGCCTGAAGGTGGCCGGCAAGAACATCGCCGACGTGAAGCTCGTGACCTCGGGCGCGGGCGCCGCGGCGCTGGCCTGCCTGAACCTGCTGCTCAAGGTGGGCCTCAAGCGCGAGAACGTGTTCGTGACCGACCTGGCCGGCGTGGTCTACGAAGGCCGCACCGAGCTGATGGACGACGACAAGCGCCAGTACATGCAGAACACCACGGCGCGCTCGCTGGCCGAGGTGATCGAGGGTGCCGACGTGTTCCTGGGCCTGTCGGCCGGCGGCGTGCTCAAGCCCGCGATGGTCGCCAAGATGGCGACGCGCCCGGTGATCTTCGCGCTGGCCAATCCGAATCCGGAAATCACGCCCGAAGACGCGCGCACGGTGCGCGACGACATCATCATGGCCACCGGCCGCACCGATTACCCGAACCAGGTCAACAACGTCCTGTGCTTCCCGTACATCTTCCGCGGCGCGCTCGACTCGGGCGCGACCACGATCACCGACGAGATGGAGATCGCCGCGGTGCACGCCATCGCCGAGCTGGCGCAGGCCGAGCAGAGCGAGCGCGTGGCGGCGGCCTACGTCGGCGAGAAGCTGTCGTTCGGCCCCGAATACCTGATCCCGAAGCCCTTCGACCCGCGCCTGATGATGAAGATCGCGCCGGCCGTGGCCAAGGCGGCCGAGGAAAGCGGCGTGGCGCTGCGTCCGATCAAGGACATGGATGCCTACCGCGACAAGCTGCAGAGCTTCGTCTATGCCTCGGGCACCACCATGAAGCCGATCTTCGACGCCGCCAAGCGCGCGCCGAAGAAGCGCGTGGCCTACTGCGAGGGCGAGGAAGAACGCGTGCTGCGCGCGGCGCAGATCGTGGTCGACGAGGGCATCGCCCGCCCGACGCTGATCGGCCGCCCGGCCATCATCGCCCAGCGCATCGAGAAGTTCGGCCTGCGCCTGAAGGAAGAGCTCGACTACGACGTGGTCAACGTCGAGCAGGACCACCGCTACCGCGACTTCTGGCAGACCTACCACCGCATGACCGAGCGCAAGGGCATCACGGTGCAGGTCGCCAAGATCGAGATGCGCCGCCGCCTCACGCTGATCGGCGCGATGCTGCTGCACAAGGGCGAGGTCGACGGCATGATCTGCGGCACCTGGGGCACCACGCTGATCCACCTGCACTACATCGACCAGGTGATCGGCAAGCGCCCCGGCGGCTGCGCCAGCACCCCGCAGGACGTGCCGGTGTACGCCTGCATGAACGGCCTGCTGCTGCCCGAGCGCCAGGTGTTCCTGGTCGACACCCACGTCAACTACGACCCGACGCCCGAGGAACTGGCCGAGATCACGACCATGGCGGCCGAGGAGATGATGCGCTTCGGCCTCAAGCCCAAGGCGGCGCTGCTGTCGCATTCGAACTTCGGCACCAGCAACGAGCCCAGCGCGCTGAAGATGCGCAAGACGCTCGACCTGCTGCGCGTGCAGGCGCCCTGGCTCGAGGTCGACGGCGAAATGCACGGCGACGTGGCGCTCGACAGCAAGCAGCGCGCGGTGGTCATGCCGCACAGCGCGCTGGCCGGCGATGCCAACCTGCTGGTTTTCCCGAACATCGATTCGGCCAACATTTCCTACAACCTGCTCAAGACGGCGGCCGGCGGCAACATCGCGATCGGCCCGGTGCTGCTCGGAGCGGCCAAACCCGTGCACATTCTCACGGCGAGCGCCACCGTGCGGCGCATCGTGAACATGACGGCGCTCACGGTGGCCGACGCCAACGCTGAACGTTAAGCTTTAGCAAGCATTCCTTCGAAAGTGGACGCCAACTTATGGCGTCCCTGTCAAGCCCTCGATACTGCTCAAACTTTGGGCAGTCGCTTGCTATTTTCGCCAGCGTGGTGCACACTCGCGGGCTTGGATTTGCGGGTTAACCCCAAGGTTGATCGCTGATCCGAACCCCCCGCTCTTTTCTTGTGGTGCCTCTCTATGGCGATGGCGTCTTGCGCCTCGATCACGTCCTCTGTCGCTAAGTTTGCGCTCACCGGCTTCATGCTGGCGGCGCTGGCGACGACGGGGGCCGAGGCCCGCGGATGGTTCGGCGCCGGGAATTCCACCGCCCAGGAAACGATTGCGCTGGCCGAGCTGCCGGCGCAAGGCCAGCGTACCTACGAAGCCATCCTGAACGGCGGCCCCTTCCGGTACGACAAGGACGGCTCGGTGTTCGGCAATCGCGAACGGCTCCTGCCCCCGGCCCGGCGCGGCCACTATCGCGAGTACACGGTGACCACGCCCGGATCGCGCGATCGCGGCGCCCGGCGCATCGTCTGCGGCGGCGAGAAGCGCACGGCACCCGAGGCCTGCTGGTACACGGCGGACCACTACGCGAGTTTCAGGCGGATCACGCCATGAGCGGCGACGACAACGACTTGAGCGGCGCACCGAAGCGCCCCGAAGAAATGATGATGACTATGGAAAGACCAGCGGAGATGACTTTATCCCTTCGTGGCGTACGCCCGAACATCGTGCAATCGATTCGCGCGTTCCGCGTGAGCGACCTGCAGGACGCCGCCAACGCAGCGGGCCAGCACTTCCTGTACGCCAACCTGGGCAACGCGCAGACGAAGCAGGACGTGCTCGACCTGATCGCCCAGCAGTTCACCTTTCCGGCGCACTTCGGCAAGAACTTCGACGCGCTGTACGACTGCATGACCGACCCGTTGCATAAATCGGGCCCGCAGCCCGGTTTCGTGATCGTTCTCGAACAGATCCCGGCCAACGGCAAGTTCGACAAGGAAGCGCGCGAGCAGCTGCTCGACATCTTCCGCGACGCGTCGGACTACTGGGGCGACCGCAAGGTGCCCTTCCGGTGCTTCTATTCTTTTCTGTAGCCCGTTCTGCACAAACCAGCCAAGCAGAACGGGCGAACGAGGCCCAGCCGACCGCCGCGGCAACCCTCGATGGCATCCAGATCGATCCGGCCACCGTCACCCCCGCGGTGACCGCCACCGCGACCGATGAACCCACCGGCGAAAAAATGCCGACCGACAAACTGGTCGACGTCTCGCCGCTCGCCTTGCGCATGAGCAGCCCGTTCAACGCGGGTTACTGGCTCGCCGCGGCGTAATCGAGAAGGCGCTCGCCGGGCACGTTCCGGCATCGCAAGAAAAAAACCCGTCGTCGACGGGTTTTTTCGTTTCTCCCGCAGACAACGCCCGCTCAGCCGAGCCCCGGCGTCTGCGCCAGCGCCACGTACTGCTCGACCGGCACTTCCTCGGCCCGCCGCTGCGTATCGAATTCGCCGGCGAAGCCGTGTTCGTCGAGCCACTTGCCCAGCGTGTGGCGCAGCAGCTTGCGGCGCTGGCTGAACGCGACCTGCACGATCTCCTCGAGCCGCTTCGCATCGACCGCCGGCGGCGTGGCCAGCGGCACCATGCGCACCACGGCGCTGTCGACGCGCGGCGGCGGATCGAAGCTCTCGGGCGGCACGAACAGCACGTTCTCCATCGCGTAGCGCCACTGCAGCATCACGCTCAGGCGGCTGTAGTCCGAGGTGGCGGGGCGCGCCACCATGCGGTCGATCACTTCCTTCTGCAGCATGAAGTGCTGGTCGGCCACCAGGTGGGCATAGCCCAGCAGGTGGAACAGGATCGGCGTGGAGATGTTGTAGGGCAGGTTGCCGACCACGCGCAGCGCGGTGGTCGGCACCTTGGCCGCCAGCGCCGCGAAGTCGACCTTGAGCACATCGGACTCGACCACCTCGAGCTGCGGATGGCTGCGCAGCCGCTTGGCGAGGTCGCGGTCGAGTTCGATGACGGTGAGCCGGCCGAGCCGCTCGACCAGCGGCTGCGTGAGCGCCGCGAGGCCGGGACCGATCTCGACCATGGGGTCGCCGGGCTGCGGCGCGATCTCGCGCACGATCGCGTCGATGATGCCGCCGTCGGACAGGAAGTGCTGGCCGAAGCGCTTCCTGGGAATGTGCGCCATCGTGTATCGATCAGGACTGCGGGGGCTCGCGGAACTCGACGTAGGCGCGCGCGCGCACTTCCTGCGCCCAGGTGTTGAAGGCTTCCTCGGTGCGCTGGTCGCGCAGCACGGCACGGGCGGCTTCGCGCTGCTCGTCCTGGCTCGGCTTGACGTTGCGGCGCTCGAGCACCTGGATCAGGTGGACGCCGAAGCGCGACACCACCGGATCGCTGATCTGGCCCGGCGCGAGGCGGTTCATGGCCTCCTCGAACTCGGGCACGAACATGCCCGGGCGAGCCCAGCCGAGGTCGCCGCCGTCCTTGGCGCTGCCGTCCTGCGAGTTGTCGCGTGCCAGGCTCGCGAAGTCGACGCTGCCGCCGCTGGCCTCGATGCGCCGCTTGAATTCGGCCAGCTGCGCCACCGCCTGCTCGGTGGTGCGCTTGGGGTCGTTCTGCAGCAGGATGTGGCGCGCGTGGGTCTGCGTGACCACGGCATCGGCCGAGCCGACCTGTTCCTTGGCGATCACCTTGACGACGTGAAAGCCGGCGCCCGTGCGCACCGGCCCGACGATGCCGCCCACGGCCGTGGACTGCACGGCCTCGACGAACAGCGGCGGATAGCGGTCGGCCGTGCGCATGCCGAGCGCGCCGCCATTGGCGCGGTCGGGCGCGTCGGAATTGCTCTGCACCAGCTTGGTGAAGTCCTCGCCGGAACGCGCGCGCTGCGCGAGGCCCTGGGCCTTCTGCTGCGCCTGCGCCACCTGCGCGTCGGTGGCGTTCTCGGGCACGGCCACCAGCAGTTGCGCGAGGTTGAGGTTCAGCATGGACGGATCGCCCTTGCCGCCGCTGTTGCGCTGGTCCAGCAGGAACTGGTCGGCTTCCGCGTCGCTGACCTTGACCTTCGAATCGACCTCGCGGCCACGCAGGCGCGTGAGCAGCAGCTGGTCGCGCAGGTCGTTGCGGAAGGCCTGCAGGCTGATGCCTTCGGCCGTCACGCGCTGGCGCAGCTCGGGCAGGGTCATCTGGTTCTGGCGCGCCACGGTCTGCTCGGCCTGGTCGATGGCGATCTCGTCGACCTTGATGCCGGTTTCCTTGGCGAGCTGCAATTGCGCGCGCTCGGAGATCAGCCGCTCGAGCACCATGCGCGCGAGTTCGGGGCGCGGCACGCGCTCGGCGTCGGGGTTCTCCTGGATCAGCCGCTGCACGCGGGTCAGCACCTCGGTGTTGGTGATCGGTTCGGAATTGACCAGCGCGACGATGAATTCGGCCGAGCGCTGCACCGGTGCCGGCGGCGCGGCGGGCCGTGCGGCCGGCGGCGCCAGACGCGGACCGGCGCGCATGATGTCGGTGATGCCGCCGCTGGAACGGAAGCCCTGCTGGGCGCCGGCGGTAACGGCCAGCGTGGCGAGGCAGGCCAGGCTGAGAATGGAACGGATGTGTTTCATGGCGTTGCTCGGTCTCTCGTCTCAGTCGTAATTGGTGAAGCGGCTCGGCCCTTCGACCGGTGTGCGCAGGGGCTGGTAGCGTTGGATGTTGGTGCGCAGGGCCTGCATCGGGCTCGAGCCGATGGCCGCGAAACCGACGAATTCGAGCTGGAACATGATGCGGGTGTTGGCCGTCACCTGGCCGGTGGTGATGCGCTGCAGCACCACGCGCCCGATCCAGCAGCAGCCGTCGTATTCGACGCCGAGGACGCCGTCGGTGAGCTTGCGGTCCTGCAGGTCGTAGTTCAGCCGGCCCACCGCGTACCAGCGTCCGCCGCCCTGGCCCTTGCCGGGACCGAGGTCCTTGCCCTTGTCGCCCCAGAAGTCGTTGAGCGGCCACTGCCAGCCGACGTCGATCGACTTGCTGCCGTCGTTGACGGCGGTGGTGTTCGGGTTGAGCGCCTTGGCCGCGAGGTAGGCATCGCTGGGCGCCTGGTAGCGCAGCGCGATGTTCACGCTGTCTCTTATACACATCTGACGCTGCCGACGATACTCCTTGTGTAGA
>ERZ1031516.167-NODE-167-length-10980-cov-7.580320_pt1 | contig 10980 bp, 13 predicted proteins | sample MGYA00518047_ERZ1031516 | MGnify/ENA primary metagenome ERZ1031516 (study PRJEB33718, sample SAMN03159945) | human skin metagenome | collected 2014-04-10 | study: EMG produced TPA metagenomics assembly of the PRJNA266117 data set (Human skin bacterial metagenome... | reverse complement strand
GAGATCATGCCTAGTCTCGTGGGCTCGGAGATGTGTATAAGAGACAGGTGTTGTACATCGACAAGTTGCCGGGCAGCCGTGGCCTGGAAATGCGCTCGCGCATCGGCCTGCGCATGCCGCTGGCACTGACCGGTATCGGCAAGTCGCTGATGCTCGACCTGCCGCAAAGCGAATGGCTGGCACTCTACCGGCACGGGCGCCAGCAGGACGACCCGAAGGCCTGGGCGAGTTTCCGTGAGCAGATGAGTGATTACGCCCGCGGTGGCTTCAGCTTCGATCTCGAGGAGAACGAGCTGGGCATTCGCTGCGTTGCCGCGCCGATACGCGAAGCCGGTGGGCAGATCGTCGCCGCCCTGAGCGTCGCCAGTGCAGTGCCCTACATGCCGGACGTTCGCTTGCAGGCACTGTTGCCCGAAGTGGTTGCCTGTGCGAATGCCATCTCGGCCGAACTGGGCTGGCGAGCGTCATGACTGAACTGTCTGGCGATGCCGTCGCCAGGACACCATCACGCCCCAAGGAGGGCCAGCAATGTCCGATTCATACCTGCAGCAGCTGCCGCTGATCGCCATCCTGCGTGGTGTCACCCCTCGGGAAATCGTGCCCGTGGGGCTGGCGCTCTACGAGGCCGGCTTTCGCGCGATCGAAATTCCGTTGAACTCGCCCGACCCGCTGCACAGCATCAGCCTGCTGGCGGCCGAGTTAGGGGACCGCGCACTGATCGGGGCTGGTACCGTGCTCAGCGCCCGGCAGGTCGAGGAGGTGGCGCAGGCCGGTGGCCGGCTGGTGGTGTCGCCGAACTGCAATACGCAGGTGATACAGGCGAGCCGCGCCGCCGGATTGTTCAGTGCACCGGGCGTGGCGACCCCGAGCGAAGGGTTCGCCGCGCTGGAGGCGGGCGCTCATGTGCTCAAGCTGTTTCCGGCCGAGCAGTTCAGCCCGCTGATCGTCAAGGCCTGGCGCGCGGTGTTCGCCAGGGACATCGCGTTGTTGCCGGTGGGCGGCATCACCCCGACGAACATGGCGGCCTATGTGGCGGCCGGCGCCAGTGGCTTCGGGCTGGGTTCGGCGCTCTACAGGCCCGGCATGGGGGCCGATGAGGTGGCGAGCAATGCGGCCGCCTTCGTCAGCGCCTGGCAGGCGATCCAGCGCTGAACCGAGTCGCCTGAGCTGCGCCTGGGTCAGGTGCGGTTGGCGATCTTCTGCAGGTTCTCGTGGATCTTGAACAGCACGATCATCAGCTCGCAGCCGATGCGCGCGCCGATGGCGCCGCCGATCAGGGTGCCCAGGCCGCCCAGGAAACTGCCGTAGGCGCCGAACATCATCGTCACGCTGCTCACCACTACGCTGAGCAGCATCAGCCAGTAGACGAAGGTAATGATTTTCGGGGTGAGCATCGCGTCGAAGAAGAACAGGTTCTTCATGGGGTAACTCCATTCCGTGGGTTGGCAAATGCCCGGCCGACATGCCGGGCGGGCGCAGGGTAGCAGCCGTCAACCGTGGCGGCCAGTTGTCCGAAATGCCGCTGGCGACAGCGGGCGAATGCCGCTAGCGTGTAGCCTCTGGCCGACAGCCCGGCCTGCCTATCAGAGGAAACGCATCCATGCTCAGGCTCCATGGCTTCGGCGTCAGCAATTACTACAACATGGTCAAACTCGCCCTCCTGGAAAAGGGTCTGCCGTTCGAGGAAGTGCAGGTATTCACCTCTCGCGACGAGGCCTTTCTGGCGATCAGCCCGCGCGGCAAGGTGCCGGTGCTGCAGTGCGAGCACGGCTACATCAGCGAGACGTCGGCGATTCTCGAGTATCTCGAGGCGCTAGGGCAGGGGCCGGCGCTGCTGCCCAGTGGCGCCTACGAGCAGGCGCGGGTGCGTGAACTGGCCAAGCATATCGAGCTGTACATCGAGCTGCCGGCTCGCGCCTGTTATGCCCAGGCGTTCTTCGGCCTGCAGGTCGATCCGGCGATTCAGGCCAAGAGCCGTGAGGAACTGTTGGCCGGTATCGATTCGCTCAAGCGTCTGGGCAGGTTCTCGCCCTATGTGGCGGGCGATAGCCTCAGCCTGGCCGACCTGTATTTCCTGTACAGCCTTGATCTTGCCGCAGCCGTGGCGCACAAGGTGTTCGCCATTGACCTGCTGGGTGATTTCCCAAAAGCCCGAGCACTGCTCGAGCGCTTCGCCGAGAACCCCAACGTGCAGCGCATCGCGGCCGACAAGGACGCGCTGATGGGGCCGTTCCTGGCCCATATGAAGGCGCGCTTCGGCAGCTGATCAGCCGGCGGCGAAGCTCGTCAGGGCTTCGCCAGCCAGGCGATAGCCGATCCACTCGTTCTGCGGCCTGGCGCCGATGGAATCGTAGAACTCGATGGCCGGCGTGTTCCAATCCAGTACCGACCATTCGAAGCGCCCGCAACCGCGTGCCACCGCCAGCTTGGCCAGGTGGCGCAGCAGCGCCTTGCCGGCGCCGGCGCCGCGCTGCTCCGGGGTGACGTACAGGTCTTCCAGGTACAGGCCGTGCTTGCCCAGCCAGGTCGAGTAGTTGAAGAAATACACGGCGTAGCCGATCGGCTCGCCGTCCAGTTCGCAGATCAGGCCGTGGGCAGTGCTGCCCTCGCCGAACAGGCTGTTCTCGATGCCGGCAACATCAGTCTTCACCTCGTGCTCGGCCTTCTCGTAAATGGCCAGGTCAGTGATGAAGCGCAGGATCAGCGCGGCGTCTTCGCGTACGGCAGGGCGGATGTTCAGGGGCATGAGGTATCTCGTCGCGTTTTTAGCTGTATGTGACTGTCAGCCACGTCAAGGCAGGCCCACCAGGCAAAAGAAGCCGAAAGCCGCGACCCATGCACTGCGCGAACCCGTTGGGTCGCTTATGCGCAGTGGCAGGTTAGGGTAGTGGCCCAGGGTCAGCAGTCGTAGTGCCAACCAGCCGGTGGTGTAGAAGACGTAGCCGATGATGATTTCAAGTGCGATCTCGGCGAGCAGCATCAAGCCACGCAACAACAGTTCGGGCATGGGAACTCCTTTTCCCGGTTCTCGCTGAGCCGCGTTTAGCGGCTGGCCAGCAGGTTCTGGCCGCGAGCCACCGCTGCACGCACCTGAGCCGGTGCGGTGCCGCCGATATGGTTACGGGCATTCACCGAGCCTTCCAGGGTCAGCACGGCGAATACGTCCTGCTCGATCTGCTCGCTGAACTGGCGCAGCTCGTCGAGGCTCATCTCGGCCAGGTCCTTGCCGCTGTCCACGCCATATTTCACCGCGTGGCCGACGATCTCGTGGCAGTCGCGGAACGGCAGGCCCTTGCGCACCAGGTAGTCAGCCAGATCGGTGGCGGTGGAGAAACCACGCAGCGCCGCTTCACGCATGATCGCGTGCTTGGGCTTGAGCGCCGGAATCATGTCGGCGAAGGCACGCAGCGAATCGCGCAGGGTATCGGCGGCGTCGAACAGCGGTTCCTTGTCTTCCTGGTTGTCCTTGTTGTAGGCCAGCGGCTGGCCTTTCATCAGGGTCAGCAGGCCGGTCAGGGCGCCGAACACGCGGCCGGTCTTGCCGCGTACCAGCTCGGGCACGTCGGGGTTCTTCTTCTGCGGCATGATCGAGCTGCCGGTGCAGAAGCGATCCGGCAGATCGATGAACTGGAACTGCGCGCTGGTCCACAGTACCAGCTCTTCGGAGAAGCGCGACAGGTGCATCATGGCGATGGAGGCGGCGGCGCAGAATTCGATGGCGAAATCGCGATCCGAGACGCCGTCCAGGGAGTTACCGCCCACCGCGTCGAAGCCCAGCAGCTCGGCGGTGATTTCACGCTGGATCGGGTAGGTGGTGCCAGCCAGTGCAGCGCTGCCCAGGGGCATGCGGTTGGTGCGTTTGCGGCAGTCGACCAGGCGCTCGTAGTCGCGGCTGAGCATCTCGAACCAGGCCAGCAGGTGGTGGCCAAAGGTCACCGGTTGGGCGGTCTGCAGGTGGGTGAAACCGGGCATGATGGTTTCCGCTTCACGCTCGGCCTGCTCCAGCAGGCCCTGCTGCAGGCGGGTGATTTCGGCGAGGATCAGGTCGATCTCGTCACGCAGCCACAGGCGGATATCGGTGGCCACCTGGTCGTTACGCGAGCGGCCGGTGTGCAGCTTCTTGCCGGTCACGCCGATGCGGTCGGTCAGGCGCGCTTCGATGTTCATGTGCACGTCTTCGAGGTCAACGCGCCAGTCGAACTGGCCGGCTTCGATTTCGCCCTGGATCTGCGTGAGGCCGTCGATGATCGCATCGCGCTCGGCATCAGTGAGCACACCGACCTTGGCCAGCATGCTGGCGTGGGCAATCGAGCCCATGATGTCGTGGCGGTACAGGCGCTTGTCGAATTCCACCGAGGCAGTGAAGCGGGCGACGAAGGCGTCGACGGGCTCGCTGAAGCGGCCGCCCCAGGACTGGTTGGTTTTCTCTTGGCTCATGAATATGACTCGGCTGTAGGCGTATTCGGACGGGTCAAGGCGGCCCGTCATGGCGGAAAAGTGTGTCGATGATAACAGACCCGGCACCCAGCGCAGCGGCCGGTACGAGTGTCGCCTGGGTCACAGTTTCATCCCTTCGCCATGTGTTTGCGCGGCTTATTTCGCCTGCGCGCCTGGGCCTCTCTTGCCCGTTGCGCAGCGCCCGCCGAAACTGCAGCGATGAATGACCAACGCAAGACCTCGACCCCCTCGGCGCCGAACGATTTCTTCGTGCCCGAACTGTGCCAGCCCGAAGCGCTGCTCAGCACCGTATTGCTCGCCGAATTGCTGGTGCTGGTACTGGTGCTCGCCGAGCCGATGCTGCCCGGTTTCGACTGGGTACGCCTGGCGCTGACCTCGCTGTTCGTGCAGTGGATCGTGCTGCTGTCCTCGGCGCTGCTGTGCCGCCTGCGGCCATTGCTCGCCAAGCTGCGGGCGATGTGGGCGGGGGCGGCTTGCTGCGCCCTGGTGGTAGGACTAACGCTGGGTTGCACGGCGGTGGCCGACTACTACGACCTGGGCGGCCCGCTGCCCCACGAGGGCGAGGTCAACCTGTACCTGCGCCATGCGCTGATCAGCCTGATCATGTCGGCGCTGCTGCTGCGTTACTTCTATCTGCAGAGCCAGTGGCGACGCCAGGAGCAGGCCGAGTTGCGCGCGCGCATCGAATCGCTGCAGGCACGCATCCGCCCGCACTTCCTGTTCAACAGTTTGAACAGCATCGCGAGCCTGGTTGTCACAGATTCTGCCAGGGCGGAACAGGCGGTGCTGGATCTCTCCGATCTGTTCCGGGCAAGCCTGGCCAAGCCCGGTAGCCTCGTCAGTTGGAGCGAGGAACTGGAACTGGCACGGCGGTACCTGTCGATAGAGCAATACCGGCTTGGCGAACGACTACAGTTGCAGTGGGACGTTGACGATGTGCCCGCTGACCTGCCGATTCCCCAGCTGACCCTGCAGCCTTTGCTGGAGAACGCTCTGATCTACGGTATCCAGCCACGTATCGAGGGGGGACTGGTGCAGATATCAGCCACATACAACGATGGACTATTCCATCTCAGCGTCTGCAATCCCTATGAGGAGGGCGGCGCGCCCATGGCCTCGCGCGGCACCCACCAGGCGCTGGCCAATATCGATGCGCGGCTTGCGGCGATTTTTGGCCCACAGGCCAATCTTAGCGTGGAGCGCCGTGATGGCCTTCACTACACCCGTCTACGCTACCCATGTGCAAGACCCATGCAGGAAGCCAGATCATTATGAATGTCTTGATCGTTGATGACGAACCCCTTGCCCGCGAGCGCCTGGGCCGAATGGTGGCCGCGCTTGACGGTTATCGTGTGGTCGAGCCCTCTGCGAGTAATGGTGAGGAAGCGTTGGCACTCGTCGAGAGCCTCAAGCCCGACGTCGTGCTGCTCGATATCCGCATGCCGGGCCTCGATGGTCTGCAGGCTGCTGCCAAGCTCTGCGAACGCGAGGCGCCGCCAGCGGTGATCTTCTGCACCGCCCATGATGAATTCGCCGTGGAGGCCTTTCAGGTCAGCGCGGTGGGCTATCTGGTCAAGCCCGTGCGCCCCGAGCACCTGGAAGACGCGCTGAAGAAAGCCGAGCGCCTCAACCGCGTGCAACTGGCCGCGCTTACCCGCCCCGCTGCCGAAAGCGGCGTTGGCCCGCGTAGTCATATCAGCGCGCGAACCCGCAAGGGTATCGAGCTGATTCCCCTCGATGACGTGATCTATTTCATCGCCGATCACAAGTACGTGACCCTGCGTCACGAAGGCGGCGAGGTGTTGCTCGACGAGCCGCTCAAGGCGCTCGAGGATGAATTCGGTGATCGTTTCGTGCGTATTCACCGCAACGCCCTGGTGGCCCGCGAGCGCATCGAGCGCCTGCAACGTACTCCGCTGGGCCACTTCCAGCTGTATCTCAAGGGCCTCAACGGCGATGCTCTGGTGGTCAGTCGCCGGCATGTGGCGGGTGTGCGCAAGTTGATGAACCAGATCTAGCAGCCATGCCGCGAGTAGGGCGAAGGGTCGCAGCCGGCTTCGGGTAGGCGGCCCGTCAGCCTGTTATGATTCGCGGCAACTGTTTTTCTGGAAGGTTCTAATGCCCCGCGAAATTCGCATCGCCACCCGCAAGAGTGCCCTGGCCCTGTGGCAGGCCGAACATGTCAAGGCCCGCCTCGAAGCAGCACACCCCGGCTTGCAGGTAAGCCTGGTGCCGATGGTCAGCAAGGGCGACAAGCTGCTCGATGCCCCGCTCGCCAAGATTGGCGGCAAGGGCCTGTTCGTCAAGGAACTGGAAACCGCGTTGCTGGAAGACCAGGCCGACATCGCCGTGCATTCCATGAAAGACGTGCCGATGGACTTTCCCGCGGGCCTTGGCCTGTTCTGCATCTGCGAGCGTGAAGACCCGCGTGATGCCTTCGTGTCCAATACCTTCGAAAGCCTCGACGCGCTGCCGGCCGGCAGTGTGGTCGGCACCTCCAGCCTGCGCCGCCAGGCCCAGCTGCTGGCCCGCCGCCCTGATCTGAAAATCCATTTCCTGCGTGGCAACGTCAACACCCGCCTGGCCAAGCTGGATGCCGGTGAGTACGACGCCATCATTCTCGCTGCTGCAGGCCTGATTCGCCTCGGTTTCGAAGCGCGCATCCGCGCTTCCATCTCGGCCGAGCACAGCCTGCCGGCGGGCGGTCAGGGCGCCGTCGGTATCGAGTGCCGGGTCGGCGATGCCGAACTGCAGCAACTGCTGGCGCCGCTCAACCACACCGAGACCGCGCTGCGGGTGACGGCCGAGCGCGCCATGAACAAGCACCTCAACGGCGGCTGCCAGGTGCCCATCGCCTGTTACGCGATTCTCGAAGGCGAGCAGCTGTGGCTGCGCGGCCTGGTCGGTGAGCCGGATGGCAGTCGCCTGCTGCGCGCCGAACAGCGTGGCTCTGCCGAGGACGCCGAGCGCCTCGGCATCGAGGTCGCCGAAGCGCTGCTGGCCCAGGGTGCCGGGGAAATTCTCAAGGCTATCTACGGCGAGGTCGCTGGCCCGTGACTGGCTGGCGCCTGCTGCTGACGCGCCCCGAGCAAGAGTGCCAGGCGCTGGCCCAGTCCCTCGCCGGTCAAGGTATCCACGGCGCCTGCCTGCCCCTGCTGGGGATCGAGCAACTGCCGGAAACGCCCCAGCACAGCGCCACCATTTGCGAGCTGCACCGCTACACGGCGGTGATCGTGGTGAGCAAACCCGCCGCCCGCTTCGGTCTCGAGTTGCTGGATCGCTACTGGCCGCAGCCGTTTGCCGATCAGCCCTGGTTCAGCGTCGGCGCCGGTACCGGGCAGATTCTCGCCGACTACGGCCTGACGGTGTGCTGGCCGAGCGGCGGCGACGACAGCGAGGCCTTGCTGGAGCTGCCCGAGTTACAGGGGGCGCTCAAGGACGCGATGTTTCCCCGGGTGTTGATCATTCGCGGCGAGGATGGCCGCACCCTGCTGGCCGAGCGCTTGCAGGCGCAAGGCGTGGAGGTGGACTATCTGCCGGTGTATCGCCGTGTGCTGCCAGCTTACCCCGCCGGTACGCTGCAGCGGCTGATACAGGTGGAACGCTTGAATGGGCTGGTGGTCAGCAGTGGGCAGGGCCTGACGCATCTGCAGCAACTGGCGGCAGATGACTGGCCCACGCTGGCGCAGCTACCCTTGTTCGTACCCAGCCCGCGTGTCGCCGAGATGGCCCGCGCGCTCGGTGCGGTTGATGTTGTGGATTGCCGTGGTGCCGACACCGCGGCGTTGTTGGCGGCCTTGCGTGCGCAGGCTTCGCCCGACTCTTGAAGCAAAGGATGGATACGTGAGCGAAGCGACTTCCCCGAAAGAGCAGGATCAACCTGTGCAGACCGCCCCCGAATCGTCCCCAGTCGCTGTCGAGGCCAAACCGGCGGCGCGCGGCTCGGCGATTGCCGCCGTGGCCCTGTTGGTCGGCGCCATCGGTGTTGGCGTTGGTGGCTGGAGTGCCTGGCAACTGCGCGTCCTGCAAGGCGAGGCACAGCAACAGTCCGGCCAGCTCGAGCAGGCTCGCAGTCAGACCCAGGCATTGACCCAGCGCACCGAGAGCCTCACTGGCCGCTTCGAGCAACTGCCCAGTGTGGAAGAGCTCGAGGAGCGTCGCCAACTGGTGGCGCAGTTGCAGGGCGACCAGCAATTGCTCAATCGCCGCCTGGAAACCGTACTGGGTGCCAGCCGCCAGGAGTGGCGCCTGGCCGAGGCCGAGCACCTGCTGCGCCTGGCCAGCCTGCGCCTGTCGGCGTTGCAGGACATCAACAGCGCCACCGCGCTGGTGCAGGCTGCCGATGAAATCCTTCGTGACCAGGATGACCCGGCTGCCTTCGCTGCCCGTGAGCAACTGGCGAAGAGCCTGGAGGCGTTGCGCGCCACCGACAACCCCGATCGTACCGGGTTGTTCCTGCAGCTCGGCGCACTGCGCGAGCAAGCCGCGCAGCTCAATTCCCTCAATCCGAAGTTCGTCGCCGATGGCGGCGTGCTGGGCGAGCTGGCCGCCGAAAGCGAGCCGGGTACCTGGTGGAGCCAGACCCTGCACAAGCTCTCGCAGTATTTCCGCCTTGATTTCAATGCCGATCAGAACGTGCGCCCGCTGCTGGCCGGGCAGAGCCTGACACAAGTGCGCCTGGCGTTGAGCCTGGCGCTTGAACAGGCGCAGTGGGCCGCCTTGCACGGGCAGACCCAGGTCTATCGGCAGGCACTGCAACAGGCTGCCGAGGTTCTGGACGCCAACTTCAATCGTGACAACCCGGACAGCCGCGCCCTGCGCGCGCGCGTTGGCGAGCTGGTTGACCAGCCCATCGAGGTCAAGGCCCCCGAGCTCAGCGATTCGCTCAATGCCGTGCAGGCCTATATCGAGCACAAGCAATCGGCGCGTGAGCGCCTCAAGAATGCGCCCGGCGAGGATGGTGGGGAGGAGCGCCCATGAAGCGCGTTTACCTGCTGTTACTCACCGTGCTGGTGCTCGGTGGGCTGGCACTGCTGGGCCTGGCGGTTTCCGAGCACCAGGGCTATGTGCTGTTCGCCTACAAGGGGTTCCGCTACGAGTCGACATTGTGGGCGTTCGTACTGCTGATCGTCGCGGTGGTTCTGGCGCTGTGGCTGCTGCGGGTTCTGATTCGGGCACTGCTGGTGTCGGTTGGGCTGATCAACCCCTGGTCGCGCCTGCACCGCGAACGTCGGGTGCGCAGCGCGTCCGAGCACGGCTTTCAGGAGCTGATCGAAGGCCGCTGGAGCAAGGCGCAGACGCATCTGAGTCGCATCGCGCGCAACGAGCCGCGCCCCTTGATCCACTACCTGGGCGCCGCCCGTGCTGCCCACAATCTCGAGCATTACGAAGAAAGCGACGCGCTGCTGGAAGAGGCGCTGCAGCGCCAGCCCAACGCCGAGCTGGCCATCGCCCTGACCCACGCCGAGCTGCAACTGGCCCGTGGTGAAGTCGACAACGCCCAGGAAACCCTGCTGGTGATGCACGAGCGTCATCCGCACAACCCGCAGGTGCTGCGCCAGCTGCAGCAGCTCTACGCCACCCGGGGCGACTGGCAGGCTGTGCTCAAGCTGCTGCCAGTGTTGCGCAAGGAAAAGGCCATGGCGCCTGCCGAGCTGATGGCGCTGGAACGCCGCGCCTGGCGTGAGTACCTGCTCGGCCTGGACTTCAATGATGCAGGCGACGGCGCGTTGCCGTCGCTCGCCCAAGCTTGGGAGCGCCTGTCGCCGAACCTGCGTGGTGAGCCCGAACTGCTCGCGGTGTATGCCGACCGGTTGCGCGCGCTGGGCGCTGAGCCCGGTGCCGAAGAGCTGCTCAGCAAGGCGCTGAACCGTGAGTACGACAGCCGCCTGGCGCGCCTTTACGGAATCGTGCGGGGTCGCGATTCGGCCAGACAGCTGCGCAATGCAGAAGGTTGGCTCGAGCAGCACCCCAATGATGCCGGCTTGCTGCTTACCCTCGGGCGCCTGAGCCTGCATAACCAGCTGTGGGGCAAGGCGCGCGATTATTTCGAGGCCAGCCTGACCCTCGATCGTCATCCCGAGACCTGCGCAGAGCTGGCGCGCCTGCTCGCGCAGCTGGGCGAGGTGGAGCGCAGCAACCGCTTGTTTCAGGAAGGCCTGGGACTGCTCGACCGACGCCTCAGTGGTCAGGTCGCCGTGGTAGGTGCAGAGCCGCCGCGCATGCCTGCCGACGACTGAGCAAAGAGTATTGGCGTCGCCCCATGTCGGCGCTCGCCATCACGTACTTGAAGGGTGGTGGGCGCAGGCATAATCTGAGACGAAATGAGAGGTCGGACTGCAATCGGAATCATGCTAGTGTCCTGACTCGGCTGCACGTTCAGGGATCGATTCGTGATGCGTTTGCCGTCGCTGTACGCAGCGACATTTGGCCGGAGGGAATGCCGACAGGCGACCAGTCAATTTTCGATTCGCGGCGACGACCTGTCTCTTATACACATCTGACGCTGCCGACGATACTCCT
>ERZ1031516.166-NODE-166-length-11031-cov-14.613520_pt1 | contig 11031 bp, 8 predicted proteins | sample MGYA00518047_ERZ1031516 | MGnify/ENA primary metagenome ERZ1031516 (study PRJEB33718, sample SAMN03159945) | human skin metagenome | collected 2014-04-10 | study: EMG produced TPA metagenomics assembly of the PRJNA266117 data set (Human skin bacterial metagenome... | reverse complement strand
GAGTATCGTCGGCAGCGTCAGATGTGTATAAGAGACAGGCATCACTCCCCGTCCGAAATCCCCAACTGCTTGAGTTCTGCAAATTTGGCCGCCATCGTCGGGTTGCCGCGTGTGAGCTTTTTGATCGTGAGGTCTTCGGCCTTGTCGTTGGCCAGGCGCAGGTTGTTGGCCGACTTGTGCAGCGCCTCCTTGGTCTTCTCCAGGTCCTTGATGGCCTCGTCAATGCGCTTGATGGCTTCCTCAAACCCGTCCGATGCCAGGCGCCAGTTGCGCCCAAACGCGCCCTTGAACTCTTCCAGCTGCGATTCGAACTTGGTGATGTCCAGGTTCTGCGCCTTCACCAGCGCCAGCTCCGACTTGTACTGCAGCGACTTCATCGCAGCGTTGCGCAGCAGCGTGATGATGGGGATGAAGAACTGCGGCCGCACCACATACATCTTGGGATAGCGGTAGAACATGTCCACGATGCCGGTGTTGTACAGCTCGCTCTCGGGCTCCAGCAGTGACACCAGCACCGCGTACTCGCAGCCCTTTTCGTTGCGGTCCTTGTCCAGCTCTTTCAGGAAGTCTTCGTTGCGCTTCTTCGTGGCCGTCTCGTCGCTCTCGTTCTTCATCTCGAACATGATCGAGACGATCTCGTTGCCCGCCTCGTCCAGGTCGCGAAAGATGTAGTCGCCCTTGCTGCCGCTGCGCGCGTCGTTGTCCTTTTCAAAGTAGGCGCGGGGAAACGCCGTGGCGCGGATGCGGTTGAACTCCGTCTCGCAGTGCTGCTCCAGCGTCTCGCCCACCATCTTGGTGGACAGGCGCGCCTTCATGTCCCGCAGCCGCGCAATCTCGCCGTCCCGGTCGCGCAGTTGTAGGGCGTACTGCTCCTTGATGGCGGCCTCCTCCAGCTGCTTTTTCACCACCACCAGGTTCAGGTTGTTTTGGAGCTCGTCGCGCTCCCGCGCCACCACTGTGACTGCCTCGGTCACCGCCAGCCTGCGCGCCACCTCGGCAGCGTCCAGTTGTGATTTGAGCTGCTGTATCTCGGCGTCCTTTTGGGCGGCCACGCCCTGCAGCTGCTGCGCCAGCCGTGCTTGTGCCAACTGGTCCGCTGCCTGCTGCGCCTGCCGCGCACGCTCCAGCTCACTCACCAGCTTGTTTTCCAGCGCGTCGCGCTGCTTCTCCACCGCACCCAGGGCCTGCGCCACCGCCAGGTCGCGCTCCACCGCGCCCGCGCCCAGCTGCGCCTTCAGGGCCTGAATCTCGGCATCTTTGGCCGCCGCCGACTTCTGCAGCTCATTGGCCACCTGGGCCTGCGCCAGCGCCACCGCATTGCGCTTGTCCTGCTCGGCCAGCTCCAGCCGCTCGTGCAACTGCGCGGCGAAATCCGCGTCCCGCACCTGCTTGAGGATGTCGGCATACCCGGTCTCGTCAATCTTGAACGCCTTGTTGCAGTGGGGGCAGATGATGTCGTGCATGGCGGTCACCGTGTGGGTTGTGTTTGGTTGGCGAGGGGCCGGAGCGGAAGCCAGCTTGGGCTAAACGCTTGAGTGAAAGACTGGCTGCTAGCGCCCACTGAAAAAGCGCTAGCAGCTAAAAAAAGAAGCGATTCAGCTTCCTAAGGTACCCCGCCCCTCGTACGCCGCCATGATGAACGGCTTCGCCGCGTCCAGATCAGCCTGGGTCGAGAGCGTCACTTCCAGGTTGCCCGTGCCCCAGTGCCCGATGTTCGTCACGTCGCGCGCGTTGGGCAGCACCGGCAAGGCGGTGGCGGGGTCTACATGCAGGTACAGCACCAGGCAGTTTTTGCGGTGCAGCACCACCGTGGCAAAGTTCTTGAGGCGCTTGAAGGCCAGGTACAAGCGCAGCTCTTTGCGCTGCACATCGTCGCCCAGCGATAGCGTGTAGCCCTCTAGCGAAGCCAGCAGCAACTGCATGGGCTCTGGCAAATTCACCAGCAGCTCGGCAAACGACTTGTCTGGCCCCGTGCCTTTGGTGCCGATGGGGTCGGCCGCAGCAGGCACCGCCGTGGCCGCCACCGTAGCCGCCATATCGGGCTTGCTGGGCGTGGCCTTGGGCGGTTTGGCCGGGGTGGGCTTGCTGCCTGCATCGCTGCCCGCGTTGACCGATTCCAGCAACAGCAAGTCGCCCCCAAACTGCCGGTAGCGAATCAGCTCGATATTGCGGCCGATCTGTTGCACCGCGTGGCCATCGTACTTGGTGAAGTCCGCCGCAATGCACACCACGCGGGGTGCGCTCCAGTCAATGGCGTCTGCGGCAACGGCCCCCAGCTTGTCCAGCACCAGCAACTTGAATTCGGCCTTGTGGTCCAGCAGCCAGTCCAGGTAGAACAGGCCCTGGTTGATGACGTTCTCGCCCACCGACCGCTTGTATTCCAGGATCACGGGGCAATTGTTTTCGTCCAGGCCCAGCGAATCGATGCGCCCGCCGTGCGTTTTGCCGGTGGAATGCTCTGTGGCGATAAAGCGGATGTTGAGCAAGGGCTGCAGGTTGGCTTCGATCAGCGTCTGCAGGGGCTTTTCCAGATCGGAGGCGCTGCCTTGCAGTTCAGTGGCGGTGCCGCTGGTGAGGCGGAAGAGTTTGATGTCGCTCATGGCTCACTTCTCGCAGTGCGACTGCTCTGCACCAAGCGTCAGGTAGCCGGCAATCCAACCAGTGCGGCAATCGATAGCCGGTGTTTCACGCCACATTGCCAAAGTCCTCAGGCTGGGCACAAAACGCACCCGCGTTCATCGAGAACATTTTTGCTCTGGCTGCGCGTGCGTATGGGGCGCTAGCGGCAGTCGCCTCAAGCATTTGCTCTTGGAGCCTTTCCACCGCCGCCATATCTGTAGCAGCACTGACGATGTCCATCAAATTTTTGTAGTGGTTCTCCACGTCGCGCATCACCCGCTTTCTCGCAGAAATCAAATTACCCAAATTGAGGCCATAAAGCTCGATGGACTTGCTCGCCCGCAGCTGCTTTTTTGGGCCAATACAGGTTTGGCTGGGAATTGCTCGGCCATCATCAGGATCGATATCGATCAGCGCGACATCACTTCTGACGGTTGGGTCAAGCAGTACAGGGCGTTCATTGTTTAAGCACCTGTCATCCCAAACTGCGCGTGGGCTACCATCTAGCAGAGGGAACCAGCTTCCTTTTCCAACTGTTTCTTCAGTGGTCTCGTCTGTGCTCAACCGATTTGATCGGCCTGCTGAATAACGAAAATTCTCGACTGAGAACGCCAGCCAAGGGTAGCCATCGTCCTCGTCGGTATCGGTTCGCTTAGCAGCCTTTTTGGGTCTGAAATGATCGACATCAAAAAATGACTGAGGGTCATTGCTTTCAGAGTACCAGCACTTGCCGTATGACATCTTGGCCAAATAGCGACCAAAGGCGCGCCAGACATGCCCCTTCTTTTCAATGAAGGCCTTACGTTCTGCCTCGGGTTTTGCCTCTAAATCTGCTTGCGCCCTGGCTGCTACGTCAAGGACTTTTTTGGGGATCAATTTTGGATCGCACTTCACGTAGATCAAGACTCAGCCCTTTCCCCGCTTAGCTTTTTGATGAGCGCTTTCATACTCGCATGCCGCTGTTGGATTTCTTCAGGGGTTAAGGGAGGCTGATCTGCATACCGCACGTCATGCCAGGCCCGCAGAAAGTCTTGGTACAACGGCTCACGATCCTCATACAAGAACCCACGTCGCGCCAGATCGTCATTCAGCTCAATCAACCTTTGCTCATCTTTGTCAGACTTGTCGGCCCTCTGAGCAAGTGCGTTGCGTTCGTCTATCAAGCGTTGAGTATCAATATCCAAGCTAGTGGGCATACCGAAGATCTCGGTCAGCGTGGCGGTGAATCCCATGCCTTTCGGATTTGCATATGGCGCTGAAGCCTTTACCTGCCCGTCCGCAACCTGCGTGATCACCCGCACCTCATCCCGCGTAAGCGCGGAAATCGTCAACGGGTTATGCGAGGTCAAAATAATATGGCACTTGTCCGAATCGGCCGCAATGTCAGTCCAGTCATCAATCAATTTGAGATAGCTGTGCTGCCAATGTGGATTGAGATGGGTATCCGGTTCATCCAACAAGAAGAGTGCTCTTTTGCCGCGCGATACGCGAATGAGGCCCAGCACCATCAATAACTGCCGTTCTCCGTCAGACAGGTCCGCAAAGCCAACGTCACCGCTGCTGTCGTTATCGCGCGTTACCCATACCAACATCTCCCGTATCAAACCCGAAATGTCCATCGCCTCCAGGGCGTAAAACATTTCCCGCTCGCTTTTGAACTGCTTTGCAAACTGCCTCAACTTACTGAGACTTGGTAAAAAAGCCGCGTACTGTGACTCGCTTTGTCGCTTATCACGGTAGTCATCGATCACATTGCCATCCAGCGCCATCGGAAAAAAGGCCACCGTTTGGAACTCGCGCGCTGTACGACCCGCGGGGCCGCCAGCGCCCCAAAAATTTGAAGGCACGCGCTCAGCAGCCTTTTTAGTTTTCGCGAACCATGGCTCTCGAAAAAGCGCTAACAAGGAGTGGAAGCCCGTGATACCTAGTTTTCCAGACAACTCTGCACTGACCTTTTTATCCGGAAACGCGAACAACGCCATCAACGCCATCACACCGTGAATTGGGCGGCAATAAAACAGACGCCGTTCACCCTGCGCCTGAGTAAACGCCGCTATGTTTTCCTCCAACTTAATCGCGTCGTAGTAGCGCTTTTGGTGATCATCAAACAGTGACTCCAGTCGCCGACTTCCGCCCGAGTAGTAGCCAAACACCAAGTCCGGAAACCAGTCTGTCTTGCGCTTTTCAAACTCGGTGCGCTTTACCTCCTTGCCATCCACCTTGATGGCAGGCTCTTTAGGGACGTTAGACAGGGTGACCCTGGCGCCGCTGATTCGGTAGTCCACTCGATAGTGAAAGCGAGGCTCATGCTTGCGCAAATCCACCCAGCGAAAAACCTGTGTGATGGCTTCAATCAGGTTGGACTTCCCTGCCCCGTTTTGGCCAATTAGCACTGTGGTGAGCTTGGTCTCGTCAAAGTCCACCTCCAACTGCTTCAAATTCTTGAAGCCGTCGATATAAACCTTATCCAACCGCATGGTGTGCCTCCAAGGTGGTGCCACCATCTGCAATATGGCCTTGCGCTACCTCCCAGGCCAATTGCTTGTAGAAGTCGGCTATTGGCAGCTCGGACGCTTTGAACAGCGCCTCTGCGGTAGTGGGCGAACCCAAGCGGCGCAGGTGGTCTGCAAGGTAGGGCTTGCCTTTTACGTCTTCGTCTTGGCGGCTTTTGGTCACGGCTGCGGCTTCCTTGGGGGCGCGAGAGGCGCGAACTTGGCGAGTGGTCTTTGATTGTTTCTTTGCAATTGGCGCAGTGCGCTGCGAAGCGATGCGTTCAAGCAGCACACTGGCGGGCGCGTCTGCCGGGTCTTGCAGTGCCAATTCACCGCGAAAGGCTTTTGCCAGCACCAGCGGGGTTAGTCGTTGGGCTTGGGTTCGGGCTACGGTAGCGCGTGCCTCGATGCGGTCGGCCAGGGTGAACAGGGCTTCTACGCGGCGGACGATTTCGGCCTGCTCTGGCAATGACGGAAGCCGAATAGGTAGATTTCTGAGGTCCTCGATATTGATGCCAACATAAGTAATCCCTTTTTCCATGCCCGCAAGCCATTTCTGACTTGCATCGGAGGCAACCCAATACGCCGCGAAGCGAGGATCAACAATACTTTGCTCGACAGGAAGAACAGCGACCTCTCTTGAGATGTTCCATCCCAACATTTCGTGTCCAGCGACTGCAACACCCCCAAGCGTGCCACGCACATTCACAAGGACTTCACCGCCACGCAGGATCGTTCTGGAATATTCAGCGGACAAAGTCGGAGCAATTCGCTTCATACCGTCTAGCTCAAAGCGAAGCCAACGAACATTGCTTGTTCGAAGACACGGGGTGCCATTTGGCACTTCCTCCCCCAGCTTCACAACACCATAAGTTATGACTCGATGCTTTTGACAGATCGACGAAACAGTTGTCGTTGACCAATCTGCTGCATTGCGTGCTGTTTTCCATGGATGCGTCAGCGAACCAGATACTGCTGCATCCAACACCGCCTGCCGAAACCGCTTGACTAAGGCGGGGATGGTATCGAAGCGGTCGTTGCAGGACTGGATGCGGGTGAGCAGGGTGTCGAGTTGGTTGGCGATGCGGGTTTGCTCGGCGGCGGGAGCAAGCTTGAAAGGCAGCGTTGCCGTGGCGGCGCCCGACAACTCCTTGAATGTTGTTCCTGTCGCAATGGCTTCTGCCTCAGGCTTCAACCACTTGAGCTGGTAATAGGTATACCGAGCATCAACTTCTGGCGGCAATACAAAGCTCTTGAACCCTTGATTCGTAGAGATTTCGTTTGCTGCGATTGCGACGTACCCGATAGGTGCACGACTGGAAAACAGCACAGTGCCTTGCGGCATTAGCGTTGCTCCGCAAGCGGAGTAACCAGCTTCGGTCAGATCACGCGCACCTCGCTCAATCGATTGCTTTCGATATCCGCTCAAGTCAGCAGGAGTCACCCACGGAATACCCTTTCCGGGTTCAACAAAATTCTGCGGATCTTTGGATGGCGGCGTGCCGCCTCCAACGATTCGAGCAACACTGCCAATAGGAACTTCGACCCAACTCTCAGGTAAATCACTCATCCTCGCCTCCTCCCAACAACACCCCCCGCCGCGCCAGCCGCTCGCGCGCTTCTAGCAAGGCTAGGTGCAAGTGTTGTTCCAGCTCGGCCTTGGGTGGCAGCTCGGTCCAGTATTCGGCCACGGTGATGCCGTCTTTGTGCATTTGCAGCAGCTCCACCTGTTCACGGCTGGATTCGGCGCACAGGATGAGGCCGATGGGGGCTTCCTCCCCGCTCTGGCGTTCGTGCCGGTCCAGCCATTTCAAATACAGCTCCATCTGGCCTTTGTGCGCGGCCTTGAAGCGGCCTAGCTTCAGCTCGATGGCCACGAGGCGACGCAGGCGGCGGTGATAGAAAAGCAGGTCCAGGTAAAAGTCCTCGCCGTCGATGACCATGCGCTTTTGCCGCTCCACAAACGCAAAGCCCCGGCCCAGCTCAAGGATGAAGGCTTCGAGCTGGCGCAGGATGGCGGCTTCCAGGTCCGCCTCGTCATGGCCCTGGCGCAGGCCCAGAAAGTCGAGGAAATACGGGTCTTTGAAGACTTGGGCGGGGCTGGTGCCCAGGGCTTCGACAGGCTCCGCCTGAACGGGGGGAGGGGCTTGCAGTGCAGCCAGCTCGGTGCGTTCAAACGCCTTGCGCTCAATCTGGTGGGTCAGCTCGCGCACGCTCCAGCGGTCTTGCGCGGCTTGCTGGGCGTAAAACTGGCGGGCTTGCGGGTTTTTGAGCGCAACGATGGCGACCATGTGGCTCCAGCTCAATTTGGTCGACAGTGTCGACACAATCCCTGCACTGGGGAAAGCCTGCGCAAACTTGACCATGCGGCGCAGGTTGCGGGCTTCAAACCCCCGGCCAAACTCTTGCGAGAGCTGTTGGCCCAGTTGCTCCAGCAGTTGGCTACCGTACTGGGCACGTTCGCCGCCCAGCACTTCGGAGGCCAAGCGTTGGCCCACCGCCCAGTACAGGCGGGTGAGTTCGGCATTCACCGCGCCGGCCAAGCGCTGGCGGCTGCTGGCGATGAGGGTGCGCAGTTCGGCGTGCAAGTTGGTGGGCAGGCCGTCTGCTCCCGCTGCGGAAACCAGTTGGCTCATGGCTGGGCCTCGTCTGCCGTGGTGTCGTCGGCCAGCAGGTCTTCCAACGAAGCGTCGGGGTCTTCGCCCAACTCTTCCAGCAGGCTGCGCAGGTCGGCCATGGCACCGCTCAGCTCGCGCATCACCATGCGTGCCACCAGCGCGGGTTCGTCACGCCGGGCGTCTGCGGCTTCCGCGTTGTCGTCCTTGATCCAGCTGATGTCCAGGTTATCGTTACGGGCCTTGATTTGCTCGCGGGTGAACTTGCGCCAGCGGCCTGCTTCGCCCGTGTCCACACGCTGCGCCAGGGCTGCGGGGCCGCCGCAGGGGTCGTTGCCAAACACGTCTTCAAACTTGTCGCGGGGCACACTGGCAGGGGCATCGGGCTTGGTGCGGAAATACTCGCGGGTGAAGGGGGTGCGCTTGCCAAACTGGGGCATGTTGGCGCGCATGTCGTACACCCACACTTCTTTGGTGTTGCCTGTGTCTTTCTTGCCGCGCGTGAAAAACAATACGTTGGTTTTGACGCCTTGGGCATAAAAAATGCCAGTGGGCAAGCGCAATATGGTGTGCAGGTTGCACTTGTCCATCAGGTCTCTGCGGATATCAGCGCCGACATTGTTTCCACCCAGCACGTTGTCAGGCAACACCACGGCGGCGCGGCCACCGGGGGCTAGGTTGCGGTAGATGTGCTGCAAGAAGCAGAGTTGCTTGTTGGTGGTGGGATAAGGCAGGTCCGTGCGGGTGGGCAGGCCGCCGCCTTTTTTGATGCCAAAAGGCGGGTTGCTCAAGATGAGCGTGGCCTGCGGCAGGCGGGAGCCTTCTTCGCCCAGGGTGTCGCCAAACTGTATGCCGCCTTCAATCCCGTGCAGCAGCATGTTCATGAGCGCCAAGCGGTGTGTGTCTTGCACCAGCTCGATGCCGTAGAAGGTGCTGGATCGGTGCTTCTCTTTCTGGACCTTGGTCCGCCTTGCAGGCGGGTAGTGATCACGCAAATAGTCATTGGCCGCGATCAGAAAGCCAGCCGTCCCCGCTGTTGGGTCTTGAATGATGTCATTTAGCGTGGGCCGCATAACGGCAACGATGCTGTCAATCAAATCGCGCGGGGTGAAGTACTGGCCCGCACCGCTCTTTTTCTCGCTGGCGTTACGCTCCAGCAGCCCCTCGTACAGGTCCCCTAAATCGTCACGATCAACGCTGTACCAGTTGATTCTGTCGATCTCCGTGACCAGCGTAGAGAGGGTCGAGGGCTTGGTGATGATGGTGCTGGCACCTGCATAGACCTGCCGAATGATGCCTTTCCCGTGGTGGCTGTAGTCGTGCAGCAAGTCTTGATAAACAGACAAGCGATCTGCAGGTGCAGCGCCCACCAAGTCGGCCCAGAGCGAGCCTTGTTCATCTACAACTGCCCCCCCTTTCTTTTTAGCAGGTCGGCTGATTACGAAACAAGCCTCTTCTTTGGTCTCCTGCATCATTTTCAGGAATAGCAGGTAAGTCAATTCGTTAACGTACTGGTGGTAAGTGACGCCATCGTCACGCAATACGTTGCATAGATTCCAGAGCTTGGCAACGATTTCGGATGTTGCTGGCTTTAATAGGTGAGGCATGGGGGACTAACTGTCGTTGAAGCTCATAGCACAAGGCAGACATTTTGCCTATTGCGGGAGTCGCCTGAGTACTCACTTCAGTCTTTCATACCTCAGAAATCAAGCGGCGATTGCTCCCCAGGCAGAACCGGAGATAGACCTCGGGCATAAAGATCCTTGGCACGACCCACCGCATGCACAACAAAAAATACATGACAAAGAAGAACGAGGCTAACCAACGCATAAACGAACAGCACCCAACGTTGCTTTTTCAATTCAGATCCCACATGCTGCGGCCAATTCTTTGCCGACAGTAGGTCGCACACTATCTTCACCTCATCGAGAGAGAAGGAAGTGCGCTCAGCAAGTGCATCCCAAGATTGGTCGCAGTCGCTTTTCTTCAGGGGTTGAAGCAGCGGCCAGAGCGGCTTCGCGAGAGACTCATTGGCGAGAAAGGTGCGTCCGCTGTCCTTGAAAGTGAAAGGCACTTGCGGGATAGCCATCAGCACAACGAATCCCATCAGAAGCAATGTAAAAAAAGCAATCTTGGCAAAGAGATAGGAGCTGGAGGGAAACAGATGCTTGCGCACCTGCCGCAGCCCGGTGTCGAAGTAGCGCCCGCAAGCGGCGATTTGGCGTAAATCAACGCTGTGGAGCTGGGCCCACGCGATCAGCTGGTGCGCTTCTTCCAGGCTGGCCGCCTGCACGCCAGAGAACATACGAAAGGACATGAGGTTGGTCTGCTCGTCCACATACGCACGGATCTTGGGGTCTGAGATTTCTTCGCTGCCATGCACTAGCATCCACAGGCGCCGCAGCAGCGTGTGCAAAGACACAGTGCGCCAGATGACGATGACAAAGCCAGCGATCAGCACCAGTGGCATCAAGGCGGCCAAGGCGCCGCCGAATTGAGTGATGGTGGCGAAGTCCATCACGCAGCGGGGCGCGCGCACCGCCCACGGTAATACGACCTCAATGCAAGCGAGTCGTTGGTCTTTTGTTGCAGCCTCTTAACCTGCCGCTTTTCTCCACTGGTCATGCGCGGCAAGCACGCACCCAGTGCCGGTATTAATCTCGCCATGTTGCTGGTTGCCCCTCCCTAAGCTGTGCGGTACATATCTTTGTATGCAGTTGTTAAGGCACTTTAGGTGGTGCAGCAGTGGGGCGCAACTTTTCGATGCCAAACGTTTTGGCGAGCGCCGGTTGAGTGGGCCGCTGCAGAGAGACTTGCCCAACCAAGACTATTCAATCCATATTGGGCTGTAGCGCTTATCCAATAAGCGTTAGCAGCTATCAATTTCATACCAATCAACTAACGGCACCCTGGCCCTTAGCGTGCACTGGTGCCGCCCTGCAAGTCCCTGCAGTGCCGTCAGGTAAATTGCCCCGCATGCCGAACACCTCTTCGCCCCCCTCAGCCGCCGCCCCCGCATCCCTCATCGACTCCCGCCAGGCCGCGTGGCGCCTGCTGACCACGCTGGGCCTGGTGGTGCTGGGCAACAGCAGCATGTATGTGGTGTCGGTGGTGCTGCCCGCCGTGCAGGCCGAGTTTGGCGTGGGCCGCGCCGATGCGTCGCTGCCCTACACGCTGATGATGGTGTGCCTGGGACTGGGCGGAATCTGGACCGGTCGCATGGCCGACCGGCATGGGCTGATGCCGGTGCTGTGTGTCTGTCTCTTATACACATCTGACGCTGCCGACGATACTCCTTGTGTAGA
>ERZ1031516.165-NODE-165-length-11059-cov-7.653217_pt1 | contig 11059 bp, 10 predicted proteins | sample MGYA00518047_ERZ1031516 | MGnify/ENA primary metagenome ERZ1031516 (study PRJEB33718, sample SAMN03159945) | human skin metagenome | collected 2014-04-10 | study: EMG produced TPA metagenomics assembly of the PRJNA266117 data set (Human skin bacterial metagenome... | reverse complement strand
ACACAAGGAGTATCGTCGGCAGCGTCAGATGTGTATAAGAGACAGGTGCATTGCCAGTCCGCGGGATGTGTTGGGGGAAGCCTCGCGTCACGAGGGCACTTGCGCGTAGAGCGACCAGCTACAGGATCGACACCACAGGCAGCGCTCTGAATTGGCTGGAGCTCTTGCACCACGGCTGGCCCGACCAAGATGAGCTGGTGAGCATGGGGGAGCCTTTTGCGCGCGCGGACCGCCTTGGGCACAAAAAACACCGGTCGAGAACCCGCAGGCGGTCCTGACTGCGGCGCGCAGTAGGACGGTCCGGTCGCGCTCATAGCGGACTGCACGGTCGCCCGATGCTGAGTGCATGGGTCGACTTGCGTTGGGGGACTACTGCCTGTCGTGATCACTGGCCGTCGAGGCTCGAACCCGCCACTGGTTACTGGCTGGAAACGCGAAGGCGAGATCTCGGCCGGCTCACCCCTAACCGCCAGCGCCGTCGTGGCCTACACAGCGGATTCAGCAATGTGGGCGCCTTTCTCGTATGCGTACAAGCGTGCAGTCGCTCAGCTTCGGCCACTGCTTGGAGCGCCTATGCCCTGTCTCCTGTCATTGAGAGCTACGCGCCACGCCAAATAATCATCCATGCTATTTTTTGATGCACAAACCCTTCATGCAAAAGCAGGTTCACCGGATCTCCTGATAAATCAATGACTTAGCGCCCACTTTTGATGCCGGCGAGTGGCGGCTCACTTTGTCCCGATTCACCCTCAAGGCCGTGCTTCATGCTCCGTTGAATACTTTAGGACGAACCAAAGAGGCGCTGCATGGCGAGTCGTTTTGGCTTTACCGATGGGAATGTGGCCCAGCGAGGCGACGTCCCATCTTCGAGCTCCGCGTGTCACTGCACCAGTCCGCTGCGCTTGCTGGCTGTGATCGGACAATTAGCACGGTCGGCCAGAATCGTCACGGCGCTCTCGCGCCACCAAGATTCCGCAGCTGATTTATTTTCGAAGTAAGTGCATACTTTAATGCGAGTAGTGGCGATTGGACAGGACGGATGTGCGCCAGGGAGCGCTTTCCGTCAGGAAAATAGTAGCTGCTGTGACGCGGCGCCATTGGAGCTGGAGCAGGGAAACGCCGGTGCTCCTTGATGCGCTTGACAGCAATCGCGTCTCTAACTGTCGATATCCCGAACTCACGGCGACAGTCAGGATGAAGGCTTCGCGCCGCGCAACTGGATGTCAGAGGCGTCGGGGGATTGAGTCAAGACGCGATGTAGTGACTCGGTTGTGACTTCGACAGCTCCGAGTTGAGGGGAAAAGTACGTGGCGAACTGTGAACTTCCGTCCGCCGGCCATGTTCCGAGGCCCGCCCCGAGGGAAGCAGTAGCAACTACGACACACGGCAGTTCAGGGCCGAGTAAAGCACGGACGGTTTGCTCGCTTTCGCCCCTCATGGATCGAAACGCGTCGCGGGCTGCGATGTGGCCTGGAGGCATTGCTGGCGAGCCACTAAGTGGGGGCAAGTGTTAGGCAAGCACCGATGTGCGAGATCGTTCGCTACGTGAAGAAAGTTTGACGCATCACCCCGAGTTAATCCGTCATTGGGGTAGGGGGTGTGGTTCGGAACCACACCCCACCATGGTTGCTTGCAGCCGCGCTCGATCTACAAATTTCGCATGTTGGAGGCAGCTCGTCTTAGTAATTGCGGCGTCGGATCCTTGCGCAGCTTGCTCCGCCGCGGGGGCGAGCGGGCAGGCAAGTCAACGTGAATCTTGTATCCACCAGGGAAGGTTGAACGCCTGCACTAGGCGATCGGAGCCAAGTTTCGCCATCTCTGTGGTCTTCTCGCATGGCTCGGCAGCCGTGCGAGCGATGCTGCCAGACTTAACGCCAAGGCGCAGGAGCTGGTACCGAGCGTGAGAGCCGCGCACCCGTTGCGCAGTGATCTCGAAATCGCCATCCAACCGGGTTCAAGCAAGGGGTGTGGTTCGGAACCACACCCGAGGGACTGATCGGGTTATCTGACGGCACCCCAGGGTGCCTGGATCTCGGCCGGAAAGCATTCTGGCGGACGCCCGTTGCCCTATGGCAGTTGGGGCTCTGAACGGGCTGAAGTCCCGAAACAGAACCGATGCGGCTTCGGAACTCCCGGGGCGAACTCCTACTGATGTGCTGCCAAAGCACTTTCGGGTCTCCGTTGGGGCCCCCGGGACGGCAGGTAGGGCTCCGGCGTACGCCCGAACTGTCGTCCCATGAACTCCTCTTGGTCACAAGGTGGGGGCGGGTGTGGTTCCGAACCACACCCCGAATTTGTTCGATGAATTGGAGCATTCGAAGCGGGGTCCCCACGCTTCCGAGACTTGGTGGCTTCTATCCCGCAGACCAGCCTACCGTTGCGTCGATCAGGACACTTCGCGGGGCGGCTAGATGCCCAAGACTCATATGTGCGTACGCCCTGCCCCAACCGTCGCGGCCCTCGTCCACAGCTTCCGCCCCGCGCCCAATTCCGATTTACCCTTCACGATCGGACGGCGTTGCAATAAGGCATCGCTGGTTGCCGGGTGCGAACCGCGGAGGCGCAAAGCGCAAGAGGCAAGAAAAAAGGGGTGTGGTTCGGAACCACACCCCTCTGCTGTATGGCGCCGCTGTCTGCGGTGCCCTGCCTACTCGTTCTGCAGGAACTCGGCCAACAGCTTCTCCAGGGACGCTCGCCGCTCAACTGACAGCGGCACATGGATACGCACATTCGCCCTTCCGTCCGCGTCGAAGCTCAGCGTTGCTGCCTTCTTATTCTTGACCGTCAATGTGTGGGGTTTCGCATCAACCTGAAGCTCGGTATCAGCGACCAACAGCTTGGCCAGCACTTCCTTGGCGCCCGGACGCGTGGGTTGGGTCAACAACTTCTCGGCCCGGGCCCGCACGCCGTCCGCATCCGACTCGAGCGCGCGGTTGAGCAAGGGCGCCCAGCGCAACTGGATCTCCAGTGGTGAGCGGAAGGCAGCGACTACTTCGTCCGGAAGCCGCGCCAGCGCAAGAGACTTGCCCACATTGCTGTGATCAATGCCGAGCGCCGTGGCCAAGGCGCGGTTCGAGGTGAAGAGGCCCAGGTCCAGCGCGCGCCGGTACATCATCCCCTGCTCCCACGGCGACAAATCCTGGCGCTCGCGGTTCTCGCGCTCCATCTCGACGAAGAGCGACCGATCATCGAGGTTGTCGATGACGGCCAGCACGGGAAGGCCGAGCTGCGTACACGCCTCGAGACGCCGGTGGCCAAAGACCACCTCGTAGTCGAACTCGCCGCCCGGCTTGCTGGCCGGACGCACCTTGATCGGCTGCACATTGCCGCCCGACTCCTGGATCTCGCGCTTGAGCCGTTCGAAATCCTCCCCCACAAAACTGCTCTCATGGCGGTTCGCATAGCGGCTGCGTCCGATGCGCTTCGGGTCCAGGTGACGCGTCGCGCGAGCGCCCTCCCAGCCTTCGAGCTCCGTGCGGACTTCCTGCAGCTGTGCCTCGAGGCCCGCGGCCTTGTCCGCGGCTTCCTTGAGCATCTCGTTCTCGCGCAGCAGGTCCGAACGCGCGTCGTTCGCGAAAGCCATCATGGCGCCAGGCGCCGTCTTGGGCTGCTTGGTTTCGGGCGTCACCGAAACGGGGGCAGTCAGCGAAGCAAAGTCGATCTTGGAAGCTTTGTCTCTCAAGCCCATATCAATCTCCTGCCACCAGCATGGCGTTTTCAGACAGCTGACGTGCCCAGACTGCCCGTATCTGTTGCTCCACCAACTCGCACATCCTGTCGTACGCATCGCGCGCCCGCGCGAAGGTCTTCGAGCTCACTGACCCACGCGGAAGGTCGTACACGGTACCGAACTCGGCGCTTGCCGTGGCCGCGACGGCCGTCTTCGGAATCTCGATGGGCAGCACCTTGTCGCCGTAGCCCTCGAGCACCCATTGCCGGACCACCGAACTTGCGGCATCCGAGGCTTCCACCCGCGAGAGCAGCACGTCGATGAACTCGAAGCTCTTGTTCTTGCCGCGGCTTCGGATCAGTTGGTTGCACAGGTCGGAGAACAGATCCCAGAACTGGGCCGAGCTCGCGAAGTCGAGTGCAGACGGGGGCAAGGGCATGATCACACCATCGGCCGCCATGAGCGCGTTGATGGTGACGTAGCTCAGTGAGGGTGGGGTGTCGATGACGATCACGTCGTAGGCCTCGCGCAGGGTGTCAAGACCTCGGTCGAGCACGCGCCAGAACTCGAAACCCGGGTCCTTGGCTTGCCGCGCGGGCAGCACGAACTCGGCGCCGTAAAGCAGAGGGGCCGCGCAGACCAGGTCGATGCTCGGCCAGTAGGTCGTACGGATCGCGTACGCCAGGTCATCCTCGTCGCCGGCAAAGAGCGGCATCGCGGTGTGCTCGGTGTCGACCTCGGCATCGGGCAGCACGCCGAAGAGCGTGGTGGCCGACCCCTGAGGATCCAGATCGAGTAGCAGGACTTTGTGACCCCGCATCGACAAGCCCTGGGCCAGGGTCACGGCGGAGGTGGTCTTGGCCACGCCACCCTTGAAGTTGGCCACCGTGATGGTGATGCCGGCAGCACCCTTGGGTCGCATGTGCTCACTGCGGAAATCGCGCGACCACAGTTGGGCCTCCCCCATCGACCATTCACGGCGATTGCCTTGAATCGACCCTGCAGGCAGATCGCCGCGGGTGAGACGATAGGCGATCTTCGATTTGTCGACCCCGCACAGGTCGGCCAGTTGCGCAGAACCCAGCGCCGGTGCAAGCTTGGTGGCGGTCGGAGCCAGCATCGCGGTGCGGATGTGATCCATCATGCCGGCGATGCGTTGCGCCTGTGCCTCGATATCTTCGAGGGACTGACGTTTGATGGTTTGTTTGATATCCACGAGCGAAACTCTCAAAGTGCTGATGTCATGCGATTATGCCCAGCACTCGTCGAAATTCGAAGAATCTGCAATCCATCAGAGAAGGTTTCGCTGAAGTTCTCTCTGATTGTGGATAACTTCTCCCGAGTTTAAGAAGGTATTAATACCTTTAAAGAAGTTAGCAAAGACTTCGAATCAGATTTTTCCCTTTAAAATCAACGGGTTACGGCTATTTCTAGAGGCGAATTGTCTGTGCTTTACGCGGATGCGTCCGCGATCTACTCGGATCCGTCCGTACCGTACTCGGAAGTCGTCCGTGGTCTAACGACACCCTGCCGGGTTGTCCACAGTACGACCTGGCCACCCCAAAGCCTCGTTTTTGGCCCGCGTCCGTGATCTAACCAGGGGCGGATTGACCCAAAACGGGGTGCCAATCGGTCCGGTGTCCGCGTTTTACTCGTCGGCATGAGGCGCTGGACTGTCGTCGAATTCGCCGTATGTCCGTGTTTTACTCGGCCTGAAAGTGGATCGCCCAGCAAAGTGTCCGCGCTTTAACCAAGCTTCGGACACTTCCCACCCCCAAAATTGGTAGGCCGCTCGGCTTGGTGTCCACGCCGACTTGGACATATGATCGCGAGATGACAGCTTCCAGCCCGCTTTCGTCCTCGGCGCCCACCCGCGTCGTGGGCACGGACGGGCTCGAACTGCGCAAGCCACACGAGATGATCGTGATGGTCCCGCGTTCCGCGCGGGTGACGTTGACCGCTCGCCGCATCTACACGGTGCTGCTGCAGGTGTCACAGGCTCGCCTCACCGCCATGGCGTCGATGCCATTGGCAGACTTCATGTTCGAGGCACCCCTGGCGGCCGTGCTGCGCACCACCGGGTCCGATGGCGCCGACCGTACGGCCGCCAAGCGCTACCTCGGCGAGATGAGAAGCCTGGAGGTCGACTGGGAATCCACGGCGCCAGGCGATGGGGTCAAATGGCGCGGTTTCTCCATGCTGTCAGAAGTCGCGCTAGAGGTTCGCCGCGGCGAGACCTGGGTGAGCTGGTCCTTCCCCCCGTCCATCATGACGGCGCTGCGGGAGCCCTCGCGCTGGGCCCGTATCGAGCTCGACGTGCTTGCCCGCTTGAGCACCTATGCCGCGATCGCGTTGTACGAGATCTGCGTGCGCTACCGGGACAACCCCGGCGGCGTGACGAGCCGCAAGCCGGTGGGGTGGTGGACCGACGCGCTGAGCAATCTGCCTGGTGGCGACCGCCGCGAATGGCGCAAATTCAAGAACGAGCGCGTGAAGGAGGCGGTGGCCGAGATCAACCAGGAGACGGATTTGGAGATCGAGCTCATCGAGCATCGCCAGGGCAGGGTGGTCGACGAAGTGCAGTTTGCGGTTCGCCGTCGTGCCCGTTCGCCCTTTGCGACGAGCGCTGACAAGCCGGTGGATGCCAACCTTGTGCTTCGCGCAGAAACTCTGGGCATTCGAGAGATCAAGCTCGATGGCCTGATCAAGGAGTTCGGCGACGACCGGGTGCGCGAGCAACTCGACGCATTGGAAAGGCGTGCGGCCAACAACTCGCTGCGGGCCGTGGACAACGCCTACTCCTATCTCCGTTCGCTGTTGCGCAACGAGCGCGAGGCGCCTGCGCCGGCGGACGCAGACGAAGAGCAGGATCTTGAATCGCCGCCGGCACAGCCTACCGCGGACGCTGCCGTACCCCCGGACGCTGCTGCCAACACAACGGCCGCTACCGTTGCCGCAGAGTCCACCACTCCCATCACACCCGCCGATTCTGCTGGCGAACGGATCCGCATGATGCGCCGAGAGATCGAGGCGCTGCCGCAGGCTCAACGTCAGGTATGGGTGGATCGCGCGCTGCAGGCGCTCGCCACCAAGGGGTTGTTGACCGCAATCGTGAGCCGACGCGCAGCGCAGGGTGACGTGATGCATGGCCTGCTCGGCTCGATGGTGGTCCAGACCTACGCGGCCGCCACATACGGCGCCGACTGGAACACGGTGTAGGCACCTGAGACGCTCGCCTTATCTGCGCCGCATGGCAGGTGGTGTCGAGACGAGCAGGCACCTGTGCGTCGGATCATCTGATTCGCCACCGCGCGCGAGGATGAGGTCATGCCGAGGGCGGGAAACGCCGGGGAACCGCCGGACAAGCGGCGTCGGAAATACCGGCTCCGCTACGATGCCAGGCAGCCGCCATCGGCCAGGCGCAGTCGCTCTCGACACCCCCGACTTCAGCCGAGGCCCGACAGCGAACGTCAACTTTCACTGGTGCCAGTGATCCATCGACTGCTGGCAAAAATATGTCTGATGCTGAGGATGCCTGGGCTTTCGAAGATGCCCCGAACGTTGCTTGCTTCACCGTAAGGTCCATCATGAGTGGGGCTGCACCAATCCTGCAGGTGTTCCACGACGAGGACGACGGCACCTGGCAGATGCTGCCCGGCAGCGGCGCTGACGCGTCGGAGGCGATGATCGTCGGGCTGGGTCAGCTGGTGCAGGTTGATCAGACGCTCGTTGAACTCGCGAACCTGCCGCTGGGTTGGGTTGCTCGACGTGAACGCAGGAACTCGCCCTGGCTGTGCCGACCCACGTCGCAACCGCCAGCGGTCTGAACGGTAGATGTGGTGCACTTGTCCGAACGTTGAGTGCGCCGATTCAGATGCCCCCTGGGCGGGCGCCCATGCGGACGCGAATGGCGTTTCACGCAGCCTGCTCAGCTCCTCTGGTGCTTGCTCGTGAAGGAATGCCCCTTCAAACCGCGGCCGGCCGGGCTATGGCCTCTCATTCAAAGGACGCAAGCAGCAGGGCGATCGCACCCACCGCCGCAGCGGTGAGCGCACAGATCCCCGAACCCACGAGCAGTTGCGTGGCGTGGCGCCGGTCATCGACAGTAGCGTCGTGCCGGAAACCGTTGAGCAAGCCGCCAGCGAATGCGAAGAGGTGAAGCAGCATCCCGAAAGCCGCAAACGTACCGCCGGTCATGGCCAGACCCAGCGCGGCCCATGACAAGGTCATGATGACCGTTGCAGCCATGGCATTCGATTCAACAAGCGGGCGCCAACGCGCGCTTGCAAGTGGATCGACCTCCATGTGCCGCGTGCATCATCGCGAGATGGCTGAAGGTCGCGTGGGTTCAAAGCGATGGCACTGCGACGTTGAGCCGCTGCACCGCCGTCGGTGAAACTGCCACGCAGGATGACGCTCGTTGACGGGATCTGTGCTCAGCTCGCAGCGCGTTCATGAACGACCGTGAAGCGCATGAAGTGAAGGATGTGATGGCAGCTTGTGGCGGGACCGTTTGCTCAGGTTGCTCGAGCGACGGCATCAGTGCTTGGACATCGCATTGGCCAGCGCGAAGACCGAATTGGGGGCGCGGGTGCGCACAGGCTTGACGGGGGCAGCCGAGGTGATCGCACGCTTTGTCGGAGTGGGTGCTTCGAGCTCGACGCCCTTGGCAACTTGGTCCTCGACAAGCTTTTGCAAAGTGACGGTCCGCAGAAAATCAAGCATGCGTTGATTCAGTGAGGCCCAGAGTTCCTCGGTGCTACGCGACAGTGAGGTTGGCGAGGCGCCTTGCTCACCCAGGTCATTTGCGTCATCCGTATCAGTGCCAAGGGCGCCTCGTTCATCCACGGCCGCGATGATGTCGGCCACAGAGATGTCAGCGCTGTGGCGCGCAAGATGGTAGCCGCCGCCAGGCCCACGGACCGACACGACGAGATTGTGCTTGCGGAGCTTGCCGAACAACTGCTCGAGGTATGACAGCGAGATCTGCTGTCGTTGGCTGATGGCGGCCAGGTTCACAGGCCCGAGACGTTGGCGCAGCCCGATGTCGATCATCGCGGTCACGGCAAAACGACCCTTGGTGGTCAATCGCATCGCAAGCTCCTTTTCACAGCGTTTGTTGGATCACGTCGCTTTTGGCAAACGAACCGCTGCGCTTTAGCGAGGGCCAACGAGGGGTCCGTTGCACCAACTACACCAGCGCGACATCTGTGGAGAAAGGTACTTGGGCCGTCGATGCAGGGCCCAAGACATCGGCGGGATCGCCCGTCAGATGAAGCGCTACGGGCTTTCCCGTGCCAAGTTGCGCATCGTGCATGCCTGCATTTGTGTCCGTGCATTGGGCATCAAGTTCGCTCAGGGGGCGATGGTGGCGTTGGCCGTCGAGGGCTAGGCTAAGAAACGCCGTTAGCTTTTTTTTTAAGTGCTCGGATCACCTTGATCGGGCACCCGGCCAGAGGTCGAAGCCCACAAAAAAAGAATGCCCCGCACGCGGCGGGGCATGGGGGGAGGGCAGGGAAGTACGCGGGATCGCGCACCCCTGCATGAGCGCCGTGGGGAGCTTAGCCCTTCATTGCCTTGATGTCGGCCTTGGCCTTGTCGTGATCAGCCTTGGCTTGGCTCACGCAGGCGTTCTTGGCATCGCCCGACTGGTCGTCGCACTTCTCCTTGGCAACGTCGTAGGTCATGTTGGCCTTTTCCTCGGCGACCTTCTTGGCGTGTGCGGCGCTGGGCTTGTAGTCCTGCTCCAGCTGCGCCTTCGCCACATTTTCGGTGCCCTTGGCTTCCTTCTCGCAGACGTCCTTGGTGTTGTCCTTGAGCGTGTCGCACTTGGCCTTGGCGACCTTGTAGTCGGCCTCAATCTTTTCCTTCGCCACGTTGTACTGGTCCTTGGTCATGCCTTCGGCAGCGCTTGCGGCGTTCATGGCGAAGCAGGTCGATGCGATGGCGAGAACGAGAAGATGTTTTTTCATGAGTAAGTCCCCTGAACTTGAAGTTGGTGGAGCTGCCCTGTGCGTCTCCAGTGAGCGTGAATCTACGAACCCGCTCACGTGCGGCGGGTAGGACGACGGCGGGCGAAGCATTCGGTCCAAAGCGCGGCGGCGTGCAGGGCCATGGCATGCCGGCATCCAGTCGCGATGCAACGAGGTGCCGCGGGTGGCGTGCGCACGGTCATGCCCTCAGCGTCATGGACCGCTGCGCGGTCTGCGGGCGCTGCCCTGGGCGGAGAAGTGGCCGCAGTGTTCTGCGCTGCTGGACGCGCGCCTACATGCACTGCGTCTCGATCGCCGACATGCGCCGTGCGCGCGAAGATCAAGATGCGGGCATGCTGAGCGCTGCTTCCGCTCCCGTCCTCGTTGACTTCGATGCGTCCTCGCCCGAAGTGGCACGTGCGCTGATCGGGGCACACTTCCGAGTGGACGGTGTCGGTGGGCGCATCGTCGAGACGGAGGCTTACGACGTCCTCGACCCTGCATCCCACAGCTTTCGTGGTCCCTCGGTGCGCAATGCGACGATGTTTGGTCCATCGGGATGCGCCTACGTGTACCGGTCCTACGGTTTGCACTGGTGTCTGAACTTCGTGTGCCGTGAGGTCGGCCATGGCGCGGGTGTCCTCGTTCGCGCACTGGAGCCGCTCGAGGGCATCGAGGTGATGCGGGACCGGCGCGGCGTGGCCGATGCACGACTCCTTTGCGCCGGGCCCGGACGGGTCGCGCAGGCGCTCGCGATCACAGGGGCGCACGACGGGCTGCGCCTCGACCAGGCGCCCTTTGTGCTGGAGATGCCGTCCACGCCGCAGGCGCTGGCGGTGGGTGTTCGCGTCGGCATCTCGAAAGCGCGGGATGTTCCCTGGCGCTTCGGGCTGCAAGGATCGCACTTTGTCAGCCGTCCCTTCCCCTGACTCGGTTGGCGGAGACCGTGCGATGGACGACTTGGACACCGGCAGGGTCACCGATGCGCGCATCGAAGCGCACATCTTTGCCCTGTTGGCGGACCGAGAGCCTGGCGCGAGCATTTGTCCGTCTGAAGTTGCCCGCGCGCTGACAACGCCGACCCGCTGGCGGGCGCTGATGCCGCGGATCCGGGACGTCGCAGGCCAACTCGCCGCTGTCCAGCGGCTGCGCGTGACGCGCAAGGGCCTGGAGGTGGACGCGCACAGTTCGGGTGGACCGATCCGCCTGGCGCTGCCGACCCCACGCGGGGCCGCGCCTTCGCGCCGCGGATCGCACGCGTGAACGCGTCCCCGATCGTGACGCCGGATGGCCGCTATCTCGTGGTGCGCGGGCGGCTCTGGCGCGCCGCCAATCCCAATCTGCCGCCGGAGGAGAAACACCTCCTTGTCCCTGTCTCTTATACACATCTCCGAGCCCACGAGACTAGGCATGATCT
>ERZ1031516.162-NODE-162-length-11123-cov-5.828966_pt1 | contig 11123 bp, 11 predicted proteins | sample MGYA00518047_ERZ1031516 | MGnify/ENA primary metagenome ERZ1031516 (study PRJEB33718, sample SAMN03159945) | human skin metagenome | collected 2014-04-10 | study: EMG produced TPA metagenomics assembly of the PRJNA266117 data set (Human skin bacterial metagenome... | reverse complement strand
CACAAGGAGTATCGTCGGCAGCGTCAGATGTGTATAAGAGACAGCTCCAGGTCTGGCCGTGCGCATGGCAGCTACTTTCGATCGTTTGTCGAAAGGCCGTTTGTTGATCAATGTCGTGACCGGTGGCGATCAGGCCGAACTGGAAGCGGATGGCTTGCATGCGAGTCATTCCGAGCGTTACGAGATCACTGATGAATTCCTGAAAGTATGGCGTGCCTCCTTGTCTGGCGAGGGTGGTGATGCCGGCTATGACTTCGAAGGCAAGCACATTCAGGTCAAGGGCGCGAAGACCTTGTACCCGCCAGTACAAAAACCATATCCGCCGCTGTACTTCGGCGGCTCGTCACCCGCAGCGCATGAATTGGCTGCGGAACAAGTCGATGTCTACCTGACATGGGGTGAGCCACCAGCCGCCGTTGCAGAAAAAATCGCCGACATGCGTGCACGTGCAGCTAAACACGGCCGTACCCTGAAGTTCGGCATACGCCTGCACGTGATCGTGCGCGAAACCAATGAAGAGGCCTGGAAAGCCGCCGATGAATTGATCAAGTACGTCGACGACGATCTGATCGCGCGGGCGCAGGCTTCCTTCAACAAGATGGATTCGGAAGGCCAACGCCGCATGGCGGCATTGCATGGCGGTAAAAAGGACAAGCTCGAAGTGTCACCTAACCTGTGGGCCGGGGTAGGGCTGGTACGCGGTGGTGCAGGTACCGCATTGGTGGGTGATCCGGAAACGGTGGCCGCACGTATGCAGGAATACGCAGACCTTGGCATCGAAACCTTCATCTTGTCCGGCTACCCGCATTTAGAGGAGTCATATCGCTTTGCCGAACTGGTATTCCCATTGCTGGGAAAAGGCCGGGCGCGGTCGGGTGAATCGGTCTTGACCGGCCCGTTCGGTGAAGTCATTTCCAATGACATCCTGCCTAAAGTTTCACAGAGCTAAGGAGTTCCCATGAGTGCAGTTCTCGCGACTCTTGCGACTGGCAGCAACACTGTCGCCAAAGCACCATCTACATGGCGTGCCAGCGGTTTGAAGAAACTGCTGCCATGGATAGTGCCGGTCTTGCTGATCAGCGTGTGGCAAATCGCGTCGCAAGTCGGCTGGCTGTCCAGCCGTATCTTGCCGGAGCCGTTTGCGGTAGCCAAAGCAGCATGGGAACTCGCGCTGTCCGGCGAGTTGTGGACGCATGTCAAAGTCAGCCTGTGGCGTGCCACCACCAGTTTCGCGGTCGGCGGCGGATTGGGTTTGCTGCTGGGTTTGCTGACCGGGACGTTCAAGACGGCGGAAACGCTGCTGGATACCACGCTGCAAATGATCCGCAATATTCCTGCGCTGGCGTTGATTCCACTGGTGATCTTGTGGTTCGGGATAGAGGAAACCTCGAAGATTTTCCTGGTCGCAGTCGGTGTGTTCTTCCCGGTGTATCTGAATACCTTCCACGGCATACGTTCAGTCGATAAGGGTTTGATCGAGATGGCGAAGAGCTATGGCTTGTCAGGCTGGTCGCTGTACCGCGATGTCATCCTGCCGGGTGCTTTGCCATCCATCCTGGTCGGTGTGCGTTTCTCGCTGGGTCTGGTGTGGGTGTTGTTGATCGTGGCAGAGACGATCTCGGCACAATCCGGTATCGGTTACATGACGATGAATGCACGTGAATTCCTGCAAACCGACATCGTGCTGGTAGGCATCCTGCTGTATGCCTTGTTGGGCAAGCTGGCTGACGTGGTATCGCGCGCGCTGGAAGGTTACTGGCTGCGTTGGCATCCTGGCTACCGTCACTAAAATGGGACAGACCATGCACATTAATCAAACAGAACAGCAAGCGCTGTCTGCTGCGCCGGATAGCCGACGTGGCATACGTGTCGCAGTTGAGAGCCTGTACAAGTCCTATGGCGGTCGTGAAGTACTGAAAGCGATCGAACTGGTACTGGAACCCGGCGAATTCGTCGCCGTCGTGGGTCGCAGTGGCTGCGGTAAAAGCACCTTGCTGCGCCTGGTGGCGGAACTGGAAAGCGCAGACAGAGGCACTCTGACTTTTGGCGACGGCAAGACGCCACCGGAAACACGCATCATGTTCCAGGACTCGCGCCTGTTGCCATGGAAGCGTGTGCTCGACAACGTCGCACTCGGTTTGCCGAAGAAAGACGATGCACTGCAAGCCTTGCGTCAGGTTGGACTGGAAGAGCGTGCCGGTGAATGGCCAGCCGTCCTGTCCGGTGGCCAGCGGCAGCGTGTGGCGCTGGCACGTGCGCTGGTGCATGACCCTGAATTGTTACTACTGGATGAACCGCTGGGTGCACTCGATGCATTGACGCGTATCGAGATGCAGCAATTGATCGAAACCTTGTGGCAAAAGCGCGGCTTTACTGCCTTGCTGGTGACACATGATGTACAGGAAGCGATTGCCTTGGCGGATCGCGTCGTCCTGATCGAGGATGGCCGCATCACGCTGGATGAACGTATTCCGCTGGCACGACCACGTGCACGTGGCAACGCTACTTTTGCGCAGCTGGAAGAACGCATCCTGGCGCATGTGTTGCAGATCCCACCTTCGGCTGATGCCGTTGACTCTTCCCTGGGCGATGTATCGCTGCTGAAAACAGTGAATCAGTTTGCCTGGGCCGTTTAACTTGTTTGATCGAAATTAATTTTTAACCCACACGAAGGAAATAGCATGAGCATCGAAAAAATCAACGCACGTAATCAGTTCAAAGGAAAAATCAGCAACATCATCCTGGGTGAGGTCGTATCGGAAGTCGATGTGGAAACACCAGCCGGTATCGTGACTTCGGTCATTACCACCCGTTCGGTCAAGGATCTGGAATTGAAGATCGGTACCGAAGTGGTTGCACTGGTGAAGGCGACTGAAGTGTCGCTCGCCAAACTTTTATGAATCTAAGGCGCTTCTGAAAGCTTGCCTGCATGCCTGTGATGGGTGCAGGCGCTTTCAGATGTCTCCTTGATGATCAAGGAAGAGCAGTATGACTTTCCCCGCCTTGCAACAATACTTATCGCGTCTACATGCAGCTCCCCAGGCCGACAGCAGTTTGTGGCTGGACCCGCAGGGACGCGCCCACGGACGCTACTTCAACTCCACACTAACCAGTGCCTTCCAGCCGATACGCACGCCGGAATCCGGCGGCATAGTTGGTGTGCAGGGGTTCATGCGCAGTTATTCCAGGAATGACACCGGCCTGAGTATCTGGAAATTGCTGGATACCGGCGCCACCGATGAACAATCGATAGAACTGGATAGACTGTGCCGCCTGCTGCATGCGGTGAACTTCTATCGTCAGCCGGAAATGGTTGATTACGATCTTTACCTCAGCGTGCACGCACGCTTGCTGGCGGCGGTTGATAGTAATCACGGCATGTCATTCCGCCGCGTACTTGATGTACTCGGTTTGCCGTACCGGAAAATTGTTTTGCAACTGCCGCTGATCCAGCCGCTGGTCCAACCGAACCAGGCCTGGCTGCTGAACTACGTCGCAGATAACTATCGCCGCAACGGCTTCCGCCTGGCAGTGAATGCCGCCCATGCACGCCAGGGGCTGGATTTGCTGGAGCAAGTGCATCCGGATGTGATCAAGGTTGACGTCCGTGAAATCACTGACGAAGCGGCTACCTTGGACTTGCTCAAGGTGGCAGCCGAGAAGAATGTGAAGCTGGTTTTCAAACGTGTAGAATCAAGCCAGATTTATGACAAGCTGCGCAGGCTGGGTGCCCAGGCACAACAAACCATACTGGCGCAGGGTTATTTGTGGGATCAACCCAAGGCTAGCTTTGCGCAGGATACGAGCGAGCCGGAAGCAATTGCGACGGCAGGCCTGGAATCATGACTCTCCCTTATCTCTCTGATTATCGTGTACTGGTGGTGCCGGGCCTGCATGGCAGTGGCCCTGATCACTGGCAATCGCGTTGGGAGCGTTTGTATCCGAGCCTCCAGCGAGTTGAGCAGGACGACTGGTCGCAACCTGACCTGACACGCTGGGCACAGCGCATGACCGAAGTCCTGAGTGAATCAGATCAGCCTACGCTCATCGTCGCGCATAGCTTTGGTTGCCTTACCACCATGCAGGCGGCTAGCCATGGTCGCTTTGACCTGGCGGGAGCCTTATTGGTCGCACCGGCAGATCCGGAAAAATTCGGCGTCGATGGCATCTTGCGCGATGCGCGGCTGCCATGCCCGTCCATCGTCATCGGCAGCACTAACGATCCGTGGATGGCAAGCAACCGTGCAGCTTACTGGGCCGATGTCTGGGGTTGTGGTTTCCTGAGTGCAGGTGCACTCGGGCATATCAATGCGGAATCCAATCTGGGTGATTGGGAGCAGGGCTTGCGCCAGTTGCAGACCTTGCTGGACATGGTCCATCCGAGCTGCAACTAGTTTGCTGACGCCTGTTTATTTGAAGGTTTGCAGATAAGCGAGCAAATCGGTCAGCTGCTTTTCATCACTGATGCCGAAAAAGCGCATCTTGTTACCCGGCACCACATCATCCGGCGATTTAATAAAGGCACGTAGCTTGGCCTCGGTCCATACGACGCGGGACGAACTCATCGCAGTCGAATATTTATAGTCTTTCGTCGTTCCCGCAGTGCGCCCCAGGATGCCATTCAATTGCGGACCAAAGTTACCGCGTGCATGTGGCCCTACCTGATGGCAATTCGAACATTTCGCAAACACGCGTTTGCCAGCGGCAACATCACCCGCTGCGTGGCTGGTGGAGGCCAGCACGCTGAGTGCGAGCGATAGCAATAAATTCTTGTACATGTTTGGATTATAACTATCGCATGCGTGATGGCTGAATTCCACCACGCATGATCGATAGAGAGACAGGCGGGTTTTAGCCCAAGGTGTCCAGAGCTTTGGACAGGTTGGCTACCGTGCGCTCGATGTTGTGCAGCTTGTCGAGACCGAACAGGCCAACGCGGAAGGATTTGAAGTCTGGACGTTCATCGCATTGCAATGGCACGCCAGCCGCAGTTTGCAAACCGGCCGCGACAAATTTCTTCGCGGACTGGATGCCGTCGTCATTGGTGTAGCTAACGACCACGCCTGGTGCCTGGAAGCCTTCGGCTGCCACGCTCTTGTAGCCTTTGGAGACCAGCAGGGCGCGGACTTTGTCGCCCAGTTCCTGTTGCTCGGCACGGACTTTGCCGAAGCCATAAGCGGCGGTTTCTTCCATCACGCCACGCAGGATGGTCAGCGCATCGGTCGGCATGGTGGTGTGGTAAGCCACCGCACCTTGTTCGTACGATTCCATGATTTGCAGCCATTTGCGCAGGTCGCAAGCGAAGCTGGTGCTTTGCGTGGATTCGATTTTCTCGCGGGCGAGGGCGCTCAGCATGATGAAGGCGCAACCGGCGGAAGCACTCCAGCCTTTTTGTGGTGCGCTGATCAGGATGTCGACGCCGGTCGCTTGCATGTCGACCCAGATGGTGCCGGAAGCGATGCAGTCGAGGACGAACAAGCCGCCTACCGAGTGCACGGCATCCGCAACCTGACGCAGGTAATCATCCGGCAGCATGATGCCGGAAGCGGTTTCTACGTGCGGTGCAAATACGACTGCAGGTTTGATTTCTTTAATGGCCGCCACGACTTCAGCGATAGGAGCTGGTGCGAATGGCGCTTGTGCCGAATCTTCCAGTTGGCGTGCTTTCAATACCGTGGTCGCGGCAGGGATGCTGCCGGTGTCCAGGATCTGGGTCCAGCGATAGCTGAACCAGCCGTTGCGCAGGATCAGGCATTGCTGCTTGGTCGCGAATTGGCGGGCAACCGCTTCCATGCCGAAGGTACCGCTACCTGGCATGACGATGGCGGATTGCGCCTTGTAGACATGTTTTAAAGTCTTGGAAATGTCACGCATGACGCCTTGGAAGCGTTCGGACATGTGGTTGATCGCGCGATCTGTGTAGACGACGGAGTATTCAAGAAGACCGTCGGGATCGACGTTGGGTAATAGACCTGGCACGTTTGCTCCAGCAATAATAAAGAAATTCGGCCCGAACAGGGATTACCTGACCAGGCCACAAAAGGCATGAAATGCCGAAAAGGAGAGATTTTACCAAAGTAGCGCGCTGAACTCTGGTTAATGCTCAGAATGTCCGCCGCATTAGCACTTAAATACCACTTAATTAGCTATTTGGCATGTCGGAATGCTAATCCGGCGGATTGCAGTCTTAGGCTGCAGCAGGCTTCTCACCAAGCGCGATATCGACCGTCATTTCATGGGCCAGTGCGCCCAGTTCCTGACGCAGTTCATCGATGGAGAGCTTGCCCGGAACCAGCAAGTGCGCGCCGATTTTGAAGGTTTGCTTGCCGGAGACGCCGCTACGAACGATTTCGGTGTGGATGTTTTCGATACTGATATTGCGCTCGGCCAGCATTTTGGTCAGGTTGCTAACGATGCCGACACGGTCGTCGCCGACCAGTTCGAGTTCGACGCTCTTGATGGAATCGGACAGATTCGCACCATCGCTTTTCGCCACGACCACCTGCAGGCCGCTGGAGTCGAGGCTGCGTAATGCGTTGGTCAATGCATCGGCGTTTTCGCGCGGGACATCGAAGTGCACCATACCGGCAAATTCACCGGCCAGGCGTGTCATGCGGCTGGCGGCCCAATTAGCGCCGTAACGTTCAGCGCGTTCCGCCAGTGAACGGACGATACCGTGACGGTCGGTGCCGACGATGGAAACGATCAGCGCAACCGTGTTGGACTCGACTTCTTCTGCCAGCACCACCGAGCGACGGATCATCGGTGCCTTCGTGGCGAAGCGTTGGTCTTGTTCAAACGCTGGCAGTGCATTGTGTTCGGCTGCGTAGTGGATGACCTGGCTCAACAGTTTCAGGCCCATAGGTGCAAGTGCGCGCTCCCACAGTTCGCGTGCGCTTTCGCCTTTTTCGACGAAGCACCAGTCTTGCGCAGCAATCGCGCCTGCATCCCAGCCGTCGGCCAGGTGATAGATAGAGCCGCCGGCGATAGGGTCACCTTCGAGGATGGTCCACTCAACTGCGGCAATGCCGCGGTGTCTAGGCAAGAGCGATGGGTGATAACCGATACCGCCGAGGCGTGCACGGGCCAACGCTTCGTCACTGACGCGGGCATGGGTGTGGGCGGCGAGGATGATGTCGGTACCTTCGGCGATCGCTTCACCTGGTACGAAGCGCGGGTTTTCCATGATATGCAGCGGCACACCGGCAGCGCGCGCAGCCTGTGCCAGGCGGTCATCTTCCGATGGCGCGACGACGCTGGTGAATTCGATACCTTCTTCCTTGCGCAGCGTCTCAAATACCAAGGCGCCGAAATAGCGCGAACCTACCAATGCACATTTCATTTTTATCTATCCTTCAATTTATCTAAAAGCGTTCAATTCAAAAGCCGGTTTATAGGGGCTTGCGCCTGTCGCTGTGGGGCCGCACGGAACGCGCTGGCGGGGCCGGGCAGGAACAGGGTGCGTACAGTAATTCGCAGCATGTAGCGCGCAAGGATACCAGAAAGGAATCCCCGGCCAGCCTTGCAGACAGGCCGTATGCGTATATTTACCTTATGTTTTTTTCCTTTTGCTAAATGCGGCAACAGGTTCGCGTGCCAGCGCGATAAAGGCTTGCAGGTAATCGGTATCGAGGTCTGCTTCACGTGCGCCGAGGAAAATCTGCTTGGCAATCCCATCGGGGCCAAGTCGCACCGGCACCACATCCATCTTGTCGGCATATTCCTCTACCAGCCAGCGCGGCAAGGCGGCCACGCCACGTCCGCTCGCTACCATTTGCAGCATGATGTCGGTCGTCTCTATCGTCTTATGGCGTTTGGGCGTGATACCGGCCGGTAGCAGGAACTGGTTGTAAATATCCAGCCGGTCGGTTGCAACCGGGTAAGTGATCAGGACTTCGTTCATCAATTGCTCAGGCCGCACGTACTTCACGCCCGCCAGCGCATGGTCACGTGCCACCACCAGTACCTGCTCATAGTCGAAGACGGGTTCGAAGCGCAGGCCGGGTCTGTAGAGGGGGTCGGGGGTGACCAGCAAATCGATTTCATATGCAAACAGCGCACCGATGCCGCCGAACTGGAATTTCTGCTTTACGTCGACATCGACGTCAGGCCAGGCGCTCAGGTAAGGCGACACCACTTTCAGCAGCCATTGATAGCAAGGGTGGCATTCCATGCCTATGCGCAAGGTACCGCGTTCACCTTGCGAAAACTGGCGTAATTTATCTTCTGCCAGGGTCAGTTGCGGTAACACGCGATTCGCGACAGCCAGCAGATATTGCCCTGCTTGCGTCAGCCGCAGCGCACGGCCTTCGCGTACCCAGATATCGGTGCCGAGTTGCTGCTCCAGTTTTTTCATGCTGTGGCTCAGCGCAGATTGCGTGACGTGCAGCACATTGGCGGCTCCGGTCAGGGAGCCTTGCTTTTCTACTTCGAGGACGACGGCGAGGTGGATGCGCTCTAACATGGTCTTATTCGATGTATGAGTGAAATTCATGTATGTCTGAGATAATACCATTTTACTTCATGGATTGCGCATCCTATTATTCTCGTTCTTGTTTTCTGGAGCGAACCATGACCACCATACACAACCTGGGTTTTCCGCGTATCGGCGCAAAACGTGAATTGAAATTTGCACTCGAATCCTACTGGAAGGGCGAGTCGTCACGCGACGCCCTGAAAGACCTGGGCGCGCAACTGCGCAAACGTCACTGGAACAACCAGGTCGGCCTGGATCTGGTTCCGGTCGGTGATTTTGCTTTCTACGATCAAATGCTCGATATGAGCTTCACACTGGGCAATCTGCCGGAGCGCGTGCGCGGTTTCCACGGCGATGCGCTGGACAATTACTTCCGCGTTGCGCGTGGCCGTTCGGCACAAGGTGCAGAAGACCACAGCGCCTGCTGTGGTGGTGTCGCTGCTGGCGAAATGACCAAGTGGTTCGATACCAACTATCACTACATCGTGCCGGAATTCACAGCTGCAACCGAATTCAAGCTCGATACCAGCCGTTTGCTGGAACAACTGGCAGAAGCCAAGGCGCAAGGTGTAAAAGCCAAGCCGGTCATCATCGGCCCCGTCACTTACCTGGCACAAGGCAAGGCTAAAGATGGTTTGTACAAACTGGCCTTGCTGCCACGTTTGTTGCCGGTCTATGCGCAATTGCTGGACGCGCTGGCAGCGCAGGGTGTGGAGTGGGTACAGATAGATGAACCTATTCTCGTCACCGAGCTGGATAGTGATTGGCAAAACGCGTTCCAGGCAGCCTACGATCAATTAAAAAATAGCCGCGTCAAATTGTTGCTGGCAACTTACTTCGGTCAATTGCTGGAAAACCGTGCGCTGGCTGCCAGCCTGCCGGTAGCGGGTTTGCACGTTGATGCGATCAATGGTCGCGATGACGTATTGCCGCTGATCGACTTGCTGTCCGAAGATAAAGTCTTGTCGCTGGGCGTCATCAATGGTCGCAACATCTGGAAAACCGATCTGACAGCAGTGCTGGACTGGGTTGAGCCATTAGCCCAACGCCTGGGTGATCGTCTGTGGGTCGCGCCATCGTGCTCCCTGTTGCACGTGCCAGTCGATCTGGACAGCGAACAAAAGCTGGACGCAGAGATCAAGTCCTGGCTCGCCTATGCGATCCAGAAGCTGGATGAATTGCGCGTGCTGGGTAAAGCGCTGCGTAGTGGTCGTGACGCTGTTAAAGCCGAGCTGGCTGAGAACCAGGCCGCGCTGGCAGCGCGCCGCGCGTCGCCACGTGTCAACAATCCGGCAGTACAGGCGGCCATCGCCAAGATCGATGCAGGGCTGGGTAAGCGCGACAGCACCTATGCACTGCGTGCGAAGAAACAGGCGGCCTTGCTCAAATTGCCGGCATATCCGACCACGACTATCGGTTCCTTCCCGCAAACCGCTGAAATCCGTCACGCCCGCAGTGAATTCAAGGCTGGTCGTCTGGATGATGCGAGCTATAAAACGGCGATGCAGGCTGAGATCGAACGCAGTGTGCGTGAGCAGGAAACACTGGGCCTCGACGTCCTCGTGCATGGTGAAGCCGAGCGTAACGACATGGTCGAATACTTTGGCGAACAACTGCAAGGTTATGCTTTCAGCCAGTTCGGCTGGGTCCAGTCCTATGGTTCGCGTTGCGTGAAACCGCCTATCCTGTTCGGCGACATCAGCCGTCCACAAGCGATGACAGTCGAGTGGAGCACCTATGCGCAATCGCTGACCGAGAAGCCGATGAAGGGCATGCTTACCGGTCCGGTCACTATGTTGAACTGGTCGTTCGTGCGCGACGATCAGCCGCGTTCGGTATCATGCAAACAATTGGCGCTGGCGATTCGTGCTGAAGTATTGGATCTGGAAAAAGCCGGCGTGCATGTGATCCAGATTGATGAAGCTGCCTTGCGTGAAGGCTTGCCGCTGCGTAAGTCGCAATGGCAGGAATATCTGGATTGGGCGGTCGAGTCGTTCCGCATTACTGCCAATGGCGTGGAAGATGAAACCCAGATCCATACCCATATGTGCTATTCGGAGTTCAACGACATCATCGCGTCGATCGCCGATATGGATGCTGATGTAATCACGATAGAAACATCGCGTTCGGATATGGAATTGCTCGATGCCTTCGACAACTTCAACTACCCGAATGAAATCGGACCAGGTGTCTACGACATCCATTCGCCAAATATTCCGACCCAGGAGCACATGGTGCAACTGATGAAGAAAGCGGCGGAGCGTGTGCCAGCAGAGCGCTTGTGGGTGAATCCGGACTGTGGCCTGAAAACACGTCAATGGGCTGAAGTACTGCCAGCACTGAATAATATGGTGGCAGCGGCTAAAACATTGCGCGCAGCCGCCTAATCCAGCCTATCGTTGTTCAAACCGTAGTTCAATCAGAAAGCCCGCTAATAGCGGGCTTCTTTCTTTATCGCTATATTTAACGGAGATTTCATTCCGCCGGAGCGCCGGACAATATAAGATCTGGGCATAGCCTGCTTTGCGAACTCTGCTACACCCAGTGTGGTCAGAGGACTTATCCCGGTCGATGAAATAAGAAGGAGTCTCCATCATGAACCTGTCTCTTATACACATCTGACGCTGCCGACGATACTCCTTGTGTA
>ERZ1031516.160-NODE-160-length-11228-cov-7.463170_pt1 | contig 11228 bp, 8 predicted proteins | sample MGYA00518047_ERZ1031516 | MGnify/ENA primary metagenome ERZ1031516 (study PRJEB33718, sample SAMN03159945) | human skin metagenome | collected 2014-04-10 | study: EMG produced TPA metagenomics assembly of the PRJNA266117 data set (Human skin bacterial metagenome... | reverse complement strand
CTACACAAGGAGTATCGTCGGCAGCGTCAGATGTGTATAAGAGACAGGCATGGACCAGGGCCACAAGCCCGACGAGTTCGTCAGCGTCGAGCAGCTGCAGGGCTGCGATGCGCTGCTCCAGCGGTTAGCGGATTACCTGTGCGAGCCAGAATGATCATTGATTCGCGGGCATGGACTAGGCGCCCCCGCCCGCTCTCACATGATTTGCGCCGACAGCTTGTAGGATGGGTCGGGCGGCGTAGGTGCAACCATCAATGCACGATGGGTTGCACCCATCCTACGACCCTACTCAGCGCGCTGCTCACTCAACTCCCCCAAGCGCTCGCGGCAAAAATCCACGAACAGCTGCGCCGGCTTGGTCAGCTGGCCGCGTTTCAGGCGAGCGGCCACCAGCCCCGAAGTGGCGACGGGCTCGGTGATATCCACGGTCACCACGCGCTTGCCGTCATAGGTGCATTCCGAATGCGGTTTGGTGACCAGCAGCGAGAAGCCGAAGCCCTGGCCGACCATGCCGCGCACCATCTCGATGGACGGTGAGCTGAAGACGATATTGGGGGTCAGTCCCAGTTCGTGGAACAGGCTGACGAAGTAGGTACGGCTCGGTGGCACGTCGAGCAGGATCATCGGTTCCAGGCACAGGTCGCGCAGCGACACCTGGGCCTGGCCGGCGAAACGGTGCTGCTCGGGCAGCAGCACGTAGGGCTTCTGCGCGGGCATCAACGGCTCGGTGGCGATGGTGCCGTCGAGGTCGTGTTCATAGAGAAACGCCAGGTCGAAGGCCCCGGCGGTCAGGCCCTGCACCAGCTCCTGCTGCTCACCATCGCGGATGCGGATGTCCACCCCGGGGTAGCGTTCGCGAAAGCCGGCGATCAGCTGCGGCAGGTAGAGCGGCGCCACGGTTTCGAAGCAGCCGATATCGATCTGCCCGGCGACGATGTCGTTGTCGGCCAGGGCGTTCTGCTCGAACTCGCGAGCCATGCGCAGCAGCTGCTGGGCCTTCTCGTAGAAGCGCGCGCCGCTCGGCGTCAGCGACACGCCCTGGGCGTGGTGACGGATGAACAGCTGCACGCCGAAGCTCTCTTCCAACCCCTTGATCGCCGTGGAGATGGACGGCTGGGCGATGTACAGCTGGCGCGAAGCCTCGGCCACGCTGCCCGCTTCCACCGTGGTGACGAAGTACTTGAGTTGCCGCAGGGTGTAGGAAGCCACGTGTCGATCTCGCTGCAATTACTGCCTGCACCTTACTCCAACACGACGCCCTGGCGGGGCGTTGCCTTGCAAAGGTTTTTCGTAAGTCCCGAGCATATTTTTACTAATTTTCGTTCTTGCCCGACTGACGCACCATGGCCCTCACCTGAACGACAGTTCCCGCCCGGCACGCACACCGGGCCACACAACAACAAAGATTTCGCTGACGCGTGACACAACGCGCCGCTTCGCCGCTTCGGCCCTACTGCCCCTGTTCTCACTACAACGAAAAAACAGCGAGGGAGTTTCCATGTTCAAGCATTTGCGTCCATCCATCCGCGCCGCCATCGGCCTGTCCATGCTGGCCGGCGCCAGCAGCGCAGCGCTGGCCGACGACAGCCTCACGGTGATTTCCTTCGGCGGCGCCACCAAGGTCGCGCAGACCGCCGCCTACTTCAAACCCTTCGAGCAGAGCGGTGCCGCCCGGGTGGTCGCTGGCGAATACAACGGCGAGCTGTCCAAGGTCAAAGCCATGGTCGATGTCGGCCAGGTGACCTGGGACGTGGTCGAGGTGGAAAGCCCCGAGCTGCAGCGCGGCTGCGAAGAGGGCCTGTTCGAGCGCATCGACCCGGCCATTCTCGGCGATGCCAACCAGTACATTCCCGGCACCGTGAGCGAATGCGGCGTGGCCACCTACGTGTGGTCGATGGTGATGGCCTACAACGGCGACAAGCTGAAAACCGCCCCTACCTCCTGGGCGGATTTCTGGGACCTGGAGAAATTCCCCGGCAAGCGTGGCCTGCGCAAGAGCGCCAAGTACACCCTCGAAGCCGCCCTGCTGGCTGACGGCGTGAGCCGAGAGGAGCTGTACAAGGTGCTCGGCACGCCGGAAGGCGTCGACCGCGCCTTCAAGAAACTCGACGCCATCAAGGGCTCCATCCAGTGGTGGGAAGCCGGCGCCCAGCCACCGCAATGGTTGCTGGCTGGTGACGTGACCCTGTCCGCCGCCTATAACGGCCGTATCGGCGTGGCCCAGAAGGAAGGCGCCAACCTGAAGATCTCCTGGAAGGGCAGCCTCTACGACCCCGAGCACTGGGCCATCGTCAAGGGCAGCCCGAACAAGGCCCTGGCCGAACGCTTCATCAAGTTCGCCAGCCAGGCGGATACTCAGAAGGTGTTCTCCAGCCAGATTCCCTACGGCCCGGTGCACAAGCAGACCCTGCCGCAACTGCCTGCCGACGTGCAGGCACAACTGCCGACCGCAGAAGCCAACATGGCCGGTGCGCAGCTGGTGAATGCCGAGTTCTGGATCGACCACGGCGAGGAACTGGAAGAGCGCTTCAATGGCTGGGCGGCGCGCTGAACGCCATGGAAACAAACTGGGGCCGATTGCCGGCCCCAGAAAACGGTCAGGGCTGAGGTGCGATAGCACGTCAGCCCTTTACGCTAGACCGCAGCCTGCGCCTTCAGGCGCCGACGCTGGCCCCAGATCAACAGCCCCATCAGCAACAGCGCGGGGAGCCAGATCAGTTCCTTCGGCGCGCGCTCGGTGGGTGCGCGCACGCTGAGGATCTCCTGGTCGAACGCCAGGCCGGCGGCTTCGGCCGGGCTGCTGAAGGCCACGGTGTCGATCAGCATTTTGCCGTCTTCTTCGTAGAGCGACAGGCCCAGCGCTTCGAGGCGCTCCTCACCCGTGCCTTTCTCCGGAATAGGCAGCACCACGGTGAAGGTACGCGCTTCTCCGACCGCATCCTCGCCATGCACGCGCAGGCGCAACTCGCTCTGCTCCTCGACCTGCCCCAGCGCCTGGGCCATTTGTGCCGGCGGGATGTCGCGATAGGGGTCGACCAGCATGTCCATCCAGAAGCCCGGGCGGAACAGCGAGAAGGCCAGCAACAACAGCGCGATGTTTTCGTACCAGCGGTTGCGTACCAGGAAGTAACCCTGGGTGCCGGCGGCGAACAGCAACATCGCCACCGTGGCGATCACGAAGATCAGCACGCCGTGCCAGAAGTCCACGTCGATCAGCAACAGGTCGGTGTTGAAGATGAACAGGAACGGCAGCACCGCGGTGCGCAGGCTGTAGTAGAAGGCGGTGATGCCGGTGCGGATCGGATCGCCCTTGGAGACCGCTGCGGCGGCGAACGATGCCAGGCCGACCGGCGGCGTGACGTCGGCCATGATGCCGAAGTAGAAGACGAACAGGTGCACGGCGATCAGCGGCACGATCAGGCCGTTCTGCTGGCCCAGCGAGACGATCACTGGCGCCAGCAGGCTGGACACCACGATGTAGTTCGCGGTGGTCGGCAGGCCCATGCCGAGGATCAGGCTGAGAATCGCGGTGAGGATGAGCATCAGCAGCAGGTTGCCCATCGACAGCAGCTCGACCACGTCGGCCAGCACAAGGCCGACGCCGGTCTGCGACACTGCACCGACGATGATGCCCGCCGCCGCGGTGGCGATGCCGATACCGATCATGTTGCGGGCACCGGCGATCAGGCCTTCGCGCAGGTCCACCAGGCCATCGCCGAAGGAGCCGTGGTCGTGGCTGCCGTCGCGGCGCAGGCGATTGAGCAGCGGGCGCTGGGTCACCAGGATGAATACCAGGATCATGCTGCCCCAGAATGCCGATAGCCCTGGCGACAGGCGCTCGACCATCAGGCACCACACCAGTACCACCACCGGCAGCAGGAAATGCAGGCCGGAGAGCAGCACGGGGCGGGTGTCCGGCAGTTTTTCCAGCGGCGTGTTGGGGTCTTCAGGCGGCAGTGGTGGAGTACTGGCCGCGACTTTGAGCAGCGCCACATAAGCGATCAGCAGCAGCGCACCGATGACCCAACTGGCGGCATCGCCAAGGGCCGGCTTCATCCAGCCGAGGCCGTAATACACCGCCAGGGAGATGCCGCTGATCAGTGCTGCGCCGAAGGCCAGGCCGAGCAGGCGAGTCAGCCAGGGCTTGGGCGCGCTGTTGCGCGGCAGCGCCTTGAGGCCGAGCTTCAGTGATTCCAGATGCACGATGTAGAACAGCGCGATGTAGGAAATGATGGCCGGCAGGAAGGCATGCTTGACCACTTCGATGTAAGGCATGCCGATGTATTCGACCATCAGGAAGGCCGCAGCCCCCATCACCGGCGGCATGATCTGGCCGTTGACCGACGAAGCGACTTCCACGGCGCCGGCCTTTTCGGCGCTGAACCCGGTGCGCTTCATCATCGGAATGGTGAAGGTACCAGTGGTGACCACGTTGGCGATCGACGAACCGGAGATCAGCCCGGTCAGGCCCGACGAGACCACGGCGGCCTTGGCCGGCCCGCCGCGCATGTGGCCGAGCAGGCTGAAGGCCAGCTGGATGAAGTAGTGCCCGGCGCCGGCGCGCTCGAGCAGCGCACCGAACAGCACGAACAGGAACACGAAACTGGTCGAAACGCCCAGGGCGATGCCGAACACGCCTTCGGTAGTGATCCACTGGTGGTTGGCCAGGGCGTTCAGGCTGACGCCGCGGTGCGCCAGCATGGCCGGCATGTAGGGCCCTGCCAGGCTGTAGACCAGGAAGATCGCCGCGATCACCGCCAGGGCCGGGCCCAGGGCGCGACGCGTGGCTTCGAGCAGCAGGGGAATGCCGATGCAGGCGGTGACCAGATCTGCGCTGGTCAGGTTGCCCGGGCGCTGCGCCAGTTGCTCGTAGAACACGAACAGGTAGGCGGCCGTGGCGGCGCTGACGAGGCCCAGGGCCACGTCGAAAAGCGGCACGCGCTCACGGGGCGAGCGCTTGAAGGCCGGGTAGGCGAGAAACGCCAGGAGCAGCGCGAAGGCCAGGTGAATGGCGCGCGTCTGCGTGTCGTTGAAAACCCCGATGCCCACCATGAAGGGCAGCGGCGATGCTATCCATAACTGGAACAGGGACCAGGCCAGGGCCAGCCCGGCGATCACCTTGGCCATCGCGCCCTGGGGGCTGCGCGCCCCCACTTCCTGCGCGATCAGTTCTTCGGAAGATACATTATGAGTGGTCATGGATTTGCCTGAATTCAGCCATGCGGATCGCAGAAAACCCGCGCCCTTGCGGTGCGCGGGTTGACGAAGCGGTTAAACGGTTGCGCGCTGCGCCTTACAGCCAGCCACGCTCCTTGTAGTAACGCTCGGCACCTTCATGCAGCGGGGCGGTGAGACCGACCTTGATCATGTCTTCTTCTTTCAGGTCGGCGAAGGCCGGGTGCAGTTTGCGGAAGCGATCGAGGTTCTCGAACACCGACTTGACCAGTTGGTACACCACGTCGGCATCGGTCTTGGCGCTGACCGACAGCACCGCCTTGCCACCGATCGACTGCGTGGCCGCGTCGCTGCCCTTGTACAGGCCACCCGGAATCTCGGCCTTGGTGTAGTAGCTCTTCTCGCTCAGCAGCTTGTCGATATCCGGGCCGGTGACCGGCACCAGCACGGCGTCGACGGTGGTGGTGGCTTCCTGGATGGCGCCGTTCGGATGGCCGACGAAATAGGTCATGGCATCGATGTTGTTATCGCTCAGGGCGCTGGCCTGCTCGGCCGGCTTGAGCTCGGAAGCCAGCTTGTACACCGACTTGTCCCAGCCCTTGATGCGCATGATCTCTTCCAGCGTATCGCGCTGGCCGGAACCGGGGTTGCCGATGTTCACGCGCTTGCCTTTGAGGTCATCGAGGCCCTTGATGTTGGCGTCCTTGCGGGCCAGCACAGTGAACACTTCGCTTTGCAGGGAGAACACCGCACGCAGGTCTTCCATCGCGCCCTGGGCTTCGAACGGCGCCTCGCCCTTCATGGCCTTGTACTGGTGGTCGGACTGCATGATGCCGAAGTTGTACTCGCCCGAACGCAGGCCGTTGACGTTGGCCACGCCACCACCGCTGGCTGGTGCGTTGCACTTGATGCCGGTTTTCGAGGAGTCGCGGTTGACGAAACGACAGATCGACTGACCGGCCACGTAGTAGACGCCCGTCTGGCCACCAGTGCCGATGGTCACGAATTTATCCTGCGCCTGGGCGACGCCACCCATGGCGGCTAGAGAAAGGCCAGCGGAGAGGGCCAAAGCCAATGGAAGTGCTTTCATGTGTTGCTCCCTTGTTATTTATTCGAGTGAAGCCGGGGTCGCCTTAGCGAGGCGCGTACCTTACCGGAGTCGCGTCGCTGCATTCCATGCCGATTGGGCATTGGCCAATGCCAAAATTGTAAGCATTGGCAAAGCAAGCAGACCGCCGGACATCACTGTGGTGCCAACAATCAAAGCGGCGAAGTTCATCACACAATCCTAGCCGCTGTACCGTTAAGCGTTGTGAATCGGTAGCCGCAGCAGCCCTATGGCCGATGCTTTCGGCGAGACTCTGCCCACTGCTGCGACGCTTTGGGCATGGCGGTTTCCGGGATGGAGGCGAGCGCATGGCAGGGCTTCAGTAGGAAGGACCAGATGGCCCCGGCCTGATGCGGCGGTGCAGATCGTGATGTTTCTCTGTCCAGCAGCTTCCAGGACAGCCGACCGGCACGGGCACATGGCGCAAAACTGGCCATCTGCCCGGGTCGATCAAATGAGAGGTCTGTGCTGGCGCAGCAGCGCCCGGGGATGGTCGCCAGGCATCCGCCCGCGAGAGAGATTCGGCCGAGGTGCGATGCGGCCAGTGGCCGTGAGACAAGCCTGCGGCGTCTCGTCAGTCGCCGCGGCTAGCGAGCCGCGGCAATACCGCGCTCGTGGCAAAGGGGATCTGCCAGGCACCGGCCGCCAGGTCCCCTTCGCCGCTTGCCCGCTCAGTCGGCCTGCACGGTGACCTGCTGCTGTTCACCCAGCCCGGCGATACCCAGCTTGATGGTCTGCCCGGCGCGCAGGAACACCGGATTGGGCTTGATGCCCAGGCCCACACCCGGCGGCGTGCCGGTGGAGATCACGTCGCCCGGCTGCAGGCTCATGCAGCGGCTCAGGTAGGCGATCAATTGCGGCACGTTGAAGATCAGCGTGCGCGTGTTGCCCTGCTGGTAGCGATGGCCGTCGACTTCCAGCCACATGTCCAGACTGTGCGGGTCGGCGATTTCGTCGCGGGTCACCAGCCACGGCCCCAGCGGCCCGAAGGTGTCGAAGCCCTTGCCCTTGTCCCAGCTGCCGCCGCGTTCGAGCTGCCACTCGCGCTCGGACACATCATTGATTACGCAGTAGCCGGCGACGTGCTCCATGGCGTTGGCTTCGTCGATGTAGCGCCCTCCCTTGCCGATCACCACGCCCAGCTCCACTTCCCAATCGGTCTTGGTCGAGCCTCGGGGAATCTCGATGGCGTCGTTGGGGCCGCAGATGGCGCTGGTCCACTTGTTGAAGATGATCGGCTCCTTGGGTACGTCCATCCCCGACTCGGCGGCGTGATCGGCGTAGTTGAGGCCGATGCACACGAACTTGCCGACCTGGCCGACGCAGGCGCCGATGCGCGGGCTGCCGGTCACCACCGGCAGGCTGGCCGGGTCGAGCTGCGCCAGCGCGGCGAGGCCTACAGGCGTCAGCGCGTCGCCGGCAATATCGGCCACGTGCCCGGAGAGGTCACGAATCTGGTTGTCGGCGTCCAGCAGGCCTGGCTTCTCTGCGCCCTTGGCGCCGTAACGTAGCAGTTTCATGTTGGGTCCTTGTTCAGGTTCAAGACGATCAGACGCTCATGCCGCCATCGATCACATGCAGCGCACCGGTGGTGTAGGAAGACGCATCAGAGCCAAGGTACAGCACCAGCCGGGCGATTTCCTCGGCGCTGCCGAGGCGCCCCATGGGCTGGCGGGCGACGAACTGGCCGTATACCTGCTCCTCGGCCACGCCCTGCAACGCAGCCTGTTCGGCGATGCGCGCACGCAGCGAGGGCGAGTCGACGGTGCCCGGGCAGATGGCGTTGCAGCGAATGCCCTGGGCAATGTAGTCGGCGGCCACCGACTTGGTCAGGCCGACCACCGCTGCCTTGCTGGCGGTATAGGCGCAGCGGTTGGGCACGCCCTTGATGCTCGAGGCCACCGAGGCCATGTTGATGATCGAGCCACCACCGCGGGCCAGCATGCCCGGCAGCGTGGCGCGGATCATCCGGTACATGGCGGTGACGTTGAGCTGCAGCGAGCGCTCCCAGGCGGCCTCGTCGCAGTCCAGAATGCTGCCGGCGTGCACGTAGCCCGCGCAGTTGAACAGCACGTCCACCGCACCGACCTGCTCACTGAGATCGGCGATGGCCTGGGCCGAGGTGACGTCCAAGTGCAAGGCCGTAAGGCCCGGCACATCCTGCAGCGCTCTGATGTCGATGTCGGTGGCGATCACCTCGGCGCCCGCGGCCGCGAAGGCCCGGGCGCTGGCCAGGCCGATGCCCTGGCCGGCAGCGGTGATCAGCACGCGTTTGCCGTGCATCTCGCTCATGCTTTCTCCAGGGTCAGGCTGCCCGTGGGCGTGGCGACCGGCGTGCGGCTGGGCGTGCCGAGCATGCTGCGCGGGATCGCCATGATCAGCGCGCCGCTGACGAACAGGCAGCCAGCCAGCACGTAGGTGCCGTTGTTGATGTCGCCGGTCATGGTCTCCGCCATGGCGGTGATCATCGAGCCGGTGAAGCCGGACAGGTTGCCGAACGAGTTGATGATGCCGATGCCGGCCGCCGCGGCGATGCCGGACAGCACGGTGCCGGGCAGCGTCCAGTAGATCGGCATCAGGCTGAGGATGCCGGAGGCGGCGACGCTCAGGAACAGCACCGAGAGCACGATGTTATGGGCGAAGTAGGCGCTGAGCATCAGCCCGACACCGCCGATGAAGGCCGGGATCGCGGCGTGCAGGCGGCGCTCGCCGGTGCGGTTGGAGTGGCGGGCATTGAGCAGCATCGCCACCGCGGCCACGCCGTAGGGAATCGCGGTCAGCAGGCCGATGTGCAGGCTGCTGGTGATACCGGCGCTCTTGATGATCGACGGCATCCAGAACGCCAGTCCGTAGAAGCCGGTGTTGAAGGTCAGGAGGATCAGCACCAGCAACCACACCCGCGGGTTGAGGAAGGCTTCGCTCAGGCGCGACGCCTTGCCGGTGTTGTCCTGCTGCAGGTTGGCCTTGAGCATGGCCTTCTCTGCCGCGGACAGCCACTTGGCCTTGTCGATGTTGTCGCACAGGCAGACGATCACCACGACGGCCATGACGATCGACGGCAGGCCCTCGATCAGCAGCATCCACTGCCAGCCGGACAGCCCGTGCACACCTTGCATCGCGGTCATCAGCCAGCCGGACAGCATGCCGCCCAGCACCAGGCTGACCGGCAGTGCCAGCAGGAAGCCGGACATCACGCGGCTCTGCCGGTGGGTCGGGAACCAGTAGTTGAGGTACAGGATCACGCCCGGGAAGAAGCCCGCTTCGCAGATGCCGAGCAGGAAACGCAGGCTGTAGAACATGGTGCTCGACTGGATGCCGAAGAACTGCGCCAGCGGCACGGTGAAGGCCACGGCCATCGACACCAGCGCCCAGGTCAGCATGATGCGGGCGATCCAGAAACGCGCGCCGAGGCGGTGCAGCAACAGGTTGCTCGGCACCTCGAACAGGAAATAGCCCCAGAAGAACATGCTCGCGCCCAGGGCGTAGACGGTGTTGCTGAACTGCAGGTCTTCGAGCATATCCAGCTTGGCGAAGCCGATATTGACCCGGTCGAGGTAGGCCGCCATGTAGCACAGCAGCAGGATGGGCAGGATGCGCAAGATGACCTTGCGGTAGGTGCGATCCTCGAAGGAACTGTCGTGGTCGCGTGCTGGCGCGGCCGATTGCTCGGTACGTGATTGCATGGTGATGACCCTTGGGCATGCGTGCATGCTGATTGTTTTTATTGAAATGGGCTTCGCCGGGCGGTGCCTGGCGACACTGCGGTTACAGCAGATAAGGCTCCCTGGCTAGTAAGTGGGCCGCCCCGGCAGGCAGCGGCGCGCCGTATGGCGCAGCGCTGTGCAGGGAATCAACGGCCGTGCTGCTTACCCGACCGTGGTGACGATGGCCGGTAATCTATGCCGCGGATCGATTCAATCCCAATGGCATTTGCTGATTAATCGATAACGTTGCGTTATCGAATCAGTCCCGCTCGCGTTGTGCATTGGCAAGCAGGATGTCGGCGAACTCGCGGGCCGGGCCGAGCAGCTGATCGCCTTTGCGAGTAAGAATCCCGTAGTCCTGGGGCATCAGGTAGAACGGCGTGTCGAGCTTTTTCAGCAGGCCACTTTCCAGGTGCTCGACCACCATGGCCTCGGGCAACATGCCGATCATCGGCCCGCCCTGCAGCACCTTGAGGAAGGTCTGCATGGAGATGGTGTCGATGGTGTTGCGCGGCACGGCCACCTGCGCCCTGGCGAACACTTCTTCCATGCGCCCACGGATCGGCGTGCCCTTGGGGTAGAGAATCCACGGCCAGGTCACCAGTTGTTCCAGGGTCATGGGACCTGCTTCGCACAGCGGATGGCGGCTATTGACCACGATGCAGAACGGCTCCGGCGCCAGCGGCGCAAAATCATAGCGCTGCTGCTGGCTCTGTTCGGTGAAGCGGCCGATGGCCAGGTCCAGGTTGCGCTCTTCGAGCATTTCCATCAGGTGGTCGCTGGTCTGCTCGACCACCTCGATGGCCAGCAGCGGCCAGCGCTGTTTGATCTGCACGATGGCCTCGGGCAGGGCCACCGCGGTGGCGGCGAAGATGCCGCCGACTTTCAGGTGACCATGGCCGCCGGCGCTGAGGTTGTTGATCTGCTCGACGAAGGTGCGCGCGTCGTTCAAGGCCAGGTGCGCGTAGCGCAGCACCTGGGCGCCCAGCGGCGTGGGCTGCATGCTGCGCGGCAGGCGCTCGAACACGGCGAAGCCGAGCAGGCTCTCGATCTCCTTGAGCATCTTGCTCAGCGCCGGCTGGCTGAGGTTCATCTGCTGCGCCGCCAGGTGCATGTTGCGGGTGCGGCCCAGGGTATCGAGGAGCGTCAGGTGGCGAAATTTCAGCCAGTTGCAGAAGCTCGAGAACGACAGATCCTGTCTCTTATACACATCTGACGCTGCCGACGATACTCCTTGTGTA
>ERZ1031516.159-NODE-159-length-11325-cov-6.835670_pt1 | contig 11325 bp, 9 predicted proteins | sample MGYA00518047_ERZ1031516 | MGnify/ENA primary metagenome ERZ1031516 (study PRJEB33718, sample SAMN03159945) | human skin metagenome | collected 2014-04-10 | study: EMG produced TPA metagenomics assembly of the PRJNA266117 data set (Human skin bacterial metagenome... | reverse complement strand
GAGATCATGCCTAGTCTCGTGGGCTCGGAGATGTGTATAAGAGACAGCTGCCGGCGCATCGACTTGCGCTGCCGTGGTCGCGGGCAGGTTGTCCGGGGTGATGTTCATCAGGCGCAGGCCGCCAGCCATGACGCGGCTGAATACCGGTGCCGAAACCAGGCCGCCGTAATAGCCACTCTTGCTCGGTTCATCGATGACCACGGCAATCGCGATACGCGGATTGCTCGCCGGTGCGAAGCCGGCGAACAGCGAGCGGTAGGCATTGGCCTGGTAGCCCTTGGTACCGGAAGCAGTCTTGCGTGCGGTGCCGCTCTTGCCGGCCACGTGATAACCCGGCACCTGGGCACGGAAAACCCCACCCGGTGCTTCGATAACCTGCTGCAGCATGCCTTGCAGGGTATGGGCGACGTCTTCGGGGATCACCTGCACGCTGTCGCGCACGCGGTCCGTGCGGGTCAGCGACATGGGCACGCTGCGCCCGCTGTTGCCGAGTACGGCATAGGCGTGGGCCAGCTGCACAGCGGTTACCGACAGACCATAACCGTAGGACAGCGTGGCGGTTTCCGCCTTGCGCCACTCACGGTGATTGGGCAGGTTGCCGACGCGTTCGCCCGGGAAGCTCAGACCGGTGTCCTGGCCCAGACCAACCTGCTGCATGACGTCATAAATAGCTGCACCGCCAATATCGAAGGCGACCTTGCTCATGCCCACGTTACTGGACTTGATCAGAATGCCGGTCAGGTCGAGCACGCCATCCGGCGCCCGAGACACGTCCTTGATGGTGTAACGACCGATCTGCAGCGTACCGCCCTGCACATCGACCTTGTCGGTCGGCTTCCAGCGCCCGGTTTCCAGGGCGGCGCTCATGGAGAACGGCTTCATGGTCGAGCCCGGCTCGAACACGTCGATCATGGCGCGGTTACGCATGGCTGCTGGCTGCAGGTTGCGACGGTTGTTCGGGTTGTAGGTCGGCTGGTTGACCATGGCGAGGATCTCGCCGGTCTTCACGTCGATCATCACCAGGCTGCCGGCCTTGGCGCCGAACTCGACCAGCGCGTTACGCAGCTCACGGTGCGCCAGATACTGCAGACGCAGGTCGATGGACAGCGCCAGCGCCTTGCCGGCCTTGGCGTTCTGGGTCACCTGCACATCACGGATCAGGCGGCCACGACGGTCCTTGAGCACCTGCCGTTTGCCAGGCACGCCGGCCAGCCAGTCCTCGAACGCCAGCTCGACGCCTTCGCGGCCGCGGTCGTCGATGTCGGTGAACCCGACCATATGGGCGGTCACTTCGCCAGCCGGGTAGAAGCGACGAAACTCCTCGATGGAGTAGACGCCCGGCACCTTGAGATCGAGCACGCGCTGGCCCTGCTCGGGAGTCAGGCCGCGCACCAGGTACATGAATTCGCGCTCGGCATTGGCCTGCAGGCGCTGGGCGAAGGCATTGGGCTCCTGGCCGAGGGCAGCTGCCAGCACCGGCCACTGCGCCTTGCCGGCCTGCAGCTCCTTGCCGTTGGCCCACAGGGTGGTGACCGGGGTACTGACGGCCAGCGGCTCGCCGTTACGGTCGGTGATCAGGCCACGGTGCGCCGGAATCGGGATATGCCGCACGCTGCGCGCGTCACCATGGGCTTTGAGGAAGTCATGGTCGAATACATGCAGTTCGAAGATGCGCGCCGCAATGGCCGCGACCATCAGTGCCAGCAGCAGCATGACCAGGCGGAAGCGCCATGGGTACAGAGCCCCCTCGAGCTTCATCATGGCGCCACCATGCGCACTTCGGCGGCGTCCGGGATGCGCATCTTCAGCTGTTCGCTGGCCAGGGTCTCGATACGGTTGTGGGCCGTCCAGGTGCTTTGCTCGAGGATCAGCCGGCCCCATTCGGCCTGCGCCTTGTCACGCACGCTGAGCTCGCCGTACAGGCCGTTGAGTAACTGACGATTCCAGTGCGCACTGTAGGACACCGCCAGCGCGGAGCCGAGCACGGCGACAAACAGCACCAGCATCAGCAGGCTGCCCTTGGGAAAACGCTTGATGCTCAGGCCGCTCATCGCAGCTTCTCCGCAACACGCATGACCGCACTGCGCGAGCGGGGGTTGGCCTTGAGCTCGGCTTCGGAGGCGAACTGTGGCTTGCCGAGCAGTTTCAGGCGCGGCTCGAAGGCTTTTGGAATGATCGGCAGGTCACGCGGCAGTTTATCCAGCTCGCCCTTGGCGTGCTTGCGCATGAACTGCTTGACGATGCGGTCTTCCAGGGAATGGAAGCTGATCACCACCAGGCGACCACCGACTTCGAGGTTCTCCAGCGCAGCATCCAGGCCATGCTGCAGATCGCCCAATTCGTTATTGACGTGAATGCGCAGCCCCTGGAAAGCGCGGGTCGCCGGATTCTTGCCTTTTTCCCACGCGGGATTGGCGACGGTCAGCACCTGCGCCAGATCGGCAGTACGTTCGAACGGCTGCTCCTGGCGGCGGGTGACCACGGCGCGCGCCATGCGCCTGGCGAAACGCTCCTCACCGTACTCCTTGAAGACCCGAGCGATCTCGTCTTCATCGGCGCTAGCGATGAATTGCGCCGCGCTGACGCCACGGGAGGGATCCATGCGCATGTCCAGCGGGCCATCGTTGAGAAAGCTGAAGCCGCGCTCGGCGTCATCGAGCTGTGGCGACGAGACGCCCAGGTCGAGCAGAACGCCGCTGACCTTGCCCGCGAGATCGCGGACAGCGAGCTCGTCACCGAGTTCCGCAAAACTTCTCTGTACAACGACAAAGCGGCCGTCTTCGGCCGCTAGCGCATTTCCAGTCGCGATTGCCAGTGGGTCCTTGTCGAACCCCAGCAAGCGACCGCCTGGCCCGAGCCTCTCGAGGATCAGCCGGCTGTGCCCGCCCCGCCCGAACGTGCCATCTACATAGCAGCCATCGGCGCGCAACGAGAGCGCCGCAACGGCTTCCTCGAGCAACACGGTGATATGGCGGAAGGTAGAGGTCATGTTCACAGGATCAGGTCACGAAGGTCATCGGAAAGAGCACCCGGTTGCTTGATGGCGGCCAGATCGGCATCGGCCACGGCATTCCAGGAATCCTCGTCCCACAGTTGAAATTTATTGAGCTGCCCCACCAACATCGCGCGCTTATCCAACTTGGCGTACTCACGCAAACGCGGCGGAACCAGGAAACGACCACTGCCATCCAGCTCGAGATCGACGGCATTACCAATCAGCAGACGTTGCAGGCGGCGGTTCTCTTCACGGAAGGAGGCCAGCTCGCGCAGCTTGTTCTCGATGATTTCCCACTCCGGCAGCGGGTAGACACAAAGGCAGGGATCAATGGCGTCGATGGTGACGATGAGCTGGCCAGCCGAACGCGAAACGAGCTCGTCCCGATACCGACTTGGCATCGCGAGCCGCCCTTTGGCGTCAAGACTTATGGCATTAGCTCCGCGAAACACGATCGCGTTTCCCCTTTAATTAGCCATCAGCATCCAAAAAAACCCACTTCATGCCACTTTTCACCACCGGAGCACACTATAGGAACGCGCATACCCCACCGTCAAGGCGCGCCAGAACGGAAAATTCCTTATAGAACGGAGATTTAGCGAATAAATGAGAAGTGGGACGAGCGCCCAGAGCGGGAAAGATGGCTAAAAAACAAACACATACCGGAACCTACCTAACGAACTTAAAGTAGTTTGTTAAGAGTAAGATTTTTTCGGTATTAGAAATGAGGAGAAGGGACACAAAGCAGAAGAGGTGGAGAGTCGATCTGTAAGCCGGGTTCTGTCGAGGACAGTCATTCCTCTACGACGCACATCACTGTACGCCTTTAGCAACCTACCCGGTTCCAGCGCGGGCCACGCCAATGGAACCCTATTTGGTCTTGCTCCGAGTGGGGTTTGCCTAGCCACGGACTGTTACCAGCCGTGCGGTGCGCTCTTACCGCACCTTTTCACCCTTACCGGCGCCGAAGCGCTTAGGCGGTTATTTTCTGTGGCACTTTCCGTAGGCTCGCGCCTCCCAGGCGTTACCTGGCACTCCGCCCTATGGAGCCCGGACTTTCCTCCCCCTTCCAGATGGAAGGCAGCGACTGTCCGATCGACTCTCCGCTGACAAGGGTAACCGCTGCGCCCCGCCGAGAACAAGATCAACCGTCTTGCTGGCGCTCTAACGCGGCCTGATAAAGCAGATTCTTGCGCACCCCGGTGATCTGCGCCGCCAGCGCCGCCGCACGTTTGAGCGGCATTTCGGCGAGCAACAGGTCGAGCACCCGCAGCGCCTCGACACTCACCGCCGCTTCGTCTTCCGGCGCCTGCCAGCCCGCCACCAACACTACGCACTCGCCGCGCTGCTGGTTGGCATCGGCAGCCACCCACTCGCACAACTGATCGAGCGGCAGCCCTTGCAGGGTTTCGAAGGTTTTGGTCAGCTCGCGCGCCAGCAGCGCCTGACGATCACCACCAAAGACCTCGCGCATGTCCTGCAGGCATTCGAGGATGCGATGCGGCGCCTCATAGAAGATCAAGGTACGCGGCTCTTCGCGAACCAGCTCCAGGCGCGCCCGCCGCCCCACGGTCTTGGCCGGCAGAAAACCCTCGAACACGAAACGATCCGATGGCAGCCCGGCCGCCGACAAGGCGGCGATCAATGCACAGGCGCCTGGTACCGGCACGACCCGCACACCCGTTGCCCGGGCCTGGCGCACCAGGTGGTAGCCGGGATCGGAAATCAGCGGCGTGCCGGCATCGGAAATCAGCGCCACGTCATCCCCCGCCAGCAGGCGCTCGATGAAGCGATTGCCCTCGTCACGCTCGTTATGCTCGTGACAGGCCGCCAGCGGCGTGCCAATGCCGAAGTGCTGCATCAGCCGCGCCGAGTGCCGGGTGTCCTCGGCAGCGATCAGCGTGACCGCGCCGAGCACCTTCAATGCCCGGGCACTGAGGTCGTCGAGATTGCCAATGGGCGTCGCCACCACGAACAGAGTGCCCGCGGCGCTTCGGGGTGCTTCATTAGCGATCACGGCAGTGCCTCTTCAATAGTGGAAAGCGACCATTGTAACGCGAGCGAACCGCCAGGGCGGATAGGCACTGCCAACGCGAGTGCCTGCGACCTCTGCGTACCGGTTAACACCTTCGTCGTCGCGCCAAGGCGGTGCCTTGGGTACAATCCCGCGTTCATTTGCTCAAGAACCGGAATCGCTTACATGATTGCCTGCCTGCGTCCGCTCTCTGCACTCTGCCTAGCCGGCCTGCTCGTTGCCTGCAGCAGCTCGCCCTCCTCGAACCTCGGCGAACTGCCCCGCACGCCCCAGGCCAGCGTGGAGCAGATGCTCCAGAAAGCCGGTACCAGCCAGAGTGAAGATGCCCAGCTTCTGCGCCTGTCCGCCGCCGACCTGGCCGCCAAACAAGGCAATACCCAGCGCGCCGAGAGCATTCTCGGGCAGGTCGACCTGCAGCTGCTCAAGCCGGCGCAGCAGATCTACGCCAGCACCCTCAAGGCCGAACTGGCCCTGGCGCGCAACGATGCCAAGGCCGCCCTCGACGCACTCGCTCACCCCAGCCTCGAGCGCCTCGGCGAACTGCCGGTCGAGCAGCAGGCGCGCACCCAGTTGGCACGTGCCAACGCCCTCGAGAAAGATGGCCAGCTTCTCGCGGCTGCCCGCGAGCGGGTATTCATCGCTCCGCTGCTGAGCGGCGACGAATCGCAGCGCAATCAGGACCATATCTGGAGGCTGGTCTCCAGCCTGCCGGCAGAACCGGCCCCGACCGCCGCCGACGCCGATCTGGCTGGCTGGCTGTCGCTGGCCCAGGTGGCGAAAACCGTCGGCACGCTCAAGCAGCAGCAGGACGCCATCGACAACTGGCTGGCCCAGCACCCGAACCATCCGGCGGCCCAGCAGTTGCCCAAGGCCCTCGCCGACCTGCGCGCGCTGTCCAGCAAGCCGCTGGAGAAGATCGCCCTGCTGCTGCCTCAGGAAGGCCAGCTGGCCTCGGTATCGCGCGCCCTGCGTGATGGCTTCCTGGCCGCCCACTATCAGGCGCAGCAGGCCGGTGAACAGCCGCCGCAAATCCAGCTTTACGACAGTGCTCGCCTGACCTCGCTGGATGACTTCTACCGCCAGGCAAAAGCCGATGGTGTTCAACTGGTGATTGGCCCACTGGAAAAGAACCTGGTCACCCAGCTGGGCAACCGTGATCAGCTACCGATCACCACCCTGGCCCTGAACTACGCCGATCCGGGCGCCAAGAACCCGGCCCAGCTGTTCCAGTTCGGCCTCGCCGCCGAGGACGAGGCCCGCGAGGTCGCCCGCCGCGCCTGGGCCGACGGCATGCGCAGCGCCGTCGCCTTGGTCCCCAAGGGCGAGTGGGGCAACCGCGTGCTGGACGCCTTCCGCCAGAGCTGGCAAGCCGCCGGCGGCAACTTCCTGGGCGCCGAGCAGATCGACCAACCCGTCGACATGGCCGGCCAGGTCGCCCGCCTGATGCAGGTCAACGGCACCTCGCGCCGTCAGGACGTGGACTTCATCTTCCTCGCCGCCACCCCGCAACAGGCCCAGCAGATCAAGCCGACCCTGGCCTACCAGTACGCCGGCGACGTGCCGGTGTATGCCACCTCGCACCTGTTCAGCGGCAGCATGAGCGCGGCCCAGTACCGCGACCTGGACGGGATCCGCTTCTGCGAAACCCCCTGGTTGCTTGATGCCAACGACCCACTGCGCCAGCAGGTCAACAGCCAGTGGCCACAAGCCGGCGGCAGCCTGGGGCGTCTGTACGCCATGGGCGTCGACGCCTTCCGCCTGGCACCACGCCTCGACCAGCTCAAGGCGCTGCCTGACAGCCGCGTCGAAGGCCTGTCCGGCAACCTGAGCCTGAACGCCTCGCAGCGTATCGAGCGCCAGCTGCCCTGGGCGCAATTCAGCAATGGCCAGGTTCAGCGCCTGCCTGAAAGCAACATTGAGTGACGATCCGCGCCATGTCAGCGGGCGAGCGGCCGAAGCCCTCGCTCGCGAGCATATGCAAAGTCATGGCCTGAGCCTGATCAGCCAGAACTGGCGCGGCCAGCGTGGCGAACTCGATCTGGTCATGCTCGATGGCGATACAGTAGTATTCGCCGAAGTGCGCTACCGCAAGCACAGTGCCTGGGGTGGCGCGGTCGAAAGCGTCGACAGGCGCAAGCGTGAAAAGCTGATCGCCACAGCCATGCAATTTCTGCAACAGGAGAAGCGCTGGGCCAAACATCCCTGCCGTTTCGATGTCATAGCCGTAGGCCATGGCAGACCCGCATCACTGGAATGGATCAGAAACGCCTTCGACAGTTGAAGCACTTGCTCACTGAGACGCCCTGATTCACCGCCCTTTCCAACGACAGTGCCACGCGCCCACGGGCCGCGGCCTCGTTATAGTCAAGGTCAAAGCTCTACATGGACATGCAAGCCCGTATTCGCCAGCTGTTTCAAGCCAGCATCGAAACCAAGCACCACGCCATGGAGGTCCTGCCTCCATTCATCGAGCACGCCAGCCAGGTGATGGTTCAGGCACTGCTCAGCGAAGGCAAGATTCTCTCCTGCGGCAATGGCGGTTCAGCGGGTGACGCGCAGCATTTCTCGTCCGAGCTGCTCAACCGCTTCGAGCGCGAGCGCCCGAGCCTGCCAGCGATCGCCCTGACCACCGACAGCTCGACGATCACCTCGATCGCCAACGATTACAGCTACAACGAGGTTTTCTCCAAGCAGATCCGCGCCCTGGGCCAACCGGGCGATGTGCTGCTGGCCATTTCAACCAGCGGCAACTCGGCCAACGTGATTCAGGCCATCCAGGCCGCCCATGATCGGGAAATGACCGTGGTGGCCCTCACCGGCCGCGACGGTGGCGGCATGGCTTCGCTGCTGCTGCCGGAAGACGTCGAGATTCGCGTGCCGTCAAAGGTCACGGCGCGCATCCAGGAAGTTCATTTGTTGGCCATACACTGCTTGTGCGACCTTATCGACAGTCAACTGTTTGGGAGTGAAGAATGACCCGTTCACCACTGATCTTCGCCGCCTTGGCCTTGAGCCTGATCCTGGGCGGTTGCGGCAGCCGCAGCATTGGCAACAAGATCGACGACCAGTTCGTCGGCCCCGATGTCGCCAACGCCATCACCCGTGCTCACGCCGACCTCGCCAGCCCCACCTCGCGCATCGTGGTGACCAGCTACAACGGCGTGATCCTGCTTGCCGGGCAGACGCCGCGCGCCGAACTGAAGAGCACTGCCGAACAGGCCGCCCGCACCGTACAAGGCGTGCGCAAGGTGCACAATGAGCTGCAGGTGCAGCAGCCCACTTCGCTCCTGGCGCGCAGCAACGATTCGCTGCTGACCACCAAGATCAAGACCCAGATGCTCGCCGACAGCGGCGTACCGGGCAGCCGCATCAAGGTGATCACCGAAAACGGCATCGTCTACCTGCTCGGCGTGGTCAGCCGCCAGGAAGCCAACGCCGCGAGCAACGTGGTGCAGAGCACCTCGGGCGTGCAGAAGGTCATCAAGTTGTTCCAGTACACCGACTGATCACGGCAAGCGCCACGGAAAAACGCCAGCCAGGCAGCGCCTGACTGGCGTTTTTTTATGCCTGCCGCTCAGGCCGATAGCGCAACGTCGCGTGCCTGCCAGCCATGCAGATGCCTGGACACCACCAGGAGACGGTTGCCCACTCCCAGCGTCGAGGCGACGCAACGTCCCTGCTCATCCCAGAATGCACTGCGCCCTGCCGCAGCCCAGCCGCCCGTAGGGCCGCCATGATTGGCCACCAGCACCGCCATGCCGTGACGCTGCGCGTGGCCCTGCAACAGCGAGCTGTCGTGTGGATAACCGCCCTCGCCGATCAATACACTGGCCGCATATACCTGGGCACCACGCTCTGCGGCCTTTGCGGGATGCTCGGCATGAGCGAAGTCGGCACACACCGATAACGCCACGGACGTGCCCTCGACGAGCAACAGCTCGCCGCCCTGGCCAGCGCTGAAAAACTGCTCTTCACCTGCATGCAGGTACTGCTTGGTGTAGATGGCCCGCGAACCGTCCGGATGCAGAATGCAGGCCGCGATTTGCGGCTTGTCGCGCCCTGGAACACGCAACGGCAAACCGACCACTGCCGTCATCCCCGCCGTCATAGCCAGGCTGCACAACGGCTCGAGCAACGGACTGTCAGCAGGCTGCGCCAGTGCACCGGCCAGCGCCGGCTCATAGCCACTGAGCGACAGCTCGGGGAAGATGATCAACCGCGCGTCCAACTCACCGGCCCGGCGCATGAAATCCAGGTGCAAGGCCAGGTTGGCGACGAGATCGCCAGCCTGCACCGCGCATTGAGCCGCTACCAGAACAGGTGACGACATAGGCCCCCTCCGCAAAGGCGCAACTTTAACCCAACGCGCCAGGCAAAAATGAGTGGCAATAAAAAAGCCAGTCAGGTCACCCCGACTGGCTTTCTTGTAGCAGCGGCGTTAGCCCGGATCAGACACCCGAAGCTTTGGCAGCGGCAACGTCCTTGATGGACAGTTTGATACGGCCACGGTTGTCGACGTCCAGTACCAGCACTTCGACTTCCTCACCTTCCTTGAGAATGTCGGTGACTTTCTCTACGCGCGCATCGCTGAGCATGGAGATGTGCACCAGGCCGTCCTTGCCCGGCAGGATGTTGACGAATGCGCCGAAGTCGACGATACGCTCAACCTTGCCGACGTAGATCTTGCCGATCTCGGCTTCTGCGGTGATACCCAGAACGCGCTGACGAGCAGCTTCTGCAGCATCCTTGGTTTCGCCGAAGATCTTGATCGAACCGTCGTCTTCGATATCGATCGAGGCCTTGGTCTCTTCGCAGATGGCGCGGATGGTGGCGCCGCCTTTACCGATGACGTCGCGGATCTTGTCCTGGTCGATCTTCATGGCGATCATGGTCGGTGCGTTTTCCGACAGTTCGCTACGCGATTGAGCAATGACCTGATTCATCTGGCCGAGGATATTCAGGCGCGCTTCCAGGGCCTGGCCCAGGGCGATTTCCATGATTTCTTCGGTGATGCCCTGGATCTTGATGTCCATCTGCAGCGCGGTGACGCCATTGGCGGTACCGGCTACCTTGAAGTCCATGTCGCCCAGGTGATCTTCGTCACCGAGGATATCGGTCAGCACGGCGAACTTCTCGCCTTCCTTGACCAGACCCATGGCGATACCGGCAACCGGCGCCTTCATCGGTACACCAGCGTCCATCAGGGCCAGGGAAGCGCCGCACACGGAAGCCATCGACGACGAACCGTTGGATTCGGTGATTTCCGATACCACACGGATGGTGTACGGGAACACGTCAGCCGCCGGCAGCATGGCCTGCACCGAACGACGCGCCAGGCGGCCGTGACCGATCTCGCGACGGCCAGTGGCGCCCATGCGACCACACTCGCCCACCGAGTACGGCGGGAAGTTGTAGTGCAGCATGAAGGGGTCTTTCTTCTCGCCTTCGAGGGTGTCGAGCAGCTGTGCGTCACGGGCGGTACCGAGGGTGGCAACCACCAGCGCCTGGGTTTCGCCACGGGTGAACAGCGCCGAACCGTGAGTCTTGTCCAGAACACCGACTTCGATGTTCAGGCCACGCACGGTACGGGTGTCACGGCCATCGATACGCGGCTTGCCGTTGACGATGTTCTCGCGCACGGTGCGGTATTCGATTTCGCCGAAGGCTTCTTTGACTTCGCCTGCAGAAGGCTGGCCTTCTTCCCCGGAGAACTTGGCAACCACCTGATCTTTCAGCTCGCCAAGGCGCGCGTAACGATCCTGCTTGATGGTGATGGTGTAAGCCTGGGAAATCGCATCGCCGAACTCGCTACGGATAGCCGACAGCAGTGCGGTGTTTTCAGCTTTCGGCTTCCAGTCCCAGGTCGGCTTGGCAGCTTCGGCGGCCAGCTCGGTAACGGCCTGGATAACGGCCTGGAATTCATCATGGGCGAACAGTACGGCGCCCAGCATCTGGTCTTCGGTCAGCTCTTTGGCTTCCGATTCGACCATCAGCACGGCGTCTTTGGTACCGGCCACGACCATGTCCAGGCTGGACGCCTTGAGCTGCTCGTAAGTCGGGTTCAGCAGGTAGCCGGTTTCCGGGTGGAAGGCTACGCGGGCGGCGCCGATCGGGCCGTTGAACGGGATGCCGGAGATCGCCAGGGCAGCCGAGGTACCGATCATCGCAGCGATGTCCGGGTCGGTCTTCTTGCTGGTGGAAACCACGGTGCAGATGACCTGCACTTCGTTCTGGAAGCCTTCCGGGAACCTGTCTCTTATACACATCTGACGCTGCCGACGATACTCCTTGTGTA
>ERZ1031516.157-NODE-157-length-11349-cov-6.251904_pt1 | contig 11349 bp, 15 predicted proteins | sample MGYA00518047_ERZ1031516 | MGnify/ENA primary metagenome ERZ1031516 (study PRJEB33718, sample SAMN03159945) | human skin metagenome | collected 2014-04-10 | study: EMG produced TPA metagenomics assembly of the PRJNA266117 data set (Human skin bacterial metagenome... | reverse complement strand
ATCTCTGCCGGATAGACGTCTACGTAATCAGTCGGCTCGATATCAGGATGGCGATGAGCGATGAGCTCCAGGATGGAAACGGTCTGTTTCACCTCAGCCAATGAAGTGATCGCCGAGATGTAGAAACCACATTCCCGCATCGACCGAATTGCCTCCTCGGCCGACTGTGCAACGGCGTATCCACTCTTCAGCTCGCCACCGAGCTCTCCTTCAAGGTGCCCACAGAAACTGAACACCTCGTTCTCTGCATAGGTAGAAGACATGTATTCGCTCCCCTACCTGGTTAGCGGGGGCGCAGAGTGCCGTTCTGCGGCGGAGACGGCAGATCAGCCAGATCAAGCTTCGGCCGGTTACTGGTACTGGAAGCCACAGCGAACATACCGCGGCTGACCCCCGTGTTGTCTTTCGGCACATCGAACAACGGCAGCGGACCTTGCATAGCGAACCTCTCCCATACGGCGAAAGCCGCAAAATTGGTTTATGTCGCCTAAAAGCATCGCGGATAGCACAACAAAAGTCAAAATAAGCCATCGGCCCCATATCCATTCACCTTTGCCACCCACGATCCCCCCAGACACGATTTGCCGCCCCATATGCGTTCACCTTTCATGCTCTCCTCCCCAAGCCAACCCCATAAACGTTCACCTTTGGCGGGATTTAGGTCACATGTGGCTGCTTGTTTATGGCCAACGGGAGATCGGCTGCCTGCCCATAAATGTTCACCCTTTAAATAAAAAGTACCCCGCAGACGCCTGTATTTACTGGGGTTTATGCCGCGCTTGATGGCCTCCCCATATTTTTTCACCTTTGCCACCTTCCGCGCCTCATCGGGGCATCGAACGGTGACTCATTTCAGTGGCCTGGTCGGATGCCGACCCGTTGTCAGATCCACAACTCACGCTCAACCCCATAAACGTTCACCTTTTAAGGGGCTACACCTCCTAACCTCCCCATAAACGTTCACCTTTCCCCCGATCCTGGTGCTCGACCAGTAGCCTTCAAATGGCCCCATATGCTTTCACCTTTGCTCAGGAGGCCCCATAAACGTTCACTTCACGCTCCCCACATCCATTCACCTTTCGCCCCACATCCATTCACCTCTCACCCCATAGCCTTTCACCATTGCTCCCCATAAACTTTCACCTTCGCCCCATAAGTTTTCACTTCTCACCCCATATATATTCACCCTCACCCCATAAACGTTCACCTTAACCCCAATAAAACCCTTTAAAATCAAACACTTAGCAGCCTCTAAATATCTGTTTGTTTGTTTAAAAAAGAAACAGACAAACAGACATGGGATCCAATCCAGAAAGTTTTTGTATGTGTGTGAAAATATATTGACTAGAATTTAAACAGCGGTTTAACTACCGCAAAATTCGACCGAGCGGGTACCTGCAACCGGACCGGACCGGAGTGGAGTGGACCTCAAGCACCGCAGCTCGCGAGAGGTTGTCTGTCTGTCTGTTTTGTTCGTTTCTTGATCATTTTTGACTTTCGTCATAGTATCTATGCAGTTTTGGAGGCTTGCAGGGGGGAAGCATGGGCATGCCGGCAGCAACACCGGGGCAAAACGTCCTGGCGCCAAGCGTTCGGAAGCACGCTGGGGCGATTCACATCAAGAACGACATTTCGTGCCTTCAGCGGAAGGCTTGGAACGTCCTGCTGCACAATGCCTACGATGACTTCCCAGACGTGAACCTGCAGCTGCACACCATCCCTGTTCGCGACCTTATGGATCTCGCTGGGTTTGACAGTAAAAACGTCAAATACCTCAAGGACGCCCTTGAGGACATGGTCACCACCAAGATCAAATGGGACATCATCGATCACCAGGGCAAGAGCGACTGGGGTGTGACCACGGCGCTTGCTAGCGCCTCGATCAAAGACGGGATCTGCAGCTATGCCTACAGTCCGCAGCTGCGGACAAAGCTCTACAATCCGGAGTTCTATGCTCGAATTGACCTGCTGATCATCTCGCGCTTCAGCTCAGGGCATGCCCTTGCTTTGTACGAGAATTGCGCTCGCTACAGAGCAATCAATCAAACACCAATCCTCCCTCTCCCCCTCTTCCGTGAGCTGCTCGGTGTGAACAACACTGCCAGCTATGATGAGTTCAAGATCCTCAACCGGGCTGTCATCCAGCCTGCGATCAAAGAGATCAACTCAATATCGGACATCTGTCTTGAGGTCGAGCTGCAGCGTGAGAAGCGCAAGGTCGTCGGTGTCAAGTTTCGCATCCAGGAGAACGTCCAGGGCGCGTTAGCGATCGACTCTCCATCCAGCTTCAACCACGAGCTGCTGCGGAAGTTGCAGGACGATTTCTGCCTGACGGAAACTCAGGCGAAGGAAGCGCTGGCCCTCCACTCTGAGGATCGTATCTCCATCGTTATGGAATACGTCCAGGAGAAGTACACAGAAGGAAAGATCAAGGCCGGCGCGAAAGGCATTGCCCCCTACTTCCTCCGTGTTCTGCGCGATGGAGATGTGAAGCTGGCCAAGACTGGGCTCGACAAGCTTCTGCAAGGCGGGGCTCAGGCTAGTCCCAAAGCCGCTCAGGCTGGTCAACAGAGCCTTCTGCAGGATGACGATGCTGTCCGCCGCGAGTTCAACGCTCAGCGCCGGTCGGAGGTTGAACTGCTCCTTGCTGGTATGGACAGTGAGGTGCGCAATTCCCTCAATGATCAGTTTGCAGCAACCCTGGTTGGGCAGCGCCTCATGTTGAAGAAATGGGCCGAATTCCTCGCCAAAGGTGAAGGTAGTGCCATGGTCGTCAACAACTTCTACATGTTCGTCGCTGAAAAACTGCTGCCTCCTTACGAAGAAGCGCTTGAGCTCTACAGAAAATCGCTTGGTGCGTAAAGGAAAGGGGGCTTCGGCCCCCTTCTCTTTACGCATACCCTTCCCAATCTCCCCTCCCCCACCCTCTCCTTTCCGACCTCCTGTTCTACGATGCACTCCCTCGACCACGTTCAGGCGGAGATGCTGCATGGATGATCTACAAGCAACAACCGTATCGGTTTTCACGGTGAAAAAAACATAGGCATATGCTTGGCACCGGATAGGTGAAAGGATATGGGGGTTGCATGCGAATGTGGTCTTGTTGGCCCTTCTGGCAGCATGAACAGCCCTTTTCACCGTGAAAAGGGCTGCCACATCACTCGCATCAGCTGGTGTCATGTAGGTAAGGTGAAAGAATATGGGGCAAAAAAAAGGGCGCTCATCGCGCCCTTGGTTGGGAAAATCTCAAGCCTCAGATGGTGGATCGAAGTGTTTCTTGATGAGCTCCAGAACCTCCTCCGGATTGACGCCTTTGGGGCAGTCGAGCGTGATCTTCTGCCCTCGAACCTTCAGGTCGGCCAACTCGCGACCTTTCGCGAAGAGCTTAACGGGCACCGGAGGCGCCGGCGGCAAATCACTGCTCTTCCTCACCGAGCTCTTGATCCAAGCAACTGCGGCTTCCTGGGAGAGCTTTCCATCGAAGACGAGTTGCGTAGCTTGGACAACCAGGTCCTTGTGCCCTTCGTCTGCCAATGCCGCCAGATCGGCCACATGCTTAGTGCCGATGAATGCCGGATCGTCTTCAAGCAGTGTGAGAGTCTCTTGCGGCAGCTTGAAGTAGGCCAGGCAGCGACTGATGGTGGCCATGCTTCGACCAACACGGCGGGAAAGCGTCATCTGGTTCTTTACGGCCTTGCTGTCTAGTAGCTTCTTGTAGCTCAACGCACGTTCGAAGTCCGTCAGTGGCTCCTGGGATTCGTTATCTGTGACGGCCAGGACAGCTGCATCTTCGTCAGACAGATCCCGGACATAGGCCTCAATCTTGGTCCATTGCAGGATGTCATGCGCCCGCCAGCGGCGCTCACCACCAACAAGCTCGAAGCGACCATTGGCTTTGGGGCGGACGACGATAGGATTGTTGAGACCGCCGTTGGCCTGGATCGCGTCAGCCAGAAGCTGGAGTGCAACTTCGTTGAAGATCTTCCGTGGCTGATACGGGCTTGGATCAACCATGTCGGTATCGAGAAGCGTGACACCTTCCTTGGCTGGCAGATACTGACCTTCGAGAGGCGCTGCAGGTCCTACAGATTTTTCACCGTGAAAATTCGTCGACTTTTCACCGTGAAAAGTTTCAGCAGGGACACCGGAAGTCTGGGCCTGAGAGTCGTCGAGCAGCCCTCGCTCCGCCAGTATGTCGCTCATCGACCTGCCGAGATTAGCTGCAGGCGCCTCGGCGACGGGGACTCCTTGAATATGGGTTGGTTGGCTAGTCCCGAGTGGGCGCGTAGATTTCATTTCGAAGCCTCCAGGACGTCACGGATACGGGACACTACCTCAGAGAACACGGTGCGGAAAGCGCCGACGGAATTGTCGCTGGCCTGACGCCACAGCGAAACAGGGATGCCTTCCTCAAGACTCTTCGAATAGTCCTCGTTGTGATAAAGCGGGCTCTGCGTCACTTTGCCCGGGAAGAGGGTAGTCAGGCGCTCCAGGTTGGCCTGGATCCGCGGGCGGTTGCGAATGTACATAGTCGGGATCGCAATGATCTCAGGCGACCGCTGGAAGTCCTTGGCGAACTCGCTCAGCCGGAATGCAAGGCGCGACAGGGCTCTGAACGAGAACTTATCCATCCGGATGGGGCAGACCAGGAAATCTGCAGCGACCATCGAGTTGCGAGAAAGCATTGTGCCGGACGGTGCATTGTCCATGATGATCACGTCGTAGCTAGAAAGATCGCAGTGCGGCAGCTTCCCGTTGCGTGCTTGCTCGATGAAGATCGAGTAGCGGAAGTCGCTGCCGTTTGCGTTCCGCAGCACGATATCCATCTCGTCGAGCGTGACTTCGGCCGGAATGAGATGCGGCCCGAATTCGCCAAACGGCTTCTTGATAACCTCTTCCAGCGACAAGGGGGTGTAGGTGCTGCCGACACGCATAAGATTCCCGATGTGCCCGTCTACAGCTCGGGCCCCTGGTACACCGACGTCCTCCAGCTCGGCTGCAGTGAGGTCGGGATCGTAACCCAACATGCTCGTGACATCGGCCTGTGGATCGTTGTCGATCACCAGAGTGCGCAGCCCCATCAAGCTGAACTGTATCGCCAGGTTGCAGGCGGTGGTCGTCTTCGCCGTGCCACCTTTCTGCACGTATACCGAGAGTGTGATAGGTCGAGGGAATGGCTTGATTACGCCACTCTCACGTCTGATCGACGCGATGCGAAAGATATCGTCGAGGGTATAGCCACGTGCTTCGACAGTGCCGCGGGGAATGCGGCGGATGTTGAGATTGTGCTGCTTCTCGATCAGGGCAAGCATGTCCTGGCTTACCTGGATGCACTCTGCCGCGTACTTGCTCGAATAGAACAATTGCTGAAAGTCGGTGAAGGGGTACTGGTCGATGCCGAACTCATTGTTTTCCATTGAAGCGAATCCTTCTCGGGGTTTGTGTGCCTAAAAAGTAGGGCTAACCCCGAGGATTTGCAATACCTGATGCGAAATCCTCGGGGTTTTAGGCTAAAAAAAGGCGTTAAACCCCGAATCGATAGACGGTCAAAGGTGACCTAATCGAGTTTTAGCCTAAACCTATAGGGCTCATGTGACCTAAAAAATGTGCGCTGAGAAGGGCAGGGTAGGGAATAGGTCACAATTGACTTTTGTTTGTTGATCTTTTCGATTTGCTGTGTAGTATAGGTGCACAAGTGCACCGTGGAGAGAATGGCATGACTGCCGAGGAAACCAACGGGGCGTTGCTCCGAAGGCTGATTGAAAAGGCCGGGATGACTCAGCTGGAAGCGTTGGAGCTGGTGAATGTTGGACAGGCCAAGCCGATCGCGGTGAGCACCTGGAAGGCGTACCTGGCGAGTCGGGAAAGCAAACGGTGGCGTGATTGCCCCGAAACGATCCTGGCGCACGCGAAGAGCAGATTGAGCTCTGATAGTCGCGATTCGATAGCAACAAACCAGACAACGGATACGCAGGGTAGGGGACAGTGATGGCAAAACAAGTTGAGATGCCGCTCGATAGCTTCGAACGCGACCTGGTTCAGGGCAGCACGAAGAAGGCTATGTCGGGATCGAAAAGCCGTGATCTCTGGCAGGTGGATCCCCGCGAACTGAAGTTCATGTCGGGCTTTAATGCGCGCACTCCGCGCCCTGGTCTGGAAGCGCATATCCGGGCACTGGCGGACTCGATGAAGTCCGAAGGCTACTACATGGACAAACCCATCGCGGTGTACATCGCTCGCGAAGGTGATCAGGAGGTCAAGTACGTCTCCGATGGCCACTGCCGGACCAAGGCCGTGCTTCTGGCTATTCAAGAAGGCGCCGAGATCGAAACGATTCCTGCGGTACCGGAAGAGCGCGGCGTCTCCCTGGAGGACCTGACCGTAAAGCTGTACCGCAGCAACACCGGTTTGCCCCTGACGCCTTACGAAACGGGCCTGGTTTGCAAACGCCTGATTCGCTACGGCCTAGAGCTCGAAGTCGTCGCCGATCGGATGGGCCTCGGTACTGCCTATGTCGATGGCCTGCTGATGCTCGTAGGGGGACCGAAATCTATTCGTGATGCCGTTATCGACGACCGGATCTCGGCCACTGAAGCGGTCAAGCTGCTGAAGACGCATGGCGACAAGGCCGTCGAGGTTCTTGAGCAGATGCTTGCTGCAGCACAGGCCCAGGGCCGGAACAAAGCGACTGCGAAGCACGCGCCTGGCGCAGCAATCAAGCGAGTGGTGAAGAAGCACTCTGACTCGCTCTACCAGGCTGCTAAGACCGTTCGCCAGGATCCTGGCTATACCTCCCTGGCTGTCGAGACTCGGCTGCTGCTCGATGAGCTGCTGCGTACCCTCGACAGGGCTGAAAAAGATCTGGCGACTGAGGACTCCGACGCGCCTGAAGAGGAACGACAGCAAGCTTAGGTGCTCGCTGTTTTCACCGTGAAAACTGAAAAACCAACCCAAGGATAACAAGCGATGAAGCGCTTCCTGATTGTTGCTGTAATGTTTCCCATGCTGGCCACTTCGGCTCTGGCGGAATCCGGGTCGAACATCTTTCTGAGCGGTAAGGTGTTCAAAGGGGACGAGGTTGTCGCTTCGTTTGCCGCACCGACTCTTCTGGGGAATACCCTTCCCGTTAAAGACCAGGTCCTCCACAGCTATATCGAAAAAGCTGTAAGCGACGGCAAAAAAACGACGCTGATTCCGGGCAAGCTTGTTACGGGCCTCGATATGTCGATGACTCCGACAGCTGTTGTTGGTGAAAACGTGATCGTCGCCGTAAAAGGCTCGCTGGCTGTGCTGGAGGGGTTCGACAAGGCGCCCCTGGCTGGTACTAATCTGGCGATTGATTTGCCGAAGATGAGCCGAAACGAGTTCAGTCAGTCGTTCGAAATCAAAAAGGGACAGCCCCTGGAGTTCGGTTTCGGAGGGTGCACTCTGGTCGACGGTAATCCGACCAATTGCAGCCATAAGCTGATTCTTGATGCTTCTGCAAACAACTGATTCTGCTAGTGGCCTGGCTTTGCCAGGCCACTGTTTGAGATCGCGAGGAAAATACTCAGATGGCAAACAAAAGAAAAACCCCAGCGCAACTGCAGTCCCAGTGCGACGCTTGGAACAAACTGCACGGGCTCGGCACGCTAATCGCCTACGAGGACATCCGCGGTGAAGGGGAGACGCATCGGGGCAAGTCCACCACCGAGGCGCAAGTGCTTGGTGGCCACTCGGCAGTCATTTGGCTGGAAGGGAAGAGTGGTTGCGTTAGCCTCGATCATTGCATGGCTCTGGCGTCGTAAGAGACACACATGATGAAGAACATAGTTTTCTCACTCGCTCTGCTTGGGGCTCTGACGGAGACTGGCCCGGCCTTTGCCGAAAGTAAGTCACTACCCGATTGTGCGGTGACATCTGCCAAGTCTCATGGGGTGGAACTTGCGCTGTTCAGAGCCCTCATGATCCACGAGCTGGGGGAGACGCCTCTTGCAGCGCCTTGCTCGTTCTACGAGGCTGCTGCAGCCAATCTTGCGACTTCCCTGAACAGTCAGCATGGCGATCGCTGGGGTGCGGTGAGTTTGTTCATCCATGGGCGTGTTCTACTGGACGACCCGGTCGTAGAGCGAGTGCGCACAATTTACGAGTCCAAATAGGAAAGCAAGACCATGACTGAAAAACCGCAGGCGATCCCCGATTCGACAACCGAGCAAGAGCAATGCCTGGGCGTTTTCAACGCAGGGCATGGTGTTGTGACCACGCCATCGAGCTACGATCCAGCCCTGTATGAACGTTTTAAGCGCATTTACTCAGAAGGTGAACCGGTGATTATTACCGGAAATATGAAAGTCTTCCGACCATAAGAAAATAGCCGTTCCAACTGAACCGAGTAGGTGAACCAAGCATGGAATTGAAGTTTCGAACCATCACTGGCGCCATCATCGGCGCCGACCCGCAGGCAGAAGCGCCTACCCCCGTGGGCCTAGCTGATCCAGCCTCTGAGCGTGGAGTAGGCCAGGTCGAGCCCGCGCACCTTCTCCGTAAACAAATCGAGCGCGTCATTCGTGAGTACAGCGCTGATCCAGCGCAAGCCGCTCTGGCCGTCTGCGTTATCCTCGACGAGAATCTGGGCCTGGCTGAAGACGGCTGCTTCGACGATGACGAAACCGTGTTGAACGCAATTTTGGCCAATGAACAGGCCGACGACTGAGCTGTTCAGGGGAGTTCCTATGGCAACCAGCAAACGCAACGGCCTGACACAGGCGTCAGGCATCACGGCTGATCTAGTCTTGGAGCTTGGAACCTACTACAGCGCCCAGGACATGCGAAAGGTTCAGACCGGCCTTACTGCCGCTGCCCGCGAAGTCCGTGCTCTGACTCAGTACGGCTCGCTACTTGGGCGCCTGGGCGAGAAACTTTCCCCCGAGCAACGGGAGCTTTTGACCAACGCTGCAGCGCTTCTGGATTCGGTCAAATACAACGTGCAGCACGCAAAGGAGCGCAAGGCTCGCGACGAGAAGGCTATAGCCAAAAAGCGCGAGCTGTGGGAGCGACAGGCCGAGCAACTGGTCAAGACGAACTTTGCCATGCCAGCGGATACCGTGAACGAGCAGTTGCAGATCCTTGAGCTTTACCTGGTTGCCCGGGTTGTTCTGGGGCACGCGGTCTACCTGCAGGACCACTCCCGGCTGCGTAAGGTGATGCAGGAGGAACCGCCGCGTTCTTCACATTACACCGTTGCGCAATGGCGTCGAAATGAGGTTTCGAGCCTCGTCGCGGATTTGCGATCTGCCTTCCGTGACTATTTAAGCTGGGATCTGGAGCGGACGCCCGCCCAGCGTCTGGACGAGTTGCAGGCGAGCCTGGCTACGTATCGCGCCGAGACTCTTACACAGCCTCAAGCCGTAGAAACTATCCGCATCTGGGCCGACGCGCTTAAAGGCGCAGCCTTTATTGCGAGCGTGATGCCCACGTCCAGACCCCCAAAATAGCAAAAATGCTCTCTGCGCGGCCGTATAAGGAGATCGCACGGAAAGTGCACCTGTTTTGAATTCGAACACAAATTCTTTTACTATCAGACCTCCAGAATAAGCGAGCCATGCTATGTCTCTGATTAACGAGTACCGTATTACCGAGCAGGCCATCAAAGATCTCCAGGCTCGTTTAGCTAGCTTGCAGCAGAATGGGCAGATGAAAGCAGAGCTCGAATTCGATACCAAACTGCGTGCTTTGATGTCTGAATACAATAAATCTCTCCGTGATGTCATCAATTTACTTGATCCGCAAGCACAAAACCGCAGTTCGAAGACTCAACCGAATTCTGGGCGCCGTGAGCGGCAGTTAAAACGCTATCTCAACCCAAACACGAACGAGGTTGTTGAAACGAAGGGTGGTAATCACAAGATTCTGAAAGAGTGGAAAACTCAATTCGGCGCCGACGTAGTGGAATCCTGGCTGCAGTCGTAGTTGTCATAGCGATACAAACAAAAAAGGGAGCATAAAGATCCCTTTTTTTTGCCGATCATTATTCGCCGCCTAAAGCAACTTTGGACCTCGGTTTGAACGTCTTCGACTTCAATCGCACTTTTTGGACATCAGAGGCTAACGGCTTCACCTTTCCGGCGGCATCACCTGAAACCTTTCTCGCGTAATGCTCTCCTGCGGTCTCGTCACTTCCATGCCCCATCAGCGCGGCCACCTCGGCCTTGCTGTTGCCGGCCAGCTTTGCGTTCGCCGAGAACTGATGCCGCATTGAGTACAGCGTCGGATACTTCATTCGCTTCCCAAAGCAATGCCTGGTGGCGTACTTCATGTAGTCGCCCATCCTCTCCTGCAGGGTGTCGAACGGGAGCTCGCCGGCGTAGCCTTCCAGCATCGCAATCATCTCGTGGATGTCCTCCAGCTCGTCAGCTGTCAGATCCCCCAGATCCAGGGAGCGGAACGTTCCATTGCCGCGGCCGTTCGTGGCCTTCGCGTTCTCGACATTAAGTACGGGGCGGCCGTGGATCTCAGTCACGCCGGCTGACTTCCATTCTCCCGGCCGCAGACCGACCAAGTAGGTCGCTTTCAACCAGGTCTTCAATGGGCGCGCATAGCGGTGTTTGCCCTGGTGCATCTCCAGGTACGAAAGCAAACGTTGGTAGTCGGCTCGCTTAAAGCCCTTCTGCTTCTTGGAGGATGTCTGAGTCCCTTTTCGAAGGGTGCCCTCTGATGAGGTCGTATCCAGCATCTGGAGAGCGGCCTGGAGCTCTTCCTGGACGACTTTCTCCTCAGTCGCCGCCATACGCTCAGTGAACAGATGCCGAAGGGCGTTCTTGTACTGCTTCCAGGTGTTACGGGCGATCGAGGGCTTACGGGTGATGAGGTGCTCGATCACCGTGAGTGGCGGTACCGAATGGGGGGAGTCGATGCCGTATGCCTGGGCAGCTTGGGAGCAGACAGAGAGAGCCTTGATGACGTACTGCTCATTCGTTTCCGGAAGTCTACTCGGAATCATAAGTTTTATTTGGCTACCCCCGTTACTCGGAACCGTAAACGTCTCCAAGTAACGTATCAGATGCAGACTATTGTCGCCAGAAATCTTCGTTCGATACCCGTGTTGACCTATTCGGAAACGGACGTTGCTGAGTTCGTCATCGATCCATCGGCGAGCGCATCACCCGCTGCGAGTGATCTGCCAGCTGTGACCTAAAAAGAGTCGGCGTGTCTGGGTATTTGTCGGCGGAGTAGGGCGGTGCTGCTGCCGAGTGTCACATGTGACCTAAAGGGGGTATTGGCTCCCGAAAGCCCTGTATCTGCGGCATCTCGCACTGGCTATAGCTGTCTCTTATACACATCTGACGCTGCCGACGATACTCCTTGTGTAGA
>ERZ1031516.156-NODE-156-length-11384-cov-6.774649_pt1 | contig 11384 bp, 10 predicted proteins | sample MGYA00518047_ERZ1031516 | MGnify/ENA primary metagenome ERZ1031516 (study PRJEB33718, sample SAMN03159945) | human skin metagenome | collected 2014-04-10 | study: EMG produced TPA metagenomics assembly of the PRJNA266117 data set (Human skin bacterial metagenome... | reverse complement strand
TCTACACAAGGAGTATCGTCGGCAGCGTCAGATGTGTATAAGAGACAGCACCCAAGCTGAGAAGGAATGAGGAAAATGTCAGAAGCCTATATCTGCGATGCGATTCGCACGCCATTCGGCCGTTTCAATGGCGCGCTGGCCTCGGTTCGCACCGATGACCTGGCCGCCCTGCCCATCGCCGAGCTGATGGCGCGCAACCCCGGCCTGGACTGGAGCCTGATCGACGATGTGATCTACGGCTGCGCCAATCAGGCCGGCGAAGATAACCGCAACGTCGCGCGCATGGCCGCGCTGCTGGCCGGCCTACCGATCTCGGTGCCCGGGGCCACCCTCAACCGCCTGTGCGGCTCCGGCCTCGACGCGGTGGGCAGCGCCGCCCGTGCCCTGCGCTGCGGCGAGGCGCAGTTGATGATCGCCGGTGGCGTCGAAAGCATGAGCCGCTCCCCCTATGTGATGGCCAAGGCGGAGCAGGCCTTTGCCCGTAGCCAGCAACTGGAAGACACCACCATCGGCTGGCGCCTGGTCAACCCGAAGATGAAAGCGCTGTACGGCGTCGATGCGCTGACCCTGACCGCCGAGCACGTGGCCGAGGAAGAAGGCGTATCGCGTGCCGACCAGGACGCCTTTGCCCTGCGCAGCCAGCAGCGCTGGCTGCGCGCCCAGGAGGCAGGCTTTTTCGCCAACGAGATCATGCCGGTAACCATCGCCCAGCCGCGCAAACCCGAGCGGATCGTCAGCCAGGACGAGCACCCGCGCCCGGACAGTACGCTCGACGCGCTCAGCGGCCTGAAGGGTGTGGTCAAGGAAGGCGGCACGGTGACCGCCGGCAACTCCTCGGGCATCAACGATGGCGCCTGCGCGCTGTTGATGGCCAGTGGCGAGGCCGTCGACCGACACGGCCTCAAGCCGCGCGCCCGGGTCGTGGCCATGGCCACCGCCGGTGTCGCCCCGCGCCTGATGGGCATGGGGCCGGTACCGGCGGTGGAAAAGGTCATGCAACTGAGCGGCCTGGCTATCGGGCAGATGGACGTCATCGAGTTCAACGAGGCCTTCGCCGCGCAGGCCATCGCCGTGTGCCGCCGCCTGGGGCTGCAGGACGACGACCCGCGGGTCAACCCCAACGGCGGCGCCATCGCCATCGGCCACCCACTGGGCGCCTCCGGGGCGCGGCTGGTCACCACCGCGCTGAACCAGTTGGAGCGCCAGCAAGGCCGCTATGCGCTGTGCAGCATGTGCGTCGGGGTCGGCCAGGGCGTTGCGCTGATCATCGAGCGGGTCTGAAGCCGACTACGCCCGCCTCCGTCCGGCTGCCAGCCTGCTTGCAGCCGGACCTTGCCAGCCAACCCTGGAGAGGATCATGAACCCTTTCTTCGAAACCTCGATCAAGCCGCGCTTCAGCGAGACCGACATGCGCGGGCACATCAACAACACCGTGATCCCCGTCTGGCTGGCCGACGGCCGCGCGGCGCTGTTTCGCGAAGAGCTCGGCTCCCGGGTGCCGACCATGGTGGTCAACATGAACGTGGATTTCCGGCGTGAACTCCATTGGGGATCGATGGTTACCGTAGACACTGCCATCGAGAAAATCGGCAATAGCTCGATCTGTTTTTGCCAGGAGTTATGGCAGAACGGCCAGCCGTGCGTGCAGGCCCGCACCACCGTCGTCACCCTGGATGGCGAGACGCGAAAACCGATACGCGTACCTGACGCGGAAAGGACATTGCTGCTCCCCTATCTGATTGAATGACTCACGCATTTATCGCACTACCGAGGCATGCTGCTGCACCGGTGAAAGAATCCCCCCTCGCGTCACCGCGCCGCTCGCCTTGCCTGCAGCGCCCTCTGCTGTGCGTGTGGTCCGGTTTCTCGCTCAGCCACTGAATCCTGAGAATTTGAACCTATCGCAAATTGCCGTGCGTCTTCGCACCGTGTTTTGCGGCCTATTTAGGCGTACAAAACTGCAAGACACCTGGTTTTTGACCTCCGAGGCGACGTGCTCGCCGGTAGCGGCGTTGCCTTGGCGTTGATTCCGGAGGCAATCGCTTTTTCGATCATTGCCGGCGTCGATCCGAAGGCGGCCTGTATGCGTCGTTCTGAATCGCTTTTGTAGGCGGTAGACCCGGGATGATTTCAGCCGCTACCGGAGACATGGCGCTGCTCATGGTCACGCTGGTCAAGAAGCATGAGTCCGTCTGGCTGGAGCCAGTGGCCCAGCCCCTTCAGGTGCTGGCCAAGAGTAGTCGCATGGCAGCTAGCGGCCGTGCAGTTGCCCCTGTTGGCTGACCGCTTCTGGCAGGCAGTCGCCGTGGCCGCCCCACGCCCAGCGCGGGCCTGGCGATGCCGCAGCATCTGCGCTTGCCTGCGGACACACTAGCAAGCCAGCTATTTATATGTGAATATCCGCATATTCAACTCTGCACATATAGGGTACTCATGCTGACCCCTCCCGACGCATTCAAATGCCTGGCGGATGAAACCCGCGCTCGCGCCACCCTTCTAATCGCCGAACAGGGAGAGCTCTGCGTCTGCGAGCTGATGTGCGCCCTGCAAGACAATCAATCGAAGATCAGCCGCCATTTGGCGCAGCTACGAACGGCCGGCCTGCTGCTCGATCGCCGTCAGGGGCAGTGGGTGTACTACCGCCTCAACCCCGGCCTGCCGGAGTGGTTCAAGGACGTGCTTCGCGTTACCTCCAAAGGCAATACCGCGTGGCTGAGCGACAGCACGGCCCGCCTGAGCAAGATGGCCGGGCGCCCCGAGCGCGCCGCCAGTTGTTGCTAACTCTCCCCAGGAGCCGTTGAGATGGTCATCGCCGCCGCTGTATTCGTCTTTACCCTTGTCCTGGTCATCTGGCAGCCCCGAGGCCTGGGGGTAGGCTGGAGCGCGACCATTGGCGCCGCACTGGCGCTGATGGTCGGTGCGGTATCGTTTCAGGACATCCCCACGGTCTGGGCCGTGGTGTGGAACGCCACCGCAACCTTCATCGCGATCATCATCATCAGCCTGTTGCTGGATGAGGCCGGTTTCTTCGAATGGGCGGCCCTGCACGTAGCCCGTTGGGCGAATGGCAACGGACGGCGACTCTTCGCCTTCACCGTGCTGCTGGGAGCAGCCGTTTCGGCGCTGTTCGCCAATGACGGTGCCGCACTGATCCTCACCCCCATCGTCATCTCGCTTCTGGTGGCACTGCGCTTCTCGGCCGGCGCCACACTGGCATTCGTCATGGCAGCGGGCTTCATTGCAGATACCGCGAGCCTACCGCTGGTGGTCTCCAACCTGGTCAATATCGTCTCTGCCGACTTCTTCAAGCTGGGCTTCGCCGAATATGCCTCGGTAATGGTGCCGGTGACCGTGGCCAGCGTGGCCTCGACGCTGCTGGTGCTGTTGCTCTACTTCCGCCGTGAAGTACCAGCCACTTATTTGCTGGCCGATCTGAAAGCTCCTCGATCCGCCGTGCGAGACCGCACCACCTTCGTCTGCGGCTGGTGGGTGCTCGGGCTGCTACTGGTCGGCCTGTTCGTATTGGAGCCCATGGGCGTGCCGATCAGCGCGGTCGCTGCGGTGTGCGCGGCGATCCTCTTCGCGGTCGCAGCCAAGGGGCATGTGATCTCGACTCGCCGGGTGCTGCGTGAGGCGCCGTGGCAAATCGTGGTCTTCTCGCTGGGCATGTATCTGGTTGTCTACGGGTTGAACAATGCGGGCCTCACCAGCCACCTCACCGCCTTGCTCAACCGCCTTGGCGAGCACGGGATCTGGGCCGCGGCGCTGGGTACCGGGCTGCTGTCGGCCCTGCTGTCGTCGGTCATGAACAATCTGCCCAGCGTACTGATCGGCGCGCTGTCCATCGACGCGAGCACCAGCACCGGCCTGGTACGCGACGCAATGATTTACGCCAACGTGATTGGCTGTGACCTGGGACCGAAAATCACCCCGATTGGCAGCCTGGCCACTCTGCTCTGGCTTCACGTATTGCAACGCAAGGGCATGCTCATCACCTGGGGTTACTACTTCAAGGTCGGCGCACTCCTGACCTTTCCGGTTCTGTTCATCACCCTTTCGGCACTGGCCCTGCGCCTGAGCCTTTGAACCCGCCATTGGCGGCAGGAGTTAGCATGCGAGTTCTGTTCATGTGTACGGCCAACAGCTGCCGGAGCATCCTTTGCGAAGCGCTGTTCAACCATATCGCGCCTCAGGGGTTCGAGGCCGTAAGCGCCGGTAGTTTCCCCAGGGGACAGGTGCTGCCACGCAGCCTGCAAACACTGGAAGAGGCAGGCATCTCTACCACCGGCCTGAGCAGCAAGGGCAACGAGGCCTTCGAGGCGAACCCGCCCGATATCGTCATCACCGTCTGCGACAAGGCAGCTGGGGAAGCATGCCCGGTGTACTTCGGTCCGGCGCTCAAAGCGCATTGGGGGCTGGAAGATCCTTCCGATGTACAGGGCGACGAAGGCGAGATTTCCGCAGCCTTCAGCACGACGCTTGCGCAGATCGAACGCCGTTGCCGCGCCTTCCTGGCGCTGCCTTTCGGCGACCTGAGCGGTGACCAGCTCAAGCGCGAGCTGGATCGCATTGGCCAACTCTGAGGGACGCATCGATGAGCGCTGAACTGCCCAACCTCGAACACGGCCTGATCGGCCAGTTTTCCCACCGCATCGAACCCAGCCAGCACAAGCCACGGATCCTGCTGCTCCACGGCTCCACCCGTGAGCGCAGCTTCAGCCGTCTGCTGATCGAGGAAGCTGCACGGCTGCTTCAACACTTCGGCGCCGAGACCCGCATCTTCGATCCATCGGGCCTGCCGCTGCCCGATGACGCGCCCGTGGAGCACCCCAAGGTGCAGGAGCTGCGTGATCTTGTGCTGTGGTCGGAGGGCCAGGTCTGGTGTTCACCGGAGCGACACGGCGCCATGTCCGCCGTATTCAAGGCTCAGATCGACTGGATTCCGCTCGCACTCGGTGCGGTCAGGCCCAGCCAGGGCAAGACGCTGGCCGTTATGCAGGTATGCGGCGGTTCGCAGTCGTTCAACGTGGTCAATCAACTGCGCGTTCTGGGCCGGTGGATGCGCATGTTCACCATCCCCAATCAGTCCTCGGTGCCCAAGGCCTACCTGGAATTCGACGCCGACGATCGCATGAAGCCGTCCGCCTACTACGACCGCGTGGTCGACGTGATGGAAGAGCTGATGAGGTTCACCCTGCTGCTACGCGATCAGCAGGATTTTCTCGTGGATCGCTATTCCGAGCGCAAGGAAACGGCTGAAGAGCTTTCTGACCGCGTCAATCAACGCTCGATCTGAGGCGCCGAATGTTGATCGACCGAGGGTGACATTCTTCGCCGATCATCCGCCTGCGCCAAAGCGCCAATGGTCTCGGCACGGCAACCCATCGGCCGTTAAGTGGCGATACTTTTCGACAGCACCTGCCAGAGCGACAAGCCTCGCGACAGGCTGACGGAACGAAAGCAAAGTGCCACTAGTCGTAAGGATTGTAGAAACCTGTGAATCGGCCGACACGATCCCATGAGAGCAGCGTTTAGCCCTGCTCGGCTCAGGCTGGAAAGGATAATCCGTCCGATTACTTCTGGTCTTACTTTCGAGCGTCGCCTGATGAAAAACATACTGCTCGCCGTGCGAGCGTTGATGTCCGTTCCCAAGGACAACCCTGGCCTGGTCAGGGCGCAATACATCGCGCTGTCTCGCCAATTGCCCATGATGTATTTCATCCTGCTGGTCAACACCCTGATGCTGGCGGGCACCCACTTTGCGGTCGCACCGCGTTGGCTGGTGGTGTATTGCCCGGCGATCATGACCTTGTTCGGCGTGATTCGGGCGGTGGAATGGGTACGCACGCGCGGGCAGACGCGTAGCACGGCGCAGATGCTGAAGGAGCTGAAACGCACCAATATGCTCGCGCCGTTGGTGGCCGTGGCGTTCACCGCCTGGTCGCTGGCGCTGTTCCCCCATGGCGACGGCTATGCCCAGGCGCATGTGGCCTTTTATATGGCGATCACCGTCATCGGCTGCATCTTCTGCATGATGCACCTGCTGCCAGCAGCCCTGGCCACCACGGCAGTGGTCAACACGGCGTTCGTGGTGTTCTTCGCGTCCACCAATATCATTACCTTCGTTGCCACAGCGATTGACGTGCTGCTGGTCTCCATCGCCATGCTGGTCATTCTCAAGGCGCAGTACGCTGACTTCACCCGGCTGGTGAACATGCAGGCGCAAACAGCAAAACTCAGCGAAGAAAACCTGCACCTGGCCAACCAGGACAGCCTGACCGGGCTGGCCAACCGGCGGCAGTTCTTTTCCCGCCTCGATACACAGCTGTCACGCGCCCACGAGCAGGAGGTTCGTCTGGCTGTGGGGCTGATCGACCTGGATGGCTTCAAGCCGGTCAACGATCTGTATGGCCATAGCGTTGGCGACAGGCTGCTCTATCAGGTTGGCCAGCGCCTGACGGGGCTGCTCGACGAGGATGTGCACCTGGCCCGGCTGGGCGGCGACGAGTTCGGCCTGATCATCACCCAGGCCATGAGCGACGAGCAATTGCGGGCGTTTGGCGAGAAGATCTGCGCCAGCCTGCGCGAGCCGTTTCTGCTGGTGGACATCCCTATTCAGATCAGTGCCTCGCTGGGCATCGCCACCTTCCCGGACCAGGCATCCAGCGCCACACAGGTGTACGAATACGCCGACTATGCGCTGTACCAGAGCAAGCGCCATCGCCCCGGCACGGTCTGCCTGTTCAGCGCGGCCCATCGCCAGCAGCTCAATCGCGAAGGACTGACCGAACAGGCCCTGCGCAGGGCCGATCTGGCTGCTGAGTTTCACGTGGTGTTCCAACCCATCATGGATATTCGCAGCGGGCAAACCGTCGCGTTCGAGGCACTGGCACGCTGGCAAAGCCCGGAGCTGGGTAACGTGCCGCCCAGTGAGTTCATCCCCATCGCCGAGCGCGTTGGCATGGTCAATCGCCTCACGCTGCCATTGCTGAGCAAGGCGCTGGACACGGCCGCGGACTGGCCTGCGGGTATGCGCCTGTCATTCAACCTGTCCGCCCACGACTGTGGCTCGGAGGACGCCGCCCAGCAGCTCGTGGAGCTGATCAAGAGCAGCCGCTTCGACCCGGCCTGTCTCGATCTGGAAATCACCGAAACCGCAGCCATCCAGGACCTGCCGCAAACCCAGCGAGCGATCAGCCGGTTTCGCGAGCTGGGCTGCGGCATTTCCCTCGACGACTTCGGCACCGGCTATTCCAGCCTCAGCCAGATACACGCGCTGTCGCTGACCAAACTGAAGGTGGATCGCACCTTCGTCACCAACATCCAACTCGACCCGGCCAGCTTCAAGATCGTCAAGTCGCTGATTGCCCTGTGCCAGGACATGCAGCTGGCCTGCATCGTCGAAGGCGTGGAGACCGCCGCAGAACTGGACGCGCTGAAAAGCCTCGGCTGCACCTGGGCCCAGGGCTACCTGTTCTCCCAGCCCATGCCTGCCTGCGACATCAGCACCTGGCTTGAAGGCGAGCACCTGGCCAGGGTGCAGGTGGTTTAAGCCGCCGGCCGATAAAGGCAAGAGCGCGCTCGCTGGAGGACCTTGAACAAGCCGACGGGATCAGACGCGAACGCTTGGCCAAGGGGCTGCACTATCGGCCGAGGGTGCGCCAGCCGTTGTCAGCCCTTGGTCAGATCAACCAACGGCGTCTGCCGTACCTCAGTCTCCCGCCCATCCTGAATCTCGCTCACCCGCTTCAAGGCCTTATCCACCGCCGCCTTATCCGCCAACAAGCTGTAGCTGATGCGGAACTGCTTGTGTTCCTTGGGCCCAATTGTCGGTACCAGGTTCAGTGGTCGCTGATAACGGCGGTTGTAGGAAAAACTTGTCCCCGGCTCCAGCCCCGTCACATAGCCCTGGCCCTGGGTATCGGTGTTCTTCCACAGGGAAAACACCGGCAGTGTCTGAGTATTGAAGCCGACCGAAACGCCCAGGCTGCCGGCCTTGTTATGCAACACGGTCAAGGTATCGCCCTTGGCATCGGCATAGGGCACCACGTTGTAAACCGTTTCGTCGTAATCCCTGGTAGGTGCGCGGTAGGTTTGCCAGTCGGGCAGATCGTCCTTGGCCTTGTCGTTGAACGGCGACACCTGCTTCACCGGCGCAGCGAAACGAGCGCCCTGCTCCAGGAACGGGGTGCTGAAGTTGCTGTGATACAGCGCCTGGTATTCCTTCGGATAGTCGCCGTTGTTGGTCAGGGTGTCGTTGAGGGCGAACACCACGCTACCGGGCTCGGTGACCAGTTCGGTCGCGACCGAGAAGTCGACCTTCTTGAATGCCTGCTCTTTCAGTTCGCCGCGCAGGGTGATGGCGTAGGGCGGCTTTTCATCGATATGCAGGGTGACCTTGTTCGCCGGGATGTTGGCGGCCCGACCGTGCAGGGTCAGCAGTTCGCCGTTGTCCATGCCGGGGTGGCCGACCCATTCGTAGCCGCAGCGGGTGACCAGCTCATTGAACCCTTCCAACCAGCCCAGACCACCGCGGCCATTGAGTTCGATGAAGGCCGGATTGACCACTTCCTTGACCGGAGAATCCCAGCCCATGCGCACATCGCCGACCGAGGCCTGCAACACGTTCATTCCACGAGTCGGCACTACCGAGAGTTTCATCGTGCCGTTATCGATGTCGACGATGCTGACGCCCTCCTGCCGACCGCCGTGCAAGGTGCGCAGGGTAACGCTGAAGGGTTTGTCGGTTTTGATTCCGAGTTGCTGGCTGGTGATCTGCCAGTTCTGGGCGGCTTTGTCAGTTTCGAGCAGCACGTAATCCCAGGCCAGAGCATGGGAGGCAGCGGACAGTGCGCTGAGGGCAACAAAGAGTTTGAGCGGGGTCATGGGAGCAGCCTTTCTTGAAGTTGTGTCATTTTTATAAACTTGATGAAACGTTTCAGCAAGCTAAAAAATCAACCCGACACCGACGAGACCGCCAGCGAGCGCAGGCAAATACGGTAATCGCTAATAGCCAATATCTGCCCTCCTCAACTGGCTCCCAACGGCCAGAAGCGGATGCCCAGGGCGGCAGTATGTTGAAGAGAGGACAGATTTTATTTTCGCCATTGCTCTGGAGGCCTGCCCAATGCAGCTCCTGGCGCTGTTGAAATCCAGGCACTTGGCGACGCTTGTCTGGGCAGATACGTCGCAGTCAGCAAAGGGGTCGTCATGGCGTTGATCAGGGGCTTCCTATCCACACGGTGATGATCCAACCGTCCAAGGTTGCCGCCTGCGAGACTGGCGGCTGCCTGGTGACGTAGGGCTCCAAGAATGTCAGGCGCAAAAACGCCAAAAGCCCGCAATTACGCGGGCTTTTGGTTCCTGACCAGTCACTACCGGCTTACGCCGGACGCGGGATCATTCCCACTCGATGGTCGCTGGCGGCTTGCTCGACACGTCGTAGGTAACGCGGGAGATGCCGTCGATTTCGTTGATGATGCGCCCGCTCACGGTTTCCAGCAGCTCGTAGGGCAGGTGCGCCCAGCGTGCGGTCATGAAGTCCACGGTTTCCACGGCGCGCAGGGCGACGACCCAGGCGTAGCGACGGCCATCACCGACCACGCCCACCGAACGTACCGGCTGGAACACCACGAAGGCCTGGCTGGTCTTGTGGTACCAATCGGCCTTGCGCAGCTCTTCGATGAAGATATGGTCGGCGCGACGCAGGATGTCGGCGTATTCCTTCTTCACTTCACCGAGGATGCGCACGCCCAGGCCCGGGCCCGGGAATGGGTGGCGGTAGACCATGTCGTAGGGCAGGCCCAGTTCCAGGCCGATCTTGCGCACTTCGTCCTTGAACAGTTCGCGCAGCGGCTCGACCAGCTTGAGGTTCATTTCCTCCGGCAGGCCACCGACGTTGTGGTGCGATTTGATCACGTGGGCCTTGCCGCTCTTGGCGCCAGCCGACTCGATCACGTCCGGGTAGATGGTGCCCTGGGCGAGGAACTGGATGTTGTCCAGCTTGCTGGCCTCGGCATCGAACACGTCGATGAAGGTGCGGCCGATGATCTTGCGCTTCTTCTCCGGGTCGGCTTCGCCGGCCAGGTTGTCGAGAAACTGCTTCTCGGCGTCGGCGCGGATCACCTTGACGCCCATGTTCTCCTTGAACATGGCCATCACCTGATCACCTTCGTGCAGGCGCAGCAGGCCGTTGTCGACGAACACGCAGGTCAGCTGGTCGCCGATGGCGCGATGCAGCAGCGCGGCAACCACGGATGAGTCGACGCCGCCGGACAGGCCCAGCAGCACGTTGGCCGAACCGACCTGCTCACGCACCTGGGCGATGGCGTCTTCGACGATGTTGGAGGGCGTCCACAGGGCTTCACAGCCGCAGATGTCCTGCACGAAACGGGTGAGGATACGACCGCCCTGCTTGGTGTGGGTCACTTCCGGGTGGAACTGCACGCCGTAATAGCCGCGGGCGTCGTCGAACATACCGGCAATCGGGCAGCTCGGGGTGCTGGCCAGGATGTTGAACTGGGCGGGCAGCTCGGTGACCTTGTCGCCGTGGCTCATCCACACGTCCAGGCCCAGCACGCCGTCGGCGTCGACATGGTCTTCGATGCCGTCAAGCAGCTTGCTCTTGCCGACTACATCAACGCGGGCATAACCGAATTCGCGCAGGTCGGAGCCGGCGACCTTGCCGCCCAGTTGCTCGGCCATGGTCTGCATGCCGTAGCAGATGCCCAGCAACGGCACGCCGAGGTCGAATACGGCCTGGCGCGCGCGCGGGCTGTCGGCTTCGTGAACCGACTCCGGGCCGCCGGCGAGGATGATGCCGCGCGGAGCGAAGGCACGAATGTCCTCTTCGGACATGTCCCAGGGGTGCAGTTCGCAGAACACGCCGATCTCGCGCACACGGCGGGCAATCAGCTGGGTGTACTGGGAACCGAAGTCGAGGATCAGGATGCGGTGAGCGTGAATGTCGAGGGCCATGACTCTGTTCTCGTCAGGTGGAAGCAGAAACAACGCGGGGCTGTCGATACAGCCCCGTTGAAGATGATGCTGGGTATCAACCTACTCGGTAGTTCGGGGCCTCTTTGGTGATCTGCACGTCGTGGACGTGGGATTCGGCCATGCCGGCACCGGTGATGCGCACGAATTCGGGCTTGGTGCGCATCTCTTCGATGGTCGCGCAGCCGGTGTAGCCCATGGAGGCACGCAGGCCGCCCATCAGCTGATGGACGATGGAGCCCATGGCGCCCTTGTAGGCCACACGGCCTTCGATGCCTTCGGGTACCAGCTTCTCGGCACCGGCCGAGGAATCCTGGAAGTAGCGATCCGAAGAACCCTGGGCCCTGTCTCTTATACACATCTGACGCTGCCGACGATACTCCTTGTGT